>ERZ506874.164-NODE-164-length-27888-cov-7.61661_pt1 | contig 27888 bp, 24 predicted proteins | sample MGYA00512908_ERZ506874 | MGnify/ENA metagenome assembly ERZ506874 | reverse complement strand
ACACCCCATTTCCTAAACAGTATACCATACTGTCTAACAAATGGGGTGCAGTTCAATTTTAGCACTTTAGTGAAAAGAAGTCAATCCACCACAGCATAGAATTGGAAACAAAACGGTGACAAACACTTTCATGGGAAAAGAATGTGGAAAAAGTTACTATAAAATGGAAAGAACTGTATATCCGTGAAGAACAGGCAAGAGAGAGAAACTGTTCACGCTGTGCGCACAAAACAGCTATCTTTTTTCACAAAAACATGATACAATGAAGTGTATCTGTATCAATAAGGAGCGCACCATGAAGAAACTGACCTCGATGTACAAACGCTACATGTTCCACCCCATTTTATATAAGACCGTGACCCGCACCTCCATTGTGGCCGTGCTGATGCTGCTGTGGCAGCGCTATGTCAGCGATGGCACGTTTACCATCTGGGAGGCCCCGGGCTTTCTGTGCGGCGTGGTGCTGCTCATCTGGGCCTGGGTGGACTACCTGCGGCTGGATGGCGTGACCATCCACCATCTGCTGGAGGAATTCAAGGGGATGGGCAAGCGGCAGAAAAAGATCCACTCCACCCGTTCCATCATCGACTATGCGGATGAGAAGATCGTCTCCTTTGAGGAGCTGGAACCCGAGGAGCGCACCTATTGCAGCCTGCTCTCCAATCTGGTGCTGGGCCTGCCGCTGGTCGCTGCTGCGCTGATCGCCAGCGCACTGTAAGGGGGCCGCGGCATGGAACAAGAGCACAAGCAGCTGGTCATCGGCATTCTGGCCCATGTGGACAGCGGCAAGACCACCCTTTCCGAGGCCCTGCTCTACGGTACCGGCACCATCCGCAAGCTGGGCCGGGTGGACCATAAGGATGCCTTTCTGGACACCGACGCGCTGGAAAAGGCGCGCGGCATTACCATTTTCTCCAAGCAGGCCCTCTTCACGGCGGGCAATACCGATTTTACCCTGCTGGACACCCCGGGCCATGTGGATTTTTCCACGGAGACCGAGCGGACACTGCAGGTGCTGGATTATGCGGTGCTGGTCATCAGCGGCACCGACGGCGTGCAGAGCCATACCGAGACGCTCTGGCGGCTGCTGCGGCGGTACCGCATCCCCACCTTTGTGTTCGTGAACAAGATGGACCTGCCCGGCCCGGGCAGGGAAGCGCTTCTGACCCAGCTGAACCGTCGGCTGGGGGATGGCTTTGTGGATTTTGGGGCAGAGCAGGCCGACCGGGACGAGGCGCTGGCTCTCTGCGATGAGCGGCTGATGGAGACGATGCTGGACCGGGGAAGCCTGACCGATACCGACCTCATCCCCGCCATTGCCCGGCGGCATGCGTTTCCTTGCTGGTTTGGCTCAGCCCTGAAGCTGCAGGGTGTGGATGCGCTGGTGGAGGGCCTGGACCGCTATACCCGCCCGGCTCCCGCGCTGGAAGCCTTCGGGGCCAAGGTGTTCAAGGTGAGCCAGGATGAGCAGGGGAACCGCCTGACCTGGCTGCGGGTGACCGGCGGCGCGCTCAAGGTGAAAGCCCCGCTCACCGGAGAGGTCGACGGGGAGCCGTGGGCCGAAAAGGCCAACCAGCTGCGGCTCTACTCCGGCGCAAAGTTTACGCTGGCGGAGTGCATCGGCCCCGGTCAGGTGTGCGCCGTTACCGGCCTGACCAAAGCCCGCCCGGGCGAGGGTCTGGGGGCGGAACGGGACAGCGACCTGCCGGTACTGGAGCCGGTGCTGAGCTATCAGGTGCTGCTGCCCGAGGGCGCGGATGTGCACGCCGCGCTGGGAAAGCTCCATCGGCTGGAAGAAGAGGAGCCCCAGCTCCATGTGGTCTGGAACGAGACCCTGGGAGAAATCCATGTCCAGCTGATGGGCGAGATCCAGCTGGAGGTGCTGAAAAGCCTGCTGGCCGAGCGGTACGGGCTGGAGGTCAGCTTCGGCCCTGGCGGCATCCTGTATAAGGAGACCATCACCGAAGCCATGGAGGGTGTGGGCCACTACGAGCCCCTGCGCCACTATGCGGAAGTCCACCTCAAGCTGGAGCCGCTGCCCCGGGGCAGTGGAATGCAGTTTGCCGCCGACTGCCGAGAAGAGGTGCTGGACAAGAACTGGCAGCGGCTGGTGCTGACTCACCTTGAGGAAAAGCAGCATCTGGGTGTGCTCATCGGGGCACCCCTGACCGATGTGAAGATCACCCTCATTGCGGGCCGCGCCCACCTCAAGCACACCGAGGGCGGCGACTTCCGGCAGGCGACCTACCGCGCCGTCCGGCAGGGCCTGATGATGGCAGACCAAATCCACAAGACCCAGCTGCTAGAGCCGTGGTATGCCTTCCGGCTGGAGCTGCCCTCTGACAACGTGGGCCGCGCCATGAACGATATCCAGAACATGGGCGGCAGCTTTGACCCGCCCGAGACCGGAGCCGATGGGGATACCACCCTGCTCACCGGCACGGCACCGGCCTCCACCATGCGCAGCTACCCCATGGAGGTGGTGGGCTACACCCGGGGCAGGGGACACCTGACCCTGACGCTGGACGGCTACCGTCCCTGCCACAATGCAGCAGAGGTCATCGAGGCCGCGGGCTATGAGCCGGAACACGACCTCGACAACCCGGCAGATTCGGTGTTCTGCGCCCACGGGGCCGGATTTGTGGTGCCCTGGGAGCAGGTGCGCAGCCACATGCATGTAGACAGCGGCTGGGGCAAGACTGCAAAGACCGAGGAAACGGTGCAGGCCCGCCCCCGCCGGATGGCCGCCTACCGCGCCACCCTGGAAGAGGATGCTGAGCTGCTGAAGATCTTTGAACAGACCTATGGGCCCATCAAGCGGGACCCGCTGGCGGCGTTCCGCCCCACCCAGAAGCGGGAACGCCCTGATTTCAACGCCGAGCAGTGGGAGATCCAGCCCGAATACCTGCTGGTGGACGGCTACAACATCATCTTTGCATGGGACGAGCTGAACGCACTCTCCAAAGAGAGCCTGGAAGCGGCCCGCCACAGGCTGATGGACATCCTCTGCAACTATCAGGGCTTTAAGAAGTGCGTGCTCATCCTTGTGTTTGATGCCTACCGTGTGCCGGGCAGCCCCGGCAGCATAGAGCAGTACCACAATATCCATGTGGTCTACACCCGGGAAGCCGAGACCGCCGATATGTTCATCGAGCGTGTCACCCATGAGATCGGCAAGGGCCGCCGCGTCCGCGTGGCCACCTCCGATGGCATGGAACAGGTCATCATCCTGGGCCATGGTGCCCTCCGTGTCTCTGCCCGCATGTTCCATGAAGAAGTGCAGGAGGCGGAGAAGGAGATCCGGAGGTATTTGCAGGGTTAAACCCCACCGTCATCCCTGCGGGATGCCACCGCCCCTAATAGGGGCGGCCTTGGCAAAGAGGGCGAGCTTTACGAAATGCCAAGGCCCCCCCTACTAGTGGGGGCTGTCGCCGCAGGCGACTGGGGGGTTCGCCCCAACAACTCCTCCCTGTTTTCGCCACTGGCGGCGGTCGTCGTCGTTGCCTGATAGGGGCGGCCTTGGCAAAGAGGACGAGCTTTACGAAATGCCAAGGCCCCCCTACTAGTGGGGGCTGTCGCCGCAGGCGACTGGGGGGTTGAGCCGCAAGCCCGACTGAGAGGTTGTATGAAAGGGTGCGTGATAAAATGACAATAACTTCCGATTTTGTCTGGCAGGCCATCCAGCCCCGTCCCCGGGATGCGCATAAGGGAACCTTTGGTTCCGTGCTGGCGGTGGCGGGCAGTGCGTCCTACCGGGGCGCGGCGACGCTGGCCGTGGAAGGTGCCCTGCGCACCGGAGCCGGCATCGTTACGCTGGCAAGTGTGGAACCGGTGCTGGCGGCAGTGGCCGCCCGCCTGCCCGAGTGCTGTCTCTGCCCCTGCAAAGCGGGGGCAGGGGGCGGCATCTCGTCCCAGAATATCGACCGCATCCGGCGGCAGAAGGCCTCTGTCCTGCTGGCGGGCCCCGGGCTGGGCTATACGGCCCAGAGCGCGGCCCGTGCCGCCGAGACCCGTGCGCTGGTGAAAACGCTCCTGCCCGGCTTTTCCGGCAGTGCAGTGCTGGATGCGGACGGCCTGAACGCCGCCGCTGACCTGCTCCAAACGGAAAAGATGCTTCACCCTCAAGGAGAACTGATTTTAACGCCCCACCCCGGCGAGATGGCCCGGCTGACCGGGCGCTCTGCGGCAGAGATCAATGCGGACCGGGAAGGCACGGCGCTGCGCTATGCGAAAGCATGGAATGCTGTGGTGGTGCTGAAGGGGGCGCACACCGTCATTGCAGGGCCGGATGGCCGTTGCGCGGTCAATCCCACCGGCAACCCGGGGCTTTCCCGGGGCGGCAGCGGGGATGTGCTGGCGGGCATGACTAGCGCCCTGCTGGCCTGCGGTCTGCCTGCCTTTGAGGCCGCCGCCTGTGCCGTTTATCTCCACGGTGCAGCTGCCGACCGTGCCGTTGCCCTGCACGGGGAAACCGGGATGCTCCCGCATGATCTGCTGGATGCACTGGGGACCCTGTTTGCCGAAAACGGGCGCTGAGCAAGGGGACGATCCCATCAAAAAAGAAACGCTTCCTTTCCTCTGGATTTGTGTTATACTGGAGCTATCCAAAACACAACGATCTGCCGGAAAGGAAGCGTTTCTTTTATGGTTCCTGCACTGGAAAAAATCATTGCCGAGAGCGACCGCATCGTCTTTTTTGGCGGCGCGGGGGTCTCCACCGAAAGCGGCATCCCTGATTTCCGCAGCGTGGACGGCCTGTACCACCAGAAGTACGATTACCCGCCCGAGACCATCCTGAGTCACACCTTCTGGGAGGAGAACCCAGAGGAGTTCTACCGGTTCTACCGGGATAAGCTTATTGTGAAGGGGGCAAAGCCCAACGCTGCCCACCTGCGGCTGGCAAAGCTGGAGCGGGAGGGCAGGCTGAAGGCCATCGTCACCCAGAACATCGACGGCCTGCATCAGGCGGCGGGCTCCAAGACCGTTTACGAGCTCCACGGCAGCACCCTGCGCAACTACTGCGTGAAGTGCGGCACATTCTACGATGTGAACTTCATTGCCAACAGCACCGGCGTGCCCCGCTGCCCCAAGTGCGGCGGCATCGTCAAGCCGGATGTCGTTCTGTATGAGGAAGGGCTGGACGAGGAAGTGCTCTCCGGGGCAGTGTCTGCCATCCGCAAGGCGGATACCCTCATCATTGGCGGCACCAGTCTGGTGGTCTACCCGGCGGCGGGGCTCATCCGGTACTTCCGTGGCCGCCATCTGGTGGTCATCAACATGCAGCCCACCGGGGCCGATACGCAGGCCGACCTGTGCATTGCCAAGCCCATCGGTCAGGTGCTGAGCGAGGACGTTTTGTTGGAGGACTGAGATGAAAGCTGTCATTCTGGAAAGCTATGTCATGGAGGAAGGCGACCTCGACTGGTCGGGGGTAAAGGCGCTGGTGCCCGATACTGTCAGTTATGTCCGCACGGCCTACGAGGAGATCGCCCCCCGCATTGGAGATGCGGACATCGTTCTGCTGAACAAGTGCCGCATGGATGAGGAGATCTTACAGCAGTGCCCGAACCTGAAATGGGTGGGCATCATCGCCACGGGCACCGACAACCTGGATCTGGAAGCCTGCCGCCGCCACGGCGTTGCAGTGGCCAATGTGCCGGGCTATTCTACCTACAGCGTGGCCCAGATGACCTTCAGCCTGCTGTTGGCCATCTGCCAGTGCGCGGAGCGCTACAACCGTGCCGTCAAGCAGGGATGCTGGCAGCTGGATATCCCGGAGAGCATCGGCCTGCTGCCCCAGATGGAGCTCTACGGCAAGACCTATGGCGTTTACGGCTATGGCAGCATCGGGCGGCAGTCGGCCCGCATTGCCAGAGCCTTTGGCATGGAGGTGCTGGTCTGCACCCGCACCGTCCGGCCCGAATACGCCGCTGACGGTGTGGAGTTCGTGGATTATGATACCCTGCTGAGGCGGTGCGATATCCTCAGCCTGCACTGCCCGGCCACGCCCCAGACCCGGGGCCTTGTCAACGCGGAGGCGCTGGCAAAGATGAAGCCCGGGGCCATTCTGCTCAACACGGCCCGGGGCGCGCTGGTGGATGAGGAGGCCGTGGCAGCGGCCCTCCACAGCGGTCAGCTGGGCTTTTACGGGGCCGATGCCTTTGTCACCGAGCCTCTGCCTCAGGAAAGCCCCCTGCGGGCAGAACCCCACGCGATCCTCACACCGCACATTGCGTGGACGACCCGGGAGGCTTTGCAGAACCTGATGGACATTACCACCCGGAACCTGCGCACCTGGCTGGAAGGAAACGGCGAGCACATCGTCAACAGATAAAAAGGAGAGATGAATCATGCAGGCAACCATTCACAACGAATTCCTGACCCTGACCGTGGATACCCATGGTGCCGAAGCAGTCAGCCTGAAAAATGCCGCTGGGCAGGAGATGCTCTGGCAGGCCGACCCGGCTGTCTGGAAGCGCCACGCCCCCATCCTTTTCCCCTGGACAGGCAAGCTGACCGGCGGGGCCTTTACCCATAAGGGCAAGACCTACCCTGGAGGGCAGCACGGCTTTGCCCGGGACGTGGAGCACACCCTGCTCTGCGCCGAGGGCGACACCATCCGGCTGGAGCTGCGCTCGGATGAAAAGAGCAAGGCAGAGCGCTTCCCGTTTGATTTTGTTCTGACCAGCACCTTCCGGCTGGAGGGCAGGACGGTGCACCACACCCTGACCGTCACCAACCCCGCCGATGCCGCCGAGGAACTGCAGTTCGGCATCGGCTACCACCCGGCGTTCCGCATCCCCTTTGATGACCAGCACACCACCACCGATTACGAGTTCCGCTTCGACCAGCCGGAGAGCCCGATGATCCTGGACGCTTACCCCAACGGTCTGCTGACCGGCAAGTGCGGTTACCGGTGGAAGAACGAGCAGAGCATCCCCCTGACAGACGATCTGTTTGAGAACGACAGCTTCTGCATGGCCGGTCTGCGCAGCCGCACGCTGGGCATCTACGAGAAGGACACCGGCAAGGGAATTGTCTGCAATGTGGAGGGTTACCCCTATACCCTCATCTGGTCGGCTCCGGCAAAGCCAGTGCGCTTTGTCTGCATTGAGCCGTGGCACTCCCTGCCCGGTGCCCAGACCGATACCCAGGAGTGGAGCCAGCGCGCCGCTGCCGCCTGCCTTGCCCCCGGCCAGACCTGGGAGACCACCCTCAGCACAACGTTTGAGCGCTGAAGCAAAGTTTGGCAAAGAAATGCAGGAACCCCTTGACAGAGGGGACTGCATTCTGATTTAATTAGAATCGATAAAAGGGAGTAAAGGGCATTCCGCAGGGCCTGCGGGGTGCTGCATGGCAGCGTCATCACGGCAGAAATGCCCGATGTCATGTGTTGGCTTGAGACTTTTGTCACAGACAGAGTGCTGTGGCAGGGGTCTCTTTTTTCTTGTCCGGCACAGGAATACAAGGAGGAAAAATAAATATGGATCTTCTGAACACATTCGCCAGTCTCTTTTCCAATTTTGGGAATCTGACCTGGCAGATGGTGGTGATGTGGGGCATCGGTGCGCTGCTCATCTACCTTGCCATCGCCAAAAAGATGGAGCCGAGCCTGCTGCTGCCCATGGGCTTTGGTGCCATTCTGGTCAACCTGCCCCTCTCGGGTGCCATCACGCAGGGGGATACGGTGGGCCCCATCTCTGCATTGTTTGAAGCGGGCATGTCCAACGAGCTGTTCCCGCTGCTGCTCTTCATCGGCATCGGTGCCATGATCGATTTTGGTCCGCTGCTGGAAAAGCCGTGGCTGATGCTTTTTGGCGCGGCGGCCCAGTTCGGCATCTTTTTCACCCTGTTTCTGGCGGGCTTCTTCTTTGACCTGAAGGATGCTGCCTCCATCGCTGTCATCGGTGCGGCAGACGGCCCCACCGCCATTTTCGTGGCCAATACGCTCAACTCCCAGTACCTCGGTGCCATCATGGTGGCAGCCTACAGCTACATGGCGCTGGTGCCCATCGTGCAGCCGCCCGTGATCCGGCTGCTGACCACGCAGAAGGAGCGCCGCATCCGGATGTCCTATGAAAAGGGCAGTGTTTCCCAGCTGACCAAGATCCTGTTCCCCATCGTGGTCACGATCATTGCAGGCATGGTGGCTCCGGCCAGTGTGGCGCTGGTGGGCTTTTTGATGTTCGGCAACCTGCTGCGGGAGTGCGGGGTGCTGAATGCGCTGAGCGAGACCGCCCAGAATGTGCTGGCAAACCTTATCACCATCGTGCTGGGCCTGACCGTTGCCGGGCAGATGACCGCCGACAAGTTCGTGCGGCCCGACACCCTGCTCATCCTTGCACTGGGTCTGGTGGCCTTTGTCTTTGATACGGCAGGCGGCGTGCTGTTTGCAAAGCTGCTGAACCTTTTCCGGCCGGAGGGCAAAAAGCTGAATCCCATGATCGGCGCGGCCGGCATCTCGGCCTTCCCCATGAGCGGCCGTGTGGTCAACAAGATGGGCCTGGAAGAGGACAACCAGAATTTCCTGCTGATGTATTCCATCAGCGTCAACGTTTCGGGACAGATCGCGTCCGTCATTGCAGGCGGCCTGATCCTGACCCTGATGGCTTAACGGAGGTGATCGCATGCTTCATCTTACTTCGTGGATGACCACGCTGCCGATGATGCTGATCGGGATGGTCGGCATCATCCTTGTCATCGGCATCATTGTTCTGGCAGTGATGCTGCTCAACCGGCTGACGGGCCGGAAATAAAAGAAAAAGGCGATGCAGCTGTTCGAAACTGCATCGCCTTTTTGCTTGTGTAAGTTTACAGAGTCTGGATGGCGGCCTTGATGCGCTGGGCGGCGACCTTGGTCTTTTCGGCATCGCCGAAGGCGGTCAGGCGGAAGTAGCCCTCGCCGCACTCACCAAATCCGACACCCGGGGTGCCGACCACGCCGCAGTTCTCCAGCAGCCAGTCGAAGAATTCCCAGCTCTTCATGCCGCCGGGGCAGCGCAGCCAGATGTAGGGGCTGTTCTTGCCGCCGCAGTACCACACGCCGCACTCGTCCAGCGCATCGGCAATGACCTTGGCGTTCTGGCGGTAGTAATCGAGGTTGGCCTGGATCTCAGCCATGCCGCTCTCGGTGAACACGGCGGCAGCAGCGCGCTGAACGACGTAGGGCACGCCGTTGAACTTGGTGGTCTGGCGGCGCAGCCACAGCTTGTTCAGGTTCATGCCCTCGCGCTCCAGCTCGTGGGGCACGATGGTGTAGCCGCAGCGGGTGCCGGTGAAGCCTGCGATCTTGGAGAAGGAGCAGATCTCAACGGCGCACTCGCGGGCACCCTCCACCTCAAAGATGCTGCGTGCCAGAGCGGGATCGGTGATGAAGCACTCGTAGGCGGCATCGTACAGGATAACGGCGTTGTTCTTTTTGGCGTAGTCCACCCAGGCCTTGAGCTGCTCGCGGGTGTAGGCGGCACCGGTGGGGTTGTTGGGGCTGCAGATGTAGATGATGTCAGCCTTCACGCTGTCATCGGGCATCCCCAGGAAGCCGTTCTCCTGGCTGGTGCGGCCGTAAATGATCTTGCGGCCGTCGGTCACGTTGTCGTCCACATAGGTGGGGTAAACGGGGTCCGGCACCAGAACGGTGTTGTCCACATCAAACAGGCCCAGCACATTGGCCAGGTCGCTCTTGGCACCATCGGAGATAAAGATCTCGTCCTCAGCCAGCTGGGTGCCGCGGCCTGCGTAGTAGCCCTGAATGGCCTGCTTCAGGAACGGATAGCCCTGCTCGGGGCCGTAGCCGTGGAAGCCCTCCTTGGTGCCCATCTCAGCGGCGGCATCCTGCATGGCGGTGACCACGCACTTTGCCAGAGGCTGGGTCACATCGCCGATGCCCAGGCGGATGATCTCCTTTTCGGGGTGTGCTTCCTGATAGGCGGCCACCTTGTGGGCAATGTCCACGAACAGGTAGCTTGCCTTCAGCTCGCCGTAATGATGATTCATTTTCATAAGTTGTTCCCTCACTTTATAAGATTGCCCGCCCTCTCAGGCCGCTTCGCGTCCAGCTCTCCCAAAGGGAGAGCCGATGCAGCGTCTACGCCAGCAGAAGCTGACCGTTGAGCCGCAATTGCCTCTCCCTTTGGGAGAGGTGGCATTGCAAAGCAATGACGGAGAGGGCGAGGATGTTAAACTTCCGCAACTCCCTCGTACACCGTGACAGCGCTGCCGGTCATCAGCAGCTGCCTGCCGGGCAGCACCCGGATGACCAGCTCACCGCCGCGCAGCTGCACATGGATATCCTGCCCGGCGGGGCAGATGCCCAGCTCGGTCAGAGCCGCCACGGTGGCGCAGGTGCCGGTGCCGCAGGCCCAGGTCTCGCCGCTGCCGCGTTCCCACACCCGCATCTTCAGGCGGGCGGCATCCACCACCTGCACGAACTCGGTGTTGATGCGCTCCGGGAAGTTGGCGTGATGCTCGAACGCCGGGCCGATGGCTTCCAGCTTCAGGCTGTCCACATCCTCCACCACGGTCACGCAGTGGGGGTTGCCCACGCTGATGCAGGTCACCTTCCACACTTTTCCCTCTACGGTGAGCGGCTGATCCACCAGCGGGCCTTCGCCCATGTGGATGGCAGGCAGGTCAGCCGGCAGGGTGCTGTAAGCGCCCATCTCCACCTGCCACAGCTGTGCGCCCTGCCGGGTGATGCGCTTGACACCGCTGTTGGTGTCGATGGTCAGGACAGGCTTTTCCACCCCGTGGGTGTAGAGCCACTCGGCCACACAGCGCACGCCGTTGCCGCACATCTGGGCCTCGCTGCCGTCCGCGTTGAAGATGCGCATCCGGCCATCGGCCCCGGGGGTCACAGGGGCGCAGATGCAGATGATGCCGTCCGCACCCACGGAAAAATGCCGGGCAGAGAGCCGCTGTGCAAGTGCGGCAATGTCTGCGGGCACACCGGATGCACGGCAGTCCAGATAGATGTAATCATTGGCACAGCCCTGCATCTTGGTAAATGACAATTTCATGGAGCATTCTCCTTTACAGGCGGGATCTCTGCGGCCATGCTGATGCAGCATGGCTGAGAGGCTTGGTTCGTCACATATAATCATAAGAATCAAACGGGCTTCTGTCAAGCAAAAAAGAGGGCTTTGTGCAATTTTCATCGGTTTTTTCTGCCCGTAAAGGGCCGGAATGCAAAACAGGGCTTGACAAGATACGGCCCATGGGATATAAAAAGAGAGAGTGCTTTTGCGCGCCGGAGAGGGCGTGCAGGCAGAGAAGAAAGAATCATTGACAAAAGGAGACCGCGACGATGGATACTTTTGAAAAGATCCGTGCACTGCTGGCAGAGCAGCTGGATATTGACCCTGCTAAGATCACGATGGAGAGCGACATTATGAGTGATTTCGAGGCCGACAGCCTGGATATCGTGGACATGGTGATGACGCTGGAGGATGAGTTTGGCATTGAAGTGCCGGACGATGCCATCGAGAATCTGCGCACCGTGGGCGACGTGGTGGAATTTGTGGACAGCCACAAGGGCTGATAACAGCTTTGCAAAAAGGCCCCGCACCCGCAGCGCTGCACACGGCGGCGCTGCAGCGGGGCTTTTAATATGAGCTCGTGCGGAACGGCTGGAACACAGGCGTTTGGCGCACGGCTTAGGAGGATATAACAAAATGGCAAAAGACAACAAGAAGCTTGTGCAGGCGATCACCAGCCAGGAAGAAAACTTTGCACAGTGGTACACCGACATCTGCGTCAAGGCAGAGCTGGTGGAGTACTCCAGTGTCAAGGGCTTCATCATCCTGCGTCCCTATGGTCAGGCCATCTGGGAGCTGATCCAGAAGGACATGGATGCCCGGTTCAAGGCAACCGGCCACGAGAACGTGGCCATGCCCGTGCTGATCCCCGAGAGCCTGCTGCAGAAGGAAGGCGAGCTGGTCAATGGCTTCGCGCCGGAGGTGGCGTGGGTCACGATGGGCGGCTCTGACAAGCTGGAAGAGCGCCTGGCGGTGCGTCCCACCAGCGAGACCATGTTCTGTGACCACTGGTCCCGCGTGCTGCACAGCTACCGTGAGCTGCCCATGAAGTACAACCAGTGGTGCAGCGTGGTGCGCTGGGAAAAGACCACCCGTCCCTTCCTGCGCAGCCGTGAGTTCTGGTGGCAGGAAGGCCACACCATCCACGAGACTGCCGCCGAGGCCGAGGCTGAGACCCAGCAGCAGCTGAACTGCTACGCGGATGTCTGCGAGCAGGATCTGGCCATCCCTGTTGTCAAGGGCCGCAAGACCGATAAGGAGAAGTTTGCCGGTGCTGAGGCTACCTATACCATCGAAGCCATGATGAAGGACGGCAAGGCCCTGCAGAGCGGCACCAGCCATTACTTCGGCGATAAGTTCAGCAAGGCTTACGACGTGACCTTTACCGGCCGCGACAACCAGCTGCATCACCCGTTCCAGACCAGCTGGGGCGTTTCCACCCGTCTGGTGGGTGCCATCATTATGACCCACGGCGATGACGACGGCCTGATCCTGCCCCCGGCAGTGGCCCCCATCCAGGTCGTGGTCGTGCCCATCGCCGCCCACAAGCCCGGCGTTTCCGAGAAGGCCGCCGAGCTGGCTGAGAAGATCAGCAAGTATGCCCGCGTCAAGCTGGACGACAGCGACAACGCCCCCGGCTGGAAATTCTCCCAGTGGGAGATGAAGGGTGTGCCCCTGCGCCTGGAGATCGGCCCCAAGGATCTGGAAAAGAACCAGTGCGTGCTGGTCCGCCGCGATACCCGTGAAAAGATCTTCGTGAGCCTGGACGAGTTGGAGACCGCGATCCCGGCCCAGCTGGAGGCCCTGCGCAAGGACCTGTACGAGCGTGCCCTCGCCAACCGCGAGAAGCGCACCTGGGCAGCCACCACCATGGAGGAGGTCAAGGAGCTGGCCAAGGCCAACACCGGCTACATCAAGACCATGTGGTGCGGCGACCTGGCCTGCGAGATGAAGATGAAGGAAGAGGCTGGCCTGTCCAGCCGCTGTATGCCTTTTGAGCAGGAGCACCTCAGCGATGTCTGCCCCTGCTGCGGCAAGCCCGCCAGCAAGATGGTCTACTGGGGCGTGGCCTACTAAGCCACTCCACAGTCAGAGCCTGATCCGATGAAAAAGCAGCTTTCCCGTTCAGCGGGAGAGCTGCTTTTTTGTATCTGCCTATTGACAACTATGTATCTACTGTATATACTGTAAATATACAGATGCAACGGAGGCGGCAGACATGAATCTCTTCATCGATAACAAGAGCGGTGCACCCATCTACGAGCAGCTCTACACCCAGATCAAGAACCAGATTTTGAGCGGGGAACTGCAGCCGGAGGAAGCTATGCCATCCATCCGGGGGCTGGCGCGGGACCTGCGCATCAGCGTTATTACTACAAAGCGGGCCTACGATGAGCTGGAACAGGAGGGCTTTTTGTACGCCGTGCCCGCCAAGGGCTTTTTCGTGGCAGCGAAAAACACCGAGCTGCTCCGGGAAGAGAACCTGAAAAAAATCGAAGCACACCTGACGGAAGCCGTCCGGCTGGCGGCACCCTGCGGGCTGACCAAACAGGAATTGACCGAAATGTTGGAATTGCTGTGGGAGGAATGAACCATGAACGCATTAGAACTGCACGGCCTTGAAAAGCACTACCCGGATTTTACGCTGGGGCCCATTGATCTGGAACTGCCCGGCGGCACAGTCTGCGGGCTGATCGGTGAGAACGGCGCGGGCAAGAGCACGACCATTAAGCTGATCCTGGACATGATCGACGGGGACGCTGGCACTGTGAAGCTGTTCGGGCAGGAGGGGATCACCCCGCTTGCCAAAGCCGATATCGGCGTGGTGCTGGGCGGCGAGGGCATCCCCACTTGCCTGACCGCGCCGCAGGTGGGGAAAGTGATGGCAGGCATCTATCCCAACTGGGATGCCGCAGCTTACGCGGATTATTGTAAGCGCTTTGAGCTGCCGGAGAAAAAGCGCTACGCCGATTACTCCACCGGCATGAAGATGAAGCAGTGCCTTGCCGTGGCACTTTCTCATCACCCCAAGCTGCTGCTGTTGGACGAAGCCACCAGCGGCCTGGATCCGGTGGTGCGGGATGAGCTCATCGATCTGCTGCTGGACTTTGTGCGAGATGAGAACCATGCAATTTTGATCTCGTCCCACATCGTCAGCGATTTGGAAAAGCTCTGTGATACCATTGCCTTTCTGCACAAGGGGAAGCTCCTGCTCTGTGAGGACAAGGACACGCTACGGGAGGAGTACGCCCTCTGGCACGGCACTGCCGGGCAATTGGAGGAGCTGGATAAAAACGCCATCGTCAGCCGTCGGGTGACAGCCTACGGGGCCGAGGCGCTGGTGAAGAGGGAACTTGTCCCGGCGGGCAGCACCCTGACACCGGTGAGCATCGAAGAACTGTTCGTTTTGATGGTGAAAGGGGAGAATGTGCGATGAAAGGGCTGCTGCTGAAAGACTGGTATCAAGTCAAAACAAATATGTGGATGATGTACCTCACGGTGCTGGCTGTGCTGGCGATCTGGATCCTGAGCACTTCCGGGGATTCGAGCTTTGCGGTGAATTATTCAGCTGTTTTTCTGGGGATGATGCCCGCCTACCTGCTTTCCTACGACCACGCCAGCGGGTGGACGGAGTACAGCTTTGCCCTGCCGCTGAGCAAGGAACTTCAGGTAGCAGAAAAATATCTTGTGGGTCTGCTTTGCACGGCGGTCTCTGCGGCGCTGAACGGAATTTTCTGCGGCATCCGGTTCTGGATGGGAAAACCGCTTCCTGCGATGCCGATCGGCCTTTTGCTGGGGGCGGGCGCAGCTTCCATCCTGCTGATAAACGGGATCATGCTGCCGCTGTACTACCGTTTTGGCGCAGAAAAGGCGCGGATGCTCTACATGCTGATGTTTGCCGGAATGGGCGCTGCCCTGGGCGGCGGGATGGTCCTGATGGATGCCGTGCCGGAACCGGGCGCGGCCATTGCCATCGTCGGTGTGCTGGCAGCGGTGCTGGTGCTGTATGCACTTTCCTGGAGGCTGTCAGTGCAGTGGTATGGAAAGTATAAGAAGTAAGCTCTTCTTTGTGCAATATAGCAATAATCCGGTAAAAAAACTGTAAAAGGGGTTGAAAAATCCAGCTCGGCGTAGTATGATAACGAGGCCGAAAGAAAAATCTTACACCAAGGAGGAGTTTGTTTCCATGTCCAGTGACCATACGGATCACCCCAAACAACGCTTCTCCTGCGATGCGGGCCGTGCAAACGTGTTAGCCGCATCCTGAACTGCATGCCCTTTGTACACCGCAGGAGTTGTAACCAGACCGATGCGGTGTATTTTTTATGCCCGGAAACGGGAAATGGAGGGACCAAACCATGCAGAAGAAAAATTATGTGCAGGAGATTCTGGACATCATCCACAGCGGTCTGCCCCAGGCAGAGCTGGCTGAAAAGCTGTCCGATTACCATGAAAATGACTTGGCCGATGCCCTGACGGCCCTGACACCGGAGGAGCGCCAGAAGGTGTACACCGCACTGGGCGTGGATACGGTGGCAGAGATCTTCTCCTATCTGGACGACGCAGAGCCTTACCTGAAGGAGCTGGACCCCGAGCGGGCCGCCCGGGTCATCTCCCACATGGATTCGGACGATGCCGTGGATGCTCTGGATGACCTGGAAGAGGACGATAAGGCAAAGATCGTCCACCAGCTGGACAAGGATGCCGCCGATGATGTGCAGCTGCTGCTCTCCTATAACGAGGACGAGATCGGAAGCTGCATGACCACCAACTACATCTGCATCCGCAGGGATATGACCATCCGGCAGGCCATGAGTGAGCTGGTGAAGCAGGCAGGCGAGAATGATAACATCTCCACCCTGTATGTGGTGGATGAGAACGAGCACTTTTATGGTGCCATTGACCTGAAAGACCTCATCGTGGCCCGTGCGGAGGAGCGCCTGGAAAAGCTGATCGCACGCTCCTACCCCTACGTCACCGATCACGAGAAGATCAGCGACTGCATCGACCGCATCGTGGACTACGCCGAGCGCTCGCTCCCTGTCCTGAACGACAGCGGGAAGCTGCTGGGCATCATCACCTCGGCGGATGTGGTCGAGCTGGTGGACGACGAGATGGGCGATGATTACGCAAAACTCGGCGGCTTGACCAGTGAGGAGGATCTGAACGAGGGTGTGTTCCAGAGTGTGAAAAAGCGCCTGCCCTGGCTGATTGCCCTGCTGTTCCTCGGGATGCTGGTGTCCTCGGTGGTGGGTGCGTTTGAATCGGTGGTGGCGGTGCTGCCCATCGTCATCTGCTTCCAGTCCATGGTGCTGGATATGGCCGGCAATGTGGGCACCCAGTCGCTGGCTGTGACCATCCGTGTGCTGGTGGACGAGAACCTGACTACTGCCAAAAAACTCCAGCTGCTCTGGAAGGAAATGCGGGTGGGCCTGACCAACGGTGCACTGCTGGCCGTGCTGGCGCTGGGCTTCCTGGGCTGCTACATCCACTTCTTCAAGGCCTACGCCTGGGGTGAAGCCTTCCTGCTCTCGGGCTGTGTGGGCGTATCTCTGGTCGTGGCCATGGTGATCTCCAGCCTGGTGGGCACGGTCATTCCCATGCTGTTCCATAAGATCCACATCGACCCCGCTGTGGCTTCCGGCCCGCTCATCACCACCATCAATGATCTGGTGGCTGTGGTGGTCTACTATGGCCTGGCCGCCGTGGTGCTGATCGATATGTTCCATCTGGGCTGAAATAGAGAAAGGCTGCTGCCGACAACTCCCTCAGTCACGGCTTCGCCGCGCCAGCTCCCTCTTGGAGGGAGCCTTGACGTAATGGCAATCTGTGAAAGCCTCCCTCATTGAGGGAGGTGGCATCGCGTGAGCGATGACGGAAGGAGTTTGGCAACAGCCTCTTTTTACTTATTCTGTATCCAATACCGCTGTGTCAGCGTTCCATCAGAGGAATCGAACTGCTCATCCTCCAGCACGCCGCCGTTGGCGCGGATGGTCTTTGCTGAGGCAACGTTGTAATGGTCGCAGCAGATGCGCACCTTTTCGATGCCTCGTTCTTTTGCCTTTTCCAGCGTCAGGCGAAGCATCTGGGTGGCGTAGCCGTTCTGCCGCTCCGAGGGGCGGACGCTGTACCCGATGTGCCCGCCGTAGGTCAGCAGGTAATCGTTGAGCCGGTGGCGCAGGTTGGTCATGCCCACCAGATGCTCATGCTCGTCCAGAGCCAGATACTCCGTGGCGGGCACGAGACCGGCGGGGGTTGTGGCCGGGTCTTTCAGTTTGCGGAGTTGGGCCAGCCAGGCATCGAAGTCGGCATATTTGTCCAGAGCCGAGGTGCCGTCCATCCGGGAGTTGATGGCCAGAAATTCTTCCCGGTAGGCCATTACCTGTTCCCGGTCGCCCTCATCCGGCTCCCGCAGGTGGATCTTCTGGGGTGAGGTGCGCCGGGTGGCGGTGCGGAAATCCGGAGCCTTCATCAGGCCGTGGCAGTTGCAGTAGAAGTAAAGCACACCTGCGCCCCGCAGGGAGAAGCGGGCAGAGGCATCTCCCTCGGGGTAGAGCTTGACCAGCTGCAGCTTATCGCCGGTGAGGTAGGCCAGAAACGAGATGTAATGGTTTTTCTCCATGGGGTGGTGCAGGGTGACGAAGAGCTCGTCCTCCACCCGCTCCACGGTCAGCTGATGATGCTCGTCGGCATCCTCGGCTTCGGCGATGTCCAGCGCAGGCAGGGTGATGCCGCAGCAGCTCACCACAGCCTGTCCGGTGGCGTGGAGCACATTGCCGCAGAGAGGGCAGACGTAGAGTTTGCTCCGCAGCAGGTTGGCTGCCCGGTTCCGGTTGATGATGGGCTCTCCCTGCATCAGTTCCAGCACGCTGACCCCCAGAGCCGCAGCCAACGGTTCCAGCAGGGAGATATCGGGCAGACCCTTGGCGGTCTCCCACTTGGAAATGGTCTTGGCGCTGACAGAAAGCGTTCCGGCAAGCTCTGCCTGGGTCAGGCCCTTGGCTTCCCGCAGCTGCCGGATGGTGCTGCCTGTGACGTATGTGTTCATAGTAATAACCCTCCTGAATAACCCCCCAGTCTGCTTCGCAGACAGCCCCCGCTAATAGGGGGGCCATTGGCAAAACCGTAAGCTCCTGCTTCTCCGGGTGTGCTGCCCAGCCCCGCAGGGCCGCCCCTACTAGGGGCGGTGGCATCCCGCAGGGATGACGGTGGGGTTTGTTGCTGCCAGCTTACCATACAAAAAAACTCCACGCAACCTACGCTGCGTGGAGTTCGTGCTTTCAGGAATTATTCGGCCTCGGTCTCGTCTTCCTCGTCCGGGTCCAGCTCCATGGTGAACACGGCCTTTTTCAGCTTGCCGCAGCCCTGGGCCTTCAAGCCGGATTTGTACGGCTCCCCGGCCAGATAGAGGGCAAAGCGGCCCTCGCAGAGCATTCCGGCAATGCTGGTGCCGGCGGTGCCCACGGTGGAATCAGCGGCTTCGTCAGCGGGCCGGGTGGGGCTGAACTCGCCCAGGGACACTTCAAACAGCTCGCTGCCCTCGAGGTCGGTCTCAAGGGTCAGGTGGTTGTCGTGCCGGACAAAGGGGGCCTTGTCGCTGGCCTGCGGGGTCACGGTGCTCACCATGACCACAGCCTTGTCACCATCGATGCGGGTGCGCCCGGCGGGCAGGTTGTTGATATCCCGCGCCATGATGAACTCGATGACGCTGTCCAGACTGCTGCACAGGCCCAGATAGTTGGGGAGATTGTTCAGGGTATCGTAGATCATGGATCAGTCCTCTTTCGGGTCGGTCAGAAGCTCCTTGATGCTGGGCACAACGCCGCCCAGATTTTGCAGCTCCGACGGAATGATGATCTTGGTGGCCTTGCCGTTGGCGACCTTGGCCAGTGCCTCCAGGCTGCGCAGAGCCAGCACCTTGTCGTTGGGCATAGCCTCGTTCAGCAGGCGGATGGCATCGGCGTTGGCCTTCTGCACCGCGAGAATGGCCTGGGCCTCGCCCTCAGCTTCGAGAATGCGCTGCTGTTTGACGGCATCGGCACGGAGGATGGCGGCTTCCTTTTCGCCCTCGGCGGCGGTGATGGCGGCCTGCTTCTCACCGTCGGCCTTCAGGATGACGGCGCGCTTTTCGCGCTCTGCCTTCATCTGCTTCTCCATGGCTTCCTGGATCTCGCGCGGCGGGATGATGTTCTTGACCTCCACGCGGTTGACCTTGATGCCCCACTTGTCGGTGGCTTCATCGAGGATGGCCGTGATCTTGCCGTTGATGACATCGCGGCTGGTCAGGGTGTGATCCAGCTCCATCTCACCGATGATGTTGCGCAGGGTGGTGGCGGAAAGGCTCTCGATGGCTGCGATGGGCTGGTTGACACCGTAGGTGTAGAGCTTGGCATCCATGACCTGGAAGAACACCACGGTGTCGATCTGCATGGTAACGTTATCGCGGGTGATCACAGGCTGGGGAGGGAAGTCCGCGACCTGCTCCTTCAGGCTGACCTTTTTGGCGATCCGCTCAATGAACGGAATCTTGACATGCAGGCCGGCCGACCAGGTGTCGGAGTAGCTGCCCAGACGCTCCACAACGTACACCATGGACTGGGGTACGATGACGATGTTGGTGACGACGATGAGCAGGATGACAAAGATGAGCGCGAGGATCACGAACAGCATGATAGGCATAAAGACGCTCCTTTTTTCAGTGGTTGATGGATTCGGTCAGGATGGGTTCCACGATGAGCAGGGTGCTGTGGATCTCGGTGACCCGGCAGGCCTGCCCGGGGATCAGGGTATCGCCGGGGGTGGCGCAGCGGGCGCTCCAGTCCACGCCATCCAGCCGCACCCGGCCCGTCTGCTGGGCGGAAACGGGGGTCAGCACCCGGGCTTCCCGGCCAAGGGCGCGGTCACCGTTGGTGGGGGTGGGCTGCTTGTGCAGCCGTTTGGCCAGCGGCTTGAATGCCAGCAGGCAGACCGCGCTGACCGCAATGAACACCACCGCCTGCACCCGGAACGAGTGGGTGAACAGGCAGCAGAGCAGGGCTGCCGCGCTGCCTGCCGCAAACCAGACGGATACCATGCTGAAGGTCATGCCCTCCAGCGCCAGGAAACCGACGGCGGCAAGGAGCCAGAAAATGGGGTCAATGGACATCGAACATCCCTCCTTCTTCGTTTATTATATAACAAAGACGTGGAAATGACAATATGTTGTTATTTAAGGGGCAAAACCTCTCCGTCATTGTTTCGCAATGCCACCTCCCCTGGTAGGGGAGGCAAGAAAACAGTAGCGTAAACTTGGCTCCCCTATTAGGGGAGCTGGCGCGAAGCGCCTGAGAGGTTTATACATAATCATAGTAGCTGTGGTCCGGGTTATGCCCCACCTCTTCCACCACGATGGTGAAGCCCATAGGATTCACCTCAGTGCTCTTGCCGCTGGCAAGGGTCTCCACGATGATATGTTCGGTGCGGTTGACGATGATCTCCGCGGTCTCCACCTTGCCCACCCGCTGGTAGTGCAGGATACCGCCCTCGGCACGCAGAACCCGCAGCTGGCCGGTGCGGAAGGCCTCGCAGGTGTGGCGGAGCTGTGCCAGCTGTGCCAGCACGGGGCGCAGGCGCTGTTCGTGGGCATCCCACCGGAAGAAAGCCCGGTTGAAGGGGTCCCGGTAGCCCTGCATGGCGATCTCGTCGCCGTAGTACAGGCAGGGCACACCCGGCAGGGTGTAGATGATGGCGTAGGCCATCCGCAGGCGAAGCAGGCCCTCCTCGTAGGCATCGCCGGTCACACAGCGGCCGCTCTGCCACGCGCGGCCCCGGCCATTGGCGGGCTCGTCAGCGATCACGGTCAGGGCACGCTCGGTGTCGTGGGTGGAGAGGAAGTTCAGGGCGGTATCCATGGCCGGGGCAGGGTAGTGCTCGCAGATGGTCAGGATCTCCGTCATGGCCTGCTCGGCGGGCTTGCCCTTGACGAAATCCAGCACGGCGTTCTTGAAGGGGTTGTTCATCACGCTGTCCAGGCCCTTGCCCAGCAGATAGGTGCGGCGCTTGTTGAAGCCGAACTTGGTGGTGGCATCCTCCCACACCTCGCCCAGCAGGAACTTTTCGGGGCTGACCCGCTTGACGGCGGCGCGCACCTTCTCAATGAATTCGTCGGGCAGCTCATCGGCTACATCCAGCCGGAAGCCTGCCGCGCCGCGCTGCAGCCAGGTGTCGATGACACCGCCCGGGCCGGTGATGAACTCCACATAGGAGGGGGTCTCCTCGTTGACCTCGGGCAGGGTCTCAAAGCCCCACCAGCTGCGGTAACCGCCCTTGTACTGGGGGCCGAAATCGTACCAACAGCGGTAAGGGGAGTTGGGGTCCCGGTACGCGCCGCCCTCGCCATAGCGGCCCTCGCGGTTGAAATAGCGGCTGTCGGAGCCGGTGTGGCTGAACACGCCGTCCAGCACGATGCCGATGCCGTATTTTTTGGCGGCGGTGCACAGTGCCTCAAAATCCTCGTTGGTGCCCAGCAGGGGGTCCACATTCAGGTAATCGGCGGTGTTGTAGCGGTGGTTGGAGTGGGCCTCAAAGATGGGGTTGAGGTAGATGAAATCCACCCCCATCTCGTGCAGGTAAGGGAGCTTTTGCTGGATGCCCTTGAGGTCGCCGCCGAAATAATCCTCATTCAGGTGGCCGCCCACCTCGTTGGGCTGCCAGAAGGGCTCGGCGTGCTTGTCGGCCTGATAGATGCGGTCGGCAAAGGGCATGGGCTTGTTCTCCACCCCTTCGCAGAAGCGGTCCGGGAAGATCTGATAGAACACCTTGCCCTTGATGCTTTCGGGGGTCTCGAAGTCCTGCTCATAGACCGTGATCTGCCAGCTTTCGCCATCCTGCCAGCTGATCACGCCGCAGTTGTCGGGGCCGCGCACGATGCGGCGGAAATCGGTGTAGAGGTCGAAGTAATAGAAGTAGAGGCCCGGGTCATTCAGAGGCACTTCCACAGAAAAGTGGTTCTGCCTGGGGGTCTGGCCGTCGAAGTTCATCCGGTAGTAGACGGGAACATCGAACTTGCCCTCTTTTTTCAGTACAAGGTGCGGGTCTACATAGCCCAGCTCCTCGGGGATGCAGAGCGACAGCCGGACAGTCTGCCCGGCGCGCACCGCACCAAAGGGCTGCTTGAAATAGGGGTCAAAACTGTTGAACAGACAAGACAAGTGGGGTCGTTCCTTTCTCAAAAAAAGCCCCGGTGTCGTTGAACGATCCGGGACTTTTGCTATTGCGCTTGATAAAGCGACATTGCTCAGGGGGAAGCTTTGCCTTTGCATAACCTCTCAGTCACGGGCTCCGCCGTGACAGCTCCCCTAGTAGGGGAGCCCTTGGCAAAAGATTCAATCTTTGCTATTTTCGCTGACGCTCCCAAAACAGCATCAACCATAAGACAAAATGCGAACGGCAGCAGGGCAAAAAGTAGCGAAGCGTTGAGACACGAAAACGCGACGATATGCCAAGGCCTCCCCTACTAGGGGAGGTGGCATCAAGCGAAGCGAAGATGACGGAGAGGTTTAATCAATTACTTCACAGCAGAAGCGTGCCAGATATCGCGGGCGTAATCCAGCACAGAGCGGTCTGCGCTGAAGATGCCGCTGTTGGCGGTGTTCTTCAGGCTCATCTGTGCCCACTTCTCGCGGTCAGCATACAGGCGCTGCAGGTCGGCCTGAGCACGGCGGTAATCCTTGAAGTCGGCCATGACCATATAAGGATCGCTGGTGCGCAGGTTCTCGGTGACCTCGTGGAAGTCTTCGCCGTTCCAGCCGCGCTCCAGGAAGTTCAGAGCGGCATTTGCCACGTCATCGCCCATGATGAAGGCGCTGGGGTGGTAGCCCACCTGCTTGAGGTTGTTGACCTCGGGGGTCAGCATACCGAAGATCAGCTCGTTCTCCTTGCCGGCGGCATCGGCGATCTCAACGTTTGCGCCGTCCAGCGTGCCCAGCGTGATGGCACCGTTCAGCATGAACTTCATGTTGCCGGTACCGGAAGCCTCGGTGCCTGCCAGGGAGATCTGCTCAGAGACCTCGGCGGCGGGCATCAGGTGCTCGCTCAGGGAGACGCAGTACTCTTCCAGATAGACCACGCGCAGCTTGTCGCGGACGGCGGGGTCGTTGTTGATCAGGTCGCCCAGCTTGCAGATCATCCGGATCATCTGCTTGGCCATGTAGTAGCCGGGGGCAGCCTTTGCGCCGAAGATATAGGTCTTGGGGATGAAGTCGGCGTTGGGGTTCTCCTTCAGGTACAGGTACTGAGCGGCGATGTTCAGGGCGTTCAGGTGCTGACGCTTGTACTCGTGCATCCGCTTGACCTGGCAGTCGAAGATGGAGTTGGGGTCGATGACCTGGCCGGTACTCTTCTCCAGATAGGCGGCAAAGTTCTTCTTATTGTCCAGCTTGATCTCGTTGATGCGCTTCAGCACGGTCTTGTCGTCCGCATACTTGTTCAGCTTGGAGAGGTTGGAAGCGTCGTGCTTGTACTCCTCGCCGATGGTCTCGTCCAGCAGCTTGCACAGCTCAGGGTTGGAGGCCAGCAGCCAGCGGCGGTAAGCGATGCCGTTGGTCACGTTCTTGAAGGCCTGGGGCTTGAACAGGTAGTAATCGTGGAACACGCTCTCCTTGATGATCTCACTGTGCAGCTTGGACACGCCGTTGATGCTGTTGGCAGTGTAGGCGCAGATGTTTGCCATGCGAACCTGGTTGTCGCCGATCAGAGCCATATAGTTGATCTTGCCCTCGTCGCCGGGGAATGCCTTCTCCAGCTCCTCGCGGGCACGGCGGTTCATCTCGACCACGATCTGGTAGATGCGGGGCAGGGTCATCTTGAAGATGTCCACATTCCACTTCTCCAGAGCCTCGGCCATAACGGTGTGGTTGGTGTAGGCAAAGACCTTCTGGCAGATCTCAAAGGCCTTATCCCAGTCAAAGCCGCACTCGTCCAGCAGGATGCGCATCATCTCGGGGATGGCCAGCGTGGGATGGGTGTCGTTCAGCTGGATGGCGACCTTGTCGGCCAGGTTCTCCAGCGTGCCGTAGGTGGACAGGTGGTTCTGTACGATATCGCCGATGGATGCGGCAGAGAGGAAGTACTGCTGGCGCAGGCGCAGGATCTTGCCCTCAATGTGGTTGTCGTTGGGGTACAGCACCTTGGAGATCAGCTCGGCGCTGGCGTTCTTGCTCATGGCAGTGTTGTAGTTGCCCAGAGAGAAGCTGGACATATCAAAGTCAGGAGCCTTGGCCTGCCACAGGCGCAGCTTGGCAACGCCCTTGCCGTCGTAGCCCTGCACATACATGTCGGAGGGCACAGCCATAACGCTGTTGTAGTTGGTGTGCTGGATATAGTGGAAGCCGTGATCCCAGTTCTCGCGGATCTCGCCGTCAAAGCGGACCTCAATGGCCTGATCGGGGTGGCTCTTCAGCCAGACCTGACCACCGGGCAGCCAGTTGTCAGCGCGCTCCTGCTGCCAGCCGTCCACGATCTTCTGCTTGAAAATGCCGTACTCGTACAGGATGGAGTAGCCGGTGCCGCAGATGCCGGTGGTGGCCATGCCGTCCAGATAGCAGGCAGCCAGACGGCCCAGACCGCCGTTGCCCAGGCCTGCATCGGGCTCTTCCTCAAAGATGCCTTCGATGTTGATGTCGGCATCTGCCAGCACCTTCTGGGCAACATCTTCCAGACCCAGGTTGAACAGGCTCACCTTCAGGCTGCGGCCCATCAGGAACTCCATGCAGAGGTAGTATACCTGCTTGGTACCGGTGCCAATGGCCTTGGACTGGAACTTCTTGTGGTTCTCACTCATCATCTGACGGCAGATCAGGGCAAGAGAGCGGTAGATCTGCTGCTTGGAAGCAACGCTCAGATCCACGCCGTACTCGCTGGTCAGCTTGTCCTGAAGAATTTTTGCAAATTCTTTTGTAGTCATAAGGAACTCCTATCCGCACACACACTTGTGCTGTTTTGAAATATCGTAACAGAGAATTTCTCCTCTTTCCCTCTCCCTGTTACCACAACAAGAACATTATAATCAGTTCTATTCGTAAAAGCAAGGAAAAACGCCGATTTTTGCCGTAACTGACATTTTTGTCACAATCTTTCTGGTAAATATGCAAAAAATTCAAAAATAGCACTTTCTCTTGGCACGCATTTATATTATAATAAGAAGTGAACGGCTGTCCCGGCGGGGGCAAAAGCGTGCGCCGGGGCAGGAAACTCGGCCACAAACTCCGCTCAGAGTAATTATTAGTGAGGATACGATGGTTAATAAAGTGAGAGTGACCATTGCGGGCGCGCCCTATGCGATCGCAACGACGGATTCCGAAAAGTATATCGCCTCTCTGGCCAAACGGCTGGATGAGGATATCACCAAGCTGCTGGACACCAACGAAAACCTTTCGGTGACCAAGGCGGCGGTGTTCTGCGCCATGGATTATCTGGACGAGTACAAAAAGAGCACCGGCAGCGCCGAGAATATGCGCAGCCAGATCCAGGATTATATTGCCGATGCCGCCAGGGCAAAGCTGGCTGAGGACAAGGTGAAAGCGGAAAATGAAACGCTGCGGCGTGAAAACGATGCCCTGCGGGAGCAGTTGGCACGCCTGCAGGCCAAGCAGAAGGCCGACCGGGAAGCAAAGACGGAAGCGTGAATGGGGGCGCGGTGAGCGCGCCGGAACAAAGGGAGTATTATGCCAAAGATCGAGATCCTTGCCCCGGTGGGCAGTGAAGAGATGCTCCGCGCTGCGGTGTTCAGCGGTGCGGACGCGGTATATCTGGGCTTTTCGGGCTTCAATGCCCGGACGGGGGCCGGAAATTTTGATGCGGACAGCCTGAAGGAGGCAGTCCGGTTCTGCCACGCGCGGGGTGTCAAGGTGCACGTGGCACTGAACACCACCGTTTACGGCGGGGAGCTGGCCGCGCTGGCCGGTGCCGTGAAGGCTGTGGCCGAGAGCGGCGCGGATGCGGTTATCTGCCAGGATCTGGCGGTGGCGCAGCTCATCGGGCGGATCGCCCCCGACCTGCCCCGCCACGGCTCCACCCAGATGAGCGTCCACACCCTGCAGGGCGCGCTGGAGCTGAAGGAGCTGGGCTTTACCCGGGTGGTGCTGGCCCGTGAGCTGAGCCTGCCCGAGGTGGAGCACATCACAAAGCACTGCGGCATCGAGACCGAGTGCTTTGTCCACGGCGCGCTCTGCATGTGTGTCAGCGGCCAGTGCTATATGTCGGCCTTCCTGGGCGGCCGCAGCGGCAACCGGGGCTCCTGCGCCGGGCCCTGCCGCCTGCCCTTTGAGGCAAACCCGCTGCCCGAGGGCAAGCCGGGCCGTCTGCACCACCTTTCCCTGAAGGATAACTCCGTCATCGACAAGCTGGATCGGATGCAGGCCGTTGGCGTGGCATCGGCCAAAATCGAGGGCCGCCTGCGCACGCCGGAGTATGTGGCGGCGGCGGTCAGTGCCTGTCTGGCAGGCCGCGAGGGCCGCGCCTACGACCGTGACCTGCTGAAAAATGCGTTCAGCCGCTCTGGCTTCACCTCCGGTTATCTGGATGGAAAAATCGACGGTACCATGTTCGGCGTGCGCAGTGAAGCCGATGCGGAGCTGACCAAAAAGACCCTGCCTGCCCTGCGCGAGCTCTACCGCCGCGAGCGCAGCCGGGTGCCGGTGCAGTTCAGGTTGGAGATCGAAGAGGGCGGCGAGAAGCTGACCGTGACCGACGCGGACGGCGACAAGGCCTTTGCCTACGGCGATGCGGAACCGCAGCCTGCCCGCACCGATCCCACCGAGAGCCTGCAGCGCAGCCTTTCCAAGACGGGCGGCACACCCTTTGCGGTGGAAAAGATTGATGTGGAGATGGACGGCGGCCCCTGGTTCGTGCCGGGCAGTGCCGTGAACGAGCTGCGCCGGGATGCGCTGGAGGCCCTGCTGAAAAAGCGGGAGGTCCTGCGCCCCTGGCCGGTACACGAGGCGGAGCCGGATGCCCTGCCCCTGCGCACCCTGCCGCCTCACCGCACCCTGCGTGCCCGTTTTGAAGCTTGGGAGCAGGTGCCGGAGCAGGCCCTGAGCGGGGTGGAGTATCTCATCCTGCCCATTGCCCAGGCCGACCGGGTGCCCCGGGAGTGGCGGGAAAAGACCCTTCTGGAGCTGCCGCGCGTGATGTTCGGTGCGCTGGAGGAGGACACCGCCCGCCGCATTGCCGCCACCCAGGATGCGGGTTTTGCGGGCTATGAGGTAAGCAACATCGCCCACCTGCGGCTCTGCCGTGGCCTGCCGATGACCGGCGGCTTTGGCCTGAACGTCACCAACCAGATGGCAGCACAGTTCTACGCCGACCATGGCCTGAACAGTGTGCTCATCCTGCCCGAAGTCAAGGACAGCGATATCAGCACCATTGCCCCCACCCATAACGGCAACCCTGTGCCCACCGGTGTGCTGGTCTATGGTCACATGCCGCTGATGGTCACCCGTGCCTGCCCGCTGCAGAACATCCATGACTGCGCCCACTGCAATAAAGCAGGGGAACTGACCGACCGCAAGGCCAAAAAGTTCCCGGTGCGCTGCGGCATGGGGGTGCGGACGATCTATAACCCCGTACCTATTTATATGGGTGATAAGCCCGGTGCTCTGACTGTGGACTACGGCGTGGCCTACTTCACACTGGAATCCCGGGAAGAAGCAGCCGCCATTCTGGACAACATCCGTGTCCACGCACCCTTTGAGGGAGAGTTTACAAGAGGACTTTATTTCAAGGGAACCAACTAAAGATGCAGTTTCCCCGGGCGGGAGCCGAGAGTTTCTCCGAGGACCGTCCGCTGGGGTGGGACCCTGCTGCCGCAGGCAGTAGG
>ERZ506874.148-NODE-148-length-29043-cov-9.52974_pt1 | contig 29043 bp, 27 predicted proteins | sample MGYA00512908_ERZ506874 | MGnify/ENA metagenome assembly ERZ506874 | reverse complement strand
CCTCGGCCAGCCGCTCGGGCCGGTGGCAGAGCGCAAGCCTGCCGCCGTCCTTCAGCAGACGGAAGCCGCAGGCGCAGACGTCCTCGAGGGTGCAGTCCGTCTCGTGGCGGGCCGTGGCCCGGCCTGCCTTGGCGCTCTGGGGCCCGGCGGCAAAATAGGGCGGGTTGCAGGCGCAGACGTCGAACTGCCCCTCTCCCTCCCGGAAAGAGCGCAGGTCGGCGAGGTGCGGCGTGATGTGGCCGATGCCCTGCTCTGCGACGGCCTGCTGCAAGAGCGCACTGGCCTCGGGCTGCAGCTCGACAGCGGCGCAGGGGCCGCGATGCCCCCGGTCGTGCCACTCGAGGCTGACGATGCCGCAGCCCGAACACAGGTCTGCCGCCGTCTGGCTGCGCTTTGGCTCACAGAAGCGGGCCAGCAAAAGCGCATCTGAGCCGAACCGGTGGACGGCAGAGCAGTATACTTCTGTTTTATTATACAAAATCTCGGTGGAATGTTCCATATGCCCGGCTGAAATCCTCCGACAAAATATTCTGTCCCAAAAGATGAAAAATTTATGCAACAAAGAAAAGCAGCAGACCCGTACAACAGGTCTGCTGCTTTTGATGCGTTATTCGCGCGGCTGTCTGCTAAAAATTATTCAGCAGTGATAGCGCCGGTGGGGCAAGCGCCCTCGCAAGCACCGCAATCGATGCAAGCGTCTGCGTTCACGACTGCAACGCCATTCTCAACAGCAACTGCACCAACAGGGCAAGCGCCCTCGCAAGCGCCGCAGCCAACACATGCGTCAGAAACCTTGTGTGCCATAATAAAACTCTCCTTTTATCACCCGTGCACTAGCTTTAAGAAGAAGTCTGCCCTCGCACGGTGCCAGCAGGCTTCCCCGGAATTCATCCTTGTCTGCATTCTAACAAAGTGGAAAAGAAAAGGCAAGACTAACCGTGTGCCATAAAAGCCCAAAGTTTTATTTTTGTGGGGTTGCACAAAAGCAAGGCCTAACTTTGCGGGAAAATTAAGAGAGTTTTTTGGCGAAAATCACGAAGAATGGTTAGTTTTGTGATACTAACCGCCGTGATATCCCACTATTTTTCTGGGAATTATTTCTCTTTTTTGGGGCATTTGCCGCAGCCCACATTGCCCTTTTCATCGGCGGCTGCCACCACCGGGGCGGGGTTGCGCACACCGGAATAATCGTCGTCCGGGTCGGGGCGGCGGGGTGCCCGTTTGCCGCCGCTGATATACTCACACACGCCAACCTTATAGTAGCGCGGGGTCAGGGCTTCGGTGCCGCAGCGCACCCGCAGGTAGCCGGAGATGGGGTTCACTTCCAGCACGGTGCCCAGACCATCCGGGGTGCGCACGGTGCTGCCCACCATGGGCATGATGCTGTTCAGGTACTCGTAGGCGTTTTCCTCGTAGGAAAGGCAGCACATCAACCGGCCGCAGGCACCGCTGATCTTGGTGGGGTTCAGGGAAAGGCCCTGCTCCTTGGCCATCTTGATGGAAACGGGCTGGAAATCCTTGAGGAAGCGGCTGCAGCAGAAAGGCTGGCCGCAGATGCCCAGACCGCCGATCATCTTGCTCTCGTCGCGCACGCCGATCTGGCGCAGCTCGATGCGGGTGTGGAAGATACCGGCCAGATCCTTGACCAGTTCGCGGAAGTCCACCCGGCCGTCGGCGGTGAAGTAGAACATGATCTTGGAGCGGTCAAGGGTGTACTCGGCCTCCACCAGCTTCATTTCCAGGCCGTGGCGGGCAATGCACTCCTGGCAGGTGTGGTAGGCGCGCTTCTCATCCTCGCGGTTCTGGTGCATCCGGCGCACATCCACGCTGTCGGCCATCCGGGTGATGGGCTTGAGCGCTTTGGAAACGGCGCTGTCGGCGATCTCTTTCACGCCCTGCACCACTTCGCCGCACTCAATGCCGCGGGCGGTCTCCACGATCACGTATTCGCCGGTTTTGATGTCGGCCCCGGCAGGGTCGAAATAATAGCTTTTGCCGTTTTCCTTGAAACGGACAGAGATGACTTTTTTCATACTGTTCCTCACAGGGGAAATTCCCCTATCTCGTAAAAAGGCCCGCAGAAGGGCCTGAAGATCCATTCTGAGGATTATTATAGCATAAACGTTGAAAATTGAACAGCCCTCTCCGGTTCACTTCGTTCGCCAGCCCAGGTTGTGGCTCCCAGCAGCTGCTTCGTGCAATTGCACTCGCACCTTGCTGGCCACTGCCCCAACAACTCCTCCCTCAATCCGCCACTGGCGGCGGTCGTCGTCGTTGCCCCCAAAGGGGGATCCGATAAAAAAATTTCATCCTCTGCAACATTCCGCCCCGCTCATTCGTATCCCACTTGAACTCCGTCTGAAATTTGATCTCCAAAACGTCAAAAAACTGAGGTATCATCCGGATTTCACAAAAGATTCTCAAGATTTGCTAAAGAATCTCCGGGCAAGCCTTGCAAGCCCCGGAACCGGGTGTATAATAGGGGTATCGCCTTTGATCCGCTCTGAGAAAAAAGAGCAGCCGCGCAGTTCGTGGAAAAACACAGAAACGGTAGGAAGAAATGGAAAAATTCAGTGTCAAAAAACCGTTCACCGTTCTGGTTGCAGTCATCATGGTCATCATGCTGGGCCTTGTGTCCGTGCAGAACATGCAGACCAATCTGCTGCCAAACGTGAACACACCGTACCTGATGGTGGTCACGGTCTATCCCGGTGCCAGCCCGGAGCGTGTGGAGAGCGAGGTCTCCGACGTGATGGAGAGCGCGCTGGGCACCATCTCGGGCGTGAAAAACGTCACGGCCACCTCGGCAGAAAACTACAGTCTGCTGCTGATGGAGTTTGAGGATGATACGGACATGAACAGTGCCGTAGTCAAGGTGTCCAACAAGGTGGATCAGACCACCGCCAGCCTGCCAAGCACCTGTATGACCCCCTCCATCATTGAATATACCCTGAACATGAACGCTTTTATGACCGTGGCCGTCAGCCGTGAGGGCAGCGATTCCTATGAGCTGGCCGATTTCGTCAACGACACCATGGTCCCCTATATCGAGCGTCAGGGTGGCGTTTCCAATATCTCCGCCAATGGCCTGGTCACCCGGATGGTGCAGGTGCAGCTCGATCAGGAAAAGATCGATGCCATCAATGAAAAGCTGCTGGAAGTCATTGACGTGCAGCTGGCCGATGCAAAGGCCCAGCTGGATGCTGCCGAGGCCCAGATCGAGGCAGGCAGAAAGGAGTACGAGACCCAGCTGGCCAGTTACGACAAGCTGGTCAGCGATACCATCAACAGCCAGTATTCCGGCGAACTGCAGGATTCCTTCATGCTGGTCAAGAAGCAGGCACAGGCCCTTCTGGAGAGCGTCAACCAGCTCATTGCCGTGGTCAACGAGCCTGAGATCCAGCAGGCCCTGATCGATGTGCGGGACGGCCTGCAGCGGGTCGTGGACAAGTTCAACGAGACCGGAATGCAGGATATCGATTCTCTGATCGAGATCGTGGCGGAGCTGCGCGATATCACCGATAAGCTGACCACCGCTTTGCAGGATCTGCAGCAGCGCCTGAACGCGCAGGGCGACACCGCCGGCACAACGGCCGGGGAGCTGGTCGATGATCTGCAGGTGCAGCAGAGCCTGAGCAACATTTATAACACGCTGGAGAGCACCATCAAGGCCATGGACGACGTGCCCGGCCTGATGGATCAGTTCACCCAGATCGTGGGCAGCTATTCCCAGCAGCAGCTGCAGGCCTATATCAAGTTCACCGAGGCCCGCGAGATGCTGAATGATTACGAGAAGCAGCTGGCCGATGCCAAGCAGCAGTATGAGGATGCCAAGCAGATGGCCATGGAGAACTCCGACGTGGCCAAGATGCTGGATATTGACACGCTGGCACAGCTGATCTATGCCCAGAACTTCTCCATGCCCGCCGGTTATGTCAAGGATTCCAGCAACAAGTCCTGGCTGCTGAAGGTCGGCGAGGAGTACGACAGCATCGAGGATATCTCCGGTGCCCTGCTGCTCCATGTGGATGGCTTTGGCGATGTCCGCCTGTCTGACGTGGCCGATGTGCAGATCATTGACAACGCGGAGGACAGCTTTACCCGCCTGAACGGCGAGCGCTCCGTGGTGCTGAAGATCTTCAAGAGCAATTCTTCCAGCGCCGGTGAAGTTTCCGGCAACTGCAAGGCTGCCTTCAAGGAGCTGGAACAGAAATACGATGGCCTGCATGTGGTCGTGCTGTCCAACCAGGGCAACTACATCAGCATCATCGTCGGCAGCATCCTGAGCAGTATGCTCATCGGTGCGGCCCTTGCCATCATCGTGCTGGCCATCTTCCTCAAGGATATCAAGCCCACGCTGGTGGTCGGCATCAGTATCCCGCTGTCGGTGCTGTTTGCCGTGGTGCTCATGTACTTCACCGGTCTGGATATGAATATTATGACGCTGGCGGGCCTGTCCCTCGGCATTGGTATGCTGGTGGACAACTCCATCGTCGTCATCGAGAACATCTACCGTCTGCGCAGCCGCGGCGTGCCCGCTGCCCGCGCGGCGGTCCAGGGCACCAAGCAGGTGGGCATGGCCATCATGGCTTCCACCCTTACCTCTGTCTGCGTGTTCCTGCCCGTCATCTTCACATCGGGTGTCATCAAGAGCCTGCTGCAGCCCATGTCCATGTGCATCGGCTACTGTCTGGCTGCTTCCCTCATCGTGGCCCTGACGGTTGCCCCGGCGGCCTCCTCTACCCTGCTGAAAAACTCCAAGCCCAAAGAGCTCAAGTGGTTCGACAAGGTGCAGGAAAAGTACGTCAAGAGCCTGGAATGGTGCTTCCAGCACCGCTGGGCGCCGCTGGGCGCGGCAGTGGTGCTGCTGGTGTTCTGCGGCTGGCGCGTGATGTCCATGGGCGTTGAGATGCTGCCCACCATCACCAGCAACGAGGCCATCGTCACCCTCTCCACCGAGAAGGATCTGACCAAGGAAGAATCCTATGCTGTGGCCGAGAATGTCATTGATGCCCTGCTGGCTGTGGACAACGTGGAAGAGGTGGGCGTTACCACCGACAGCCGCGTGGCCGGAATGGATGTCGGCCAGCTGGGCCTGCCCAAGACCATCACCGACCTGCTGAACGCCGCCAACAGCTACGGCACCTACCAGATCAACGTGATGCTGGACGAGAGCCTCTCCTCCCGGCAGATCGAACAGGCCCGTGAGGCGCTGGAGGAAGCTGTGAACGGCGTGGAGAACTGCACTGCTACCGTTGAGATCAGCGGAATGCAGGAGCTGACCAGCCAGCTGGATATGGGCCTGACCGTCCAGATCTCCGGCAACGACATTGATACCATGACTGCCCTCTCCGAGAAGGTGGTGGATATGGTCAACGAGATGGACGGCTTTACCAATGCCACCAACGGTCTGGGCAGCGGCGATGCCACCATCAACCTGCAGATCGACCGGGATAAGGTCCGCTCCTACGGCCTGACCGTGGCGCAGGTCTACCAGCAGATCGCCGCTAAGCTGACCACCACCACCACAGCCCAGACCCCCGTTGCCATCGATGGCTCCACCATGAACGTCCAGATCAGCAACAATCTGGACCCCATGACCAAGGAAAACATGATGGATATGACCTTTACGACCTCCGTCATGGCCGCCGACGGCACCACCGAGACCGGCACCTGTACGCTGGGCGATATGGCCACCTGGGTCACCGGCTCCACCCCGGACTCTATCACCAGCAAGAACCAGACCCGATATATCAGTGTGACGGCGGACGCGGTGGAGGGCACCAATACCACCACCGAGACCCGCGCGCTGGAAAAGAAGCTGAACGAGTTTGCCGCATCCGATGAAATGCCCGAGGGCTGCAGCTTCTATATGGGCGGCGGCTCTGAGATCAACGGCATGGTGGTGGATCAGATGGGCCAGTGGATGTTCCTGGCTCTGCCCTTCGTCTACCTTGTTATGGTGGCCCAGTTCCAGAGCCTGCTCTCCCCCTTCATCGTTCTGTTCACCATTCCGCTGGCCTTTACCGGCGGTCTGCTGGGCCTGCTGCTCACCGGCCAGCAGCTGACCATGATCTCCCTGATGGGCTTCATCGTTCTAATGGGCACGGTCGTCAACAACGGCATTGTGTTCGTGGATTACGCCAACCAGCTGCGCATCGGCGGCATGGAGCGCCGCGCGGCCCTGATCGCCACCGGCAAAACACGAATGCGCCCCATCCTGATGACCACCCTGACCACCGTTCTGGCCATGCTCCAGCTGGTGTTCAGCGGTGATATGGCCAGCCAGCTGATGAGCGGTATGGCCATCGTCATCATTTTCGGCCTGACCTACGCCACCCTGATGACCCTGTACGTTGTGCCCCTGATGTACGACATCCTCTTCAAGAAGCCGCCGCTGAACGTGGATATCGGCGATGAGAACCTTGACGACATCCCCGATGATGCCGCCGAGTATATCGCCCAGAACACCGCTCAGCCGGAGTAAGAAACCTTCCCCAAAGCACCCTTCACAGCCATGTGAGGGGTGCTTTTTTGATACTTGCAGTACAGATAAAATGATGATAAAATATAAACGTAGAAAAGTACTCTTTTTCTGAAACGAAAGGATGGCGGAAATGCATTTCGTACAGTTGGATGAGAAGAATGAAGAACGCATGAATGCTATCCGTAAATTCACCCTGATGGATGACACCTTTATGACACAGGTGTTTTCAGGAGATAAAGAGAGCACACAGGAGCTGCTTCGCATCATCCTGAAACGAAAGGACCTGACCGTCGCAAGGTCTGCAACACAGCTTACGATCGGCAATCTGTTTGGCCGTTCTGTACGGCTGGACATTTATGCAACGGATGATGCAGGCAAGCAGTATGATATCGAAGTACAGCAGGAAGATAAGGGAGCCGCTCCGGAACGGGCGCGGCTGAACAGTGCGATGTTCGATTCCCGCCTGACGACTTCTGGTGAAAAATATTCTGACCTGCCTGAGACATATATCATATTTATTACGGCAAATGATGTTTTGGGAGATGGTCTGCCGGTTTACAATATTGAACGGACGATTCAGGAAACCGGGAAGCTGTTCCACGACCGTGCACATATCGTATATGTGAACGGTGCATATCGTGGAACGGATGAGGTCGGCGCGCTGATGCAGGATTTCCGCTGTGATGACTATCGGGATATCCGGAACCCCAAAATAAGGGCAAGAGTAAAATACTTTAAAGAAGAAACGGAAGGAGTGGCAGCTATGTGCAAGACAATGCAGGTGATCGTTGATCGGGAACGAGAAGATGCCGAGGTGGCAAAGGGAAAGCGCATTGCGCTCAATCTCTGGAAGAACGGAGAGCATGATCTGGATAAGATCGCCCAGACCACCGAACTTTCGTTAGAACAGGTGCGGGAGGCAATTACCGAACCGTGTTCTGCATAAGAAAACTTTCCCCAAAGCACTCTTCACAGCCATGTGAGGGGTGCTTTTTGTCAACTTGCTAAAAAAATCGCCGCAGCTTTGGCACAGTCTCCAAAAATTGAGGAATTCAATAAAAAATATTGACAGGGGGGGGGGGGGGGGGGGGAGATGTAAAATGAGTTCACAATACAGAAGGTGTAGGGGTATGCTTTCTGTGTGGTAAAATATCATTTTACATTGGAGGTTCTACAAATGAAAATGCTCAAGAAAATCGCAGCAGCTATCATGGCTGTGGCAATGGCAACTCTGATGCTGACCGCTTGCGGCGAGGACAGCGCACCTTCCTACCGTCTGCAGAAGATTGTGGAAGCAAATCAGAAGGCTGGTAAAATCTACGCAGATATGACGTTGGTGACTGATGGGGAGTTTTCTCCGAACTATGTGTATGCCATTAACGGCCAGAATATGTATGCAAAGATTCAGTATGCCGCAAATGGCTCGATGGAAGTTGTCGTTAAGGATGGCAAGGGTTATAGGAAGGATGCTGGCCAGTGGGTTGAGTCTGCTAACATGGGCGAATCTCTGAAGCAGGGTTCTACTGCTATTACTCCTGTTGCAGGTAACATTGTGGTTGCACCGGAGTACAAGATTGAGGCTACTGGCGAGACCATGTATGCAGAAACCATTGTATCGAATGGACAGGAAATTGCCTACTGCTTCAATGGCGATAAGCTGGCCTATATTGTCACGACCGTTGAGGGACAGACGATCACGCTGAAGGTCAATAAGTGGGAAAATAACTATGACCAGGCAATTCAGGATAAGCTGGATCTGAAGGCATAAGTACAAAATCAAAATTCATACAAGCCCCGGAGCGCCTACCCCTGGCCCTCCGGGGCTTTTTTCTGCCTATGGGGCAGAACTTACAAAAAATCTCTCGAAATATTGGATAGATTCCCTTAAAAAATGCCAACACAGAAGGAGAAAATTGTGATATAATCAAAACAATAAAGGATAAAACAGAGAGTGTGCTGTCCTGAAAAAATACAAAAGGAGGCGAGCCCTATGGCACAGTTTCTCTCCAAGCCCTTTGGCATGACCCCAAACGGCGAAAAGATCAATGAATACATCATCTCGAACCCCGGCGGGCTGGCGGTCAGTGTGCTGAACTACGGCTGTATCATCAAGAATATCTGGGTGCCCACCAAGCGCGGGCCGGTGGATGTGGTGCTGGGCCACGACACCTACGCCGATTACGTCAAGGACTTTGAATCGTCCGGCAGTACCTGCTGCGGTGCGTTCGTGGGCCGGTACGCCAACCGCATCGAGAATGCCGTGTTCAACGTGGGCGGCAAGACCTATCAGCTGGAAGCCAACAACGGCAAAAACCACCTGCACGGCACCTTCCCGCGCAAGCTGTATGAGGTAAAGACCTTTGGCGATACCCTGCTTCTGGAGGCCGAAAGCCCCGATGGAGAGGATGGTTTCCCGGGAAATCTGAAGATCTCGGTGCGGTATATCCTCACCGAGGACAACGCCCTGCGGATGGATTACCGTGTCTCCTCTGATGCCGACACCATCATCAACCTGACCAACCACACCTACTTCAATCTGGATGGCGGCGGCGATGTGCTGGGCCAGAAGCTGCGCATCTATGCGTCCCGCTATCTGGAGGGCAACAACGAGACCTGCCCCACCGGCAATATCCTGCCCGTGGCAGGCACGCCGATGGATTTCCGGGCGGGCAAGCCCATTGGCCGGGACATCGACACCGGCTTTTCCCAGACCACCATGGTGGGCGGCGGCTATGACCACTGCTTTGTCATCGACAGGGGCCGCGGGGCCAGCCAGAGCCTGTGCGCCTGGGCTTCCAGCGATAAGACCGGCATCAGCATGAAGGTCTATACCACCCAGCCCGGTGTGCAGCTCTACACCGGCAATTTCCTGCAGGACTGCCCTGCCCCCGGCAAGGGCGGCGTGCCGATGCAGAAATACGGCGGCTTTGCGCTGGAGACCCAGCACTTCCCCTGCAGCCCCTCCCACCCGGAGTTCCCCTCCACCGCCCTGCGGGCCGGGAAAGTGTTCCGCGCCAACACCACCCTGCGGTTCTTCACCGGCAAACAGTGCGGGAAACTGTAAAATGCAGCCCTCTCATTCAAGGCCTGACGGCTTTGCCTGAGAGGGCTTTTTTTCTGATTTGCACAAAGCGTTCCATCACTCCATGCGCAAAACACAAAAAACGCTTGTAAATCAATGTGCGAAAAAATAAATGGAAACAAAAATCCATCCTTATAAAATTCCCGTTACTTGATTCTGGGGCCAAAACGTTGTATCCTTGTGGCAGAAGGCGGGCCTGCCCCGCGCAAGCAATTTTGGTGACGAGAAGAGAGGTACTTTTATGGCAATTTTGGTTTCCGGCGGTGCCGGTTATATCGGCAGCCACACCTGTATCGAACTGCTGAACGCTGGCTTTGACATCGTGGTGGCAGATAACTATTACAACGCTTCCCCTGTGGTGCTGGATCGGGTCAAGCAGATCACCGGCAAGGACTTCCGGTTCTATCAGGCCGATATGACAAAGCACGAGGACGTGGAGAAGATCTTCACCGAGTGCCCCGATATCGATGCCGTCATCCAGTTTGCCGCCTATAAGGCTGTGGGTGAGAGCGTTTCCAAGCCCATCGAGTACTACTACAACAACCTCAACTGCACGCTGGTCATTCTGGACGTGATGCGCCGCCACAACTGCCGCAACTTCGTGTTCAGCTCTTCCGCCACTGTCTACGGTGACCCCGCCAGCGTGCCCATCACCGAGGACTTCCCCGTGGGTGCCACCACCAACCCCTACGGCACCACCAAGGCCTTTACCGAGCGCATCCTGACCGATGTCTGCAAGGCTGACCCCACCTTGAACGTGGCCCTGCTCCGTTACTTCAACCCCATCGGTGCCCACAAGTCCGGCCTGATCGGCGAGGACCCCAACGGCATCCCCAACAACCTGATGCCCTACATCGCCAAGGTGGCCGTGGGCAAGCTGGAAAAGGTGCACGTCTTTGGCAATGACTACCCCACCCCCGACGGCACCGGCGTGCGCGATTACATCCATGTGGTTGACCTGGCCCGGGGCCATGTCTGCGCCATCAAGAAGCTGCAGACCAACTGCGGCCTGTTCATCTGCAATCTGGGCACCGGCCACGGCTACAGCGTGCTGGATGTCATCCATGCCTTTGAGAAGGCCTGCGGCAAGAAGCTCCCCTATGTGATCGATCCCCGCCGCCCCGGCGATATCGCCGAGTGCTATGCCGACCCCACCAAGGCCAAGAATGAACTGGGCTGGGTGGCTGAGTACGGCATCGAGGAAATGTGTGCCGACAGCTGGAACTGGCAGAAGAACAACCCCGATGGCTACCACACCGTGAAGTAAACAGAATTGTTCTCAAAACGCACCTTTGAACGTGAAAATTCAGGGGTGCGTTTCCTTTTGCCCGGAAACCTGCCGGAACAGGGGAAAGAGTTCTACAAAAAACAGCGGGGACAGGCGAGAATTTTTGCCGCTTCCTGCCTTGACAATGCCTTTGAGTTAGCTTATATTAAGACTGTTCACATACACTAACATTTTGTCGAAGGAAAGGCATCTGCCATGACATTAAAGGAACTGAAGATCGGCGAAAGTGCCGTGATCGATACAGTGGGCGGAACGGGAGAGCTCCGCCAGCATTTTCTGGATATGGGGCTGATCCCCGGCGAGAAGGTCACGCTGGTGAAATTTGCGCCCATGGGGGACCCCATGGAGCTGCAGATCCACGGCTATGAGCTGACCCTGCGGCTGGATGATGCGGCACGGATCGAGATCACCCCGGCGGAAGCACCCGCAGCAGCTCCGGCACGGAAGGCCGGCCGGATGGTGGAGCACCCGGGCCTGGGCGAGGGCGGCCGCTACCACACCAAAAAGGGCGAACACCCGCTGCCGGATGGAACGGTGCTGACCTTTGCGCTGGCCGGAAATCAGAACTGCGGCAAAACGACCCTGTTCAACCAGCTCACCGGCTCCAACCAGCATGTGGGCAACTTTCCGGGCGTGACGGTGGACCGCAAGAGCGGTGCCATCCGGGAGCACCCCGATACCGAAGTCACCGACCTGCCCGGCATCTACTCCATGTCGCCCTATTCCAGCGAGGAGATCGTGACCCGGCAGTTCATCATTGGCGAAAAGCCCACGGGCATCATCAACATCGTGGATGCCACCAACATCGAGCGCAACCTGTACTTAACGATGCAGCTGATGGAGCTGGACACCCCCATGGTGCTGGCACTGAATATGATGGATGAGGTGCGCGGCAACGGCGGCACCATCAACATCAACGAGATGGAAGCAATGCTGGGCATCCCGGTGGTCCCCATTTCCGCCGCCAAGAACGAGGGCGTGGATGAGCTGGTGGATCACGCCATCCATGTGGCAAAGTATCAGGAGTGTCCGGGCCGGATGGACTTCTGCGGCGAGGATGACCACGGCGGTGCGGTTCACCGCTGCATCCACGGCATCATCCACCTCATCGAGGATCACGCCCGGGCGGCGGGGATCCCGGTGCGCTTTGCCGCCACAAAGCTGGTGGAGGGCGACCCCCGCATTGAGGAGGCCCTGAAGCTGGATCAGAACGAAAAAGAGATGATCGAGCATATCATCCTGCAGATGGAGCAGGAGCGCGGTCTGGACCGCGCCGCCGCCATTGCGGATATGCGGTTCCACTTTATCCACCAGCTGGTGAATCAGACCGTGGTAAAGCCCCACCAGAGCAAGGAGCAGCTGCGCAGCGCAAGGATCGACCGCTTCCTCACCGGAAAGTACACGGCGATTCCGGCGTTCGTGGGCATCATGGCGCTGGTGTTCTATCTGACCTTTGGCGTGATCGGCGCAGGGCTGCAAGGCCTGCTGGAACTGGGCATTGAGAACCTGACGATCCTTGTGGACAATGCCCTGACGGCGTGGAACGTCAACGATGCAGTGCATTCGCTGGTGATCGACGGCATCTTTACCGGTGTGGGCAGTGTGCTGAGCTTCCTGCCCATCATCGTGACCCTGTTCTTCTTCCTTTCCCTGCTGGAGGATACCGGCTATATGGCCCGCGTAGCCTTTGTGATGGACAAGCTGCTGCGGCGCATCGGTCTTTCGGGCCGCAGCATCGTGCCCATGCTCATCGGCTTTGGCTGCACGGTCCCCGGTGTGATGGCAAGCCGCACGCTGCCCTCGGAGCGGGACCGGAAAATGACCATCCTGCTTACGCCCTTTATGAGCTGCTCGGCCAAGCTCCCGATCTACAGCCTGTTTGCGGTGACCTTCTTCCCGGAGTACGCCGCACTGGTCATGGTGGGCCTGTATTTCCTGGGCATCCTTGTGGGCATTGGTATGGCCTTTCTGCTCAAGGGAACGCTGTTCAAAGGTGAGGCCGTGCCCTTTGTCATGGAGCTGCCCAACTACCGCCTGCCCGGCCTGAAAAATGTGGCTCAGCTGCTCTGGGAAAAGGCCCGGGATTTCCTCGAGCGTGCCTTTACGGTCATCTTCCTGGCAACCATCATCATCTGGTTCCTGCAGAACTTTGACTTCCAGCTCAGTCTGACCGCAGACCCGCAGGAGAGCATCCTGGCCTGGATCGCCAGCGGCATCGCGCCGTTGTTTGCACCGCTGGGCTTTGGCGACTGGCGGGTGTCCACGGCGCTGATCACCGGCTTTATGGCAAAGGAGAGCGTTGTCTCTACCCTTACCATCCTGTATGGCTCCTCTGCCGCACTGGGCGCGGCGCTCAGCCCGGCGGCAGCGGCTCCCCTGCTGGTGTTCTGCCTGCTCTATACTCCCTGCATCGCCGCTGTGGCATCGGTCAAGCGGGAGATGGGCGGCCGCTGGGCCACCGTTATGGTCGTAAACCAGTGCGTTGTGGCATGGCTTGCCGCGCTCGTTGTGCGGTTCCTCGCCGTGGCGGTGCTGTGACCCTGTCCTGAAGCATATCAAAAGCCCGTACCGTGAAAATCTTCATGGTGCGGGTTTTTTGCGTTGGACAAAGTATATGGATCAGGTAATTTTACGCTGCCTGCCCTTGACAACAGAGACTTCCTGTGCTAAAATACTTCAAAAATGAACAATTCAAAAAGAGAGAAAGAAGTGTGCGCAATGCGTGAGCTGAACCCCAGTGTGGAATTTGCCAACAAGACGGGCCTTGCGTACAGCGCCGTCTGCAAGCCGCTGTGCCAGAAGCTGCACCTGCCGCAGACAGCGTTTGATATCCTGATGTTCCTTGCCAACAACCCCAACTACACGACCGCCTGCGATATCGTGGAGGTGCGCCACATCAAGGCGAACCTTGTCTCGGTGAATGTGGACAAGCTGGTGCAGGAGGGCTTTCTGGAGCGCCGTCCGGTGCCGGGTGACCGCCGCAAAACGGAGCTTGCCTGCACCGAAAAGGCGCAGTCCATCATCGAACAGGGCCGCAGGATGCAGGATGATTTCATCCGCCGCCTGATGGCAGGGCTGGAGGAAGAAAAACTCGAGACATTTTTTGAAGTCATCGATACGATGAACGAAAACCTGGATGCGATCCTAGAAGGAGAAGAATAAGATGAACCTGCTGTTTACCATCATCGTTACCTTTTTTGCCGGAATGGGCGCGGGCCTGGGCACCGGCTTTGCGGGCATGAGCGCCGCCGCGGTCATCAGTCCGATGCTCATCACCTTCCTGGGGATGGACCCCTACATGGCAGTCGGCATTGCCCTTTCCTCGGATGTGCTGGCCAGTGCGGTATCTGCCTACACCTACCACAAAAACAAGAACCTGGATATCAAGAACGGCCTGATCATGATGGCCAGCGTGCTGCTGTTCACCGTGGTGGGCAGCTGGGTGGCAAGCCTGATGCCTTCCACCACCATGGGCAGCTTTTCGGTGTTTATGACGTTCCTGCTGGGCATTAAATTCATCGTCAAGCCCGTTATGACCACAAAAGAAGCCATGCAGGGGGTCTCTGCTAAGAAGCGTGCCCTCCAGTCCATCGTCTGCGGTGTGGTCATCGGGATGATCTGCGGCTTCATTGGTGCCGGCGGCGGCATGATGATGCTGCTCATCCTGACCAGTGTGCTGGGCTACGAGCTCAAGACTGCCGTGGGCACCAGCGTGTTCATTATGACTTTCACCGCCCTGACCGGCGCGGTCTCCCACTTTGCCATCGGCGGCGCACCGGACTGGACCGTGTTCATCCTCTGCGTCCTGTTCACCCTGCTGTGGGCCCGCATCGCCGCTGTCTTTGCCAATAAGGCCGATGCCAAGACCCTGAACCGTGCAACCGGCATCGTTCTGGTCGTGCTGGGCATCGTGGTCATGGGCTTCAATCTTCTGACAAAATAAACTGCAAAAGAAAAGAGCCTGTCTCCCGAAATTCCTTGGAGACAGGCTCTTTTTGTTGTACTTTGGGAAATTACTTTTCTTCGATGGTGGAGTGCTCGATCACCCAGTCGGCGGCGCGGCGGATGGCCTCGCTGCGCTGCATGGCGGGGATGTTGGCGTTGGCCTTGACCTCTTCCAGCGTTTTCTTGGTGCGGTCGGCGCGCTCCTGCAGGTTCTTGGTGATCTCCTCATCGGTGGGCACCAGACCCTCGTTCTGGGCGACCTGCAGCAGAGCCATCCGGGCGCGGGTGTTCTTCTCGGCGGCGGCGTGAACGTTGGCCGTGAAGTTCTCGCGGGTCTGGTGGATCTGGCTCAGGTAGCGGTCCAGGCTCATGCGCTGCATCTGGAGCTGCTGCTGGATGTTCTGCATCTCCTGCTGGTAGGTGCTTTCCACCAGAACGCTGGGGAGCTCGCCCTCAGCGGCAGAGGCCAGCTGGGTCAGCACCTGATCCTTGGCGCGGTTCAGGGCGCTGGCGTGCTTGCCGTCATGCAGCTGCTTGCGCACCTGCTCCCGGAACGCTTCCATGGTGTCCACCTTGCCCACCTTCTTGGCAAAATCGCTGTTCAGGGCGGGCAGCTGGCGGACGCAGACATCGATCAGCTTGATCTTAAAGACAACGGGCTTTCCGGCCAGGTCCTTGACGTGATAGCGTACCGGGAAGGTGACGTTGATCTCGAATTCCTCGCCGCCCTTGTGGCCCAGAATGCCGTCCTCAAAGCCGGGGATCATCCGGCCGCTGCCCAGCTGCAGGGTCTGGTTCTGTGCGGAACCGCCCTGGAAGGGCTTGCCGTCCAGCAGGCCCTCGTAATCGATGTGAACGATGTTGCCCTTGACGGCCGGGCCCTTGTGGGGCACCAGCTCAGCGGCAGCATTGCGGCGGCGCTCCAGCACGGCATCGATCTCTTTGTCGGTGACGGCGGGGGTCACGCACTCCACATGGAAGCCGGTGGTCTGGGTCAGGTTCAGCTCCGGCTGCAGCGGGGTGGTGGCAGTGGCTACAAAGCCCTCGTCCTTTTTAACGCTGACCAAGTCATAGCTGGGCTCATCCACCGCCTTGAAGCCGTGCTCGGCCATGGCGGCCTCGTACAGGGCAGGAACATCTCGATCCATCAGGTCGTTGATGGCATCATACCAGAATGTGTGCTCACCGCGGTCGGCCTCGATCTGAGCACGGTCAGCCTCGCCCTTGGCAAAGCCCTTGATGGTGTAGCTGGCGCGGGTGCGCTCATACACCGCATTGGATGCGGTCTCCAGCTCCTCAGCCGTTGCGCTGAAGGTCATCTTGCAGACACTCTTTTCGGGAGTTTCCACGCTTACCAGTTTCATAGGAATCCAACCTCCGTGTTGCCCCCAAAGGAGCGATTTCAAACATTAATAAAGTTATTATAGCACAAGTGGGGCAAAAGCGGTATAATAAAAGAGAGAAAAAAGTGCGAAGCGGGCGATTTTTGCCCGGCGGAGCACGAAAGGATGTGCATCGGATGCGCTTGTTTGACGTTCTCGGGCCGGTTATGATCGGCCCCTCTTCCAGCCATACAGCGGGTGCCGCCCGGATCGGCTACACGGCCCAGAAGCTTCTGGGCGAGATCCCGGTGCAGGCGGATATCGGCCTGTACGGCAGCTTTGCCACCACCGGAAAGGGACATGGCACGGATAAAGCCCTGGTCGCCGGCCTGCTTGGCCTGCGGCCCGATGATCCCCGCCTGCCCGACAGCTTTGCCCTGGCCGCAGAGCAGGGCATGGCATTTCGGATCCATCCTGTGGAATTGCGCTCTGCGCACCCCAATACCGCTGTTCTCACCCTGACGGGCCGGGAGGGGCGGGTGCTTTCCATGAAAGCTGCTTCGGTGGGCGGCGGGCGCATCCGCGTGACCGAAATCGACGGCGTGCCCGCCGATTTCGGCGGCGACAGCAACACCCTGATCATTCACAATGAGGACACCCCCGGCTGCATCGCCGAGGTGACCACCTGCCTTGCCGTGCGCAGGATCAACGTTGCATCGATGCAGGTGTTCCGCGCAGGGACCGGCGGCTATGCCGTTATGGTGCTGGAGTGCGATTCCCATATCCCCCACCCGCTGGAACAGAAGCTGGCGACCCTGCCCGGCATCCTGAAGGTGACCTGCCTGAACATCGACGAGCCCGAAGAAGACGCGGAGGAATGACCATGTCCTTTTTATCCTGTGAAGAAATGTTGGCCGCTGCCCGCAGCCAGAACCTCTCCCTTGCCGAGGCCATCCTGCGCAGTGATCTGGCCGAGAGCCGCCTGACAGAAGAGGCCAGCCGCCATGCCATGCATCACCTGTGGCATGTGATGGAGGCCACCAGCCGGGATTATGACCCTGCTCAGCGCAGCCGCAGCGGCCTGTCCGGCGGCGATGCCGCCAAGGTGGAACAGGCCCATCAGGCGGGCAGAAGCTATGGCGGGGATTACCTTGCTGAGGTGACTGCCGAAGCCCTCAAGACCGCCGAGTGCAACGCCTGCATGAAACGGATCGTTGCTGCCCCCACAGCGGGCAGCTGCGGTGTGCTTCCGGCGGTGCTGCTTCCCCTTGCCCGTGCAGGCGAGGCCGATGAAGAAGCCATCTGTGATGCCCTCTATGTGGCCGCAGGCTTCGGGCAGGTCATCGCTGCCCGGGCCACTCTGGCCGGTGCCGAGGGAGGCTGTCAGGCTGAGGTAGGAGCCGCCAGCGCCATGGCCGCCGCCGCCCTCTGCCACCTGAAGGGCGGTACCCCGGAGCAGTGCGCCGCCGCTGCCGCTATGGCACTGGGCAACCTGCTGGGCCTGGTCTGCGACCCTGTGGCCGGTCTGGTGGAGGTGCCCTGCATCAAGCGCAATGTTGTTGGTGCCGTGAACGCCGTTTCCTGCGCCAATATGGCGCTTGCGGGGGTGGATTACGCCATCCCCTGCGATGAAGTCATCGATGCCATGGGCCGCGTGGGCAGTCTGCTCTCCCCTGATCTGCGGGAGACCGGCCAGGGCGGCCTTGCCGCAACGCCTACCGGTGTCCGCATCGCCGAGCGTCTGGCAGAGGATGCCTGAGGTCTGCACGAAGAATTACGAAGAATATTGAAAAAACGAAAAGACGTACTTTTCTGTGTGGAAAAATAAAAAACGAAAATAAAATCAAAAAATCTGCAAAAAACTGTTGACAAACCCCGCCCTGCGTGATAAAATACATCTTGTTCCGACCGGAACGTATGCGTTGGTAGCTCAGCTGGATAGAGTGACTGACTACGAATCAGTAGGCCGGGGGTTCGAGTCCCTTCCATCGCACCAAGTAAAATCCCACGATTGACCGTTGAAAATACGGTGTAAATCGTGGGATTTCTTGTTTTATAACGACCCCAAAACGGCTGGAATGTGCCTTATTTGTGCCTTACTGCTCAAAAAATGCCTTGCCGTGTGCCTTACAGAGTGCCTTACAGAGTGCCTTGTGCTGGATGCCCGGCGGGCGGGTGCTGCACCTGAACCATAACAAAGGATAACAGGCTGGAATACCCTCTTTTACCCTCGTTCTCGCTTGTTTGGATGTTTTGAAATGTTAAGTCTTGTCAAGTTGGGGAGAGCCTGTCCAATGACAGGTTTTGACAGGTTGGAATACTAACTTTTACTAACCGTTTCGCCTGTTCGGATGCTAACATTTGCTAACAGGCCCGCCGGACAGAAAACCCAATAAAACCCAGTTCGTGCGCGTTTGTGCGCACAAAAAAGAACCCTGCCCGGTGTACTGCCGTGCGATCTGCGGCACAATGGGGCGGGGTTCAGTGCTTTTTGTGTGGAAATAGTCCGGTTTTAGCGTATCAGGTGGTTTGCATAGACCCACACAAGGCGCAGTTTGCGAAGGTCTGCCGCTTTCAGCAGCCGTAAAATAGCTTCCGTGTAAGAGGTGCGTTCCGGGTCATCTGTGCCGTTTTGCTTTACCCGGCGGCGGTGGCGTTCCTTGCGGATGCCCTGTTGATGCCCAAGATTATAAACGGCTACCAGCAGAAAAGTCAGGTTGTCGGTATCCTCCGGGGTCTCGCCGTGGCACTGGAATAGCTGCATCAGGTCACGCACAAAGCACCAGACCTCAGTTGGACAGGGCCCATAGTTCCAGACTGTCCAGAACTCTCTAGCGGTCAACGTGGGGGTATAGTCAGGCTTGTGCATGATTAACACCCCCTTCCAGCAGCTGGGCCACAGCCTTGCCAGCCTTTGCGGCGGCCACATCCAGCACGGCCATCTTCCACAGAAAGCCGGTGTCAACGTGTGCGGTCAGGTGATCGCCCTTGTGGACTGCGCCCACGGTGAAGCCCTGCCGGGCGTACTGCTGGCAAATCCAGCTTTGCGGGGACTGGCCCAGACGTTCCAGCGCGGACACGCGCCCACCGTCCAGCACCACGGTTTCCCGGCGGACGGTGCGGGGCTTTGCTTCCCGCTGGTCGATGTACTCAACCTCAAAGGCGTACAGGTTGACACGCTTTTCAATTTTCATATCGTAAACCTCTCTCAAAAAATTCTTGTGTGTAAATCGGCGCTGGACAGCAGGGGTCGCCAGGTAGCCCGCCGGGGGGCACTCCCCCCTGCCCGCTGCTTTCCGCGAGAAAATATTCACAGTACGGTGCAGGAAGTCCAGAGCGAGAGGGGCGGGGGTGGTATGTCCCCTGTTCCCCTGCTGCTGTTCTGGGCTGCTGACGGTCTTGCCGCCGGGTTAGACGTTGACCGGCTGGGCGTGGGGCCTGAATGCGTGGCGGCCGGTCTGCTGCTTGACCTGTTCCACACAGGCTGCACAGGCGGCCTTGCCGTTCGCCGCTTCCACGGTCATGGTTTCCTTGACCTCACAGCCGCGGTGCTGCCCGGCCTTGATGAAGTAAGTGACCCGATATGCTTTCATCGTCTGTTCCCCCTTTACTGCGCTTCCAGCGGCTGCACCTGTGATGCACCGAAGAACGATGCCCGGTAGGTCTGGCCGTCTCCCCTGCTGCTGTGGATCAGTACCGCCTGAAACAAGGCCTTTGCGCCATGCTCCACCATGTACCCGGCGGCCTTCCAGCCTGCCCAAGTGTTCACCGGCTCGGTGATCCCGGCGGTCTGCTGGGCTTCCTCGATGCGCTGGGCGTTGACCGGGGCGGCTTTTGCACTGTTCCATGCCCGGTGCAGGGCTTCGGCAAAGCTGCTCACGCCCTTGCGGTACAGCTTCCATGCCTTGTGCATGATCTCGGAGAGATTGTACTTTTTCATACTGTTCCTCGCTTTACTTTGCGGGTCAGGTCCTGTATAATGGGCTTGACCCTGTTGTGGGTTTGGCTCGGTGTGTGTTTGGTAGACGGCACCGGGCCATTTTCTTTTATACAGCTGATTGGGAAGTGGGTTACTGTCTTAGCTGGCGTTCTGCTCTTGCGCTCCCGGTACATCCTTCGCTCCTTGCCTTCCGGTCGTGCTTCCCTTGCTGTGATTACAGTATACACCCATTTTGTGTGTTTGTATATTGACAATATGCACACACTTTGCGTGCTTATTTCTTGCATTTTGTACACTTGTTTTGTGTGCTTGTATGTGCTATACTGATAATAAGGAATCGGAGGTGATTTTGTGTCGCTTCGTTATAAAATGGACATTCTGGAAGCGTTGAAGGAAGCAGGCTATTCAGCATATAGGCTTCGTAAGGAAAAAATCTTTGGTGAACGTGTGGTGCAACAGCTGCGTCAAGGCGAGTTGGTTTCATGGGCTACCATTGAGAAGGTTTGTACGTTGCTGGACTGCCAGCCGGGCGATCTGCTGGAACATGTGCCCACAGAGGACACCGCCGGGGAGGAATGAGCATGGAAGAACTGTATAAGCAGCTGGCAGCACTCGCCCGCCAGCACGGAGCCCGGCGGCTTGTGCTGTTCGGTTCTCGTGCCAGAGGGGACAACCGCTATAACAGTGACGTGGATCTGGCCGTGTATGGGATGCCAGAGGGCAACCGGGCAAACTTCTGGATGGATTGCGAGGACCTGCCCACGCTGCTGAAATTTGACATCGTGCATATCACGGACGGTATGAACCCGGTGTTTATCGAAAATATCAAGAAGGACGGTGTAACCCTTTATGCTGCAGAAGATTGAACACTATATCAGCGCGCTGGCACAGCTGGAACAGGCGGTAGCCATCTACCAGAAGAGCCAGCAGGATGCCCTTTACCGTGACGGACTTATCCAGCGTTTTGAGTTTACTGTGGAACTGGCGTGGAAATCCATCAAGGAGTATCTGGAAGATCAGGGCAGCACAACGCCCATCGCCACCCCGCGTGCTGTGCTGAAAGAAGCCTTTGCCGCCGGTATCATTCAGGACGCGGACGAATGGAACAGGATCATCACGGCCCGCAACATCACTTCCCACGTCTACGATGAAAAGACCGCCGAGGATGTGGCCGCGCAGATCTGCAACGACTTTCTGCCCCTGCTGAAAGCACTGGGCAAGTTCTACCGCGATTGATAGCCCGCCGGGAGCCGTCAGAGCGTGGATAGAGCCACGGCAAGGAAAATACCCACAAGCAACAAGAAAAGCCCTCAGACGTGCGCTGTCACGGTCTGGGGGCTTTGTGTCATGCAGCGATTTTGTTGAGGTCAACAGAATCGTGTAGCTGAAGTGCTGCGCCCGGCGGGTGCTGCACGTTCAAAGGGTTTGGGATGCTTCCCAACAAGGCCGCTTTGTATAAACAAAGACATTGCTTGCAAGGCTTTGTGCGTACAAAAGCACTGCTTGCAGCAGAGTTTTTTCACACGATATGCGCGGGCGTGTGTCGTGTCATTAAACTACCCCACGACCGGAGTTCAACCGGAGTTCGCGCGCGTTATCGTGTCTACAAACTCCCGGTTGCGGTGGATTTGCGGTGGAAAGCCCCCTGCAAGGGCACACGGACTTTGGAACAAAGTCTAGTGTGTTACACCTCGCCGCCGGGCGGGGTGGATTCTTCAGGACTTGGTCGGTGTTCAAGGTTGGGCCGCTGCTCTGGGTGGCGGTCAAAATAGCCAGCGGCTTCAAAGTCTGCGTAGTGTTCCCGTATCATCTGATCGCGCCATGCGTAGTAGTCAAAGCGTTCATCTTCCTTCTTTTCCAGATATTCAACGGTGCGTTCCTGCACGCTGCCATAGCGGTTCCATGCGTTCCAGCCGGTGCCGCGCCACGCTCTGGTTGAAATAACTTCATCACGCCAGCGGGTAAGGGCGGTATCTCTGCGCAGACATTGAAAGCCGTGCCGTTCGATTTGGTTCACGCGGTTGCTGGATATGCCGATATCCTGCCCGATATCCTTCAGACTCTGGCCGTTGTAGTAGTGGCGGCGTATTATGTCGGCTTCCCGGTCTGCCAGCTTGTTCAAGGCTTCTTCCAGCGCGGCGTGAAGTTCCTCGTTGTAGATCTCATTTTCGGCCTGCTGGAACTCGTGAGCGGCCGCCGGGTCTTCCTGAAGGTCACCTAAAGCGGTGTCGTTGCCATCCTCGCCCACAGGAGTATCAAGGCTGGTGCATTCGTTCAGCGGGTTGGCAGACACGGCCACGCGCCTGCCGTCCTTGGTTGCAATCACTCGCGCGTGCTCCCCACAGGTGGCGGTGCGGATCTGCTTCAACAGTGCATAGCTCAGATACGTTGTAAAACTGCCCTGCTCTGCGCTGTAGTGCTTGGCGGCATAGTCCACAGCAAAGTACCCTTCCTGCACCAAATCTTCAAAGGACAGGCCTGCATTGTCCGCAACAGGCTTGTTCTTCTCGTACCACTGCCACAGCTGCCGCCGTACAAAGCCCTTGTTGACTTCCCAAAGCTGGCCTAGGGCAAAGGTGTTCCCGGCGGCTGCCAGAGCAGCAAGGGCCGCGTTTGTGGCCTGCTGGTCGGTCTGCTTGGGTCGATTCTGTTCCATTGCTGCATCCCCTTTCGGAGTAAGTAGATACGGCCACGCGGGTGCGTATCGTGTCAATAAATTGTTTACTTGAGTGAAGTGCTGTGCTTCTTTTTCCGCCTGCGCCAGCGTTGAAACTCTTTCCACTCGGCTTCCAGTTCTTCCTCGGCCTCGTAGAAATAATGCATTTTCAAAATGATTTCCCGCGCGGACTGCTTCATATAGGCCCGCCGGGCGCGTTCAATGCCGCTGGCCTTGCCACCCATCTGGGCTATCTCCCGGCGGCGCTCTGGCGGCCGGTCGGCCAGACTGCGGAGATTGTCAGGATTCATGATGCTGCCCCCATTCAAAGAGGGCGCACAGGTTGCCCCATGCGCCCAGTGTGTCACGAGTTTTCTCTTTGTTCGCTCTTTGTTCGAGGGTTGTTCAGCTCGAACGGCACCCGCTCAATTCGTCCGGGCTGTCAACGGAACAGATGATCGCGGGGAGATCGCTCAAATCAAATACCTCGTGCGTTCCGTCAGGGTAAAAGCCTATCAGTTCGGCGGTGGGTTTGTTGATTACCAGCACCGGCATACCGGCGGCAAGATGGTCAGTCAGGCGGCACCCACCTTCCAGCCGATGGGGAAAGCGGTCGATGCAATCAGACTGGCACGGGGTGCCGTCAAAAGGGCATTTGATCTGTTTCATGCGTTGTTCTTCCTTCCGGGCATTCAGGCCCACAAATCAAGGATTCATGCGGATTTTGGGATGGTTGTGCTGGCTTGTGCCGACTTTTTGTGTTAACTCTATAAGGAAACGAATTTTTTTATTAACAGTAGAACCCGGCACAGGTCGGCACATTTAGGCAAAGCGCAGTTGCTTGTACCCTAAAATAAAGGCTTGGGGATTTACGGTTCCGTTGCTCCCGGCGGGTCGTTTGCGCTTTATCGTGCCGAAGTTCTCCATCTCGCTTTTGAAGTTGGCCATGCTCTCGGCAAACTGTCCATTGCGGGCGCACCACGCCTTGTATAACTCATAAGCATCTGCCGTGCGGATTTCCCCCTGTGGGTCTGCTTCCAGCGATTCAGCCACGAAACGGCCCATTTTGTCGGAACGCTGGCGGTATTCATCCGTTGCGATTTTGACGGATTCAGGCATATCAAAGCCGGTTTCCTCAATCAACCAAAGGCCGTCAAGGCACCAGTTCAGAATGCCAGAGAGGGCCGCCGGGGTGCTCAAGGCTTTTTTCAAGCCGGTGTCACGCTCGGATTCGTCAAAGTGGCGTTCAAAGGGAATCAGCTTCACGCGGCCAGAGGTGAACAGGGTAACGTCTGTGACCTGCGGCAGGTGGTTCGTGTTGATGAACAACTTGAACTGTGGCCGGAACTCAAAGCTGTTTTCATGCAGGAAGCGGGCGGTGATCGTATCATTGCCGGTCAGGGTTTTGACCAGTGCAGCACTCAAGACCATCTTTTTATCAGGCTCGGAGATATTGACGAACCGGGCACCGGCCAGCCGGGCCACATCCTCACTTGGCATATTACCGTTGACAGTCGGTTTCATGGAAATTGTTTCCGGTCGAGTGGCGCGGCCATAGTCCCCCACAAGGTTCATGAAGGTTTCCATGCTGGTGCCCTTGCCGTTGCGGCTGGTTACGCCGTACAGGATGAAGAAGCATTCATGCGCCGTGTCACCGGTCAGGGCATAGCCCAACGCCTTTTGAAAGAATGCGGCCTTGTCCTGATCGCCCTGCATGATCTCGGAAATAAACTGCTCCCAACGCTTACAGCGGGCATTTGCATGGTATTCAACACCGGCCTTCATGCTCAGGAAGTCCGCCGGGGAATGATCTCGGAACTCCCTTGTTTTCAGGTTCAGGGTGCCGTTCTGGCAGTTGAACAGGAAGGGGTCTGCATCGAATCGGGACAGGGGCAGAGGGTACACGCTGGCCGCGTCCTTCAAAATGGTTTCGCGGTTGTGGCGGCTCTGCCACTTGGCAACGTGCTTCATGTAGCTTTGCTTCCGGGATTCATCCGGGATGGACAGCGCATAAATATAAAGGCTGTCTGCCAGTTTCTTGCAAAGCTGCATGACCTTCAGGCCGCCGGTGTCGGGCTTCCACACGCCATCCGCATAAACGAACCACTGTTTGCGCTCTGGCACATACCGGGCAACGCTCTTGTACCAATCTGCGAACAGGTTGCCGTTTCCGATGTCATTCCAGCCGTATCGGTCGTTATTGTCGGGTTCAAGGTCGGTCAATGACACCTGTGCAGGCTGTGCGCTTTTGGTGCCGGGATCCTCGGCAGGAGCAGACACAGGCATGACCACCTTTGCGGCCCGCTCTTTGAAGTATCCCGCCGGGTCATACCCGCCGCGGGTGCTGCTGGCGGCGTTCTTGATGGTGATCGCGCCGTAAGTGGTGCCGCTCTGCTTTCTGTCCCACTTCTCGCGCATCAAGCCGGACTGCCTGAACAGCCTGTCCATTCTGGCCGGGTCGCCGTTCGTCCACCATGCCAGTATATTGCACAGTGCAACATCCGCTTCAGAGTGGGAAGGATAAGCCGAAATGTCACCGTTCCACAGTGCAGAGAATGCCGCGCCGTTCCTGCCCTTCTTCATTTTGGCGATCAGGGGCGCGTCCTCAATATCCACCCCGCCGGGGGCCGCTGTCGGCTTCTCTGTGGGCCTTTCCTGCTTCTGGGCGCGGGCCTGTAATTCTGCATACAGCGCGTTTACCGTGTCCTGTGCGGCGCGCAGGGGCTTTTCGGGGCCGTAGAGCCTGCCGGTCATGGTGAAATATCGGCCACGGTCGTACATTTCAGCTTCCTTGCGTTTGATTGCCTGACCGGGCAGATGGGCCGAACAGAAAACGTGCAGGCCCTCGCCGCTGGGGGAAATTTCGGTGTAGCTGTCCAGCTTTGTCACCCATGCTTCCACCCACGGGTCACACTTCCCGTCATGCAAGCAGTGGTCAAAGTCGATGCCAACGACACAGCCCGCTGCATCGAACTCAAAGCCCACACCCTCAAAGCGGCCGGCTTCCACGGCCTGTGCAGCGGTCTGGAAGTCTGCCCATGTTTCAGGTTGCCCGGCCTTTGCCGGGGTTCCGGTGCGCGGGTCAAAGGGCATTTTGCGGGGCTTGCCTTTGGCACCCCAGCAAACCCACTGCGGCAGAATGGCCAGCGCGTCAGGGATATTCTTTGCAATTTCCAAATTGTTCACCTCGCTACCCGGCGGATTCCCTCGGCTGTCTGGCTGCCGTCTACCGGGTCGCCCTGTTCAAAGTACCGGGCCAGACTGTCCAGATTGACCAGCCACATGTGCCCGGCGTTCACATACCGGATTTTACCCGTCTTGCACAGCCGCCGGATGTAGGCCGGTGACAGGCCGTAGATTTCAGCGGCCTTTTTGACGGTTCCCATATTGGGATAACGGATGGTATCACCCATGTTTCAACCCCCTTTAGGTCATTTTTTGTCCTGTCGCTTTTGATGTGTCGGCATTAAACCATAAAACGAAAATCTTTGCAATACCGCCAAATTTCGATTGAAAATTGATGCCATGAACCATTGTTGAAATGAAGTCCTTTGCGTCAAAATCCATCTAGTGTCATCTGGTGATATACAGTGTCATGCTTTGCAACGGATTACCTTGTTTTGCAATAGATTTACAGAGGGATGCCCACCTGATTTATGGATAAATGCTGCTGATTTTGCACATCAAAAATTATTGATGAAATTGAATCATGGAAACAGTGAATTTTGCTCACTACTCCATCAGGCTTTCCACGGACACGCCAAGAGCGGCGGCAACGTGCCCGGCGGTGGTGCGCCATACGGCTTGCCCTTTGCGCATTTTCTGAACAGCAGAACGGCCTACACCGGCCTTCTGAGCAAGTTCTTCACCGGTAATGTTCTGTCTGGCCATTTCGGCAATAACCTTCACGCGGTCTACAGTAACGGATTTAGACATCTTCAAAGCAGTCCTTTCTTGAATTTTTCAGTAACAAAATGTTTCTGTCGATATAATACAGCAACAATTTGTTACTGTCAAGCGTTTCAGTAATTTTTTGTTGCTGTATTTGCATGGTTATGCTATAATGCGGTTAAAGGAGGGTTTGAAATGAGTTTAGCGGGCGATAATATTCGAGCGGCCAGGATGGCAGCGGGACTAACACAGAAACAGCTAGGTGAAAAGGCGGGCATTGCAGAACCCACCATTAGACGCTATGAATTAGGAAAGCTGAACCCCAAGTTATCAACGCTTCAAAAAATTGCAAATGCTCTAGGAGTGTCCGTTTATAGCATTGGGGACTTTACCACGAGTACAGAAGCAATGACAGCTGAAATCAACAATAATAAGGCGGCATACGGTGAGGAGTACAACTTGTACTGTCGAATGGTTATGGCGTTTACCTATCTCAACCATGTCGGAGCAGAAAAAGCGGCGGAAGCAGTGGAAGCTCTGGCTGAAATAAATGAGTACCGCCGGGACGAAGACAAATTTTAATATTTGGCTGATGCGCTGCCCGGTTTGTGCAGATTGTCCTTGCTGTGGGCCTGATCGCGGCCAGATGAACGCACCGCCGGGGACAAAATGCACAAAAGACCATGCCCACAAAGGAGGGTTGACAGATGGCGAAGATCGTAAAGCGGATGAAGAAGGACGGCACTTGCTCCTACTGCATCCGGGTTTCCAACGGCTACGACAGGCAGGGCCGTCAGGTGATGGTAAACCGCACCTTCACTCCCCCGCCGGGCATGACCGGGAAGAAGCTGGAAAAGGAATTGCAGCGGCAGGCGGATGCCTTTGAACAGGAAGTGCACAGCGGCATTTCTCTGGAAGCGTCCATGAAGCTGGATGACCTGATAGAAAAGTGGTTCACCGAGTACGCAGACCGCCAGCTGAAGCCCAAGACGGCCACCGAATACAGGAAGCTGGTGCCGCGTGTGTCGGCGGCTCTGGGTCACATGAAGGTCAACCAGATACGCCCGGCACACCTCATGGCGTTCTATGCGAACTTGTCAGAGGGTGGAGTGCGGCAGGATTCCACCTATACCGCAACGGCGGCCCTGCTGAAGCTGCTGCCGAGAGGGCAGCGGGCAAGGGTGCGGGAAGCCGCCGGGGTGGGCGAAGAAACAATGCGGGGCCTGTGCAGCGGCAAGCCTGTCAGCCGCAAGACCGCCGAGAAAGTAGCCGATGCCGCCGGGCTGCCCCTGTCCAAAGCATTCACCGAGAACGTCAGGGCGGGCGGTAAGCTTGGCGGCAACACACAGCTGCACTATCACCGCTTTCTGTCCAGTGTGTTTGAAAAGGCGGTCAAGTGGCAACTGATTGATGAAAACCCCTGTCGGCGCACAGAAGCCCCCAAAGCGGCAGAAATTGAAGTGGAAGCATTGCAGGAAGAAGATGTTGCAAAGCTGCTGGAAGCCCTGCAGGACGCGCCAGCACAGTACAGCGTTATCACACAGCTGGCTTTGCTCACAGGTGCCCGCCGGGGCGAAATATGCGCCCTGCGCTGGTCAGACATTGCGTTCGATGATGCCACAGGCACGGGCGTGATCTCCATCAACAGGACGGTGCAGAACATCGCCGGGCGCGGCACGGTGTTCACGGCACCCAAGACAAAACGCTCCCGGCGGTGCATCAAGATAGGCCCGGAGTGTGTGCAACTGCTGCGCGAGTACCGCCAGCACCAAAAGGCCGAGCGGTTCAAGGTTGGCTCCGAGTGGGTGCGCCGGGTGGAAATCGAGAACGGCAAGACGGTGGACAATGACCTGTTGTTTACCCGCTGGAACGGCCAGCCGTTCGACCCCAATGCGGTTACAAGCTGGTTTCCGGGCTTTCTGGCCGCCCATGATCTCCCGGCGGTTCACTTCCACAGCCTGCGCCACACCAACGCCAGCTTGCTGATAGCGGCTCATGTGCCGGTTACAACGGTTTCGGGCAGACTGGGCCACGCAAAGACCAGCACCACCACGGATATTTACGCCGGGTTCATTCGTTCCAGCGATGCGGCGGCAGCGGATGCGCTGACGGACGTTTTCAGCCGTATCAAGGAAAAGTCCCACGCATAACAAAAGACGGCCCACAGGGGCGTTTCTGCCGCCCTCGTGAGCCGTCAATTTTTTGCCTTTCTCATGGTGTCCGTTTTATGGGATGATATGTTCTCTGGAATGTGCCTTATTTGTGCCTTACTGAATCGAAAAGAAGTGAAACGACCATGCACGAACAAACACAAAAACAACGATGAATCTATATAAACTTCAATGACCGAAAACGGCGAAACTCATATAAAGGCCCTCTACGAATCAGTAGGCCGGGGGTTCGAGTCCCTTCCATCGCACCAGAAAATGCCG
>ERZ506874.138-NODE-138-length-30822-cov-7.11542_pt1 | contig 30822 bp, 13 predicted proteins | sample MGYA00512908_ERZ506874 | MGnify/ENA metagenome assembly ERZ506874 | reverse complement strand
ATCAATACTCTGAGGCTGGTCAATCATCACAGAAAACCAGCCTTTGGATCAAAGCAATACTCACCGAAAATGATCATAGTCACACCGAACGCGATTCAGGAGGAACTGTTTGGTAAATAGCACCACCGGATCTTGGGGGCGCTGTGATTATTACAGTATTGCTATCACCGTCATTTTTGAATGTCACTTTACCAGTAGCATCAACGCCTACCCAGGAGGCCGAGCTTGAAAACGAATAATCAGCCGCCGTTTTTCCTGGTGCAAAGTTGTCATTATTCAACTGATAATACGCCCCGGTAAATCCCTGCGAAGGGAATGAAGCTGTCGGTAGGTTTGCACTATTCACTGACACTGTACCCGTCATTGGTCTGGTTTCCGCGCTAATGAATTCTATCGTGGTACTCAGACCCGCCTGATGAACACCATTCAATACGGGGATCAGCGTTGCGATACCCTCTCCGCCTCCTGTAACAGTAGCTTTGTAATCACCGTTGATATTTTGACTGTAATCAATTGCGCTAATTTTCATATAGGGCACGTTTGTACCTGATTGCACAAATTCTATCCCTTAAGAAACTTTGATCGGATTGCCTGATATATCGTGCAGAACAAGATGTAGCTCAGCACTATCGGTAAAGTCCCCTTTCAGTGATGACTGGTTGTTCTTAAGGATGGACTGCGAGGCGTCTGCTGGGCCTGCCACTAGCGATATATCTACTGTTTGCATTCCACCTGCGCTTGTGACTGTGCTTACAGTGACGCTCCCCGTTATCGCTCCTTTCACGCTTGTTGTCGCGATTCCGTTTTGATCGGTCACCGCTGTTAATGACGTTAATGTGGCAGAGCCGCTTTTTAAGGCGAAGTACACAGTGAGACCTTCGATCAGGTTACCACTGCCATCCTCAACCGTTGTCTTTAAGGTACTTAAATCAGTGTTGGTGGCGGCGATAGTCGATGGATCAGCGATAAAGCTAGCAACATGGGCGGTGCTTGAGTTGCCAGTGACTTTCACGGTTGTCTGTGTCTGTATTGTTACGCCGTTATGGAACGATGCAGTCACCGTATATGTACCGACTTTATTGCTGGTCAGAACGACTGGAGCCTGACCTGAAGAGTTAGTTCTCACTTTTCCGCCACTTAACGTCGCCCCTTCTGGCGTTACGCTAAAGTTGATGACCTGACCCTCCACTGGAGTGCCATTTGCAGAGGTTAGCGTTGCCGTCAGAGTAGCACCTGTAGGGGCATAGACACCGATAAGCGGACTGGACGCCGTGAGTGTCAGTTTTTCATCAATAGCCTCCAGTTGTTTCTCAAGTGAGGCTCCATTCGCCAGGGATGCTTTCACCATATACGAACCGTTTCTTTCGGGCGTCATGGTGACCTCGGCTACACCCTGCGTATTAGTAGAAACCGTATTCTGGCTAATGATCATTTGCGAGGATGGCTCTGCACTGAATGTCACGGGTTGATGCGCAACCGGGTTGCCAAACTGGTCGTTAACGTGAGCTTTAACTGCTACGTCTTGTGCGACCATTACCTGACCTTCAGGTATCTCCAGACTGGTAATCGTCGCAGAATTAACATCTGCACTGGCATTCAGTAATCGCGAGATGACTTCAGTAGGTTTATCTGCCAGAGAGGCTGAAACTGTTTTCAGTCCGACCTCGGTGCTTGTCACAAGAATTTCAGCGAAACCCCGATCATCAGTTTCAACGCTGGTGCTGCTTAGCGTGACGGAGGTTCCGCGGAAATTAACTTTTATACCTTCTACTGGGTTGCCGTTTCCATCAGTCACTGTTGCCTGTAGCCTGGTCATTCCAATGTTATTGGCGATGAAATTGTCCTCGGTAACGTTAAGATTAACCTGCGCAGTGAGCGTATCCGCAGTAAAGTTCACCACCAACTGCTCACTCTTACCGCCAACCATCGATGCTGTCGCGGTATGAGCGCCTGCTTTTGTACCTTTCAGCGTGACTTTCGCTTTGCCATCGGCATCAGTAACCGCTTTGTCGCCATCGCTCAGCGTGAAGTTCGCCTTCACATCTTCCGGTAGAGTAAATGTTACCTCAGTGTTGGCTATCGCATTGCCCTCTGTATCAGCGACGGTGCTGTTAGTGTCGTGAGATCGTTATTGTCGGCAATCACCGGATCCTTCGAGGCTGCCAGCGTGATTTCAGCATTCGTGACGTTCGGCACATAGTTCACTGTTTGTTGCATCGAATCGCCATTTTCGAGGGTTGCCGTCACGGGAGTTCTTCAGGCTGAAATCTTCATCCACGCCCAGCGTGATTCTTGCGGTACCGAAGCGGCTTAACCAGTCTGTCATTACCCCTGAAGCCTGAGAAGAGGCCCATCCACGTGCTATGTTTGCCGCTTGCTCGCTGTTCATATCTTCGGCGAGCAGAGATCCAATTAGCTGTGAAGTACTGGCTATCTGTTGCTCAAGGTTGCCACTGCTGTTACCCGGCGGCGGGGTTAAATTTTTTTCACTAACTTGTGCCTGGACATCCAGTTCATCACCCGGGCGGACATTACGAACAAACGTACGAAACTGGTTGAGTTTGCGTAACAGGGGGGTATCTATAATTTGTTGCACAGGACAAATATATCTGGCTTCTGTACAGAGTCTTAAATTTTGACCATAAATAAAACCGTCCCTGTCAAGCATGCATAGTTTATCAAGTAGGTCTCCCACAAACTGCCTGAATTTTATTTTTCCATTAAAAGTTTGTATCTTCTTAAGTATCACTGGAGACTGGAAATAGACCGATAGTAGGATGTTGCCACTCAAGGCATGACGATAAATATCGCTAGGAGTAATTTTTTGTTTTATGGCTTTGGTAGTGATCTCAACTGCTTCCGTTATAGTGACCCATGTTGACATATAATGAGTTATAAGCAATGGCTGATATTTTTTTGACATAATATTATCTCCTTCTACACAACAATTCGTTCCGTTAAGGAAAAAGATTGGTGTCACAAGTATTTATTTATGATTAATCAGAGGGTTTATGACAGAGAAAAGGATGTATATTTCTGAGTAAACATGTACAGGCCTATGGGGTGACTATTTAATGAGTAAATGCCGAATGATTTTCGGGGTGATGATTATAACTTGAGGAAAAATACCAGCGTGGTTTGAGTAGTGTACCTGAGTGATATTTGTGTTATGTATGCATTGATTGCAGCAGAATAAATATAGTTCAGGCTAGTATAGTTTGTGGTAGCTATGAGAATATATAATCTATTTTACCTATAAAATAATTTATATGTATGGGGTTGTTTTTTTAGGTTGTTTGTCTGTGCTTTTATATTCTGGAGATGTGCCTTGTATATAGGATTGTTTGTTGGTTGTATTTTTTAATGTTGCGCTGTTGTGAATTTTTATTTTGATATGATTATTTCTTTAGTATAAGGAGAGAAAGGAACGAGAAAGTTAAATCTATTTATCCTAATCGCAATTTCATTGTTTAAATAATCACTATGGATTAATATTTTTTGCGACTCTGCTGAGTTACTGGTTTTAACTAGTGGTGTAAAAGGGATACCTTTTCGGTATCCCTTTTACAATAATCAGAAGAAATCAATTCGCGTATTGATACCGACGGTGCGACCCATATTGACCTGCGCGACGGCGCTGCTGCCGTTCATGTAGCCATAGGTACGGTAACGACGGTCGAACAGGTTATCGACATAGACGGAAATGTTCATCCGTTCAGTCGCCTGCCAGCCCAGGCTGCTGTCCAGGGTGGCATAGGTGCCTTGCCGCAACTGGTTGTCGCCATCGAAATAATGCGGCCCGACCAGATTAAGCGCCAGTCGGGGCATCAGTGCGCCATAGCGCGTATCAATCACGCCGTTCACGCTGCTTCCCGCGCCATAACGTGGTACGAACGGCACCCGGTTACCGTGATACAACTCACTGTCATTGGTGAATTCGGAACGGATCACGTTGCCATTGATATCCCATGACCAGCCTGGCGCAAACCGCCACTTCGCTTCAAGCTCAACGCCGGTGGCGTCGGCTTTACCCGCATTGCTTAATGTCTGCATCCCGACCGGGCCAGAGTAAAGCTGCATGTCTTTGGTGTGGGTATAAAACGTCGCGGCTTGCAGCGTGACGTCAGCGGTTTCGTAGCGGGTGCCAAGTTCATAGTTGATGGATTTCTCGGCGACGAACGGTTTGGCATCAAGACCCGCAGTAGGCACGATGTTGTACCCGGAAGGTTTATATCCCTGGGCTACACGGGTATACACTCTCCAGTCATCGGTCAGCATATAGCCTGCGGATAGCTGCCCGAGCACCTGATCGTCATTGCTCTTACCCTGGTCGCCAAACGGGTTGCCGAGCATGCTGCCGTGATATTGTGTACTGGATTTATCATGCGAGAAGCGCACGCCGCCGCCGATATCAAAACGATCGGTTAAATGCCAGGTCAGGTCACTGTATGCGGCCAGCGTTTCAGCGGTGGTATAGCCGGTACTGCTTAAATAAGGCATTGTCGGCATGTCGTAGGCTGAATTTAACTTCTCGCGGGTGTTCTGCCGGTACAGCCCAAACACCATATCAACGGTACGCGCATCGCCCAGGGTTGCAGCGCGCAGCTCCTGCACATCCTGATTCCAGCGCTGAGGCATATTGACGATTAACGAACCGGAAGGGAAGGTGCGCGAATAATGCTGCTGCTGCCAGGCGCTGATCAGGTTGAAAACCCAGTCATCGGTGGTGTATTTCCCACTCAGGGTCTGGCTGTCAGTGCAGCGCCGCATGTACGGGTCTGGTGAACCATCGCTGATCGACAGCTTACGGCCCTTAATATCATTCCATCCCACATAGGCGTCCTGGGTGGCGCGGGTACATTCGCGTGAGGCGGCAAAGCCCATTTCCCAGGGCTGATCGTCCGGCGCCAGACGCAGTTTCACATTCCCTATGCTGGCGCGGGTGCCGCCTAAGTCATCGCTTCCCGTCGCGGGGTTAATCATGTCGCCGTCATCAACCTGGCGTAACAGGGTGACGCTGCCGTACAGCAGGCCATCCTGAATGGGGCCGCTCAGGTTGAACTTACTTCGATAACTGTCGCGGCTACTGACGCCGCCTTCAATATAGCCGCGCGGCGTGCTGTCCGGCTGCTGGGTGACGATGTTGATGATCCCGCCCTGAGCGCTTTTGCCATATAACGTTCCCTGTGGGCCTCGCAGCAACTCCACGCTTTGCACATCGGTAAGCGCCTGGATGGTGTTGGTGGAAAGCTGAGGGACGCCATCGACATACAGGGTGACGGCGGGGTTATAGAAGTCCTGCGCTGAAGAGACGCCGCGTAGCGAGATCGTCGAAAAAAGCATGTTGCCGCTATTTTCAATATTGAGCCCGGGCAAGACTCTGGGGAGTTTGTCGCTGGCGGTGACGCCGGCGTCGCTTAATTCCGGCGCGCTGACAACAGTAGACGAGACGTTGTTGGCTGATGCCGAGCGGGAAGATTGTTTACTGGCGGTAACCACCAGCGTGCTTTCGTCTTGCTGTGAAGTCTGGGCATTAGCAATGGCGGGGAGCAATAATCCCCCCAAGGCCAGAGGATAAAGCCGTGTCATTTTCATTGTTGTGAGTCCCTGTAAGACGGCGAAACGCCAAAAAATACCGACAATGGTGAATTGAAAATGATAACTATTTCTAATGGTGGTGCTACCCGAAACGGGTTTATTTCAACCTGTTTCGGGTCGGTTTGCGCTTATTGGGCAGAATGGCGATAACGGTCGACGGCGAGAGCCGTCAGGCGTTTTTTGTCTATCTTGCCGACGGCGGTGAGCGGCCAGTGGTCCAGAAACTCGATTTGGTCAGGAATTTTCCACGCGCTGAGCCCCATACGGGTCAGTTGTTGACGCAACTGCTGATAGTCAGTTGGCACCTGCTGCGCGATGATAAACGCGCAAATCCGCTCGCCAAGCAGCGTGTCCGGCGCGGCGACCACCGCGCAATCTTGCACTTCCGCTAAACGCAGCAGTGCCGATTCCACTTCAGCCGCGGCTATTTTTTCTCCGGCGCGGTTGATCTGCTCTTTTATGCGTCCCTCAACGTGCAGGTTCCCCACCTCATCCAGCCTGACATTGTCGCCTGTGCGGTAAAACCCTTGCGCGGTAAAGGCCTGCGTGTTGTGGGCAGGGGCGCGGTAATAGCCCGAAATGGTATAAGGGCCGCGCGTTAACAATTGCCCGGTTTCGCCCGGCGCGACGTCGTTCTCGTCTTGATCAACGATGCGGATTTCATCCAGAGGGGACAACGGGCGCCCCTGGCTGTGGAGAATGGTGGCATGCGGATCGTCCAGCCGGGTAAAACAGAGCAGGCCTTCCGCCATACCGAAAACCTGTTGCAGGGTACAGTCAAAGGTGGCGATAACCTGCTCAGCAAGCGTCGGGTCGAGCCGGGCGCCGCCTGCCTGAATGACGCGCAGCGACGAAAGGTCGCTGTCTTCCCACTCCCTGGCCTGCACCCATAATTGCGCCAGCGCCGGAACCAGGGCGACGTGAGTCACTCTTTCCTGCGCGATTAAAGGCATCACCTCATCACAGCTGGCGCTGTCGGTCAGCACCACTTTTCCGCCGCAGGCAAGCGTTCCCAGAATACCGGGGCAGGCCAGCGGAAAGTTATGCGCCACCGGGAGGACGGCGAGATACACGCTCTGTTGGCTGATGCCGCACAGTTCAGCAGAAGCGCTGAAGTTATAGCTATAGTCGGCATGTCGGCGCGGGATGAGTTTGGGCGTGCCGGTTGTGCCGCCTGAGAGCAACAACAACGCGGTGGTGGAAACATCAGGCTGCGGCCATGCCTGTCGCTCACCGTGAAGGGAGAAGAGCGGCGTAAAATCGTCGCTCATGGTCTCTCCAGCGACCAGAACATGACGCAAGCAGGCGTGTTTGTGCGCCATCTGTCGGGCCAGCTCTGCGTGGTTTTCCCCGTGAATAACGTAAGCGACGGGTTGCGCCAGCTCAATCAGCGCGTCGATATCCAGCGCCCGTTGCGAGGGCATCGCCAGCACGGGGATAACGCCCAGTCTTAACAAGGCGAACAGCAGGGTAACAAACGCGTTGTCGTTGGGAAGCTGCACAATTACATGCTCCCCCGAACGCAAACCCAGTGATGACAGACCTGCGGCAAGTTCGTCAACTTGTGCATCAAGCGCGCTGTAGGTTAACGACCCCTTTGCATCAACGACGGCAATTCGCGAGGCATAACGGGCCGCCCAGTGGCGCAACTGTTCGGCAATGGGTAAGGGATACTGTTCAATCAGAGATTCAAAGGAAGAATTCATGCGTCACCTTTCTGAAGTACTGGGCTGTTTTTGCCACGCGGTCATTGCAGAAAATGCGTGGGGAAAATGGCGGACAATCTGCGTAAAAAAGGACCGGGCTTGTTGAATGGGATAGAAGTGATCGCCGTCAATCACCACCGGGCCTGTAACGTGGCTCAGCCACTGACGCCAGGCATCGACCTGCTGCCAGGAGGCTTCGCGATCGTGGCTGCCGCACAATAACAGCGCAGGCGTGCGCAGCGGCGGACAGACGTCGGGCGAGTCGTAGTGATAGCTCTCGGTGGCGTAAAAATCAGCGCGCAGAAGAGGAAGAAACAGCGACATTAATTCCTGGTTTTCCCGCAGTTCAGGAGAACATCCGCCAATGTCTATCAGCTCAGCGATAAAGTCGGCATCATCGCGATGGCTGAGCTGGCGTTCAGAATGCAGATGCGGGGCATGGCACCCGGAAATAATCAGTCCTTGTGGCGCAAGCCCCCGTTGCTCCAGAAGTCGGCAGGTTTCAAACGCCACCTGCGCCCCCATGCTGTGCCCGGCGAGTAAAAGCGGCGTGTCAGGCGATACGGATGCTTCCAGCTCGTTCGCCAGCAGTGCCGCCAGTTGTGTAATGCTTCTGAGCGGTTCCAGATGGCGAAGGCGATCGCGCCCCGGCCAGGTCACCAGAGAAAGCGCGCAATCAGCCAGTTGCTCAGCTTGCCAGTGGCGAAACGCGCTACTGCTGCCGCCAGCGAAAGGGCACATGGCCAGATGCGCAGTATTGCCGTTCCGGGCGGGCCACAGCGGGATGCACATTGCAGATTGCGTCACAGCGCCTCCTTATCATCATCGTTGTAGAAACCGGCTAACCGGTCGTGGTGCGGCGGCGTCAGGCGTCTGATCTCCGCATTGCCGGTCTTACGTAAAATCTGCTGCCATAAACGTGATAACGCGATCTGATGTACGCTTTGGCAGGCCGCTGGTGGATGTTCGCCCGCCAGATGGCTGCGCAACTGGTGTAGCAACCAGCTGACGCCCTCCGGCCCGACGGTTTCGCAGCAGTCGCGCCAGCTCAGGGGCGCCGCGCTGCGCGTCAGACCCGGCAGATCGCGCAGGATCTCCGGTCTGCGGTAGAGGCTGTGGGCGTTCTCCTGATGGTCTGCGACAAACAGGCTGGATGACCAGATGACGGGGCCGTAGCTCGCCTCCAGCGAAAGATGACCTTCCGGCCAGCCCAGCAGCAGGCGGTGCATGATAAGGCTATGCATATCTGGATCGTCAGGATCGAGATAGCGCTGAAGCAGCAGGCAGGCTTCTCCCTCCGGCCAGAAGAGTCTCAGACAGTGAAAATCGCTAAAGCTGCCAACCACGTCGCACTCCACGGCGGCGGCATCAACGCCCAGAGCCAGCAACAACAAATCCAGAGTGGAGTAGAGCAACTGTCGGCTGGTGGTGGCGTGGACCACCTGCGGCGTCTTAGCCAGACAGCGACGCAGCTGCTGCGCATCGCGAAGCCATGTGCGTCCCGCGCGCGTATGCGGATAAAACGTGTTTACCCAATAGCAGCAGCCCTGTTCCTGCGCCAGCGTTTGTAAGGAACTGATGTCATCCGGGTGGAGGGGATGCTCCTGAATGACGTGTACGCCGCGCGTCAGAAAGTGTCTGGCAAGCTGCGTACCGGTTCCTCCGGCGACGGTCGAACGCACGACAATACAGGCGATATCCGGCATCCTGGTTATCTGTTCCGGCGAGGTATACAGCGGAATGCCAAACGCATGAGCCAGCTCTCTTGAACGAGCGCTTCCCTGCGCCAGCAGGCCGACCAGTTCCAGCCCCTCCGGGGGCTGCATAAAGGCATTCAGGTACATTTCGCCAAATTTGGCGCCCACAATCAGTACGCGTTGTTTTGGGGAGGCGGACGGCATCATAACGTGTTCTCCGGTTGCGTTGAGGTTGCGCAAAGCCAGCGCGTAATGTGTTGCGCACAAGCCTGAACGTGGGGGGCTTCCATCATGATTTGCCAGTGGCTGGCTTCAATCACAGCGTCGTCGGCGTTGTTTATCCAGCCCTGCCACTCGGTTTCTGCTGGCGTCCAGTGCGCGGGTCTCCCGGCGGCATACACCATGAGACAGGGGACCGGAACGCTTTCGCCCGGCGTATGCTCAGTCAGTAAACGCAGCAGATGCGCGATGTTGTCGAGCCACGTTTCTGCCGCTTGCAGCGTCAGGTTTTGCGACACCATACCGGCCGTTTTAGCGAGGCTGATAAAGTCGGCAAGCTGGCTGTCGGGCGTCTGCTGGTCGAAATGTTCGGGCAGTGCCAGAGGCGTTTGTCCTTCGGCTAACAGGCGCAGCAGGGCCGCCCGGTTTTCGCAACAGAAATCCTGTCGGCACACGGGATCGATTAACACCATCCGAACCTGCTCGCCTTTGGCGTACAGGCGTTGTGCGGCGCCCGCCGCAAGAAACGCGCCATACGACCAACCCGCCAGCACATAAGGGCCGTGAGGCTGCTGACGACGGATGCACCCGACATACTCATCGATCATCTGGTCGAGCGTGGCAAAGCGCTGCGGCGATTTTGCTTGCAGGCCGAAAACGCGCCTGTTCAACGCGCTAGCGAGCGGCAGCCAGGCGCTGATATCGCCGTCTGAAGCGTGGAAGACAAACAGGGTTTCCTCACCGTCGCCCTGGCAAAGGGGTATCGGGTTGTCCTCTCCTGACGTAGCCGCCTGTAGATGGGCGCAGAAGTCGCTCAGCGTCGAATGGCTGAACAGATCCTGAAGGTTAGCCCTGGCAATCCCTCTCCGGTTTAGCTGCGCGACCATCCTTGTCGCCATCAGGCTGTCGCCGCCCAGTTCGAAAAAGTCGTGATGCCTTGCCACGGGGCGAGACAGCAGCGATTGCCAGAGTTCAGCCACCTGTTTTTCCAGTGCCGGATTCCCCCCGGCAACTGGCGTGGGTTTGGCTGGCTCAGTCGGCGCATCAGACGGGGCATGCAGCGGCGTAAATAACGCTTCTCTTTGCCGGATCTGTAAAATGGGCAGACCGGTGCCAAAGCGCTGCTGTAAATAGCGGCTCACGGCTTTTTTATCCGGGCGATTTACGCCAGGCGAACGCGCTACCAGCAGATGCTGGCGCAGCGGCGACGATTCCTGCGCGGGCCACGCCAGCTCGTTTGCAAACCCGGCCTGAACGAGAACCTCCTGCCATGCGGAGCGGGTGAGCATCGGTTTCTCATCCCGGCGGCGGAAATCGCGGTATCCGCTTAATCCCTCAATAAAGCCCACGCTCGCCAGCTGGAATACGCTGTTTCGCTCCGTCGCTTCAACGATCAGCAAACGTCCGCCGGCTTTCAGCAACAGTTTTAATCTGCGCAACGTCTGGACGACATGGCTGGCGTCGTGGAGCACATTGACGGCAACGATCAGGTCGTAACCCGCCTCCGGGTGGGCGGTGAAATCCAGCGGCTGGTTGATGTCGAACAAGGCATAAGACACCTGCGATTCATCATGGAAACGGGCTCTGGCGTCATTGAGGAACTGCGCGGAGACGTCCGTGAAGTGGTACGACTGTCGCGTGTTCCGCGTGGCCTTCAGCACCGGCGCGGTAGTGGCTGCGGTTCCGGCGCCAACCTCCAGAATCCGTTCTGCGCTGCACAAGGCGGCAATCTGCGCGGTATAGCGATTCAGACAGGCGCTGGCGGGGTTGTCGCGATACAGCGCGTCGGTAACGCGATGCTGCTCGTTGAACAGCAATTCCAGCGGAGAACACTGCCCGGAGAAGAGGGCGTCGTGCCGGGCGATGCAGGTTTCCAGATACTGCGCCAGCGCCTGGCTCCATTGGCTTTGCGGGCACGCTTCCTGAGGCTCAGGAATCTCGCTGAGCGGAATGCGGCAGCGCCAGCTTTCACCTTCGCGGATTAACCACTCTCTTTCCGTCAGACACTGTAGCCACTGGCGCAGCAGACGCTGGTGAGACGCTTGCGCGGACAGCGCCTGTACTATTGCGCTAAAGCGATGGGCGATCTCCGGCGTGGTAAACAGGCCGTGACGATTTAGCGTAGCCGCGATCCCCTGTAGCGCACGCGCCTCCAGCCAGCGCCAGGTCGCCTCCAGCTCATCAAGCTGCGCCTGCTCAGGCAACGGCAGCGCCAGTTGGGTAAGTTCGTGCTCATCAGGCATCGCCGCTGATGGCGAAGGATCGTCGGCCATCACGATATCCAGCGTCAACGCGCCCTGTTCGGTTATTTCCGCTCTGGCCTGCCGGATGCCGGGGTATTCGAGCGTCGCCTGCTCAATATCCCGCAGGTCGTAGTCCGCCTGCGCGTTCAGCGGCCAGCGTCGGCGGGGAATGTGCCTGGCGATGCCGCTGGCGAGAGTCTTCAGGCTTTCAGGGGCGGCGATGACGGCTTGCAGGATGGCGCAATAGTCATTAAACATCGCCTCGGCAGCGCCGGGTTCCAGCACGTTGTCCATGCAGTACCAGCTAAACATCAACTCGCCGTCGCTCTCCATGACCTGATGATCCAGCCAGACCTGCGGCGTTTGCGTGAATACATAGCAGGGTTCGCCGAACAGATGGCTCATCGCCTGATCGATAGTCATGCCTTCCAGCGTCATCCCCAGCATACTGGTAAACACTACCGGCATCAGCGGTTGACGTTGTGATCCGCGCAGGCGGCCCAGCTCACGGATCACCTCAACACCGTTCATTTCACTGTGCGCCATGTTTTGCCAGAGGCGCTGTTGGGTCTGTTGCATCTGCTCTTGCAACGTCACCGGCGCTGAGAAGTTAAAATCAACCAGCGTGACGGAGGTAAAATCACCAATCAACTGGTTGATTTGCGGATGGATCGGCTGGCGATTGAAGAACGTCAGGTTCAGCGTAAATGTTGTGGTACGGCTCCAGCGTTCAAGGGTGGCGGCAAACAGCGTGAGCAGCGCGGCAGACGGTGTGACGCCTTGCTGCTGCCAGCGCTGTTTCACGGCCTGCCATTCTGTCTTGCCGATCGTCGATTTGAAGGTGGTGAAGTGTGGCGTTTCCGGGGGCGTCTCAACCACCGGCAGCTCTGGCGCTAAGGGCAGTTGCGGCAGTTTTTCCTGCCAGTAATCCCAGGCATCGTGCCATGCCGATGTCTGTCGGCGCGCCTGTTCAGCCATCACATAATCACGGAAGGTAATAGCGAGCGGTGCCAGCGTTTCACCGCGCCAGACCTGCGCCAGGTCGTCCATCATGACTTTAAAACTCTGCACATCAAACTGCAAAAGGTCGAGGTTCATATGCAGACGGTAATGGCAATCGTCGATTTCGCTGACCACCAGCTCAAAAAGAGGCCACTGGTCGGCAGGCAAAACGCGATAGCTCAGTTCATGCCGCCGTTTTTCCAGCGCGATGCGCTGTTCTTCCGGGGAAAGCGCGCGCAGATCGTCACGCGGGATGTGATACTCCGGCGTTGTCGCCAGGATTCGCTGCTGCCCGTCGGCATCAACCACCATACGCAACATATCGTGGCGTGCGATGAGCTGGTTCCATGCTTTCTCCAGTATGGCGAGATCGAACTCATCGTGGCGTTTATCCCACTCAAACAGGACGTGACAGGCGTCGCCTCTGGCTTAGAACAGATAAGCTGCGTGAGTCCATGAGGAGACAGATCCTGCCACGCCCGTTCCGCATTGATGCGTACACCCAGGTAGTGCTGAATATCGCTACTGAGTTCAAGGAAGAGCAGCGAGTCCATGCCGAGTTGCAACAGATCCTGGTTTGGATGCAGTGACGCCGGATCGCTCAGCCTTAGCTGAACCGCAATCCGCTTTTTCAGCCATGCCATCACCGCTGTTTCATCGCTCAGGCTGCCGTTAAAGGCGTTGTCATCAGCAGGAGGAATGACCGGCGTTGCGGCTTTTTCTGTGGCGCTGATGTTAAACAGAGCCTGTTGTAACGGGGGCATTTTGTCGGTAAAAACGCGCATCGCCAGTCGCCACGGGGCGCCGCGCATCACCGCCTGTTCCAGGTGCCAGCAGCCTTCGGCATCGCTTAACGCGCCCATACCTCGGCTGGCGAGCGTCGCCAGCATTTCCGGCGTGGCCGCCCGACCGCTTTCTCCCCATGCGCCCCAGGCGACAGAGAGCGTTTTCGGCGCATCAAGGGCGGAAAACTGCTGGGCCAGCCCGTCCAGGTAGCCGCAGGCCAGCGCATGGGCGCTCTGACCCGGCGCGCCGAGGGTGGCGGCAGCGGAAGAGTAGAGAATAAGATAGCGTCCGTCGTGGTTGCGCAGGGTTTGCAACAGCTGGCTTGCCGCCTGCGCTTTTACCGCGAAAACGGCAGCCAGCTGGTGGTCATCAAGCTCCTGCAAGGGCGCGTCAGCCAATACGCCAGCGGCATGAATCGCTCCGGCAATGCCGCCGTTGGCCGCCAGATCGTCAAGAACCGTGGCCAGTTGCCCGGCATCGCCCACATCACAACGGCAGACGCGCGTCTGCCCGCCCTCCACGTCGCGTAGCCATGACTCATCCACGCGCGGCGCCAGCAGGGCGATGCGTCGCGCCCCTTTTTCTCTGAGCCAGTTCACGGCAAGGCGGCCTAATCCGCCAAACGCTCCGGTCACCAGATGCTAGCGGCTATCGCCGGTAAACACGTTTGCCGGTAATTCAGCGGCGCATCCCGTATTGGGCGACAGTGAAGGAAGCCAAAGGGTGTCACCCCGTGCGGCGAGCCAGCGCTGTGATAGTGAGACTGCGCTCAACCCTTGATGCAGCGTTTCCCACGGGGTGTTTTCGGCGAGATCGATGGCGGCAAGCAACCGTTCCGGCTGTTCGTTGGCCGCGACGCGAAGCAAGGCCCATAGCGCGTGATGGGATGCAGAGAGTGCTTCATTTTCCTCGACTCGCCACGCGCGGCGAGTAACCACAATCAATCCGGCTGCGCTGGCGGTGAGCGCTGCTATCACTTTCTCCGCTAAGGCCAGCGTATCCTCGCTCTCCTCAACAATCATCAGTCGTGAAGAGGCGTGCGGATCGTGAATGATGCCGTATTGCGCCAGCTCGTCGCTGCGCGCAAGCGTACCGGCGCTGAAGCTAAAGGTAAGCGGATGGTCAATGCTGGCGACGTTGAGGGGCGTCCAGCGCCATTGATAATGCGTTTGCGGCGCAGGAAGAGGCGCGGCGGGCGATAGCGGCAGCCACTCGCCAGCAGGATGACGGGCTTCAACGCGCATCTGACCGCGGGAAAAGGCTTCGTTTTGCCAGCTTAAGCGAACCTTCCCCAGCCACTCCGGGGCGGCGACGGGGGGCGGTTCCACAGGCAGAGCGTCGCCATGACGCTGTGAAAGCAGACGCCATGCCTCCTGCCAGCGAGCGTTAAACTGTTCGGGCTGACCTGCGCAATCAGACCAGTCGGCGAGATAATCACCGTTATCCGTCAGCGCCTGCCCCAACACGGGTTCTGATGGCGCGGTGAATGTTACGGCGCTAACCGCCTGACCGGGCAGCGTGGCGAGAATGATATGTTCGCTCATCCCGGCGTTCGGGCTGCCATCCTGCGGTAGCCACGCCACTTTGCTGAATCCGGCGTGGCGGCACTGTTGTTGCCACTGAGCGGTGGTGAGGAATAACTCACCTTCGCGGGCGTCGAGATCCTGTAGCGGAAGAACCAGCGGGCCGAAAACGAAGTCAAACAGACGCATTGGCTGGGTGATTTCGCGCATCAGCAGGCGCCCGCCCGGCTTGAGCAGGGGGCGCAGATTATCGAGCGTGCGGCCAATATGGCGGGTGGCGTGAATCACGTTCGCTGCCACGATAAGATCGTAAGACTGTGCCTGGAAACCCTGAGACTGCGCCTCTTTTTCGAGATCCAGCTCGCTATACTTCACAAAATCGTAGTCGGCGAATTTCTGCTGGGCGCGACGGGTGAACAGCGCCGAGATATCGGTGAAATGGTACTCCAGTGCCGGAACGCCGTTGAGTTCCGGCAGCAGCCACGCGGTGGTGCCGCCGGTTCCGCCGCCAACTTCAAGAATACGCAACGGCTGGCGGGGCTGACGCGTCTGGACAATGCCGCGTAATACCCCGGCGGCGATTTGGTTGAAATAGCGGCCAAAGCTGAATTCCTGATACAGCACTTCCACGCCGTCGGAGGCGCTTTGCGGGAAGATAATCGCCACCGGTTCTTCCGCGCCGCTCATCATTTCATATAACCGATCGCCGGCACGGGCGATGGTGTCGGGAATAGCCTGAAAACCTTCACAATAACCGGCAAGTTCCGTCAGCAGTGATTCCCGCTGTTGATGTTCAATGGGGCGGGCGCGGACGTATCGCCCGTCGGTGCAGCGGTAATCGCCGTCGACCACGCAGTTATTCAGCAGGCGCTGGAGTAGCTGCTGGTAGCGGGGCAGCAGACGTCCACGGCGCATGATGGTCATGGCGTCCACGCCGTTCTCAATGGCATAGCCGGTACAGCGTTGTACCAGTTGATCGACGTAGATGGCGTGCAGTCGCGTGGCGCACTGTTTAAGCGCTTCCAGGCGAGGGAGATCGAGCGCTGTCGCGGCGCGACTCGCCACCTCCAGCCCGGCAGACAGCGCTGCGTCGGCAGGCTCGCAGGCCGGGGAGACGCGCTCTTTCCAGTAACGTTCAGTATCAAACGGATAACATGGCGCAGCGATACGTTGTCCATCGCCCGCCAGCAGGTCGGCCCACGGTAGGGCGACGCCGGCAGCGTAAAGCTGGAGCAGGGCCTGATTGAGGACATCGCTCGCCTCTTTGTTACGCCGGGCGCTGGCTATCCAGTATGCGTTATCGCGGTATTCGCGCTGCCCGCAAGCAACCAACTGGGCATCGGGCCCCATCTCCAGAAAAACGCGGGCGCCGAGCTGATGCGCCACCTGAATACTCTGGATAAAACGCACCGGCTGGCGCATGTGTCGGCGCCAGTAATCCGCCTGGTTGAGCGTTGACTCATCAATGACGTCGGCGGTGAGCGTGGAAATAATCGGTATTTGCCCCGGCTCCGCGTGCAGTCCCGCGCAGGCGTCCTGGAACCGATCGAGTATCGGCTCCAGTAAAGCGGAGTGCGCCGCACCGGTTACGCTCAGGCGACGATAGTTAATGTCATGCTGCGAGAGCGTGGCGCAAAATACCGCGAGACGGGCTTCCGGCCCGGAAAATACCGTATGTTGCGTACCGTTGTTGGCGGCGAGATCCAGCTCAAACTGGCGAGCCAGCGGCATCAGCGTGTCTTCGTCTGCAAATACCGCCACCATCGCGCCGCTTGCGCACTGCTGCATTAGCGCGCCGCGCCGACAAACCAGTGGCATGACCTGTTCAATCGTATAGTGTCCGCAGACAACGGCAGCGGCAAATTCACCGACGGAATGCCCAATGGCGAAGTCTGGCTTCAGTCCTTCAGCACGCCAGTGCGCCGCCATCGCGATTTCAAACGCGACAATCGCCGGCTGCGCCCAGGCCATATTGTCCAGCTGCGCCGAATCGGGGTTAAACATCGCTTCGCGCAGTGACGGCGTGAGCATTTCGCTACAGGCGGAAAAACAGCGATCCAGCGTGTCGGCAAACGCCGTTGAGTGATGGTACATCGTTTGACCCATAGTGCGCCAGTGCGAGCCCTGGCCGGTAAACAGCCACACCTGCTTGCCGCTGGCGCCGTGGCCGCTGTAAACCAGCGCCCCCGATTTCTCACCGGCCCAGGCGCTGAGCGCCTCGGCGGTTTCACGGTTTAATGGCGCCGCCAGGCGGAAGGGGAGATCGAGACGGCGCGCGTGCAGGGCTGTGAAGGCCAGAGAGCTGGCATCCGCATTCTCTCTCAGCGCCCCGGCATAATCCGTCGCCAGCCGCCGCAACGCGCTGTCGCTGGCGGCGCTGAGCAGCAGCGCGGTACTTTTTCTGCCGCTATCCGTATTGGGGAGGCGCGCGTTGAGCGCGTCGGGCAGCGAGGCGACGATCATATGGCAGTTGGTGCCGCCAATACCAAAGGAGGAGACGCCCGCATAGCGCATTTCGTCCTGCCATGCCTGTGCCGACACCGGTATGGTAAAGGGGCTCTCTTCAAGTTTCAGCGCCGGGTTGGGGGTGTGAAAATTCAGTAAGGGAGGAATTTGCCCGCGACTGACTGCCAGAACGGTTTTCAGCAGTCCGGCAATGCCCGCCGCGGTATCCAGATGGCCCATGTTACTTTTCACGGAACCGAGCGCACAGCGCTGATCCTGCGGGCGAGGCGCATAGACGTTGCGTAACGCTTCAATTTCAATCGCGTCGCCCAGCGGTGTGCCGGTGCCGTGGGTTTCAATGTAACCTACCTGCCTGTCGTCGATGGCCGCCAGCATTAACGCCTCTTCGATGACTGTCTGTTGCCCTGCGACGGAAGGGGCGGTATAGCCGACCTTTCTGTTGCCGTCGTTGTTGACCGCGCTGGAGAGGATCACCGAGATAATCGGATCGCCTGACAGCAGCGCGTCTCTCAGGCGACGCAGCACCACGCAGCCGAGACCGTTACCGGCCCAGGTGCCCTCAGCCGAGGCGTCAAAGGGACGACAGTGACCATCAGGAGAGAAAATCATTCCGGGCTGGTAGCGGTAGCCTGCCTGCTGGGGGAAAGAGAGCGCCACGCCGCCGGCAACCGCCATATCGGATTCGCCTGCGCGCAGGCTTTCACAGGCCAGATGCACGGCAACCAGCGAGCTGGAGCAGGCGGTCTGTACCGATAACGCCGGGCCGTGCAGGTTGAGTTTGTACGCGGCGCGGGTGGCAATATAGTCTTTATCATTGCCCATCAGAGATTGCAGACCTTTTACCTGCGCGACTTCTGTCACGTTCAATGCTTCGCGACCGGGGTAGGTACTCATCCGGGAAGAGGCGAAAACGCCGGTCTTATGGGGGACGGCGCCGGGGGCATAACCGGCATGTTCCAGCGCATGCCAGACCGCCTGCAAAAACAGGCGCTGCTGCGGGTCCATCGACTCCGCTTCCTGTCGCGAATAGCCAAACAGGGTGGCGTCGAAGCAGTCGGCGTTGTCTAACACCGTACCGATATTGACATAATGAGGATCGTCAATGATGGCGGCATCCAGACCGACGGCCAGAAGCTCTTCGCGCGTAAAGCGTCGGCTGCATTCACGACCTTCCAGCAGATTTTGCCAGAACGTTTCGCCATCCGGCGATTCAGGAAAATGGCAGGCGTAGCCGATAACCGCGACAGGTTCGCAGTCCGGGTAGTGTTGAACGATCGATGCATCAATGGAATCTGCTGTCGGCGCAGAAGAGAAGCGCAAGTTATCCATAATCGGTCCCGTTTCCTAAGATTCACAAAGTCAATGGAACGCCATGCGTTCGCGATGGCGTTCCGGGGAAAATCAGTTTGCTTCGCGCTATATCCGCCGCTGACGACGGCGAACAGGGCGAGGTCGTTTTGTTTTCTCCACCGTGGCGACGCCGGCCAGATAATCGGCCAGGGCAGCAGGAGAAGGGTGGGTGAAGAGGTCAAGCAACGTCAGGGTGGAAAATTCGTGACGTTGTAACAAAACGTGCAGTTGCACCAGATTCAGCGACGTTGCGCCCGCCTCAAAGAAGTTTTCTGCGGGCGTGACAGACTCGCCAACCACCTCGCGGAAGGCGTCGCAAATCAGGCTGACGGTGCTCTCGTCCGCCGCAATGTGTGGCTGAGAGTGCTCAGGGCATACGCGCGGTGAGCGCTCTGCGCATTGCCCTGCGTGTTTAACGGGAGGCACCAGCGCGGCGAGCGGCAGTTGCCAGCCGCTTTCATCCTCGGCCATTCGGTTTAGCAATGCGCAATACTGTTCAAACTGGCGCTCCACCTGCCCGGCAGGAAACAGCGCGGCGACAAAATCCCAGTTAAAGCGCAGTTCGCCTTCGGATTCATAAATCTGGTGATCGAGTCAGACCTGCGGCGTCTGGGAGATGCCCCAGACCGGTTTGAGCAGATTACGCCGGGCGAGGAAGTTATCCTGCTCAAAGCCCAGTGCGCTGGTAAAGACGACGGGCATCGGAACGGCAGGCACGTTTTGCCGTTGCGCGAGTTGACGCATCACGCGGATGGCTGACACATCGCGGTGGTTGAGGTTCTGGCTCAGCCGCTGCTGTAGTGACTGCGCGCTGTGCAGCCAGCTTTCGCCGGGATGCCAGCTCAGCAGCATCAGCGAGGTGAAATCGCCCAGAATCTGGTTGATTTGCGGGTGCAGCGGTCGCCTGTCGAAAAGCGTAAGGTTAAGCGTGAACTCAGGCTGTGCACTCCATGCAGAGAGAACCGTTGACCACACCGACAACAGTACGGCCGACGGGGTGAGATGGGCGTCAGCCGCCCGTTTTTTCAGCCGATGCCAGCGCGTGCTGTCCAGTGCGCCGTTCAGGCGGGCGAAGCGCGGTGTTTCAACCTCCTGAGGCAAGCAGCGCAGCGGCAACGCAGGCGCCGGAGGAATATCATCAAGCTGCGCCTGCCACCATGCCAGAGAATCTGGATTGGGCGACTGTAGCGAGGGTTGTTGCAGATAATCCCTGAAGGTGACGGGCAGCGGCGGAAGCAGCTGTTGCGGGTAGCGGTAGCCGTGCTCCAGCTCCGCCAACAGAATCTGCATGCTCAGCCCGTCAAGTAACAGGTTATCCAGACACAGCCACAGGCGGGCGGGCATCCCGTCAACGTAACCGACCTGGAGATCGAATACCGGCCAGACTTCGGGGTTGAGTACCTGATGGGCCAGTTTTTCGCGCACCTGCAACGCCTCTTCAGGCGTATGGAGGATGTGTGCGGGTATTACCCAGCGAGGCGTCTGTTCGAGCACCTGTTGCTGTCCATCACGCACGACGGCGCGTAGCATATCGTGGCGGGCGATTAATCGGTTCCAGACCGTCTCCAACCGGGTGAGATCCAGATCGGTAATTTCAAATTCAACAAAGAAATGTGAGCCGACGCCGCCCAGGGCAAAGCCCGGCTGACGCCCCACCAGGTAAGCCTGCTGCACGTCGGTAAGCGCAAAGGGCTGGTAGCGATCTTCAGGGGAGTGGACGAATGGTTGTTCGACCGGGACGTCGGTTTTCCGCAGCGTGGCGGCAAAATCCGCCAGCCGGGGATGATTAAACAGGTCGCTTAATTGCGCTTCATAACCTGCCTGATGAAGTTGCCCGGTCAGACGGGTCGCCAGCAGGCTATCGCCGCCTTGCTGGAAGAAGTCGGTTTCTCTGGTGACATTGCCAGTTGATAAGAGTTGCTGCCAGAGGGCGGCAACCTGTTTTTCAATGTCGCCCTGGGGTAAATCCGCTTCGGCCGGGTTTTCCGCTTCAGGGGTATGACGACGCTTCAGCGCCTGGTAGTCAATTTTCCCGTTAGCCGTCAGCGGTAAGGCGTCGAGGAAGACGATCCGTTGCGGCACCATCCACCCCGGCAGACGCCCGGCGAGGGCGGCCTGAAGTTGACGGGGATCGCGGCGCACCTGCCTGTCAGGACATTGTACGAGGAAGCGTTGTAACCCCGCGACCTCATCGCCATGCTGACAGTTGAAGGCGGCCGCGCTAAATAATGCCGCCCAGTCGGCGCTGTTATGCAGCAAGGCCTCCGGCTGCCCATTGGTTAACAGGAGCGTGCTGAGTAGGGCGGACGGCGTTAACTGGCGAAACTCCATCACGTAGAGCAGCGCGCCGGGAACGGCAAGCTGTTGTAATGTCGCAAGGAGCCCGGGATCTTCCGGCAGCAGACGATGCAGGGCGTTATTAAGCCAGATAATGTCCGCCGAGTGAGCGTGCGCCGCCAGCGTGTCTGCATTCCAGAGGGACAGACGGGCGCCAGGCCAGGGGGCGAGCCTCTGCCGGGCGCTCAGCAGCATCTCCTGGCTCTGCTCAAGCCCGACATACTCAATCTGTCCGGCGTTGAGCTGTGCTAACAGCGATTCTGCGGCGCGGCCAGTGCGGGTTCCCACCTCAAGCAGGCGCACCGGGCGCTGTAAGCGCTGTGCAAGCTGTTGGCAAATTGTCGCCAGTTCCTGAATATACGGGGCGCTGGCCGGATGGTTAAAGGCCAGGCTTTCCGGCGACCACTGCGCGTCGTTCAGTAACGACAGTTCGTTACGGGCACCGCGAAGAATTTGCGATAACGTTAAATCATGTCCGCTGAAGTGCGGGTGCTCATCCTCGCGTTCTTCACCAGCGCAGACCTGATAACCTTCAGCAGCGGGCTTCAGTCGCCGTTGTGTCACCAGAAATGCTAACCAGCGTTCCACCACGGCCTGCCAGCGCGGCTGGATAGCGAGTGAGTTCATCAGGGGGAGAGGATCGGCGCCAGCGGTGTGACCCGGCTTCAGTTTTAGCAGGCGATGCTGAAGGAAATCGGCTACCTGTTCTGCGGAGATCTCTGGCGAGATGGCGCAACAGGGCAACGTTCCCGCAAGCGTGTGCCACGCCTGCGGCAGTGCCGGGTTCCGATGATCGGTAACGCAAAAAGCCTCGCCCTGAGGAACAACGTATGCCGCCAGCGTTTTTTCTTTTTCGCCGATCGCCAGAACGGTTGCTTGTTTCACCCCCGCCAGCTGGCTGAGCGCGCTTTCGATTTCGCCCAGCTCGATGCGATATCCTCCGACTTTGACCTGCTTGTCGCGACGACCGAGGAACTCGATTGTGCCATCTGGCCAGTAGCAGCCGAGATCGCCGGTGCGATACCAGCGCTCGTCCGGGAGCGTCAAAAATTGCTGCTCGCTACGCAGGGGATCGTTGAAATAGCCTTCCGCGACCCCAATGCCGCCAATCCATAATTCACCCGGCACCCAGTCAGGGCAGTCCCGGCCCTGTTCATCCACCACCCGGTAGCGTTGGTTGGTTAGCGGAAAACCGTAAGGGATGGAGCGCCAGTGGGCGGGGACGTCGTGAATTTCGCAGGCGTTAGACCAGATAGACGCCTCGGTGGCACCGCCCATCGCGATAAATTGTCCTTGTGGCCGGAAGGCCCGATAACGGGCGGGGAGGTCAAGCCCGATCCAGTCGCCGGAAAGCATCACTGCGCGCAGGTTTTCCGGCGTGGCGTCGGCGAAACCTTCACACCAGGTCAGCAGCATATCGAACAGCGCCGGGACGCTGTTCCAGAGCGTGACCTGATGGCGCTGGATCAGCTCACACCATGCGTGAGGATCGCGCCGTTGATTTTCCATCACCATCACCAGCGCGCCGCCCGCGCGCAGTACGCCAAAAATGTCGTAAACCGATAAATCAAAATGTAGGGCGGAGAGGGCCAGCACCCTGTCATGCGGGCCAACCTGATAGCGGGTATTGATATCGCAACAGGTGTTAAGCGCTCCCCGGTGAGAAATGACTACCCCTTTCGGCGTACCGGTAGAGCCGGAGGTGTAGATAATGTAGGCCGGTTGCGTGGGGGCGCGTACTACCGGGTTGGCGATCGGCTCCGCCTCAATGGCCTGCTGCCAGGCAAGGACGGGAATATCGTCTGACCCGGCGCTGGCGTCGTGCTGACAAATGAGCACCAGCCGGACGCTGGCGTCAGCGTAGATTTTCTCGCGCCGTGCGGCAGGCTGATCCAGCGAAACCGGAACGTAAACCGCCCCAGCCAGCAGGACGGCCAGAACCGCAACAAGTTGTCCTGCGCCTTTCGACATCGTGATAGCCACATTATCGCCGGGCTGAACCCCGCACTCGATTAACCTGCCCGCGCAACGGCGGGCATAGTCTGTCAGCTCATGATAATTCCACTGATAACGCATGTCCGTTACCGCCAGCGCCTGCGGCTGTTGCAGAGCGATACGGAAAATGCCTTCATGCAGCAAGCCTTCGGGAATGGGGGCGCCGGTGGCGTTGACCCGTTCGCGTATCGCGCGCTGGCTGGCGGGCATCATATCTGCGAACGGCTTTTGCCAGGCGCTTTCGTCATCGCAGAGTTGGTTAATCAACTGGCAGTAGGCGTCGAACAATGTTTCGACTAACGCCGGAGGGAACAGCGCGTCGTTGCTGTCCCATTGTAGCCAGACCTCGCCGTGATGCTCGAACGCCAGATGATCTATCCAGACCTGCGGCGTTTGCGAGATGCCCCATTCCGGCTCGCCCAACGGCGATTCTGCGCGGCTGCTGTAGAGGGAACGCCCCAGATTGCTGGTAAATACCACCGGGGCGCCGTGGGGGTAGCGCTGCTGGCGTTTGAGTTCACGGAGTAATTCGACGCCGGACCAGTGGCGATGCTCCCAGTCCTCCGTAAACGTGAGCTGGTTTTTACGCGCCAGGTTGCTGACGGTATCGCCATCGCAGGCGGTATCCAGCAGAAGAATATTGGTGAAGTCGGCAAGCATCGCGCCAACCGCCGGGTGCAGCGGCTGGCGGTCGAATAAGGTGATGTTAAGCAGCAGACGCGTCAGGCCGCCCCAGCGAGCCAGCACGGCAGAAAAACAGGTCGCCAGTGCCATTGTCGGCGTCACGCCATACTCGCCGGCCCGGTTGCTAAAGGCGTGCCAGCGTGTTGCCGGGACAATCATGCGGCGTCGGGTATTACGGACTTCACGTAGCGTGGCGGGTTCGCAGGCCAGCGGCAAGACGGGCGCGGGGGGAAGCGTCGATGCTTTCGCCAGCCAGTAAGCGCGCGCGTCGTCTCTCAGTGGTTGATTGATCTTCTGCTGGTGCAGCAAATACGAGCGGAAATCATAGCGGGTGTCGATAGCCGGCAGCGATTCTCCGGCCAGCAGGGCGTTAAGCTCATCGAAGAAAAGCGTAAAGCTGGAGGCATCCATAATCAGCAGGTCAATATTGACATGGAGGCGGTGGCGATTGTCCGGCAAGAGCGTCAGCTGAAAATCAAACGTTTCGCCGATTTCCACGCGTAAAAGACGGTGGCTCAGGCGCTGGCGCAGTGCGTCCAGATAGGCCTGGCGGCTTTCAGCGTCGTTATGGCGTAAATCATGAACGGTGACGCCGTTCCAGTAAGGTTGCGGTAGCCAGACCTGCTGCCCGTCGGGGCGAAAGGCGATATGCAGCATTGGGTGGCGTTGCAGCAAGGTCGTGATGGCCTGCTCCAGCTGCGACGCCGTCAGACAATGGCCTTCAAACTCCTGATACAGGTGGCAACCCACGCCGCCAAGCGTCTGCCCCGGCATGCGGCCCGTCAGGTAGGCGTGCTGTACTGGCGTCAATGGGAAGGGGGTACTTTCGGTCATGTTCGGCCAGGATGATTCGTCGGGCGGCGTTTCTTCTTCCGCGTTCTCCGGCGACCGGCTGAGCATTAACTGGTTCCATGCCGCCAGCGTGGGGGCGGCATACAGCTCGCGAAGGGTAAGGCGGTAGCCATTTTTACGAAACCAGTGTAACCATCTCATCAATCTTATGGAATCCAGGCCGGCCTGGATCAGGTTGCTCTCTTCATGTAACTGCTGCGGCGTTAAATTCAGTTCCTGTATGAGCCGCTCGCGTAATTGTTGGTAATCAGCCGCGTGGCGGTTGTCCGGTAACAGCGAATCCTGAGATGGTGCGCCAGAAATCATTCTTCCTCCTGATGGCACGTCTTACCGAAAAGCATTACTCATATGAGAATAATAATTATTAACAATTGGATGCTACCCGAAACGGGTTTATTTATGCCCGTTTCGGGTTGGTAACAGGCGGAAAGAACAGAGGCCCGGATGGGGTATCCGGGCCTCTGTCAGGGAGGAGTTTAGGGGGGCGCGACCCCGGTTACATCCCGCGTTTAAAGGTCGAAGGAGTTACGCCAAACTGTTTCTGGAAGGCGGCAGAGAAATGGCTGGCGTTGGCATAGCCCAGATCGGCCGCCACCGTCATGACGGAGGTATTGCCGTTGGCCAGGCGTCTTCTGGCTTCCTGCATTCGTTCAGCCTGAAACAGGCCATAGACGCTGTTGTTGAACAGAACGCGGAAGCCTCGCTTAATTTTGAGAACGCTCAGACCGGACTCTCTGGCCAGCTCCGCGACGCCCGGCGCTTGCGTCAGATCAGCCAGCAGCAGATCCTTCGCCCGCAGCAGTTTCTGGCGTTCCATCGGGTTGAAGTGGCAGGAGAGGCAACTGGCGTCTTCGCGATGTTCATCCAGCACCAGACTGAGCATGACCAGACTTTGCCCCTGCAACCATAGCGTCGACGGCTTTTGTTCATGACTGAAGCCGCCGTGCATGCGCATCAGCGCGTGACGCAAGGCCTGAGCCGTTAAGTGGGTTTCAGCATTACAACGGTGCTGCTGGCAACAGCAGTGGGAGTCGATCTTATTCTTAATGACCGCGCTAATATCCGGCACCCACAGCGCGAGGGTTTCAGGGCTGAAGGAGAGGGTAATGCTCTCGAATCGGCCACAATAGGAGGCGCTGCCGCGACAGTCTGGCGTATGGGTAATGTAATGGCGATTGCGCGCAAGCTCCCAGTCGGTGTGACGCCGGAGTCCCTGAATCGCAAAGCGCGATGTGCCTTCCAGGATGCACGAGAAGTTAATCCTGCCCAGATCGTCGTGTAGCTGCAACGTCTCAGGCCGCGCAAAATGGCCCCTCCAGAGCAAAATATCCATACCTTCCTGCAACGAACAGCGCAGCAGTTCACACTGAGCAGGAATATTGCCATCGTTTGCAGGTTTCCCGACCACCAACTGGTGAATAGAGATTTCAGATTGCGTTTGCGGTGACTCCGTCATGACCTGGTTATCTCCCTGTGGCTTAGACCAATGCGGGTATAAATAGAACCGAATGGGGTAGATGAGTTATTGATAATGGTTATTATTCACATTAATTCTCAGAACGCCACCCTGAATTGTCGTTTTTGGCGTCCGTAAAAATTCATCAGGAAATTCAGTTACTCCCATGTCATCTCAATCATCCAATACTGAATCGCTGTCCCGATTTCCTCTTTGGCAGGTGATTACACCGGTTCGCAGGAAGGTTATTTTAGCTATGGCGCTGGCGGGGCTGGCGGCATTAACCAGCCTGGGGGCGCTCCTTTTTCTGGCGTGGAGCCTGCGTGACATTCGCGCGACGCCTGACGCTATTCCTGCCTGGCCGCTGGGCGGCGTGATCGGCTGCGTGGTCTTAACTTTTGTTCTGCGCTTACAGGCGTTCAACACCTCTCATTACGCGGCTTTTCATCTGGAGAACATTCTGCGCAGCAGGTTAGCCCGTAAAGCATTGCAGCTTCCGCCTGGCGTGTTACAGCAAATGGGCAGCGGGTCAGTGGCGAAAGTGATGCTGGATGACGTGAAGTCGTTACATATTTTTGTGGCCGACAGCACGCCGCTCTATGCCCGCGCGATCATCATGCCGCTGGCGACAATCGTTATCTTGTTCTGGCTGGACTGGCGGCTGGCAATCGCGACGCTGGGGGTACTGGCGTTTGGATCGGTTGTTCTCGTGCTCGCCCGCCAGCGTTCGGAAGATATGGCTCAGCGTTATCATAAGGCGCGCGAGCAGGTTAGCGCGGCGGTTATTGAGTTCGTGCAGGCCATGCCCGTGGTGAGAACGTTTGATAGCGGCAGCACCAGTTTTTTGCGCTATCAACGCGCCCTTGAAGAGTGGGTCGATGTGCTCAAAACCTGGTATCGCAAAGCCGGTTTTTCAGCGCGTTTTTCCTTCTCGATTCTGAATCCTCTCCCGACCCTGTTTGTCCTGATCTGGTCGGGATACGGCCTGTTGCACTATGGCAGTTTCGATTTTATCGCGTGGGTGGCCGTTTTACTGCTGGGCAGCGGAATGGCCGAAGCCGTAATGCCAATGATGATGCTCAATAACCTGGTCGCGCAAACGCGTTTAAGCATTCAGCGTATTTATCAGGTTCTCGCGATGCCGGAGTTATCGCTGCCGCAGTCTGACCAGCAGCCGCAAGAGGCGAGCATTACCTTTGAGCAGGTGAGCTTTCATTATCCGCAAGCGCGTACTGGCGCCGCGTTGCAGGAGGTGAGCTTTCATGTGCCTGCCGGGCAAATTGTGGCGCTGGTCGGGCCAAGCGGCGCCGGAAAAAGCACCGTGGCGCGCTTGCTGCTGCGTTACGCCGACCCGGACAAAGGCCATATCCGTATTGGCGGCGTGGATCTGCGTGATATGCAGACGGACACCCTGATGAAGCAACTCTCGTTTGTGTTTCAGGACAACTTCCTTTTTGCCGACACGATAGCCAATAACATTCGTCTGGGCGCGCCGGATACGCCGCTGGAGGCGGTTATAGCGGCGGCCAGAGTGGCGCAGGCCCATGATTTTATTAGCGCTCTGCCAGAAGGTTACAACACTCGAGTCGGGGAACGTGGGGTATTTCTCTCCGGCGGCCAGCGGCAGCGCATTACTATCGCCCGGGCGCTTTTGCAGGATCGCCCCATCCTGGTGCTCGATGAGGCGACGGCGTTTGCTGACCCGGAAAACGAAGCGGCGCTTATCAAGGCGCTCGCGGCGGCCATGCGTGGCCGGACGGTCATCATGGTCGCGCATCGTCTCTCAATGGTGACTCAGGCCGATGTGATATTGCTGTTTTCCGACGGACAGCTCAGGGAAATGGGGAACCATACGCAACTGTTGGCGCAGGGCGGCCTGTATCAACGGCTCTGGCAACACTATCAGCAGGCGCAGCATTGGGTGCCGGGTGGAACACAGGAAGAGGTGATGGAAAATGAAAGACAATAATCCTGCGGATAACCTGGCCTGGCGCGTCATCTGGCGCCAGCTTATCTCCAGCGTTGGCAGTCAGGCCAGGATGCTGCGACGCAGTATGCTGGCGCTGTTGCTGGCGGCATTCATGCAGGGGATCGCCTTTGCCTGTCTTTATCCGATCATTGATACGCTGTTACGGGGAGACGCGCCGCAACTTCTTAACTGGGCTATGGCCTTCAGCGTCGCCGCAATTGTGACGCTGGTGCTACGCTGGTATGGCCTGGGCTTTGAATACCGTGGTCATCTGGCGCAGGCTACCCATGAGTTGCGCCTGCGACTTGGCGAGCAGTTACGCCGCGTGCCGCTGGAGAAGCTCCAGCGCGGCAGGGCGGGTGAAATGAACGCCTTGCTGCTGGGCAGCGTGGATGAAAACCTCAATTATGTTATTGCGATAGCCAATATTTTGCTGCTCACCATTGTCACGCCGCTGACGGCGTCGCTGGCGACATTGTGGATAGACTGGCGGCTGGGGCTGGTGATGTTGCTGATCTTCCCTCTGCTGGTGCCGTTTTATTACTGGCGCCGCCCGGCGATGCGGCGACAAATGCAGACGCTGGGGGAAGCGCACCAGCGTCTGAGCGGCGATATCGTTGAATTTGCTCAGGGGATGATGGTATTGCGCACCTGCGGCAGCGATGCCGATAAAAGCCGGGCGCTGCTGGCGCATTTCAATGCGCTGGAAAACTTACAGACCCGCACTCACCGTCAGGGCGCTGGCGCGACGATGCTGATCGCCAGCGTCGTGGAGTTGGGCCTACAGGTGGTGGTGTTATCCGGGATCGTCTGGGTAGTGACGGGCACTCTGAACCTCGCCTTTTTGATTGCCGCCGTCGCGATGATTATGCGCTTCGCAGAACCGATGGCGATGTTTATCAGCTACACCTCGGTTGTGGAACTGATCGCCAGCGCCCTGCAACGGATTGAGCAGTTTATGGCGATAGCACCGCTTCCCGTCGCAGAGCAAAGCGAGATGCCGGAACGTTACGATATCCGCTTTGACAACGTCAGCTATCGCTACGAAGAAGGCGACGGCCACGCGCTTAATCATGTTTCTTTGACGTTCCCGGCAGCCAGTATGAGCGCGCTGGTGGGTGCCTCCGGCGCAGGCAAAACTACCGTCACCAAACTGTTAATGCGCTATGCCGATCCGCAGCAAGGGCAGATTTCTATTGGCGGCGTCGATATTCGCCGCCTGACGCCGGAACAGCTCAATAGCCTAATTTCTGTTGTTTTCCAGGATGTCTGGCTGTTTGATGACACGCTGCTGGCGAATATCCGTATCGCGCGCCCACAGGCGACGCGGCAGGAGGTAGAAGAGGCCGCCCGCGCGGCGCAGTGCCTTGAGTTTATTTCCCGTCTTCCGCAAGGCTGGCTGACGCCAATGGGAGAGATGGGCGGCCAGCTATCGGGCGGCGAGCGCCAGCGGATTTCCATTGCCAGAGCGTTATTGAAAAACGCGCCGGTCGTCATTCTCGATGAACCGACTGCCGCGCTGGATATTGAAAGCGAGCTGGCGGTGCAAAAAGCGATCGATAACCTGGTTCACAACCGGACGGTGATTATCATCGCTCACCGTTTATCCACCATCGCCGGGGCCGGAAACATTCTGGTGATGGAAGAGGGACAGGTGGTTGAGCAGGGTACTCATGCGCAATTGCTCTCACATCATGGACGTTATCAGGCGCTGTGGCAGGCGCAAATGGCCGCGCGCGTGTGGCGCGACGACGGGGGGGCCGCGTCTGGAGAGTGGGTGCATGAGTGATGTTCAGTCGAATGTGAAACCTCTGACGTTGACGACCGGGCGGGTGATTTTTGCTATTGCCGGCGTCTATGTGACGCAGAGTCTGGTATCGGCGCTGTCTATGCAGTCCTTACCCGCGCTGGTGCGCGCTGCTGGCGGTTCGCTGGCGCTTGCCGGTGCGACAACCCTGTTTATGCTGCCCTGGGCGCTGAAGTTTATTTGGGCGCCGTGGATCGAGCGCTGGCGGCTTCCGCCCGGTAGCCAGGAACGCCGTTCCCGCATGTTAATCCTGCGTGGTCAGGTCGCGCTAGCGGCGATCCTGACTATTGCCGCAGCGATTGGCTGGTTTGGGCGAGAAGGGGGATTCCCCGATACGCAAATCGTCGCGTTATTTGTTCTGTTTATGGTGGCAGGCACGGTCGCCTCCACCATTGATATCGCCAGCGACGGCTTTTGTGTCGATCAACTGACCCGCACGGGTTACGGCTGGGGAAACAGCGTGCAGGTCGGCGGCAGCTATCTGGGAATGATGTGCGGCGGCGGGGTGTTCCTGATGCTGTCGGCGGCATCCGGCTGGCCTGTCGCCATGCTGATGATGGCGGTGCTGATTATGGCGCTGTCACTCCCGCTGTGGCGCATTACGGAGCCGACGCGAACAGCGACTATCCCGCATGTTCCGGCGTTAGGTTATGCGCTAAGGAGGAAGCAGGCGCGCCTGGGCTTACTGCTGGTATTGATGCTGAATTCAGGCATGCGGTTTGTGCTGCCTCTTCTGGCACCGCTGTTGTTGGATCATGGGTTGAGCATGTCCGCATTGGGCGCGCTGTTCAGCGGCGGCAATATTGCAGCGGGCATAGCAGGAACGCTGGCCGGCGGATTGCTGATGAAATACACCTCACCCGGCAGAGCGCTGTTGACGGCTTATGGCGTCCAGGGGATCGCGCTGCTGGCGGTGGTGATGACGCTCATGATGGCGCCGGGTCATCTGCTGCTGCAGATTCTCCAGTGTCTGGTCATTGTCCAGTCCATTTCGCTGGCCTGCGCGCTGGTCTGTCTTTACGCCACGCTGATGTCGCTTTCATCGCCTTTGCAGGCCGGTGTCGACTTCACCCTCTTTCAATGTACTGATGCGGCAATCGCCATTCTGGAGATCGGAAGAGCGTCGTGTAGG
>ERZ506874.72-NODE-72-length-46045-cov-15.8098_pt1 | contig 46045 bp, 44 predicted proteins | sample MGYA00512908_ERZ506874 | MGnify/ENA metagenome assembly ERZ506874 | reverse complement strand
AGATGAGGTCTCTTTTTCCTTTCTCTTAAGTCACCCAACCGCACTGTCCTGCATCAGTGGCGCACACCACGGAATCCACCCGTTTGTCCTTCATCAGCCGGCACAGGAGGTCAAGCTGTTTCTTCTTGTCCTTCGGCACCTCATATTTCCATTCGTCCGGCAGGATCGGCAGATCGCCATAGCGCCATCTGGCATACTGTTCCCCGTAGGCTTCAGGCTGTGCCAGCTCCAGAAGGTGGCCGACGCACCAGCTCACCAGGTAGCCGCCGCCTTCCAGATAGCCGTCCTTTTTCTCATCTGCGCCCAATACCGCCGCCAAAGCCATAGCGACAGAGGGCTTTTCTGCAATCACTAATTTCACTTGTCATCCTCCATTTCTTTGAATATAGAAAAGGCAGCCGCATAGCTGCCCTTATAAACTCGGTTCCTGTTTTGCCGCTGTTTTTTCCTTTGGTGCTTTTTCTGCCTGTTCTTTTACCTGCGCCTTATTTTCTGCCAGCCGTTCCAGGAGCCCCTTTTCCTGTTTCCGGCCAAGAGTTTTTGCCGCCCGGTCATAATACTGTACCTTATCGGAAAGAAGGTCAGCCGGAGCCACCTGGGTCGCATTAACTTCCTTAACCATGCTTTCCAGTTCCTTTGCCTGCATATCGCCATTATCCGGTACGATCAGCACCTCATGTATAGACGAGGGGAGAACATAGAAATTCTTTCCAAGCAGCTCACCGATTTTATCCAGAACCCCGTCCCGCGCAAGAATCCCGGAACCGTTTACTTTGCTGGCATTTGTCAGAACATACATTGGCATAGTAGCTGCATCCAACGGTTCTGTGCACTCAAACAGATTTTCAGGTTTTGACGAGAACATGATTTCGTCCATCATATCTTCCATACTGTAAAAACAGACCGGGCTTCTTTCTGTTTCTGCCGCAACTGCATCCTGATGAAGCTGCTCTTTAGTAACACCCCACAATTCCATCATACGATCTGTAACAACAGCAGAGGCAACACCCTCTTTGCTCTCCATGACCTGAATCCGGTAGACCGCAGCCAACTCTCCGCACGGGGTAAACGGTTTATCTTTCAAATACTCCCGGTTTTGTTCAGGATCGCATAGACGGATAGCAAGCATGGGCTTTACTTGTCTGTAATCCATTAAGTCCGATACTTCAAAGGGAACCCTGGTATCTTGTTCCGTCCTGATCTGTACGATTTCCCGTATGATTTCATCCATTGGCCGCCCCTGCGCAAGCTGCTTGGCATAGGGTTCCAAATAGATTGTCGGGACAGTAATTTCTCCGTCGTTTCGGATCATAAGGCCGGTAAGCCTCCGGTCATTTCCTTTTGTCACTTCTTCCAGAGTGATATGAGCCTCCTGATACTCCGGCGGTAAATACTCCCGGATATGGTTTTTGATATATTCCGCAATTTCAGTATTCATCTATTATTCCTCCGTTCCATATTTTCGTAACCTTCATCCGCCATTTTTCCTGCCTGCATCAGACAGAGCAGCACAACGCCGGCTACCGTACCGGCTGTAAATGCGATAAGGTGTGTTATGATACTCCACATAAAAATGCCTCCTTTCGGGCAAAAGAAAACGCCCACTGTCCAAGTGAGCGCTGTGCCAAGTTGTCTTATTCTGTTTTACTTTTTCGGGAAATAGATTTCTCCCACGGGTATTTCCCGCAGTTCTTTTTTCATTTGATGTGCGAAGCGGATCGTCCTTACGGTTCCGCCTTTTTCCCGCCCGTCATACACCGCGATTACCCGGTCAGAGTGTTCCACCATATAGCGGTTGCGGTGGGAATAGACGCTGGGCTGGTATTCCTCCTGTATCACAACCACATCACGGCAAGCCTCCAGCATTTCATAGGTCCGCCTCTTTGCCCTGAGACTGTCCAGCCGTTTCTGATATGGGATTACGGCAATCAATTCCAATGAAGGATCATCTTTCTGCTTTTCCATAACTATTTCCACAAAATACTGATCCACGCCCTCCGCGACCCCACTCATGAAGCAGGTAAAGCCGTCCGCAACCGATTTTTCAATTTCACGCAGCAGGGCAGCCTTTACATAGTTGATCTGATTCTGCGGTAAATCCCTGTGTCCCGTGACACAGCATGTTTTCTTTTTCATCTGGCACCTCCGATAATAGATTAAAACTACCGCCTTGCTATAGTGTAGTAGGTTTATTTTAGCAAGTCAACGCAAATACCCTTTTTCATCTACCGAATATTTACCTCCTGTAAGGTACAATCTATTATGCAGAAGGAGGTGACTATGATGTATGAAGATTTTGTCCCGGAACGGCTGGCAAAGCTAAGGGCGCTAAAGGGAGTATCTGCCCGTGACATGTCTTTGTCGCTGGGTCAGGCGAACAATTACATCAATAACATTGAGAATAAGAAGTCACTTCCCGCCATGTAGTCCTTTTTCTACATCTGCGAATATCTCGGCGTAACACCCCAGGAATTCTTTGATGAAGGAAATGCCTGCCCGCAGACACTACAGGAATTTATGACTGAGGCCAAAAAACTGGACTCAAAATCAATGGAATATATTCTCGGCATTATGAAAGAACTCAATAGCAAACGGTAGAGCGGCCAGCAGTTGGCCGCTTTTCTTAATATTGTATCCGGTAATGTCCTGATAATGTCCCATCCCTATACCGGCGATAATCCCTGTTTTGTCCTAAAATGAGCCGCCTTTTGTCTGGCGGCTCATTTTCCTGCTGCACTCTTTATCATTTCCCTGTACTGCCAAAGGCGCCGGTGCCCCGCTGCTCCCCAAGCTCTGTCACAAAATCCGCGATCACCACCGGCGTAATGACGAGCTGGCCGATCCTTGAACCTTTGGGAATGTGCCGCGTCTGGCTGCTCACATTGCTAAGAATTGCATGGATTTCCCCACGGTAGCCGGAATCTACAGGCGGCAGCTCGCAGACCAGCCCTTTGACAGCCATGCTGCTGCGGGGGAACACATATCCGGCAAACCCATCCGGCACCTCGATCCCAAATCCCAGGGGAATTTTCGTAATCTCGCCGGGCTGTAGGGTGCAGTCATAGGGCATATACACATCCGCGCCGGCATCGTTCCCATGTGGCCGGTAGGGTCTCTGATCCTCCGGCACGCCAAAATCGATCAGCTTAATCTTCATGGGCGCCGCCTTCCATAAGCAGCGGGTAATCCGCCGCCAAAATCCCGCCGGGCGTCATGCTGCCCGCGATCTTTCTTTTGCAGCTCATTTTCCCCTCCAGACATTGATCTCTCTGGCAGAAAGGGCCGGTAAGATCGGGAGCAAAGAGTACCTGGCTCAATGAAAAAAGCTCCTGCCAGATTTTCAGGAGCACGATCCGGGTCTCGTCCGTATTGCGCCGGCATACCCGCTGGCCGATGATATGTTTCCACTGGTAAGGTGTTGCGCTGATAATCAGCACATTCCTAAGGCCCTGGGGCGTGACATAGCCCGCCGCGTCGTGCCCGATCCCTGCCGCGCACAGTTCTTCGTAACAATCCATATCGGATTTACAGCTTTCCAGATACATTTCCTGAATTGCCTTCGGCGCAGTCAAAATCTCATAGGGTACAGCAAAATCCGCCTGTCCCGCATAGTTGCTGTACTGTAAGGACGCACTCATAAACTTTACCTCGTTCTGGTGCCTGGTGATCTGCGCAAGGAAACGCCTGCTTGCGCCTACAATGGCAACGGTGATAACCGCGAATTTCTGGACCGTGGGGTGCGGGAGCTTGCTGATCGCCGTTACGGTATCATTGCTGAACGACTTTTCATAAAGCGCCGTCAGATCCTCCATTGTATTGATCTTATGCCCGCGCTGGGTAAGCCTGGCCGCAAACACCATGTTTTTCTCGGCCTCCGCCACCGCCTGGCAGTTCAAAACCTTTACTTCAATTCTGTTGATTGGTCTGTCCCTCCTTTACAATCGCTTTCAGTAAAAACAGATAGTTAAGACTGTCTGTGATCTTCTCGTCCCATGTGCCGGCGTCAAAGCTCATGCCGTCGGCAAAGCACATGTCATACAGGGAAACGATATGCTTTGCCAGCATCCCGGCAAGGGCACGCTCCGGTGTCGTGTGCTGTAAAGCAGCGGCAGCCTTGAAAGCCCCCAGCCGGTCCGTATCGCCCCCTGTGTATTCCTTTGTTTTCTTTTGCAGGATTTCCCTGCATAGAGCCACCTGACCGTCAAAAACGGCATTGACCTCTTTCTGCGTGATAAGGCATCCCTCCTTTGAAAATGGTTTTGTCCCGAATCCTGTATAGAATCCGTGACAGTTTACGCGCTTGGCAGATAAATCCAGTCGTGCATCAGGCACACGCTCGGCTCGTCCTCCCTGGGGACCAGCCGGTAGGTACATTCCCCGTACACGGTCCGCTTGTCCTCGATCTCCATTTCATAAGCCTTGTAAAAGCGGTATTCGATATTGGAGATAATACATTTAAGCGTCTGCAATGCCTCCCGCTGGGAAGTCACGATCAGGTCACGGTCCACGCTGCGCTGTAGGAACAGTAGCGACTTGTAAAGCTGTACCTCCGTGCGGTAGGGCCGGCAGTCCATCGTCTCCAGCCAGTGGCAGAAAGCTACCGGGCCGCTCAGGGCCAGTTCCCGCTCGGGGTGGTAATACTCGTAGCAGTCCAGGTTGGCCGTGTTCAGCAGGTACAGCATTTCCCTGATCTCATTTTCCGGCATGTCGTAAAACCTAAGAAGGGAGCGGTACAAATGCACATAGCCGGGTATTGAAACAATGGTATTCACCATAGAAAAAATCCTCCTTGTAAATGACTGGTGCGGGAGCACATGCCCCCGCACCGGTTTTCAGTCTGCTTCGTTGTTTACTTCCACCAGCTTTGCCATGACGATGAAGCGGCTCGCGCCTCCGGGCGTGCAGGTGGAAAGGGTCAGCACCTTATCGCTGCTTGTCACCGTGACGTCCGTTTCCACAACAGAACGCTCCGCCATAGCGGTAAGCCAGGTCGTATAAGCGCCGTCATCCTTCCAGCTAAGACGCCAGGGAGAGGTATCGCTGCCGGATTCGGAAGGCTTTGCCACAAACGCCGCGAAAACCTCACAGAGATAACCGCCCTCCGGGGTCACAAGGTACATCTGCTTATGGGTATCAAAGTAGCTCTGTTCGTCATACTCATTCAGGGCGGCGAACATGGAGCCGTCCCGCATGTTATGTCCGTAAATAATGGTGTTCCGGTCAGAAAAATCCGCCTTGTTCTCATAATCCGCGAACAGGCATCCCACCTTATTGTAGGTGCCGTCATACAGGTGGTGCAGGTAATACTCGTTGTCATCCGCCTGCGTTACCGGGTAGTTGATCACCGTATCGGGAAGGGTAAGCCACCCGATGATGTCCGGCCCGCTTTCCCGCAAAGATTCAAAATCCACCATAGGAAGAACCACGGAAGGGGCTGACCCAGCAGGTTCCGTTTCAATGGGTGCGGTCCCGGTCTCCATATCCTCCGGTGTTTCGGTCCGCTCCGGCAGCTCCACCAGTCCTGCGAGGTCATCATAAGCCCCGGCGCTTTCACTGTACTGGCAGAGGTCACGGACCATCAGGAAGCCGCTGCCTAACGCCAGTGCCGCGCAGAGGGAGAGGGCCGCAATGCCCGCAGCCTTTGTCTTAGGGGTCTGTCTGCTGTATTTCCCCTTCTTGAAATAGAGGGCAGCAAACATCCCACCGCCGATCAGAGCCAGCGCCAGAAGGCCGCCGTACAGGAAAATGAAATTGTCATCACCGGTCTGCGGTACTGCCTTATCAGGATTAGACGGTGTGGAAGGCTTGGACGGTGTTTTCGGATTATCAGGAGTTTCCGGTTTTTCTGGTTTCTCATTAAAGAACTGGACCGTTGCGGTCTGGTCCGCCTTGATCTCCACCGTGGCCGCGTCAGGAATGATATAATCCTTGCTTGCACGGTTGGAAAGCTCGGTTACGGTATAAATGCCGACGCGCAGCCCCTTGACCTCGATCACGCCGGATTTCGGTGTGGTGAAGGTCTCACAGTAAGAACCGTCTGCGCTCTTGACCTCAATGGCAAATCCGTCCTTGCGTCCGTCACTGGAATCTTTGGTGATTTTCAGGTTGCCGCGGTATGCCTCATTGGTAAATCCCCGGCCTGCCTCGCCGTTTTCGATCACAACGGTCTGGCCGTCCTCGGTGATCGCAAAGTAATAAGCCTTTTCGTCAGGCTGGTAGCCCTCCGGCGCTTTCTTTTCTTTTACGAAATAGCCCTTAGCCAGAAGATCCTCCGCCATGTGGAATCCGCCGTCTGTCTCTTTCAGGGCGCCGACCAGCGTATCTTCGGCATCCAGCTCCTTGTTGCCGTTGGCGTCCTCATACAGTTCAAACACCGCGCCGGAGAGGAAGCGCAGGAAAGTATTCTCCTTATCGCTCTCCACAGAGGAAGGTTCATCCACCGCCTCGGTCTTATGGAGCTGCACCCGTCCGCGGATCAGGGTATTATCCACGCGGAATTCGATTGTCTGGCCGTCCGCACCGATATAAATGTGGTGTTCCTCCGGGCTCACCGTATAGAGCGCGGGAGCGGAAATTTCCTTTACAATCCAGTGACCGTAAGGGATATTCTCAAAGGCAAAGCTGCCATCCTCACCGGTGGTTACGGTAAGCAGCGCGTTTTCCTCGGTAAATTCTTCGGTGTCAGGCTTAAACAGGCCCATCACCGCGCCGGCCAGCTTCACATCTTCGCCAACCTCCGTGCTCTCGCCATATTTCACACCGTCAATGCGTCCGCGGAGCAGGTCATTGGGAACAGCCTCGCCCTCATTTATCAGGATAGAGACAAGAGCAGCCTCCTGACCCGCATATTCAAAAACTACCGGGTATTTGGTATCGGAAAGCACATAGGCGCTGTTGGTGGTGCGCTCCTGCACATAATAGCTGCCAAACGGAAGGTCGGAATCAAAGCAAGCGTCATAGCCGCCCGCCTCATTTGCGGAAACGGAGACCACTTCCAGAAGCCCGCCTGCCGGGATCACGCTGCCATCCGCCGCCGTCAAGTCAGCGGAAGCATACAGACCAAAGGAAATGTCCTTGTATTCCTCATTCATGCCAAGCCCGAAAAGCTCGTCTGTTTCCAGAGCTTTGAACAGGGCAACATCCACTTTCTGGCGCTCGTCATACAACCCTACTGCGGTCTGCGTGACCTCCACGGTCTCGCCCGCGTAGGTCAGCTCCGCATATTCCGGGACAGCATTTACGACCATGCCAGCCGGCGCCTGCCGTTCTTCCAGACGGTAGCGGCCCAGGTACAGAAGTACGCTTGTGGCGGTTCCATCTTCCCCGGTGGTAAGGGTCTCTACAACTGTGTCCTTTGCTACTCGGAGGGTCCCGTCGCCGGTGTAAATATCCTCGTCAGCGATCACATCATAAACTGCGCCGGGAAGCCCGGCCACTTCATATACCGGCTGATACAGGCCGTCGTTTTCCTGGACGGAAGCGAACACCTCGCCGGTCTTTGTGATGGTGAGCTGGCCCTTCTGGGGCATGTTGTACTGTGTGACGGTCACAACCGCCTCGCTGCCGTCAATGGTGAACGGTACGGGCTCACTGGAAAGGACATAACCGTAAGGAGCCGCCACCTCATAAAGCTCATAATCCCCGGTATGCAGAGGTTCCGGCAGCATGAGCCAGCCTTCGTCCGAAACATAGAAGGTATCAAGGGTCTCCGGGTTTGGGTAGAAGATTTCCTGGGTGACAAATTCCCCGGTGGAAAGGTCCTTGATCTGGAAGCCCGTGCCGGTCATCGGGATAATGCTCCCGGTCTCGGCGTCGCATTTCTCCACCTTGAGCCTTGCGGTAATGGTGCGGTTATTCAGAATATAGCTGTAGGTCTGGCCGTCTGCGGAAATAAAGACGGTAAAATCAGGAATGAACGCCTTGCCTTCCTCACCGGCTGTCTGGTGGACCGTATAATGGCCGTAAGGCAGCATTTTGGAGGAAGTAAAGCCGTCGCTGTCCGTGGTGAGCAGGTCGCGCTCGCTTTCCTTCGCCGCATCATAGCTACCCGCCGCCTTCAAGTAGATTTCAAAGACGGCGCCGGCCTCCGGGTGCTCGATCACACCCTCATTCGGTTCTTCCGTATTTTCATCTTCGGACACATCCGGGTCCGGGTCGTTCGTATGCTTGACAAGCTGGATATTGCCATAGATCACGGTTTCCGTGACCTGGTTCTCCGTAGTGTTCAGCTCCACCTCGTACAGCGCCGGGGAAGCGCCCACCTCATAGACCGTATCATTCAGAAGATAACCGGTGCTGGGCTCGATTTCCCGTACCGTCCAGCTATCGCCGCAGACATAGTAACGGGTCATAAAGCTGCCGTCCGGCCCGGTGGTATAGGTATCTACCAGCTCGCCATTGTTATAAATCCCATAGGTCGCCCCGGCAAGGGTGGCGTCGCCCTGGGCGGTCCCGGTGTCCGCGTCGCTCTTTACCACATGCACGCGGAATTTCTTCAAAATATTGCTGAAATGGACGGAAGCAGTCTGGCCGCTCTCAATAGTGATGTACTGTGCGGAAGGGGTCACATAGCGGTCAACCGGGATTTCCGTCACCAGGTAAGTGCCGGGCAGGAATTTCTTTTCCACCTGGCCGTTATCCCCGGTAGTAACAGTCTCATTGACTTCATTTCCCAAAATATCCGTGCCGGAAATGCGGAAGGAAATGCCGGACACAATGCCGTCCTCACTGGTCTTGACGATCTTCGCGGTGCCGTAGGTCTCCGTTTTGATGTTCATAAAGAAGGAAACCGGGTCGCTGGCGCCGGTCATCATGGTCTGATAACCAGGGCGGCCCCAGATCAGCATGTCGTTGGCAACCGGAATGTCTTTTCTGAACTCAAAGCTCACCGGCTCCATAATCATGTTTTTGCTGGTGAAGGTGTACTGGTTGCCGTTCCTGCTCACGGTCACGCCGCTGCCGGAAAGCATTTGCAGGTCGATATTCAGGTTGTTGGTGTCGGTAACAGTCAGGGTATAGACCTTTCTGCTGGTGTCCCATTTCAGTTCCAGAACAGGGGCATCCCCCTTATTCGCCGCGGTAAAGGAAGGGACGGTGGAGTGGGACGCCACCTGTTCCAGAATCCAGTTGTATGCCTTTTCCGCAGGACGCCCGGCAACCACGCTGTAATACTGGTCCGCCGAAGCGTGGCCGTTGCTGTGCCGGCTGTAGGGGTCGCTGCGAAGCTGCTGCTGGTATTCCCAGAGGATGATCTGCGTCGCCATTTTATAATCGTCCTCATTGATTCCGGAAACAGGAAGGGAGGCGCCGGGTTTCCAGCCATAGATCGCAGTCAGGGTAATGCCGCGCCTGGCAGCGGACGGGAGCATATTCAGGTAATCGCTGTTGGTCCCGTTCTCCGAAGTATAGGTATTTTCGGAAGTGTTGTAGGGAATCCCGCTCTCCACGCAGTAGACCGAATGGGTCACGCCGTCCGAATCTGTCAGCATGTAGTGCCGGTAGGCGCTGCCGCCGGAGCCGGAACGTTTATCCGTGGTTCCGTCTGAATTGTAAGCAAGGAAATTGGTAGGCACCGGGGAATAATAATGCTGCCCGTCAGACCCTACATACTGGTCGCCCAGCCAGGAGCTTGCTTTCTGGCCCACGCCTGCCGCAAACGCCTGGGCGGGAAGCAGGCTAAAGACGCATACCGCGCAGAGTAAAAATGCCACGATCCTGTGCAGACCGCGGCGGTGTGTATTCGTTTTCATATTCACGATAGAAAGACCTCACTTTCATAAAATAGGTAAGGACGGCGCATTACTCGCCGTCCTCATGGGTGCTATCCTCAAAGTCATCCTCGGAGAGATATTCCGGTTCGCCGTAAGCCTCGTCCGGGTCAAAGCCCTCCCCGTAGCCGTCGTCCTCGTCAAATTCGTCCTCGTCCGCCGCCTGCTGTTTCGGGCGCACGATCTTCACATAATAGCCGACGCCTCCGACTGCAAGCAGGGCGACGATGATAAAGATGATCGTGCCGACGCTGCCGGTATCTTTCTTTGGCTGTTCCGATTCAGCCGGTTCCTCCGGCTCTGCCGGCTTTTCCTTTCCGATGCAGCCGTTTAAGTCATTTTTGCAGACCGGGCAGCCGGTATTGACTTTTCCGGCCTCGCATTTCTCCTTACAGGTGCAGACATCCGCAGCGGGGATCACGCTCACGCTGCCATCATTCTTTTCCGCAAGGGCCATCAGGTCCGCCTCGGTGACGCCATTCAGAAAGTAAACGTTGTTGTCGTCACGCTTGCCGTCAATGATAAGGTAGAACACATTCCCGGCCTCGGTGGTAATGGTGTAAAACTGTTTATCCCCATCCTCGCCGGTGGCGCTGTCCAGCACGGTCCCGGTCCCCTCCGGGGTGAAAGCGCCCTCCGGGACGGAGGAAGTGGTGGGCTCCGGTGTGCCGGAATTTCCTGTACTGCCGGAGCTGCCGTCCTGGGAGCTTGTGCCGCCCGAATCCGTTCCCGTATTGGAACTGCTGCTTTGGGTGCCCGTGCTGCCGGAAGAAGCTGCCTGGGTCTGTACCGGTTTTGTTGCCGGGGTGCTGCTCTGGCTCGGCTGCGTGGGGGCAGCCGGCTTTTCCGTGGACACCGGTTCCTTGTAATAGGGGTTGTCAAATTGCACGGCATCAGAACGGTTGCCGGCATAATCCACCGCGTAGACGCTCACTTTTTTATCTGTGCCGGCATAATCCTTCAGCGCGACAGAGGCTTTCCCGTCCACAAGGGAATTTACACGGGTCTTGTCGATATAGACCGCCTCCACGCCGGAATTGTCGTCGCTGCTTACGATCTTTACGGTTTCCCCATCCAGCACCGCCGTAAGCGTGGGCGGCGTGGTGTCCTTGCCCCCGGCGGCAAAAGCCGTCATGGGCAAGGTCATGGCGCCTATGAGAAAGACAAGCGCCACAAGGAGAGAGATTCGTTTAGTCCTCATGCACTTCCTCCTGTTCCTGCGGCGAAGACTCCTGTGCGGACGCCATCTGCCGCGTTTTTAAGAATTCGGCCAGTTCCTGGGGCGTCAGGTGGTAGCTGCGGGCCACCGCCACAAAGTCGGTGTTCTCCAGCTCCGTTTTCTGTTTCTCCAAATCCTGGAGCCTGGCCTGCTGCTCCGCGATCTTCGCCTTGGTCTTTTCAATGTCTTTTGCCAGTTTTTCAATTTTAGGGTTCAAGTTGTTACCTCCATTCTGTTAAGGCAGCCGCGCAAAGGTGTAAAAATGCTGCTGCCAGTAACTTGTATTGATATTTGCGTAAGAGATCGGGTCCCCGCAGTGGATCATCATTCCGTTACCCACATAGATTCCCACATGGCTTGCGCCGCTGGTGTTATAGGTCCCCTGGAAGAAAATCAGGTCGCCGGGTCTTGCGTCCGCACTCGATACAGGCGTACACACGCCTAAAAGCCCGTCCGCGGTAAGCCGCCCGAAGTTCCAGCCGGTATGGTTGACTACCCAGGAAACGAAGCCTGAACAGTCAAAGGAAGTGGAAGGGCTTGCGCCGCCCCACACATACGGATAGCCTAAGTATTTCTCCGCCTCCGCGATCATGGCCGCGAACTGTTCATCCGCAAGGGCCTCCGGCGGAATATCGTAATCAAAGTAGCTGCCGCCTCCGCCTGCGCCAATGGCTGGCAGCCCGGTACTGCCGGTGTCACCGGTATCTGCAAAATACAGCGGATTCAAATACTGCCCGTCCACCAATACCTCCAGGTGCAGGTGCGGCCCAGTAGAATTGCCGGTGCTGCCGACCTTCGCGATTACATCCCCGGCCTTTACTTCCTGGCCCACGGACACAAGAAGCTGTGAACAGTGGCCGTATTTCGTGGTAAGGGTATGCCCCTCGTAAGCCTCGCCTTCAATGGCGACACACAGGCCGTAGCCGCCCGCGTTTCCTGCCAGCGTAACCGTACCGTCATGGCCGGCTAAGATTTCCGTGCCCTGGGCCATGCCGATGTCAACGCCGGTATGGTAGTTCTTTTCCCCGCTGATGGGGTGTACCCGGTAGCCGTAGTAGCTGGTGACATAGGGCAGCCAGTTTATCCCAAAGACATTTTTCACATACTGCCGGTTGCCCTTGGTCTGCAATAGAATCTCACAGATTTCTTTCTGCTCGGCGCTCATGCGCTGCACCACCAGGTTTGCAAGAGGCGTGGCCGTGAGCTTTACATTCAGAATGTGCCACTCATACGGTACTTCTTCCTCGGTTTCCTCGCCGGTCTCCGGGTCAACATGGGTCTCTGTCCGGTAGCGGATTTCCGTTTCCTCCGTAAAGGTAAGGGAATACTGCTCATTAAAAAGCTGCCGCAGGACGCCCTCGATCTGCTCATAGGTGAAATTCTGATAGGCAGAAGTGAGATAGCCCATCAGGATATAGGGGTCATGCTCGATTGCGCCGATGTTATAGCGGTACTCGTCATAACCGGGCCGGTCTGTCTCCACACGGTCTATTTCCATTTGCAGGTCTGTTTCCCACTCGGTATAGATAAGCTCCGCGTTGTTGATGTCCTGGTCCTCCGCCAGATAGGTAGAGTAGAGGCGGCGATACTTCCCAGGCTCCCGGTCCCGATATTGGAAAACGAGGAAAACAGCGAAGAAATGAGAAATACCACCAAAAGCAGAAGGACGAGAATGCTGCAGATAACCGGGTGACGCTTGACGGTGTTTACCACCGAAGCAGCGATCTTTTCCGTTGTAACGGCTGCGTTCTTTGCCCGCTTTCCGGTTTTCTGTGCCTCCCTTGCGGCTTTGGCATACTGCCGTTTCAGCTTTTGCTTCTGCCACATCCGGGCAAGGAAATTTTTCTTTAGCTCCGGGTGTTCCGAAAGGGTCTGCCGGTAGGCAAGCTTCGCGTTAGCCCTCGCTGATTTCTGCTGTAACTTTGTCACCCGGCGGTATGGCGCTGTTTTATGGCGGTGGTACAGGGTGCGCGCCCAGGCCTCACCCACAAGCTCGGTGCGGTGGGCGGCTTTCACGCCGACATTTTCTTCCTCCGCCTGGTAGATTTTCTTATGGGCGTAGCCGACAGCCGTATTCGCTGCCGCCTTTACCGGGCGCATGGGAAGGGAGCCCTTTACATGCGCCCGCTGGGATTTTACTTCCTGCTCAAATTTCAGCCGTTTTTTTGCTTTGCCGGTCTCCGGGTCGGAAGCCGTCTCCATCCGCAGTTTTTTCCGGGAAGGCAGACGCGCCTCGGCGTCCTCCAGCTTCTTTTCCACACGCTCGGCCCTGCGCCTCGCCTGGGTCAGCTTTTTATCCGCCGCCTCCGGTGGCAGCTCGTCAGCGGTAAATTCCAGCTTGGAAGGCCGTTTCGGTTCTCCCTCGGCTGAACCCGGCTGTTTCTCCTGGGGTTCCTCGGCTTTTGCCGCCTCCTGGAAACGCTGCTGGTACTTGTTGCCATGCTGGTGCATCCGGCGTCTGCCCGATGTTTCCCCGGCATTTGTGTTGCCGGCCTCCGAAGCAGCGGAAGCCTCCGAACTGCCGGAACCGGGCAACTCCTGGCCGCCGCGCCGGGAAAAGTCTGCATCCCGGCGCTGGAACCTGCCGGAATCACTGTGCCTGGAATCCTGCTGCCTGCTTTCGCGGAAGCTGTCACGCCCGGAAAAATCCGGCCCGTTTTGCTGCGGAACGCTGCGGCTGTCCTGAATGAAGCTGTCAGAATCCCCGGACGACTGCCGGGAAAAAGCCTCCGCATGTGTTCCATAGTCCGCAGATTCATAAGCCGCCATTTCATCCACTGGCTGCCGGGAAGCAGCAGCATACGTATTGGAATCCGTTGCTGGAACTGCGCCGTCCTCCGAAGCCCCTTGATACAGGTTCCACCCTCTATGGCGGTTATCTTCCTGCACAGGAGCGTCACGGGCCCGGCGCAGATCAAAATCCTGCCCGCGCATCTCGCCGGTCCGGACGTCGGTTTCTGTTTTTCCCGCCGGCTGCCGCACCGCGTCTTTGGGCCGTCTGAACTCTTTATCACGGGACATATCCATCACCTCCAGTCTGAATTATCGTTGCTGGTCTGCCGGCGCTCATGCGCCTGCCACTTCATCCGGCCTTGTGGTAAGGACCGAATACAGAAGGGTGTCCTTCGGGAAGTGATCGACGAAAGGAATAATCACATTGCCGAAAAACAAAAGACCCTCGCCGGGGCCGGAATGGGTCACATAGGAAAGCTGGTGGGGCGAAATGCCTAACTGCTTCGCCAAAATCTGCCGGTCTCCCTGGGCCTGGTTGAGCATGTAGATAAAATCCGAGTTCTCAAAGATGTTCTCGATCTCCCTGGAAGCCAGCAGGTCCTTCACATTCTGCGTTAAACCGCTGGGAATCCCGCCCCATTTTCTGAACCGTTTCCATATCTCTACACTGAAACTTCCGGTCTGTCCTTTCAGCAGGAGGTGGAATTCGTCGATATAGAACCAGGTCGTCTTATGCTTGGAGCGGTTGGCCGTAACACGGTTCCAGACCGCGTCCTGCATGATAAGAAGGCCGATCTCTTTCAGGGCCTTTCCCAATGACTTCAACTGGAAGCACAGTACCCGGTGGTGATCCATCTGGATATTGGAACGGTGGTTAAACACATTCAAGGAACCATTGACGTAGATTTCCAGCGCCGTGGCGATATTCTGCGCCTCCGGTTCGCTCTGTTTGCGAAGGAGGTCGTACAAATCCCCCAGGATTGGCATGTTTTCCGGGCGCGGGTCCTGCAAATAGTCCCGGTACACAAGCCTTGTGCAGCGGTCAATGATCGTCTTTTCAATAGGGGAAAGCCCCTCCTTGCCGCCGATGATAAGGTCACACAGAGACAGGATAAAATCACTTTTCAGGGTGATCGGGTTTTCATCATCCGAATAGTCCAGGTTTATATCCATCGGATTGATGTAGTTAGTGGAGTTAGGGGAAATGTCAATGACCTGCCCCTGAGCTCCAAACTGCTTTACCAAAGGCCCGTACTCATTTTCCGGGTCTGCTATGATAATGTCGTCCTCCGTCAGAAGGAACACATTGACGATCTCACGCTTGGCAGAGAAAGATTTGCCACTGCCGGGCGTACCCAGGAACAGGCCGTTGGGGTTTTTCAGGTTCTTGCGGTTCGCCATAATCAGGTTGTTGCTAAGGGCATTGAGACCGTAATACAAAGCCTCGCCCTCCTGAAACAGCTCGCAGGTGGTAAACGGCACGAAAATGGCCGTGCTGCTGGTGGTAAGACCCCGCTCGATCTCGATCTGGTTCTGCCCCAGGCATAGAGAGGACATAAGGCCCTGCTCCTGCTGGAAGTCTAGGCGTTTCAGGGCACAGTTGTATTTCTGCGCCACACCGGAAGCGGAAAAAATATCCGTAAACAGCTTTTTGCGCTTCGGGGCGATATTCTCCACCAGAACCGTCACAAGGAACATCCTTTCATTCCGGCTCTGCAAATCCTGCAGGAGATTTTTCGCTTCTTCCCCATAAGTGGCAAGGTCGGTAGGTATGATGTCCATGTCATAGCCGGAGCGGACCGCTTTCTTCTGTTCCTCAATCGTCATCTTCTGCAAATCAGACATCTTGCGTTTGATGTTCTTGATCGCCTGGGCCTGGTCGATAGACTGGATATGCAGGTTGATTGTCACGGCGTCATCCAGGTCAAGCAGTTCCGCCAGCAGCCGATCCGTCAGCTCCGGGGCCAAAATCTGCAAGAAGGACACCGCGCCGGAATGGTCGCCCACCCGGAAGGTCTTGCCGTCCTGGGAGAAGGAGAGACCGGAAGGGGCGATATAGTCCTTTGTGGAGAGCCCGGTTTTCGGCAAATCCGACCAGTTAAAATGAAGTTTCTCCTGGCCGTCCGGGTGGAGCTGGCTGTGCAGAAGCTCCAGACGTTCCAGCCCGTTTAAGGGCCTTGCCTGCACGCCCAGGGCTTTGAAGTTCCCCAGCACGTCCGTTTCGATCCGTTCCAGACGCATTTTCGCCGTGCGAAGGTCCTCCGCTTCAATCCCGAAGGTGATGTATTTCCGCTTGGTAAGGCCGTTGTTGCCCTTTTGGAGCTGGTTCTTTAACATATCCGCGTACTCCCTGCGGATTCCGTCGTACTCGTCGCCACGGGCAGGAATCTCTATGCTGTGAACAAAGTCCTGCATATTGGCCCGCTGGTTGATGAAGGTGAGCTGCACATGGATCGAGGCGTCAAAGTAATTGAGAAAATCGCAGTAGCCCTCAAAAATCTGCGCCTTGTCGTCCGCCTGCGCGAGCTGGTAGTTAATATCAAAGAACTGCACCGTCTTGGTGTAATAATTGCCGCTCACACGGCAGATACCGTCCCGGTACATTTCCTTATAGGGAATACTCTGCTGGACCGTCTGCGGGGCGTCCGCTTTCAGCCCGGAAAAAAAGCCGGGCTTTTTCTTCGGCCCGGCAGGAGAGGCAGTTTTACTTCCTGCCTTTCTTGCTTCGGTGCGGGTCTTTTTTGCCTGCTTTACGTTTCTTTGCAGACGTTTTTCCTGCGCCTCCTGCTGTCTGGTTTTTGGCAATCTGTGATACCTCCTTTTTGGATATGGATTTGTAGAAGTTTTCTGTCCGGTAAGGGCGGTCCTTCGGCCAGAGTTTATAGCGGAGCCGGTTCCTTAACAGCTTTTCCGCCGGCTGCCCGTCCTTCTCATACATGGCAAAGAAGAAAAAGGGCATCATCAGGCCGATCATAAGGAGCACCGCCGCCGAATTGCCGATGGCGCCGCGGGTAAGGAAATATACCGGCAGCCCCACCAGCGCGGCCAGACTGAAACAAATAAGCTGGCGCTTTGTCAGGCCAGCGGCTACTTTGGTCTTGACTTTGGTTAAGTCTTTGGGTACGGGTACATAAGGCATTTCGTTGTCACCTCCGATCTGCGAGAATCTTTTTTATCCGTTTTGCGGCATTGTAATACTGCAATCCACTTCATTGCCCCATACATCCCAGCCGGGGGTCTGCTGCCTGGCAAAAAGCTCCACCCTGGGCTGATCTCCCATGAGCTTTATGATCTTGTCCCGCACTTCATCGGGTTTCTTGCTGTGCTGCTCGATATGGGAGATCACAAACTGGTGGATTCCCGCACACTGGCGTTTCGGGTGCCCGCGTGTTGCCAGCAGACATACCTCCGCGTTGGAGCGGGTCCAGAAGCCCATCCCATAAAACCAGCTATCGGCTTTCCGGTTCTGCTTCAGCCACAGAAACGCCAGGGTCTTATAGTGGAAGCCCCATGCCTCAATCACCCGGAACGCCTCATTAAGCTGCGGGAAGGTGGCCCATAGAAAAAGCGCACTGTCTTTGGCCGCAAGGTCTGCAACCGGCAGTGCGCATATTTCATCCATGCTCATGGTGGGGTAATGGTTTTCTGCCACGCCTTTGCCGCGCTTCATGTCATAGCGCCAGGGCGGGTCCGCGTACACAATGCCATATTTCTTAGCCTCCGCCATCAGCGGGCCTGCTCACTCTTGGCAGGCGCGGGCTTTGCCGGCTGCGTCTTGACCTTTCCGGCATTTTCTTTCAGGGCGCCGGTCAGGGAAGGCTTTTCTGCGTCCCTGGTCGCTTCAAGGGTGGCCTGCAAATTTTCAATCGCCTGGCCGTACCCTTCGATCAGGGCGTCGTTGAGCTGCCTGCGAAAGTCCGCCGTCACCGGCCAGCACACATCCCTCCATTTTCCCTGCTTATCCTGGGTGGAAGGCATGTTGACATACAGGCCGTTCTCGCCGGAGCAGATACGGAAGCCGTCGATCTTGAAACAGTCGCCAATCGTCACGTTGGCAAAGGCCAAGAGGTTCCCCATCGGGGCAATCGGGCGCACGGTTACATCCAGCTTCAAGCTTTCGGACGCCTGAGTGTCCGGCTGCATGGGTTCGGTATTGGTTTTACTCATAATGAAAGTTCCTCCTTGTTAAAATGTAGTTGTTACCCGCTAATGCGAGTTGAATATACTTTTAGATAACGAGCCTGTCTTAAAGAGGGCGAAGGCCAGCAGTACGGTATATCCCGCCGTGCCCCAGATCGCACCGTGAATATCGCCGGACGAGGGGATCGACTGGACCAGCACCGCGTAGATCGCGACGCATACCAGAATTAAGAACCCCTGGAATCCCAGAGCGAACAGGGAACGAAGGTAATTCGTCCCCATCTGTCCCCATTCACGGTTTGCCATTGTGGAAAACGGTATGGGTGCCAGGCTGACCGTGAGATATATTTCAATCATGCGGCCATAGACAATGACAAAGATCACAATAGACAGTACCCACATACACAGGTTGATGATGTTGGTTTCCAGCCATAAGCCGATCAGCTCCCACATCCCCATTGCTTCAAGCTGCGTTTCCAGGTCAGCCAGCGCCGCCGTGACATCCAGGTTCCCGTTTATCACGCCGGCGCTCCGCGATACCACATTTTGGGCGACATCAAACACCGCCATGACAATCGTAAAACAGTTGGTAAGCAGGTAGGTGGCTACAAAGGTCTTGAAGATCCACTTGAAGATGTTGAACGTATCAAAATCGTGCATGTTGTTCTTTTCCAAAATCATCTGAATCAGCTCATATACCAGCACAAAGGTCAGGATCATGCCCGCAATGGGAATGACGACGGTTTCAGAAAGATTCTGGATCATACTGAACACGCCGCCATTCCAGCCCTGCGGGGTCTGTCCGACCTGCCCGGCCACATCCGCGACCTGGCTGTTTACCGATTCAAAAATACTGGTGTACTGCCCGGTGATCGCTTCGATCAGGCCCTCTTTGATCCAGTCTGTTATCCAATCAAACAGACTGCCCATCGGCTATTAACTGAACAGGCCGGACAGGAGCGGAATCAGCGTGGCACCCACCAGGGCGATACCGCCGCCCGCCATAAGCTGCTTGATCCCCTGGGATTTTGCACCGGGGTTGTCGTTGCCGTAACCTTCCAAAAGGTTGATGACACCCCATGCGCCGAGACCCGCGCCCAGGGCGATCACGAGAATTTTCAGCGTGTCAATCGCGCTTGCAAAAAAAGCCATAAAGTTAATCCTCCTTAATGTTCATAGAATTTATTGTTGTGGCCGCATTGGGCCGGAAACGAAAAAAGCCGCCGCCATGTTCAAATAGAAAACCTACAAAAACATGACGGCAGCATAAGGGGCAGGACAAGACCTGCGGGGGATATTCAGTTGTCAGGGAGAATCACGAATCCGCAATAGGCGCCTCCTTTCCAAAGGGTATAGAAAAACCCGCCATACAATAAGGAAATGATACGGCGGGTTTTACGCGCTTGTCTGCGCTGCCAGTTCTTCCGGCGTGATCTCATAGTTGGGGTACAGCTCTCTGGGACGTACAGGCAGTCTTGTAGACAGGTATTTCTCTATGTCAAAGGCGTTCTTTTCGTCAAAATCCGAAAGATATTTGTAATTCGGGTGTTTGGTAATGTCATACTTCCGGGACAGGAAGGGACGCACGCCCCTGATCTGCAGGAGGCATTTTCCGCCGTCCATCACCGCAAGCTCGTCAACGGACATCAAATCTTTTCCCAGCTTTTGAAAGTTCTGCCCGTGGGATTCCTGGGTGCCCTTCGTGACGCTGGTGTTATATAGATCAATGGTTTCTTTCCCCAGCAGGGAGTTCCAGCTTTTCAAGGTGGTTTCCTCCTTACCTCCCAGGAAAAGAGAAGAATCACAGTTGCCGATGATCGTGTCCATGTTGTCCTTATAAAGCGCTTTGAGCTGACTCTGGGCCTGCAATACCAGGCAGGCGGATATTTCCCTGGAACGGATCGTTGCCATCAGCTTTTCCAGGTTCGGGATTTGGCCTATATTGGCCGCCTCGTCGATCAGGCACCGCACATGGACCGGGAGCCTGCCACCAAATTTATCATCCGCCCGCTCACAGAGCAGGTTGAATAGCTGGGTATAAGCCATACTGACAAGGAAATTAAAGGTCGCGTCCGTATCACTGATAATAAAGAACAGCGCCGTTTTCCTGTCGCCCACCAGGTCAAGTTCCAGCTCGTCATACATGGTGATCTCCCGGACTTCCTTAATGTCAAACGGGGCAAGCCTGGCGCCGCAGCTAATTAAGATCGACTTAGCCGTCTTGCCTGCGGCCAGCTTGTATTTTTTATACTGCCGGAGGGCAAAGTGATCCGGGTCTTTCTGCTCCAGTGCGTCAAACAGCAAATCTACCGCGTTCTTGAAAGTCTCGTCATCCTCCCGGACCTCCATAGCGTTTATCATTTCCACCAGCGTGGAAAAGTTCTGCTCATTGGAGGGCGCTTCATAATAGATGTAGCCGATCAGCGCCGTATAGAGCAGTGTTTCGGCCTTGACCCAGAAATCGTCTCCCGATTTCCCTTCGCCTTTCGTGTTGGCGATCAGCACCGTTACCAGTTTGAGAATGTCCTTCTCATTGTGGATATACGCAAAAGGGTTATAGTGCATACTCTTTGAGAAATTGATGGTGTTGAATACCTTGATTTTATACGGCTCATACACGATCTTACCATTCTTGCCACGGACCGGCTTTCCGTCCTTATCCAGCTTCGGTGTGCCCCGGCTTAACAGCTTTCCAACCTCAATCAAGACCGTGCCCTTCGGATCGGTAACGACATAGGAGCTGTGCATCTGCATGAGATTGGGCTTGATAAAAAACCTCGTTTTGCCGGAGCCGGAACCGCCGACCACCAGCACATTTTTATTCCGGGCGTTGGCCGGGTTCTTCGGCCTGCCGGACATCATAAGCCCCTCGCTCTGCGTCAGAATGATGTTGTTTTCCGGTTTTTGGTCCATAAACGGTGCAATATCCGTTTTGCTGCCCCAGCGGGCAGAACCGTATTCCACATTTTTACGGTACTTTTTTGCGTCCTTTCCTTTGAGATACACCGCCAGCCTCATAATGACCGCACCGCAGAGCCCCACCAGCCAATCCAGCGCCGCACCGGGCCACATGCTCTGAAAGGCCAAAGTGAAGCCTTCACTTAGCCCCAGCAGTTTTTGCGAAGCATCCGCTCCGGGAGCCAGCCGTACCGTCTGGCCCAGCTTTGCGAATACCAAAAGGAACATAAGGTAAGGCAGGTGGAAGATCACCTGCTTTTTCAGGGTGACCGTATCTATCTTCAACGCTCCGGCCCTCCATGCTCCTTATTCTTTACCTTGTCACGGCCAAGCGCCTGTGCCAGCTCTTTGAATTTGGCAAGCTGGGAAAGCAGCGACGGCCTGGTGCTACGGGCAAGGTCTTTTCTTGTATATTCCTTAAATGCCGCGGTCAGGGCGTCCGCCTGGTTTGCCTTGAAATACACCGTCCATTTGGGCGGATCCGTGCCGGGGTCTTTTTCAATGTGATAGCGGACCTCATGCTTTTTGGCGATCCGTTCAAAAGAGCGAATCCGTCCGGTCACTTCAATGGTACTGGCGCCGGGGTCCCTGGCGGTCAGCCGCTTCATGCTGTTGCGGCCAACTTTCGGGGTATTGCGGCTATGCTCCATCTTTTGAAGCGCGGCGGCAATGGCCGCTTTCAGCACCCGCCCGGACAGCTTTGCCGCCTGGACCGTGACCGACATGGTTCTTTGTTCAATATCTTCCTGCACCTACATCCTCCTTCCTGAAAAAATATAGTCTGTTCATTACCGTGCCTCACTTAGTACCTGCTGGCGCGGGGCGTGTTCGTGGGCTTTTTCCGCCTGTTCGATCTGAATCCGGGCGTGCCGAAGGAGCGTCTTAATCATGGAAGCCGGTTCTTTCACTTCCGAAAGGTGCTCCGTCATGCCTTTGCACTCGTCTGGCAGATAATCCGCCATTGCTTTACAGGCATCTTCCAGACTTCCGATGAATCCCCAGCAGCTATCCGACAGCTCGCCGTTTTTATACAGCTCAAAGCCATAACACTCACCCCGGAGATAGGCGTCATACTCAGCAACCTCGCCCCTAAGCAAATCCTCGGCTTTTTTTCGGAGGGCGCCGGTCATTTTCTCCCCGCCGAACTCTTTCAGCACATCCTCTTTGGAAACATACACCCAACCTACCTGCCCGCTGTCCCAGGGATCGTGGAAACTCTCTGTCTGCATGGCAAGGCCGCTGTGGTCCAGAAGGTACAGGGGCATCACAACGTATTTTTCAGAGATCACCCGGAGCATGGCATCATCCACGGCACGGGGGTCGGGGTGGTCGCCAGTCATTTTCCGGCTCCAGACCATATTTACCATGCGCTCATAGCGTTCCGTGCCGCGCTCATTGTTGCCAACGGTGTTTAAGTACATTTCCCGCAGAAAATCGTCCTTGTCAATATAGTTGTGGTGGTCGCCCAGGGCATAGCGGGGGTGGAAGCATACCATTGTCCCGAAGTTGTCATTAACTTCACGAGGGCTGATCAGCATATCGTCCGGCTGCACCATTAAGGCATAGGGTTCCTGTTCTGCCATCAGCATAAGCCATCAGCTCCTTTCCGGTTCTTTCTTTTTCTCCGGCGTCTTAGGTTCTGCCTTTGCCGCCTGTTTCTTAGCGTCGTCAAGCAGCTCCCGCAGCGACACATCCCGCTTTGCCTCCGGCTGCCGGGCGCCGCCAAAAAAATCCGGCACTTCCTTAAACCCAATGCTGTCCACATAGTAGGCGGTGTCGCTGCCTTTTTCGTGGAGCACTACTACATCAGAGACAGAAAGGGAATGCCCCTTAAAATCCTCCGGGTGGTCGATGTTAAAGCGGGTATAAATATCTTCCAGTGTTTCGCCGGGCGAAAGCTCCGCCGCATAGACCATCTGGTAATTGTCCCTGTCTACCGGGAGCCCTTTCTTTTCCAGCCAATCAAGGGACATAAAGCGCAGGTCATCGGTGCTGTCCGATAAGTCAAGCTGGTAAATGGAGTAGGCGCTGATCCCGTATTCTTTTTCATAGGCGGCAATGCGATCCAGCAGCGGCCCGGCCTCGCCGTTCAGGTGTTCCTCCTGAATGACAGTTGCCATCCTCATGCGTATCTTTCCGGTCTGCCCGGAAAGGAGTTCGTCCGCCATGCGTTCTTTTTCCTCATGGAAAACGGGGTGCATATCCGCATAAGCGTCACTGTACTGCCGCAGGAACACATCCAGGTCAAAGGCCAGGTCCGTGGACTCGTCCAGCCGCATTTCTTCCCGCTGTGCCTCCTGTGCGGCCATCTGCGCCCGCTGTGCCTCCTGTTCTTCAGGGGAAGGGACCGGCTGCTTGACTGCCAGGATTTTCCCGGCAATGCGGACAAACTGCTCCGGGTGCTCAAACTGCTGCCGGTATTTCTCCATAAGGTCTGCTGGAAGGTCTGTAAAATCTTCCTCGCCAAGCCCGCAGAGAAAGAAATTCCCTGCAACAATGTCATAGATATTGCCCTCGTCATCATGGAGAGCACGGTTCAGGGGAAGCCCCATGTATTTGCCTTCCTCGTTACAGATCAAGGCAACCGGGTCATCGTAAGGGTAAACAGCCTGAATGTCCCCGCCGACAGCGGCCTGCAATGGCTCCAGACCTTCGCCAATTTCTGCCGCATAGGGGACTTTCCCAGGCTCCACCATTAAAACTTTCATAACTGCATATCCTCCTTCTTTTTATTCGGCTTTGCCTGCCGCCTGCCTTCTTCCCGTTCTTTCCCTGGCTGCGTTTTGGAAGCGGTAAGCCTGCTTACGACAGAACCCTTCGCCGCATTCTCCGCCTCAATCTCTTTTGCGGACAGCCTGCGAAAACTGTCTGTGTCCGGGATAAGGGCAAGCCCGCTGCCATTGTCCCATTTCACATGAATCTGAGACTGGTCATCCACATAGTTAACCGTTCCCCTCATTCCTGCCGGAATCGGTGCAAACGGATCATCCATCCCAATCAGTTCCAGCCTTGTACCGGGAGGGTATGACTGCCGGTAAGATTCTGCCATGCGGCGGTTCTTTTCCCACTCATTCATAAGCTGCTCCTTTCTTCTGACTGATATTTTTCTCCCTGTCGGACCGGCTGCCCGGATTCTTTTGCGTCCAGCTTCGCCGCCGCCAGTTTCCCCAGCACGGAAGGCTTTTCCGCCTTTTCGGGCAAAGAAATATCGCCCTCCGAAACCTCGGCGGCGGTGTGCTCTGCCTTGACCGGTTCCTGGCCCTCCACGGTATAACCGGGAAGGAGGGTACCGTGAACGGTAAAGTGGTGCTCATATTCTTTTGGAATCTGCGGAGAGATTTCTGTAAACAGGTGGGAGTAGGCTTTCTTGCGCCCATCCAGGTATTTCATAGCGGCGGCTTTGTCGGTATAGCGTTTCTGGTTCTGCCCGGCGATCTTTTCCCCATATCCCTCCTTCGGGGAATTCACATACACATCCCATGTCACATACCAGGCAACCGGGACGCTTTGCTTCGTTTCCCGGTCATATTTGGTATCTTCCCAAACGCTGCATGTCATCTTATAGACACGGTTGCTGATTTCCTCGGCGTCCCGCCAGTTGCCGGTTTTGCGCCATTCATTTCCCGTATGTGCAACCTCCGGGGTCCGCAGGTATTCCAGCGAGCGGTTCAATTTCTGTGTGACTGCCGCCTGCTGTTCCCATTGTTTTGCCGCCGCCTGCACGATTGCAAGGGCTTTCTGCTCGCCGTCTATGCTGTCCTGACGCAATGCCTCCAGTGCATCCGCACCCTGCGTAATCAGGGAAGATATATCCACATCCTCACAATATACGTTGTGCTCCAATTTGAGCTGGCTGCCTTCCGTTAGATAGTCAAACCGGTAAACCTGATAATCCTTGTTTTCTTCCAATGTTTCACCTCCTTAAATCTCCGGCGCGTGGGACTTTTTAGGAGCCGCCTGCGCCGGGGTACTTTTTTCTGCCGATCTTGCCGCCGCAAGTTGCCCGATCACCGAAGGGCGTTCCATCGTAAATATGGTAATCTGCTCATTTTCAGCCAACGGTACAGCCTGCACCGCAAGGGGCAGCGTTGTTTCCGCATGGGTAAGGGTGTGCTGCAATTTCAAATCTGCCACGATCTCGTCAAACACCGCGTTGATCGCCCTGCGTTCCTCACCCTGGGGATAGGCTTTCAAAACCTCTGTTTCCCCGGATTTATCCATGACAAGGGCTACCGCGCAATCCGCATGGCCGGCCAGATAATCAGAAGCATAGGGCAGCTTATCCTTGATATAACAGGCAAAAGCCCTGGCCGTCATTTCCGTGTTGCTGTCCCAATAGCCGCCGTCTTTCTCGCATTCTTTTCCCATTTTTACGGAATTGCGGTAGTAGTCGGTCTCTGTCCGCCCGATCTGCGGGGTTTCCTGTTCCTGCATCCTGTGAAGCATCCGCTCGAACATTTCCAAACGTTCACGATCACTTTTGGGAATCACATGGCCGCTGACGGATTTCTTTAAGGCGCTGATCTGATCCACAGAACCGACCTCCCCGGAAAGGAAAGCGTCTTTTAATGCCACATACTGTTCCAGCGTACTTTCATTGCCGTACCGCTTCAAGGAGCCAAGCACCGCCGAATCCAGCCAGCTTGCCGCGTTTTTCTTTGTCCGGCTGTTCTGTGCCTCGGTGCGTTTGGCCGCCTGCTCCGGCGTCTCCGGTTTGTACTTCATGGTATCAATGAGCTTTTGGAACAATGGGTAAAGGCGGGGCTGTTCTGAGAGCATCCCTTTCGCGCCCATCTTTGCCCCCAAATAGTCGTCAAAGCCGTGCCACCATTCATGCGCCAGGGAACCGGCCCCGTGCATCTTCGTAAGGTTGATGACCTTGCGGAGCGGTTCATAATGGGCCGCGGCGTTGCCGCTGCCCCTGGCACCGAAAGCGATAGCAAGCGTGCCGCCAAAGGCAATATCCTGATCGCTGATCTGTAAGGCAGCCGCCAGGTCTTTCAGTGCTTCAAATCCCATGTTCAGGGACGCCTGCCGGTCATTCTGGTTCATCCAGTTTCCAAATTCGCCGCCCCGGAAGCCGAAAGTGTCAAGATAATGCTGTCCGGTGATCTCCTGACCGCTCCGGTAGTCCGGCCCGGTCCGTCTCACATGCGCAAGCTGCGGAGGGGTAAACCGGACCTTTCCGCCTTTGCTCCGCTGCCGGGCAAAATCCTGTACCCATTTCAGGGCTGCCTCACGGGATTCCAAATTTGTCTGCAAAATGGAATAGCCTTTCGTCACATAATAGGTGCCGGGTTTCCAGTCGTTATTTCTGGAATAGGTGTTTTTCCCGTCATTGAAGTGGATCGCATAGCCCTTTGGCATCTTCTGGTCTTTGGAAACGCCAAACTGTTCCTGCTGCGCCTTTTGCGTGAAATCCCGGTCAAAGTGAGAAGCGGAGCGGATATGTAAGGCCTGCACCAGCTTATTGGTAATGACCGGGTTATCCAGGGATTTCTTCGTAGCGCGGTAATGGGTTCCGCTGGCCCAGCCCTGCACCTGCTCCACATATCCATTTTGTATCAGAAAGCGGTCATAGGCTTGCATAGCGTCATCCAGTGTGCGCACATCCTCGATCACGGCCTGTAGCTGCCGGACGGTCTCAATATATTCCTCCTGCCTGGCACGCCTGAGCTCCGGGGTTTTGTCACTGTACCGGTATTGGGGAGAAGCCCCCAGGCTGTCCCGTGCCTTTTTGATGAAATAGACAACGCCGAGGGGAACGCCATCGTCAAGCATGGCCTGATAGTCCGGTTTCTTCCAGACATTATCCTTCTTGACGAATTTCTCCGCCTCCCGCTCATTCATGGCGCCCAGGTCGTCTACATACAGGCCGCGGTCTTTCCAGAGGTCTTTTTTCGCACCTCCGATCTTTTCCCCAAAATCCTCATGCTGTAAATTTTCTGCCAAACATTATCACCTCCAGTCTGTGCGAAAACTTAACGCAATCATTTATAAGCATTTCCATCCTCCGGGTGCTGTCCGCCGGCAATCTTGCTCACGATTTCCGGCCCGGTTTCATAAATTTGCATCAGGCGCTTGGCCGTGCCGCTGGGCTGAACGGCGCCGCTGGTCCAGAGCCGGACAGTGGAGGGCGTAACGTTCATCAGAAGCGCAAAGCCCTTTTCGTTCATATCCAATTTTTCCATCAAAGCCTTAACCATATCGGGGCCATATTCCGGGCACCGGGCGGCTTCGGCGATCATTTGCAAAGCGGTATTTTCTGTCTTCGTCATGTTAAAATCCTCCTGTTAAATTGAAATAGCCGCCTGTTTCTGGCGGCATTGTAGTTGACGGCCTTTAATTTGTTCCCTGATATGTTGCAGCTTTTCGTTATAGTCCTTTCCGACGCGGGGCGGGTTGACGCTCACCCGGATATGCTTAAACCGCTGATCCTCATGGAGCATGGCTTTGATTTTCCGGGCATTGGTAAGGCCGCCAAGATCATTGTCCATGTAAAGCGTGACCCGCTTTATTTCCGGGTGGCGTTCCAGAAACGCGGTCAGCGCCACATGGGAGGTGCCTCCCAGGGATAAGCGGTAGCCATTCCATTTCCAGCCTTCGAGCTCTTGCAGCGTGGCATGGGAAAGTGCGTCAATGGGAGCCTCAAAAACGGCCACATGGCGGCTGCCCGGATTCTGCGGTGGGTAGCAGAAGCTAAATTCCTTGTCACTGCCATAAACATCCTTTTTGAGATTGCCGGTGATACCGCGCATACAGGCAAACTTCGCTTTCCCCGCGTTGTCTTTTCCGACAAACACGCAGACCGGTTCGCCATGATACCGGGCCTCATAGAAAAGCCCGTTCCGAAAGCACCGGCTGATCACATCCGAACTGATCCCGCGCCGCTGCAAATACGAAACAGCGGCGGTAGCACACCGTCTGGCCCAGGGCAGCGTAAACGGTTTCTTTTCCGGCTCTCTCTGTGCCTGCTTTGCCGCCGCGCTTTGGTAAGCCGGCGTCTGCCGTATTTCTCCGCCTGCCAGTGCTTGAACCGCATCCACCAGACCATAGCCCCGAATCTGGATCAGGTAATCCAGGGCGTTAATACTGCGGCCCCGGCTGTTCCAGTACCAGTACCGTTTCCCGGTCACATAGACCAGGCTGTCATGCTCCTTGTGCCGGTAATTGGGGCCGTCCCGTTTGAGCACGCCGGGCTCATGGGATTGCAGCCAGGCGAACAGGTCCGCCTCCCGTGCCGCCTGAATCTGCTCTTTGGTTACACCGGGCATGGTGTCGGCACAGATTTTCGTTTCATCGTGCTTCGCCTCCTTCCTGTGATGATATGAAAAAAGACGCCTGAAAGCGCCTAACAGCCGTACAGGTCATGGTTGACCTCCGCACGGTAATAGCTATCCATTGTTGCCGGCGCGTTATACAGCGCTGCCAGCAGATAAGCCTTGATGTTGTTGACCTTCGTAACGTTCTTGTCGATACAGTCAAAAACATACTCCAGGTGGCCGGAATTGATCTTTAAGAACCGGCTCCTGACAACCTCCCGTGGGAAGTCGTCTCCGGCAATGCGGATATAGGGCCGTCTTGACAGCACCGTTTCCAGCATAAGCTCCACAGTCTCGTCCATGCGTTCCTGCCCATAGCGGGGAACCAGAAAGTCATACTCAATATTCTCTTTGATAATTCCACGGTATGCCTCTGCCATATCCATCCTATCAATCCCATCCTGACAGCCTGCCGTTTCCGGCTCTTCCGGATAGATTGATTGATGTGTCCTTGATATATCCGTTTTTGATTTTTTAGTTTTTTGTGGATTAGTATTTAATTGTGCGGGATTTTCCTGTTCAGGTTCCGCCTGTTCAGGTTTTGCCTGTCTTGGATTTACCTGTCTTGGATTTTCCCGTTTAGGTGAAACACCTTGTTTTACGCCGGTTACAGGCTTTTCGTGGATCGTGTACTCAATATCGCCGAGCTGTCCGTTCTCATTGCGGAGGCGCTGCCTGGTGAGATACCCGTGCCGTTCCAGCTCCTTCAGGGCGGTGGTAATGGAATCCACGCCATCCCTGCAAATGTGGGCCAGCCCCTTTGTGGTATAATCCCAATCTTCCGGCAGCGACAGCATAAGGGAAAGAAGCCCCTTCGCCTTTAAGGACAGTTCCGTATTGCGCAGGTGGTGATTGCTCATAACCGTAAAGTCCTTCGTTTTCTCTACACGGAATACAGCCATTTCACAGCCTCCTTTCTTCGGTTATTCCGTTACAAAGCGCGGTCCCTGCGGTCATAATGGAGATGGCCGCCTGAGACCTTCGCATGATTTTTCAGTTTGACTTCGCCCCGTTCCTGGCTCTCTAAGAATTTCTGATAGCCGGCCTCCGTAAGAAACAGGCGCATTTTATCGCCCTTATCCCCAACAGGGGAATCATAGGACAGCACATCAAAGACGATCATGTGCTTAACCTCCGGGTCAAAGCGTTCCAGCCCCATGATGTCATGCCCCTTTAATTTCTCCGCGCCGGACTGCTGCCTGGCCTCGGCGATCCTTTCCCCGATAGTCCGGGGCGGGTGGGGCAGCCGGTAATTCTTCTGAATGTCCCGCACCAAATCCATGCACTCACGGTCCGACAGAACACGCACCTTTGCCATAAGGCTTTCCGCCGCCTCCCGCAGCTCGGAATTGTTTGAATATCGCACGGTCATGTAAAGCTCATTCAGAACCTTTGCCTGACAGTCTCCTTCGGCCTGAAAGAGCATCTTTTTTTCCATTTCGTTCAGTTCCATGTGTGGCTCCTTTCTTCTAAAAATCTGCATGAAAAAAGGGCGTCCACCTAAAAGATGAAACGCCCACGGCAATCAGCGGCCAGGCAAAATGCCGGACCGCTGGCACTATTCGGTTTTGTCGTTAATGTAACAGCCTCCTTTTTTCGTCAATTTTCTCGCCATATTTCAACTTGGGAAAAGGAATTGAATAGACGGCGACAAACGCTGAAACCCCTTGAAAATCAAGGCTTTTTCCGTTTGTCGTTATTATACCGTAATGGCATAGTTGTGCCAGCCTGATGGTGATGAACGGCGTATCCATGAAGCAGGTTCAGGAATGGCTGGGGCACAGCACCTTTTCTACCACCGCTGACATCTACGCACATCTCGATTACAAAAGCAAACAGGGGTCTGCTGGGGTCATTGCGAACCTTTTGGGAGAATCCAAACTCCCCAAGTAATTATGGATTTATCGTTCGCGTATAAAGCATACTGTGATAAGGCAAAAACTGTCTTTCTCTGCTTGATGCAAAAGAAAAAGTCGCTGATCCGTTTGAACCTGCGACTTCTGGCGGAGATGGTGGGTATTCTCCCGCAGGCTAAGCAACAGCCCGCAGGGCTGATTGCTTGCGGCCTGCGGGCCGCCGCCCTGTTCTCATCCGCACCATCTTTGCCGCAAAAAAGGCACCAGCCTAAGCCGGTGCCTTTTATTGGCGGAGATGGTGGGATTCGAACCCACGTGCCCGATTAAGGACAAAACGATTTCGAGTCTTTAAAATTGTTGGATGAAGCTGGTCCCTCGCGGCTGTCATTGGCAGCTGAGGGCATTTTTGCAACCTCCAAAAAGGCACGTCACACCGCAATTTGCAGACGAAAATCAGCCGCTTTTTGCGAAATGACGTTAGAAAAAGCCTTTTTCACACGGGGCGTCAACGGCTGCATTTCAGGTGTAGTTGTGTTAGATGTCCGTTAGAATTATGCAGTGCTGCCGTTGCTGTGCCAGCTCACAGCAGGCTTCCCTGTCTGAACGCAGCGTTTCCCGAAAGCCGGGAGATGCTGCGTTTTCTCTTGCCCGCATTGGGCTGAAAGGGAAGCCGCCATGTCAACATTCCGCGTCAATAAAAATGTCAACTACACCGTCATGAGCAACCACCACCTGCAGGATAAGAGGCTGTCCCTGAAGGCCAAGGGACTGCTGTCCTATATGCTCTCCCTGCCGGACGATTGGGATTACAGCCTGAAAGGGCTGACAACCGGGTGCAGGGATGGCATCGACAGTGTGAGAAGTGCGGTTCACGAACTGGAAGATGGCGGGTATCTGTGTCGGAGCAAAGTCCGTGATGCCCGTGGTCGCATTATTGACTACAACTATGAAGTCTTTGAACTGCCGCAGAAAGAACGGATTGAAAAACGCCCTGCTCCAGTGCCAAATTCACCATCATCGGAAAATCCAATGTCGGGTTTTCCAACATTGGAGAATCCAACACAACAAAATACTAATAAACAAAATACTAAAAGACAAAGTACTAATCTATCAGGGCAGACAGACGAATCCGCAGATTTTGACCAGATGGAAACACAGGTGCGGGAGGAGTTTCGGGAACGGCTGGAGATCGACGCCCTTGCCCAGCGATACGATCCCGACAAGCTGGAGGAGTTGCTGAACAACATTGTGGAGATGTACTGCTGTCCACGACAGACCCAGTACATCGGCAAACAACCGCAGACCACCAAGGCCATTCGGCTACGGCTGGACAAGCTGACCAGCCAACACATTGAGTACATCTTCGATGTGATGTCCAACACCACCCAGCCCATCAAGAACATCATGGCCTATCTGCGCACCACCATCCTGAACGCGCCCACCACGATGGAGCACTACTATCAGGCGCAGGGCAACTGGCTGACCGCGCAGAGCCGGAAGAAGTGAACACCGTTTTCCACAAAGACCACAACACACGTTGAAAATGCAAAGGAGAATTTCCATGAAAAGCACGAATGCCGTCCGCACCGAGATCCATTACGCACAGGTTGGGGAGTATCAGTTGCCCCTGCTCACCCTGCCGCAGACCGATGATACTGAACTGCTGGGCAAGTATGGCCGGATGCGGCTGGCCTATCTCAAGAATCAGCGTCCTGTGCTGTACAACCGGATGTTGCTGAACGGTACGCTCTGGCCGCATTTGCAGAAAGTCCAGAGAGCCGCCTCAGAACAGCTGGAGCGCACGATTGCGGCCTTGGCAGACAAGTTCCCTGCGCCGGACAAAGAGCGATCACAGCTTTTCTGGGCGGCCCATATGAACGGGCTGAAAGCGCAGGCGGAGGAGGTAGTGGTGAGGGAAATCGTGTATGCAGAGTGATTTTAACTGTTTTTCATGTTTCTGTTTCAGCATCAAAAACGCCTAGCCGCGATTTTATGTCTTGATTTTGAATATTTTCCGCAAATATCAATATTAAAATTTGATTTTCTACCAAGAATGGAGTATACTGAACCCAGAAAACACTTGGGAGGTTTTGCGATGCTGCTTCAATTTTCTGTCACGAACCACCGTTCCATCAAGGACACGGCTATTATCAGCTTGAAAGCATCTACGGATAAAAGTCTGTCTGATTGCCTGATTTCGCCGGACGAGAAGAAACAGCTTGTACCTGTGCTGGCACTGTACGGCGCAAATGCAGCTGGAAAGAGCAATGTTCTCCATGCCCTCCTGCTCATGCGCGAGATGGTCTGCGGGCGGTATGCCAAGCTGCTGAAAGGTGAGTTCCTTCCACAAGAACCGTTTGCTTTCACCGACCAGCCTACACAGCCGACCAGCTTTGAAGCCATCTATTTTTATGGCGGCATCAAGTATGCCTATGGGTTCTCGTTTGACAAGTCCAAAGTCCTGACCGAATATCTCTATCACTGGCCCAACGGCCGGGAGGCTCTGGTTTTTTCCAGAGAAGGCAATGGTTATCAGTTCCGCGAGAATGTTCAGGAACAGCTTACCCTTGCCGGACGCACCGCAGAAAACCGGCTTTACCTGTCCAGCTCGAACGAGTGGAACTGCCCTCAGACTGAAAAGGCGTATCTGTGGTTCTTTGAAAAACTGACAGGCTTTATGGGAACCGAAATGCGGCTGGATGCTACATTGTCTGCCATCCGGCAGGGCGGCTCTGAAAAGAGCCGTATCCTGCATGAAATGCTGTATGCAGACCTCGGTATCAAGGACATCCGCATTACAGGCTCCAAGGAAGAGCCTATCATCTCCGCACTGCACATTCTCGATGCCGAAGATGGCGCTTCTGAGGGGTTCTGGCTCCCGTTGGGTCAGGAATCTGTTGGGACACAGCGTTTCTTCTCTCGCATCGGTATGTGGCTTGCGGCTTTGGAATCCGGGGCTGTGCTGGTCGTAGACGAGATCGAATCCAGTATGCACCCACTCTTGACACGACATCTGATCGAGATGGTGCAGGATGCTGCCATCAATACAAACCATGCACAACTCATCTTCACCACGCACGATACCGGACTTCTCGACCTGACGTTGCTGCGGCGCGATCAGATCTGGTTTGCCGAAAAGGACGAAAAGACCATGCAGACCGATATTTACGCTCTGACCGAGTTTTCTCCCCGGAAAGGTGAGAACATCTCCAAGGGCTATTTACAAGGCCGCTATGGTGCGATTCCGTTCATTGGAGGGGATGCAGCATGGGCAGAATAAAAGAGATCAGCCGCAAGTCTGTTCACACCAGAAAGCGCAACCCGGTGGTGTATCTCATCTGTGAGGGCAGTGAAACCGAGATCCGCTATTTCAAACGTTTCCGCAGCCGAGGGTGCAATATTGATATTATCCCGATTTCTTCTCAGTATAAGTCTGCCGACAAGCTTGTGCAAAAGGCCAAAGCAACGATGGGCAATAATCCATACTACCCGGAAGATGGTGACTCCATCTGGTGCGTATTTGACCGTGACGATAACTCCAACGAGGTTCTTCTGCGTGCCAAACAGTCCGCTCAAAAGGAAGGCTATCATTTGGCCTATTCTAACCCGTCTTTCGAGTTGTGGTTCCTGCTGCACTTTGTAAATCAGCAGACAGAGGTTGAAGATTGCCAAGCATTGATTCGATTACTGAAACAGCCGGGCAGACTTCCTGATTATGAGAAAAACAAGGATTACTTTGACGTTTTGAAGCCTTTGCAGATTACTGCAATTCAGCGAGCTAAAACTCGTGCCGGCCAGCTTCAGAATCAGGATATCGAGCCGATTTCACGGCAAAGTAACCCGTTGACAACGGTTTGGGAACTGGTAGAGTATTTGAACTCTAAAATTTGAAAATACAGCAAAGCCCACAGGCTAGATAGCCTGTGGGCTTTATTGTAGTCAACTACTATTTTTAAGATACAGGAATCAATGCCTCATTTGGCTCATACCAATCATCCGGGATGAGTTTTTTATCGTCTTTCCACCAGCTCTCCGTGACAAACTGATGGGACTGATCTTCTTCTCCGGCAGTATGATCTACCACTATGACCTGCAACTGGCCATGAAGTTCCTCCGTCCTGTCAATTATGAACTTGTACATTTTATTAACTTCATCTTCGTCTATCTTTTGTTCATCAAGTTCTGAAGGAAAATAAACCTGCGAGGGCTGATCGAGAAAAAGAAATCTTGGAACAGGACGATTTGATTCGATAAAATAATATTGGAGTGCAAAATAGGTTATAAGATGTACTCCAACCCAGTTAGAGCCACTTCCTAGTTGTTTTAGCGGCACAGGGCGATCTGATTTGTCTACAACTACAGTCATCTTGTTCAAGTCAAGTCTATAGGGACTATCGCTATGCTCCAGCTGCAGCTCTTCTGCCCATTTTGTCATATACTGCTGTATCCGCGACAGTGCTGACTGCTTACGCTCCTCAACAGAATCTCTATTTAGCGCACCATCTATTTCATTTAGTCTCTCCTCAATCTTTTTTATGTGCTGCTCTTGAGCTTCCGATGTAGCATCATTCTGCACACTTTCAAGCCAAAGACTAATCCGACCAATAACTTTTCCTCTACGGACGTTCAAATCACGAAGTTTTTCTTTTTCATCTTCCTGCTGGTATAAGCTATCAATCTCGGTTTTTAATCTTTTTATTTCTTCTTGCTTCTGTTGTTCATCATTTTCCAACTTTGAAATAAAAGTTCGCAACTTTGGTTGTTCTCTTGTAACGCTCTCGATCGATTTATCCAAAGCAGTGATAGATTTTTTTATCATTTCAACACTTGGAAGAGGTTGTGTCAATTTTCCAAAACATAATGGGCATTCTCCCGGATTAAAGTCCAATTTCTCAAACAATCCGATTGATTCAAGTCTTAACTTTTGGTGTTCAACTTCACTTGTGTAACCAGTTGTTTCTCCCCAATAGCGTTTTGCACTATTAAGATTTTCTTTGATTTCATTCAAATCATTTTGAGCTTCATGCAGTTTACTTTGCAAGGAGGTCAATTCGTCCATTCCATCGTCAAAATCTTCCATACTTGGATTCCACTTTTCAACACTTTCAAGAACGGATTGCAATTTTCCATAGTTTTGATAGTCAATGGGAATATTTGCATCAAGCAAGCCGACCTGTTGCGCTTCTGTAATCAACACAGCTGCTCGTGTTGAACCGCCACCCATCAAGTATCTATTCTCTTCAAGTTTTCGCTTTTCAATAACCAACTGCCGTTTAAGAATGCTTCGCTCATTTTCTAAAGCCAAAGCCCCTTCACTAACTGCACCTAAAAAATACGGGATAGTATCCTTAATAGCCTGTGTAATGAAATTCTCTGACTGGCGATGAAACAAAAAGTTCTTGGCTGCAATTTCGTCCTGTCCTTGAAAACAATAATACAGCGCATGTCGAATGTTTGCAGCCAACGACTTTCTGCTTTGACCTTCTGGTGGAATATTCAAATTTTCAGAAATTCCTACTCTTCGGGTAAGTGTTTCTTCTATTCCGTCTACATTTGTGTTAGAAGAAAATTCGCCCGTTTGTGGGGATTCGATTTCTTTGCCTACTTCAATGTAACAGTCACTCGTTGTTTGCTGTCCTTTTTCTGGGTTCTTTCGAGCCACAAAAACTCGTTCATCTTCAAATTGTAAAAGCAATCCGTACCAGTCAACCGTATCTCGCACCACACCATCGGCAATATTACAAGATGATCCACCCATACAGTAATCAATAATATCACCAACAGCAGATTTTCCCGATTTTGATTTTCCAGTAATAATATTCACCGTTCCAAGTGAAAAGGGTAAATGGCGGACTTTTCCATTGCGTCCATATAGCACAAGTTCTTGTATTTGCATCATGGTCTTACCCCCAAACTGATGTAAATGTTTTCGACTTTCCCAGCATCTTCAAACCACCTTGCGATATGTGCACATTTCGTAAGGCATTCCGCAATTTCAGAATCGGTATACTTTTCTCTATTCAGAATTTTCGACCTTGGAGGAACTTCCAGTTCGCCAGATGGTGTCAAAATAATTTTTCTTGTCTGAAGTAGCATTTCAACCGCTTCATTTGTAATAGGAATCAACTCACTCGCTCTTCGAGGAAAGTCTATCAAAAGCTGCGGATTTTGTTGAGCCCATATATGCAGATGTGTTCTACTGGATATTATAGCTCTCGTTTCTTTATGTAAGACCAAGGGTAAAACCAAATAAACCAGCGGAAATGGAAATGCCCGATGCGACTTTTCGTTGTACGCCCGAATCGTGGTATATAGTATTCTTCCGCAAAAGGCTGGATTGAGAAGATATGCGATTTCCCTTGTTCGCATTTTCCACTCTTGCATATCCGCCGCCTCCTTTTATATGCCCAACAACTGTTTCAGACGTTCTTCAAAGTCGATATGCCAACCCACTTTCCGTTGGTCAGCTAATATATGATAACTTCCTCGCATAACGAAGGGTGCTTGACACTTTTCTCGAATCCGAATATCTTTCTCTTCCATTTTAGTAAGAAGCTGTTTTCCTGCTTTTACTTTTTCATCTTCTGCAAGATTCGGATTTTCCTCAAGTGCATCTGCCATCATCGCAAACTCACGTTCCCATTCATCAATTAGCCGTCGCTCGTATTTATCCAATTCATCAATGTATAGCAAATTATTTCGTACCCAACTTGCACGTTGATTAAATGCACGATAATAGTCATTCACTGCAACTTTTAGGTGATGGTTTCCAAGACAAATCAATTTTAGCTGCTGGTAAAATGTTTTGTCGATAGCACTCAATTCGTTTGTCTGGTCATCGCCTAAATCAAAAATATCTATTGGCAAATTATCAGCAGCATACTCCTGCCCTGTAGATACAATATAAGATCTGACTTGATCTTGTAATATAAATATTGGTGTATCTGAGCAAAGTCCTTCGATAGCTTTTCTATACCACCAACCCTCCAAGCGTTCCATAACTTTGTCTTCATATTTGCGATCACAACTATACCGAACTTGCTTTCGTATACTTTTTTCTACATCGACTATATTGCTTGCATTATCAAGAATATAAATTTTGTTTATCAAACCTTTGGCAAGTTTTTCATCTGCTGCCAAAAATGCTTCATAAAATTTTTGGTTGCCTTGGCTTTCTGAATCTGTACATACACCTTTTAGTTTTTCATACAGTGCATCTATCATATCCGCATCTCTTTGTGACCTATTTTCTTTTCTTAACGAAAAGGCGACAGTGTTATTGGGAGCGGATGCTGTTGTGATAATAAGAAATTCCGTTCCTTCGATTATATCCGGTGATTTGGATACCACATCGAGCCATACCTTTAGCGTTCTCCATAAATCAGTGCTCTTATCTGTAAGATTTCCAGCTTTTCTTACATGATGCTTTAACTGTATACGTTCTATAGGCGTATTCCCGTCAACAAATGCGACATCATCAAACTTTTCTATGCTTATTTGGGAATCGGAGTTATCATCATCCAACAACAACGCCAAGGCATATCGCACCTGATAAAGATAGCCCACCATTTGCTCAGATGCCTGATGATCAGACATTTATGGCCTCTCCTTTCCAATCTTAAATAATTACGTTTATTCGATAATATTTTACAAAATTTTGTCTAACGGAATAGTCTATCTATTACAACTCCCTCAACAGCGTCAAAAACTCATCAAAGCGATATGCTCCCTCCATTTGCAAATCCTTATTCTGGAACACCATATAATAGCGGTATGCCTGCTTGCCAGCGGCATCCTGCCATGCACGACCCAGACGAATTTTTTCTCTGGACTCTGCATTTTCCAGCTGGTCGCCTTTGGTTTCAATCAGAATAATCTTTCCGCTGGTCGTGCGGACGATAAAATCCGGGTAATGGTTGCGGAAGCCGTTCAAACAGAACGAGAACTTGTTACGCTCCGGGTTGCGATGCCACCAGCGGATATTGTCCATGTTGGTCATTGCCAGAGCCATTTTGTATTCCAGCCCATCCATCTTGCCCTCAGTCTGGTACAGGCTCTTGCTCATTGAAGAAGTGCTATCCGGGAGGGTGATATACTCCGTCAACTGAAAGCGGGGTTCACATACGATTTTCTCCGTTTCCAGCCACTTGTAGAAGTTTTCTCGTGCAGTTTCCTCTTGAAGCTGCATGACGTATGCACGAATTTTTGCTGCAAAGTTAACAGGCATCCGTTCCAGCGCGTCTAGCTCTTCGCGGTTCATATTATCCACGATACCATCGACATAACGCCGCAGTTCATTATCATCCACCGCGTTCATCTTGCAAAGGCTTTTGTGGATAATATCCTTGCAGATACGCAGTTTATCCCCGCCCGGAAGCAGCGGAAACTGCCTGTTCATGTACTGCTGATAATCATCTTTCAGCTTGGAGATGCGCGGTGTCGTGGTATCGCGGTCTTCCAAATCGACCTGCGCCAAATCGTCGTCTAGATGGCCGAAGTCGATTGCACTCGGTTTTCCTTTCAGAGAAAAATCCAAAAGCAGCTGGGCTTTATCCAGCTCCGTTTTTCCTTCCGGATCTAAAAGGCTTGGCAACGTTTTTAAGTAGAATTTCGGCAATTTAAGGGTGCGCACATCTTCCAGAAATTCTGGATTTACATGGGAAACATCCACTTTGTCCTGCACCTCCAGCGGCAAATCGCTCAACGGGTCATTCTGGTGCTGCTGCATAGCAACATCAAAATCGTTCTGTTCCTTTTCAGATCGGTCAAAAATATCCTGCACCGAGGGAGAAACACTTGCCTTTGCCAAAGTGTTGCCCAACAGTGTCGGGTCGAAATCAAAAAACTCTTCCTCTTCCGCCGATGCCGCGGGCATTGCTTCGTTTGTCGGCTGTGCCGGGAAGATGGTCTGCTCCACTTTGGGCAGCGGCTCGACCGGGGCAGCTTCTTCCTGCACACGGTAATCGTGGTCCGTGAAGCCTGCGTTATTTAAGCCCTTGACGATGCCGTCCAGCGTACGCTTGAAGTCCGCAGACGAGGTCAGAACATACGAAGTATTCAGGATCGGAGAAGAATGTTTCCGGGTATAGGGCAGGCGCAGAATACGCCCCACGATTTGCTCCACATCCACCTGACTGGTGCGGTTCGCCAGCGAAGCAAGGATATACGCAAAGGGGCAGTCCCAACCCTCTTTCAAGGCATTGACTGTAATGATAAAGCGAATCGAACACTTTTCCGACAGCAAATCCACATTTTTCAACTCGTTGATCTCTGCCGTCTTGATGGCAATTTGCTCTGCTGGAATGTTGGCTGCAATCAGGCGTTGGCGCAGTTTTTCAAAGGTCGTTGCATTTTCTGTGCTCTTGGGTTGCGCCTGAAACAGCACGATGGGGCGAATGTAGCTGCCGCCCTTTTCGTAGGCATCTTTTGCGTGAATTTCCAGTGTCCGCTGCATCTCGATGGCATCATGCAGCACATTCTGCTGGCTGTTGCGGTTCATCACGATGACAGGCAACTTGACCATGTTCTCGCGTTTCAAGTGAATCGCATCCACAATGGAGATGATGTTGCTTTCCTTAGTGGGCGTTGCCGTCAGATCCAGCACAAAGCAGGGATTGAAGTTTTGCAGCATCTGCTTGCTCGGGTTACTGCGCGCATGGTGGCTTTCGTCCACAATAACCAGCGGATGCAGCTGATTAATGACCTGCATCAAGGCGGTCGGGTCGGTATCTTCCAGCGGCATATCAGGTTCGCCCAGTGCATTTGCCAGCGCAACAAGGCTGCTGTTCTCCTGCTTGGCCTTGAGCCGCTCCTTCTTGCCACGGAACGAATCGTAAGACAGCACCATGATGGAAAGCTGCTCGTTGACCGCAGAGATATTGAAGTGCTGCCCCATCAAAAGCTGTTCTTTGGTATACACTTCTACACGGCTGCCAAAGGCAACATCAATTTTCTGGCGGTAAGGATGTGCAGGGTCACGCAATGCAGCCAAGGTTTGGGTCAGGATAGCATCTGACGGAACCAGCCAAACCACTGCACGGCGTTTTACCACGCCCAGTGCGGAGAAAATCGGCTCGATGGCATTTGCAGCCAAAAATGTTTTGCCGCCGCCCGTAGGAACTTTCAGGCAGACATTCGGCACACCGGGCAGAAGATTCTGATACTTGGGCATTCCGCCAAATCCGACTTTTACATCTTTCTCCTGCCAGAGCCGAGTATAGGCCGTTTCGATGTTCTTTGTCTGCATCAGGATTTCCAGATAGCGTTCCAAATCCCGAATGACGGCTTTCTGATAATTTTTCAATTCCATAAGAGCCGTCCTCCTTACACCCGCGCAATGTCGCGCGGAATTTTCTTAAACGTAATACCAAACCGCAGCAAATCACTCTCACTCAATGCACAGCGGTCAGCATAAATCAGATAGTTTTCCGCTTTTTCCGGAATGGTAGACAAAAAAGCATAGTCCAACACGCATATCTGGTCTGGCTCATAGTAGAAATAGTAAGCGGTGTGGTTGTTCTCACCGAGGAAATATGGGCTTCCGTTCTGTTGATTCACCGCAGGTTTCTTCGTTTCCGTATACCAGATGTAGTCACGGATTTTGTCTGTGCCGATGCTTTCATTCAGGTTGCCATCCGGCAAAAGCAGCCGCTCGCCCAGTTCGTAGTAACTGAAATTGCCACCAGTGCCTTCTACTTTATCACTTGCTTTATTGATTGCCGTTACTTTAAGGTGTCCATCAATAATTTGGGGGGCTTTTACCGTCGAATACGCCGACTTTGCTTCTTTAGCAACAGCTTTCGCTTCTTCTAGTAGTGTTGCACCCTCCGCAAGGTTTTTTGTGGTAATTTCTTTGTCATATAAGACAGCTTCACTATCTGTTTTATAACCTGTTATTATATGTTTTACCCTCTCTGCCGTAATGGTATCTGCATAATTTTCCATTTCAACTAGAATAAATTTGCGATGACCCCCATCCATTTTATTCATGTTCAATACTGCATGGGCAGTTGTTCCAGAACCTGCAAACGAATCTAATACGATAACATCCGGGTCAGAAATCATTTGAAGGATACGTTCTATCAGCTCATGCGGCTTAGGTGTGCTAAATATGTCTGTCACTCCAAAAATGGATTTCAAAAAAGCTTTTGCTTGTCGCATGGTTGCAAGGTCATTCCAAATCGTCGGGTAAGGGCGTGATGGATTTTGGGGTGCATACTCGCGCGAGTAAGGCTCCCAAACCTCTTTTCCCATTCGGTTTCTACGTTTCCAGACTAGTGTTCCTGCGGCAATATGTTTGGCAATTCCATCCTTTCCCATCGCCCATCGAGCTTCTTCGCCATTATCATGAATAGGATAGACCTCGGAACCATCTGGTGCGATTATCGGAAAGTACATAGTTGGTCTATCTGTGCGCAAACTATTTCTACCATTTTTCTTTACCAAACGATCCCTGTACCGTCGCCCTTGCTCATCTACAAACCCATAAGCATTAACAATTCCAGGTGCTTCCAGTTGCTTGAACTTTTTTAAGCTTGGGTTCTTTCCATAGAGAAGGATGTACTCATGATCTGGCGTAATAGGAACTTTGTTATCGTTTGGGCTATCAACTTTTCGCCAAATAAATGTTGCTATAAAATTTGATGCGCCAAAAATCTCGTTGCAAATCAATCGAAGATTCGCAAATTCAATATCACTAATACTAATGAAAATCGCACCGTCATCTGCCAGAAGCTTTTGCAGAAGCATCAGCCGAGGATACATCATACAGAGCCACTTGTCATGGCGTGTCAAATCTTCGCCTTCTTTGCCAACCGGCTGGCCTTTGAGTGTTTCTTGTAGCCATCTCTGAATGCGAGGATCGTTGACATTATCGTTATAGCACCACTTTTCTTCGCCAGTGTTGTAAGGAGGATCGATGTAGATGCACTTCACCCGGCCCTCATACTGCGGCAGCAGAGCTTTCAGGGCTTCCAGATTATCGCCGTGGATAATCATGTTATCACTGCCGTTGTCCTCGGTGTGCTTGCCCATTTCGTCAAAGCTATACTGACGCTCCAACACACGGAACGGCACTTCCTGATGATGATTGACAACTTTGCTTTTTCCGATCCATTCCAAAGTAGGCATGGTGTTTTCTCCGTTTCTCTGTGAAAGTTCTTTCACGTTTAATAATAACAAGTTGGGCGGCAAAGCGCAACGGTTCCGGCAAAGAAATACAAGTTTGATGAACAAAATTGCAAGTCGCAAAAGCGTTTTGCAAAAACGCGTAGCCTGCATCCATCGGATGTAGTTCAAGGGTTTGGGATTTCCCAACAAGCATTTTGCAACGCAAAAATGGTCTTTGTATATACGAAGACACTGCTTGCTACGGCTATGAACGCTTTTTGAATTGCAAAATGATTTTTCAGTTGCTATACTGGGCTTACCAAATTTTTTCGGGAGGACATCGCAGTGACCGCACAGACAATGCTAATCGGGAACAGACCTTGCCGCATTTACGGCGAAGCCCATGCGGAATATCTGCTGCTCCAAATGACAGGCAAGCACGAGCTGCAAAGCATGGAAAGCGAGGCTACCACTATTGCACAGAGTGCGCACCGCTTTCTGTTTGCGGCCATCCCGGTGGAAAGCTGGAACGATGAACTTTCCCCATGGGAAGCTCCTGCGGTATGGGGCAAAGAAAGTTTCGGCGGCGATGCAGCGGACACGCTGCACTTTCTGACAGAGCAGGTGATTTCTACCCTGAAAAAGCAGTTTGCACTGCCGGAAAACGTCAAAATCATTCTGGGTGGCTACTCACTGGCCGGACTGTTTGCTTTGTGGGCATCCATCCAGACTGATCTGTTCTACGGTGTCGCCGCCGCCTCGCCCTCGGTGTGGTTTCCGGACTGGATGGAGTTTGAACAACAGCGCCCGATACAGACGCAGCACATTTATCTGAGCCTTGGCGACAAGGAAGAACACACGAAAAACGCTGTCATGGCTGTGGTGGGGAATAATATCCGCACCCTGCACAGCCGGCTTACAGCGCGTGGCACAGACTGCACGTTTGAATGGAACAGCGGCGGGCATTTCAAAGACGCCGATTTGCGTACCGCAAGAGCATTTCAGTGGGTGATGGAGGAACACACATGACCATTTTGATTGATGCAGACGGTTGTCCGGTCGTCGATCTGACGTTGCAGATTGCAAAGCAGTTCGGCGTTCCGGTCATCATCCTGTGCGACACAGCTCACCAGATCGAGCGGGAAGGTGCGCAGACGCTGGTGTTCGATAAAGGAGCGGACAGCGTGGATTTTGCTCTCGTCAACCGGGTAAAACCGGGAGATGTGGTTGTGACGCAGGACTACGGGCTGGCCAGCATGTGTCTTGCCAAGTGCGCACGAGTGCTGAACCAGAATGGTCTGGAATACACCGCCGACAACACAGACGCTCTCATGCTGCGGCGTTATGAAAACAAAAAGCTCCTCCGTGCCGGAAAGCACCCCAAGGGGAGCGCAAAGCGGACGAAGGAGCAGGATGTCAGGTTTGCGGATACGCTTGAGAAGATCTTGAACTGCAACCATTGATACATACTATTGGAAGTTTGGAGAAATCCAGTCTTCTTTTTTCATGAGAAAATTGTAACATTTTTTGCAATTTTGTTGCGTTTTGAGGGGGAGTGAATCGGCCCCGTCGTTCTTTCGGCTCGTTTTCTTGCATCTGCTTTCCCGAATCTGCTATACTGAAGTCACTTTTTTAATCGGAGGCTTTCATGACAACCCTTCTTCTCCTGCGCCATTCCATCCCGGAGCGCGGCGGTTCCAGCCCCGACCCCGGCCTTTCTGCCGAAGGTCTTCAGCGGGCCGCCGCAGTCTTTCAAAATGACGCTTTCCGCACGGTCTCGCTCGTCTGGTCGTCCCCTTCGCTGCGTGCGCTCCAGACCGCACAGCTGCTGGGGCTTCCCGTCCGGCAGGACACCCGCCTTGCCGAGCGCCGCACCGGCGACACGACCGGGCAGGACGCTTCGTTCTGGAAACGCCAATACGAAGACCCGGACTTCAAAAATCCGGACGGCGAGTCCTTCCGTGAGGTCAGCGCCCGGATGGCAGACTGCATCCACGAACTGCTGGATTCGCTCCCGGAGGGGCAGAACGCCCTTGTCGTCTCCCACGCCACCGCTATTTGCAGCTACTTGCAGCGCTTTTGCACCGTTGAGGTGACCGACGCCGCACAGAAGCTCCGCCGGATTACATTTCAGGGCGAAGTTCTGTTGGATGGGCACTTTTGGGAGGCTGATGGATTTGTGCTGCACATCGAAAATCGCCGCCCTGTTCTCATCCGCACCATCTTGGCCGCAAAAAAGGCACCAGCCTGAGCCGGTGCCTTTTATTGGCGGAGATGGTGGGATTCGAACCCACGTGCCCGATTAAGGACAAAACGATTTCGAGTTTTTCCTGCTTCATGGTACTTGGTGGAAGATAGAGGGAATTAGCCCACTTTGCCAGAAGATACGAACCATCGAATTTACGCTCAAAATTTCATCAAGATCCCAAATCACTAGGCTCTGTGCGGATTTGAACCCACTTTCCAAAACGCAGAAAAATCAGCCGTTTGGAGAGAATTGGGAGAGATTTTATGCCCGTTGGAGAGAACGGGCGAGAGAGATTCCGGGAGCCAAAATCCATCCATACAATATGTTGCCTTCTGACGCTGACCAAATCAAAGCAGCAAAGGATGGATGAATATGAGAACGCTGTTAGAGTGCTATAAAATTCTCGAAGAATACCCCAACGGAATGACAAAAGACCAGTTCTACCGTGTTGCCCGCATCAACAAGCAACACGCAAAGTACCTTCTGGATTTCGGTCTCGTTCCGTGTATCAATACAGGAAAGAAAACACGCAAATACCATATTGCGACCCACGATGTGATCACCTACTTGTGTGACCGTGAAGATTATCCCGAAAAGTATAAAGTGCCAACGGGCTTTTATATCGGAAAGAACGGCTGCTCCAAACGGCACCCGGACAAGTCTGCCGCAGAGATTATACGCTTCAATTTTACAGAGCCGGAAAAAACAGGGCTGTATACCATGTGGGAAAAGCTCACGGTTGGATATGATGATCTGCTGACCACCCCGGAAGTTTCGGAACTGACCGGCTACTCTGCACAAAGCATCCAGCGATGGTGCAATCAGAAGATCCTTGTAGGATTCAAAATTCGTGGTACATTGACGATTCCTCGGCTGGCAGTCGTTGAGTTTATGTCCGGCGACCGTGCAACGGGTATTGTCCGAAAATCCTCAAAGCACCTTGACCTGCTCCGCACTTATGCACAGGACTGCCACGAGGGTGCAATGACCATTACATACTAAACAGACAGGACTGCTCCACAACGAAATGTATGTGAGGCAGTCCTTTTTGCTTAGATGCAAAGATTATTCTTTCGGTAATTATTCTTAGTAGAATAACTACTTGAAACAGAAGGAGGGAAGTTTTCCACATGAAGGAGCACTCACAGTTGAAAATCCGAGGACACACCAAATGACGCTGGATTATTTCTATGGTCAGTCGGGCGAATTGTTCTCCTATTTCCGCATTCCAAAGGCACTGTTCCAAGACCATCGTTTCCGGCAGCTCTCCACCGATGCCCGGACGCTATACGGCATCCTGCTGGACCGCATGAGCCTGTCCGTAAAGAATGGCTGGCTGGACGAGCAGGGGCGGGTGTATATCATTTACACCGTCCGGGAAGTGCAGGAATCTCTCTGCTGCGCCGAACACAAGGCGGTCAAGCTGTTCCGGGAACTGGAGGACATCGACCTCATCGAGCGCAAACGCCGTGGTCTGGGCAGACCCAGCCTGATCTACGTCAAGGACTTTTCGTCTGGACTGCCAAAAGCGCAAGTACAGAATTGCCCAAACAGCAATTCAGGTGCTGCCGAAAGCGCAAGTCTGGAGCAGCCAAAATCGCAAGCAAATAAGACTGATAAAAATAAAACAGAGTGGAATGATCCTGACCCTATCTATTCCGGGGGCATCCGGGAGCAGCTTGAGGATTATTTTT
>ERZ506874.26-NODE-26-length-82490-cov-22.8093_pt1 | contig 82490 bp, 46 predicted proteins | sample MGYA00512908_ERZ506874 | MGnify/ENA metagenome assembly ERZ506874 | reverse complement strand
ACAAAGGTAAATACCTGCTTATCCTTTTGCAAGATGCATTAGAACGGATATTTACTCTGCACTATTCCGCGAAATAAATAAGGGAGGAGGGCGGGTAAAGGACTTGTAAAGACAATAAAAAGCTCCTCGTCATGCCGATAATGCGAGGAGCTGCAATGTGCGTGTATTGGGCGGTCTATGGAAACATGACCGTCGCCAAAATAAAACGGCAGACTTTAAGCCTGCCGTTTGTTATCAATGATGATTTTCTTTGTCGCTATTTCGTATTTGCCTAACTTGCCGTTGATATTTTCCAGATGGACATATTTGCGACCGACGGTGGACATCCGTTCACTCGGCTGGCTGAAAATAAAACCGTTCTTTTGGCAATATCTGGCGTATGCCTTTACCGCATCCTCAAGAATCGAAGTCTCCATAAAATTATAGGTTTCACGAACATAAATATAAGGAGTTATTTTGCCATATTCAAATTTTTCGCTACATTTGCATAGAGTTGTTTGAAGTAATGCAAAGCGCAGCAATCCGAAGCGGTTGCACTTTTGCTTAATCATTACCTACCGTATTTTGAAGCCGAAATCTATGGCTTATCTTCAATAACTTATCTCAAATCTGCATTTTTTGCAGGAAAATTTTGCAGTTTTCAAAGAAGGCGTTATCTTTGCACCACAAAACCGACACGGTGGATTCATCTAAGGGTTAGGATACGTGCCTCTCACGCACGACATAGGGGTTCGAATCCCCTATCCACTACAAGGCTTCCGAACGGCCGCACGCAAGTGCGGCCGTTTCCTGTTTCCTGTTTCCTGTTTCCGGTTGCCGGTGCCGTCCGTTTGCAGTCTTGTGTGTGGGGGGGCGGAATTGCGGTGCAGGACAGTCGGCCGGGGCGGGCAAATTGCCGCAGCAGGAAGCCGCCGGTCGGAAATTGCCGGGCGGGCATTGGGGAGAGACGGCGGCATGTTGCCGCTGATGAACAGCCGGGCCGGAGGCTCTCTAAGACAAGCCGGCAGAAAGTGCAGGACGGCATGCCGCCGGGCGGAAATCGTCAGCAGGAACCCGTCAGCCGGAGTGCGCCCGCTGCAAACCGCCGGGCTGAAAATTACCGCAGCCGCCTCATGAGGGGCGGCTGCGGCTTCGTTTTAGGTTATTGGTTGGTTGGTGGGGTTACTTTTCCAGTTTGCCTTTGAATTTGTCCAGCTGGCGCTTGATGGCATCGATCGCCTCGTCCACCGATTCTTCGAACGATCTGGACTGGTGGCATGCCACCAGGTCTTCGCCCGGCATGTGGAGTGTGACCGTTGCTATCTTGTTTCCCTTTTCAAAGTCTTTATCGAGTCTGAGAATGACCTCGGCACCCGTCGAACGCTCTGCGAAGCGGTCGAGTTTGTCCATCTTGTTCTCGACGAATTCGACCAGCCGTTTGTCGGCGTCGAATTTCACGGATTGAATCTGTACGTTCATAGCCTTACAGTTTATAAAAGTTAATCACTTCCCTCCCTTTTCCCGGGGATGGGCCTTTGCGTATATCTCCCGGAGCCTGGCGATGCTGTTGTGCGTATAGACCTGCGTGGCCTGTAACGAAGCGTGTCCCAGAAGCTCCTGGATCTCGCGCATATCGGCACCGCCGTTCAGCAGGTGCGTCGCAAACGTATGGCGGAGCACATGGGGGCTTTTCTTGCCCTGTACGCCCGCCCGGGTCAGTTCCGCCCGTACCATGCGGTAAACGACGCTCCGCGATATGCGCTTTCCTTTGTGTGTTAAAAATAGTGCTTTTTCCGCAGAATTGCAAATATTTTGCCTCGCAATTAGGTCGAGGTAACTTAAAATCTTTTCGCGTACGAATTCGAGGATCGGTATCATCCGCTGCTTGTCTCCCTTGCCCCGTACCCGCAGCGAGGCGTAGTCGGCCGAGAAGTCGTCGCGGTCGATGCCGACCAGCTCGGCAAGGCGCAGGCCGCAGGCGTAGAACATCAGGATGACGAGCGAGTTGCGTGCCGTTTCGAAATCCCCGTCCGCCTCTTCGCATTCGCTGACGATGGCCGTCATGCGGCTCTCGGGGATGAAAGCCGGCAGGCGGCGCGAGGTCTTGAGCGAGGGGATCGTCCGGCAGATGTCTTTTTCGATGGCCCCCGTGCGGAGCAGCCACCGGAAGAGGGTGCGGATCGAGGCGATTTCGCGGTTCATCGACGCCGCGCCGATCTTGCTTTCCTCCGTGCGGTGGATGATCCATTCGCGCACCTGATCTGCGGTGATGCTGCGCGGGTCGGAGCGCGCCTCGTCGAAATCCAGCCATGCCAGGAACTGCCCGACGTCGTGTTTGTAATTGCGGACGGTGAGCGGGGAGTAACGCCGTTCGGCGCTGAGGTATCGGATGAATTCCGTTAGCATATGGCAAAGATACGTTTTTTTCGTATTTTTGCCTTCATTAAACCCATATACCATGAAACGGATTTTTATTTTTACTTTTTTGCTGTTGCTGGCGGTGCGGGTCGTTTCTGCGGCTACGGTCGACACGCTTGCCGTGCACAGTCCCTCGATGGATCGTGACGTACCCGTCGTGGCGATCGTGCCCGAGGGCGTATCCGCCGCTGAGCCCTGTCCGGTGGTCTACCTGCTGCACGGCTACTCGGGCGATGAGACGGCATGGCTGAAGATCAAGCCTTCGCTGCCCGCAATCGCCGACCGCGAGAGGATCGCCTTCATCTGTCCCGGCGTGGGGAACAGTTGGTACCTCGACAGCAAGGTGCGCGAGAAGAGCCTCTACGAAACCTTCATGATACGCGAGTTGCTGCCCGCCGTCGAAGCGCGTTATCCCGTAGTCCGTGACCGCTCGGGACGCGCGATCACGGGCCTGAGCATGGGCGGTTTCGGGGCCATGTCGCTCGCCATAAAGCACAAGGGGCTGTTCGGTGCCGCAGGCAGCACGAGCGGCGGGCTCGACATACGTCCTTTCCCGCAGAACTGGGAGATCCCGCAGTTGCTGGGCGAGATTACGGAGCATCCCGAAGCCTGGGAAGAGGCTACGCCCATCAACCTCATCCCGCAGCTCGGGAACGGCGACCTGGCGATCATCTTCGACTGCGGCTACGACGATTTCTTCTTCGAGGTAAACAACGATTTCCACGACGAGTTGCTGCGCCGGGGCATCATGCACGATTTCTATGTACGCCCCGGCGGGCATACCGGTGCCTATTGGGGCAATGCCATCGACTTTCAGATCGTATTCTTCCGCAATTTCTTTGCGAAGGCTAACTGACGCCGCCGATGAAGGAGAGCTGGAAACCCGGGACGCTGATCTATCCGCTGCCGGCCGTGCTGGTGAGCTGCGGTGCGACGCCCGAAGAGTATAACCTGCTGACCGTGGCGTGGACGGGCACGGTATGCACCAACCCGCCGATGTGCTACATTTCGGTACGCCCCGAACGCCACTCCTACGAAATAATCCGCCGCACGGGGGAGTTCGTCATCAACCTCACGACCCGCGACCTGGCCCGCGCCGCCGACTGGTGCGGGGTGCGGTCGGGGCGCGACTATGACAAATTCCGCGAAATGGGGCTCACGCCCGGGAAGGCCTTGCAGGTCGCGGCGCCGATCGTAGAAGAGGCGCCCGTAAGCATCGAGTGCCGCGTGCGGCAGGTGATGCCCCTCGGTTCGCACGACATGTTCCTGGCCGAGGTGGTCGCCGTGCAGGTCGATGCCGCCTATATCGACCCTGTTACGGGGCGTTTCTGCCTCGAACGCGCCTGCCCGATCGTTTACTCCCACGGCGAATATTTCGCCCTGGGCGAGGCTATCGGCCACTTCGGCTGGTCGGTGCGCAAGAAGCCGCGCCGGACGGCGGGCGCTGCCCCCGCAGTCCCCGCACCTGCCGCAGGGAATATCCCGGCTGCGGAAGTTTCCGAAGCACCCGGGGCAGGCCCCGGGGACGGGAAGCCCGCCGCAAAACGTGTCCCTGCGCGAAAATCCGTAGCACCTGCCGCCCGCCGCTCCCGCCGCAAACCCGACGCGAAGAAGCCGCGGCGCTGATGCCGGGCGCGGGGCTGTCCGGCCACTCAGGGCGCAAGAAATCGCTCCGGCCACAGGCATCTGTGGCCGGGGCGATGCCGTTTATGAATTCCGATCCGATAAAGGAAGGCCCCTGCCGAAGCAGGGGCCTTACCGGGTTCAGTCGGTTTCGGGTCGGTGGGTGTCGTGTGTCAGGTCGGTGTTGTGCACGCCCAGCACGGCGCGCCCCGACGGTTCGTTCATGTCGCGGAACGCCTTGTCCCAGGCCAGCGCTTCGGCGGTGCTGCACGCTACCGACGGTACTGACGGTACGCACTGCGCTGCCGTATGCGACGGGAAGTGTTCCTCGAAGATCGTACGGTAATAGTACTCCTCCTTGTTGCGGGGCGGGTTGATCGGGAAACGCTCCGCAGCGTGTTCCATCTCGCGGTCGGAGACCGCCTCTGCGGTCAGCTGCTTGAGCGTGTCGATCCAGTTGTAGCCTACGCCGTCGGAGAACTGCTCTTTCTGACGCCATACGATCTCGGAGGGGAGCATGTCCTCGAACGCCTTGCGCAGGATCCATTTTTCGATATGCCCGTCCTTGGCCATTTTCGCCGCCGGGTTGATGCGCATCGCCACGTCGAGGAATTCTTTGTCGAGGAACGGCACGCGCCCCTCGACACCCCATGCCGAGAGCGACTTGTTGGCGCGCAGGCAGTCGTAGAGGTGCAGCTTACTGATCTTGCGCACGGTCTCCTCGTGGAAGGCACGGGCGTCGGGCGCCTTGTGGAAATAGAGGTAGCCGCCGAAAACCTCGTCGGCACCCTCGCCCGAGAGCACCATCTTGATGCCCATCGACTTGATGACGCGCGCCAGCAGGTACATCGGCGTCGAGGCGCGTACGGTCGTCACGTCGTAGGTCTCGATATAATAGATCACGTCGCGCACGGCATCCAGCCCCTCCTGTACGGTGTAGTTGATTTCGTGGTGTACGGTGCCGATATGGTCGGCGACCTTGCGTGCCGCCGCCAGGTCGGGCGCCCCTTTCAGTCCGATGGCGAACGAGTGGAGCTGCGGCCACCAGGCCCGGTCGCGGTCGTTCGATTCGACGCGCCGGTCGGCGTATTTCTTGGCGACGGCCGAGATGATCGACGAGTCGAGGCCGCCCGACAGCAGTACGCCGTAGGGTACGTCCGACATGAGCTGCCGCTTGACGGCCGATTCCAGCGCCTCGCGCAGCGCCTGTATGTCGGCGCCGTTGTCCTTCACGGCGTCGTACTCGAACCAGTCGCGCTTGTACCAGCGCACCATTTTCCCCTCGCGGCTCGACCAGTAGTGCCCGGGCAGGAACGGCCGGATGGTGCTGCATATCCCTTCGAGGGCTTTCTGTTCCGATGCGACGTAGAATTGCTCGTCGCTGTCCCAGCCGATGTAGAGCGGGATGACGCCGACCGGGTCGCGGGCGATCAGGTATTCGTCCTTTTCGATGTCGTACAGCGCGAAGGCGAAGATGCCGCTGATTTTTTCCAGCAGCCCGACGCCCAGTTTGCGGTAGAGCGGCAGGATCACCTCGCAGTCCGAGCCTGTCTGGAAATCGTATTCGCCGGCCAGCTCGGCGCGGATCTCCTGATGGTTGTATATCTCGCCGTTCACGGCCAGCACCTGTTTCCCGTCGCAGCTGAACAGGGGTTGACCGCCCGACTGGGGGTCGACGATCGAAAGCCGCTCGTGCGAAAGGATCGCCCGCTCGCCGCAGTAGACACCCGACCAGTCGGGGCCCCGGTGCCGTATCTGCTTCGACATTTTCAGTACCTGCCCACGCAGCGCATCCGATTTCCGGCGGATGTCAAATAGTCCTACGAAACCACACATAGATTGATTGTTGTTGTATATTACGTTACAAAACTGTTAATTGCCGGCGGCCTGTGTCCCGCTGCGGGAATCCCGCCGCGTCGCCGCCTCTCAAGTCCCCGCCGGGGCGGGGGCTCGGGGAAGGCCGGATTTACAAGCGGTGCCGGAGGCGGCGGACACGACCCGCCGGAGCGCGAAACAATCTGAAAAATTGCAAGGCCTTCCGGGGGATCAGTTGTTCTCCGGGCGGAGCTTGCGCACCACGGCGCCTGTCTGCCACATCTCGCTTTCACGCATCTCGCGCAGCTCCTCGTTGAGTTTCTCGCGGTAGTCGGGTTTGCTGTTCAGGTCGATCGAGCGCTGCGCCTCGTTGCCGGCGGCCACTTCGCCGTAAAGCTCTTCGAAGACGGGTTTGGTGGCATCGCGGAAACGTTTCCACCAGTCCAACGCACCGCGTTGTGCCGTGGTCGAGCAGTTGGCGTACATCCAGTCCATGCCGTTCTCGGCCACCAACGGCATGAGCGACTGGGTCAGCTCCTCGACCGTTTCGTTGAAAGCCTCCGAAGGGGTGTGCCCGTGGGCGCGCAGCGTGTCGTACTGGGCCGCGAAAATACCCTGGATGGCACCCATCAGTGTGCCGCGCTCGCCCGTCAGGTCGGAGTAAACCTCCCGCTTGAAGTCGGTTTCGAACAGGTAGCCCGAACCTACGCCGATGCCCAGCGCCACCACGCGTTCGAATGCGCGCCCCGTGGCGTCCTGGAATACGGCGTAGCTCGAATTCAGGCCGCGGCCCTCGATGAACATGCGGCGCAGCGAAGTCCCCGAGCCTTTCGGGGCGACCAGGATCACGTCTACGTCGGCCGGCGGCACGATGCCCGTGCGCTCCTTGTAGGTGATGCCGAAGCCGTGCGAGAAGTAGAGCGCCTTGCCCGGCGCGAGGTGTTTCTCGATCGTCGGCCATACGGCGATCTGCCCGGCGTCGGAGAGCAGGTACTGGATGATCGTTGCGCGCCGGGCGGCCTCTTCGATCCCGAAGAGCGTCTTGCCCGGTACCCAGCCGTCGGCGACGGCCTTGTCCCAGCTTTTCGAGCCTTCGCGCTGTCCGACGATGACGTTGAACCCGTTGTCCTTGAGGTTGAGCGACTGCCCCGGCCCCTGTACGCCGTAGCCGATTACGGCGATAGTTTCGTCCCTGAGGACTTCGCGTGCTTTTTCCAGGGGAAACTCTTCGCGGGTAACGACCTTCTCTTCTACTCCGCCGAAATTGATCTGTGCCATAGTTGTATGAATTTTAAAAGTTAAAATGAATCCGTTCTTTGTCTGTTCCTCTCGAGTTCTTCGAGGTATTCGTTGAGCAGCTCGCGCCGCGATTTGATGATGGCCACCGTGCCGCTGCGCACGAACTGTTGCACGCCGAAGGGTTGCAGCAGGCGGAACAGTGCCTGCGTCTCGGCCTTATGGCCGGTTTTTTCGACGACGATGTAGTCGTCGTCGATCTCCAGGATGCGGACATTGTGCTCGCGTACGAGTTTCTCGACGTTGCGGCTGCGCGTGACTTTATAAAGGGCGATCTCCTGCTGCACGACTTCGTCCGAGGTGTAGACGAAGACCTTGAGCACGTCGATCTTCTTCTCGACCTGCCGCGCGAGCTTCTCGACCCGGTCGGGGCCGGTGCGGACGACGATCGTGAATTTATGGATGCCCGCGAGCGCCGACTCGGAAGTCGTCAGGCTTTCGATGTTGACATTGCGGCACGTGAAGACCGTCGTGATCTGGCTCAGCAGCCCGACCTTGTTCTCCGAAAATACGGTGATGATATACTCTTGTTCCATACCTCGTTCGGTTTATTCGAGCCGGATCGCCGACACGGGGGCGCCGGCCGGCACCATCGGGAATACGTTTTCTTCGCTTTCGACGCGCACCTCCAACAGGTAGGCGCCTTTGCAGGCTTTCATCTCGGCCACCGCCCCGGCCAGCTCTTCGCGCCGCTCCACGCAGCGGTAGGCGATGCCGTTGCCGCGGGCGATCAGCCCGAAGTCGGGGTTCGCCAGTTCGGTGAACGAGTAGCGGCGGTCGTAGAAGAGTTCCTGCCACTGCCGTACCATGCCCAGATAGGAGTTGTTGAGCAATACGATCTTTACGGCGACCTGCGACTGGAAGATCGTCCCCAGCTCTTGGATGGTCATCTGCAGCCCGCCGTCGCCCGCGAAGAGGCATACCTCGCGGTCGGGGGCGCCCAGTTTGGCGCCGATCGCGGCCGGAAGCCCGAAGCCCATCGTGCCCAGCCCGCCTGAAGTCACCAGGCTGCGGCTGCGGCGGAACCCGAAATAGCGCGCTGCGAACATCTGCTGTTGCCCGACGTCGGTCACCAGCACCGCGTCGTTGTTGTAGGCATGCGCTACGGTGTCGACGACCTCACCCATGCGGATGCGTCCCCCGTCCGGGCGGATGGCCTTGCGTACCACCGCCTCGTATTCGACCTGGTCGCAGGCGCGGAACCCTTCTGTCCACGCCTTGTGGTCGGCGGGGCGTATGCGTTCGGTGAGCAGCGGGAGTATTTGTTTTACGTCGCCGACCACGGCCACGTCGGCATGTACGATCTTGTCGATTTCGGCGGGGTCGATCTCCAGGTGGATTACCTTGGCGTTCGCCCCGAAACATTTGGGGTTGCCCGTCACGCGGTCGTCGAAACGCATCCCCACGGCGATGAGCAGGTCGCACTCCTGGTTGCGGATGTTGGGGCCGTAGTTGCCGTGCATGCCCAGCATGCCGACATACTGCGGCGAGGAGGTCGGCACGGCCGACAGCCCCAGCAGGGTCGAGGCGACCGGTATGCCGCTCTTTGCGAGGAAGGCCTGCAATTCTTCTTCGGCGTTTCCGAGCATCACGCCCTGTCCCGCCATCAGCAGCGGCCGTTGTGCGGCGTCGATCAGCCGTACCGCCTCGGCGATGCACTCCTCGGCGGGCGCGGGTGCGGGGACGTAGCTGCGGATGGACGTCAGTCTTTCGTAGCGGAACGGGGCCGTCCCGCACTGGGCGTCCTTGGTGATGTCCACCACCACAGGGCCCGGACGCCCCGAACGGGCGATATAGAACGCCTTGGCAATCGCCCCGGGAATGTCTTCGGTACGCTTGACCTGGCAGTTCCATTTGGTTACGGCCTGCGTGATGCCCACGAAGTTGGTTTCCTGGAAGGCGTCGGTGCCCAGCAACGACGAACCCACCTGTCCGGTCACCAGTACCAGCGGCGTGGAGTCCATCAGCGCGTCGGCCAGTCCGGTCACGGTGTTCGTCGCCCCCGGGCCCGAGGTGACCAGGCAAACCCCTACGCGGCCGCTGACGCGGGCGTAGCCCTGCGCGGCATGTACGGCGCCCTGTTCATGGCGGACAAGGATGTGGCGCAGCCGGTCGCGGTAGTCGAAAAGCGCATCGTAAACGGGGATGATGGCTCCTCCGGGATACCCGAAAAGCGTGTCCACACCCTCGCGCAGGAACGATTCGAGCAGGGCCTGCGACCCTGTGATACAAGGGCCGGGCTGTTGTCCGTCGGCTTTGGTTGTTGCGTTTGTATTCATAGTGTCCGGTTTTATTATTCTTCGACGATGCGCACGGCCCCTTTGTCGGCCGAGCTGACCAGCTTGGCATAGGCCCTTAGCGACGCGGGTATGCGGCGGTCGCGTGCCGCGGGGCGGAAATGCTGCTGTGCGGCCATGCGTGCGGCGATTTCTGCGTCGCCGGCCATGAGGCGGATCGAGCGCCGCGGGATGTCGATCTCGATCTCGTCACCCGTGCGGATGACGGCGATCTCCCCGCCCGAAGCCGCTTCGGGCGAGACGTGACCGATCGACAACCCCGACGTTCCGCCCGAGAAACGGCCGTCGGTAATCAGCGCACAGGCTTTGTCGAGGTGTTTGGATTTGAGGTACGACGTGGGGTAGAGCATCTCCTGCATCCCGGGGCCGCCCTTGGGGCCTTCGTAACGGATGATGACGACATCGCCCGCCTGCACTTCGTCGCCGAGGATGCCATCGATGGCTTGTTCCTGTGATTCGTAGACCCGTGCACGGCCGCGGAAGATGAACAGCGACGCGTCGACGCCGGCCGTCTTGACGATGCAGCCGTTGCGGGCGATGTTGCCCGTCAGCACGGCCAGCCCGCCGTCGTGGAAATAGGCATGCTCCAGGTCGCGGATGCAGCCCGCCGCGCGGTCTGTGTCCGGGGTGTCGTAATAATTCCGCTGGGTGCCCAGTTCCCGGCTGTAAAGGCCGGCCGGGGCGCTCAGGTAGCGCTGTTTGGCTTCGCTGCTCGCCGTTGCGCTCCGCAGGTCGAAGGCCGCGATGGCCTGGTCGAGCGTGCGCCCGTCGACCCTCCCGGCCGAGGTGTCGAGCAGTCCGCCGCGGGCGAGTTCGCCCAGGATCGAGAGGATGCCGCCCGCACGGTTGACATCCTGGATATGGTAATGCGAGTTGGGGGCGACCTTGCACAGTACGGGCACCCGGCGCGAAAGGCGGTCGATATCCTGCATCGTGAAATCCACCCCGGCCTCGTGGGCCACGGCCAGCAGGTGCAGCACCGTATTGGTCGAGCCGCCCATGGCGATGTCGAGCGACATGGCATTCTCGAAGGCTGCCTTCGTGGCCACCGAGCGCGGGAGCACCGAGTCGTCGCCCTCGAAGTAATAGCGTTCGGCATTGCGGACGATCAGCGCTGCGGCCTCTTCGAACAGGCGGCGGCGGTTGACATGCGTGGCCACGACGGTGCCGTTGCCCGGGAGCGAGAGTCCGAGCGCTTCGGTCAGGCAGTTCATCGAGTTGGCGGTGAACATCCCCGAGCACGAACCGCAGCCGGGGCATGCGGCGCGTTCGACGCGAGCCACCTGTTCGTCGCTGCAATCGTCGTCGGCAGCCATCACCATGGCGTCGATCAGGTCGAGCGCCCGCTCGCCGAGGTGCCCCGCCTCCATCGGCCCGCCCGATACGAAGACAGTCGGGATGTTGAGCCGCATGGCGGCCATCAGCATGCCCGGGGTGATCTTGTCGCAGTTCGAGATGCAGACCAGTGCGTCGACCTTGTGGGCGTTGGCCATATATTCGACGCTGTCGGCAATGATCTCGCGCGAGGGCAGCGAATAAAGCATGCCGTCGTGCCCCATGGCGATGCCGTCGTCGATGGCGATGGTGTTGAATTCCGCGGCGAAACAGCCGAGCGCTTCGATCCGTTGCTTGACGTATTGTCCGATCTCGTGCAGGTGCACGTGTCCCGGAACCAGCTGGGTGAACGAGTTGGCGATGCCGATGACCGGACGGCCGAACTGCTCTTCGCGCATGCCGTTGGCACGCCACAGGCTCCTGGCTCCGGCCATGCGCCGGCCCGTCGTCGTGACGGCACTTCTGAGTGGGTGTTTCATCTTCTTCTTGTTTTCTGCATATTGTGCCTTTGCCATCTGCCCGGATAATAAAAAACCTTTCTCCATCGGGAGAAAGGCCTTTTTATCATCTTTCGGATATACACATCACCTTTCTCCCGTTATCTTGCCAAAGACGACGAGCAGCAGATTAATGACGTTATTATTCGAATGGTTCTGGGCGTTCATGTCCGGAATTTCCGTATTTGTTCCGTTTCAAAGATAGGGATATAAAATCGTTTCGTCAAAATAATTTTGCAAAAAATTTAATAATGTGATAATCCGGAACCTATATCCCCTCTTGCGCTTTATGACGACCCGGATAGAAGCTTTTTATCTTACAGTTTGAAACCGTATTTTTTGGCCTTTTAACCGCTTTTAGCCCGATTCGGAGGAAAGCAGGCCTTCCGGGAACCCCTAATATCTTACGGTTTGTCGTCAAAGCCGATGTTTTCAGCCTTTCCGGAATGCTCCTATATATATAAAGCGGCCGCCGGTGCTTTTTAGGGCGGCTTACGATTTGTTACCCGGATTTGGATATTAAATTTTTTTGTTTTATATTTGTCCCCGATGGATATGAAACGGAACCATACGATGACCGGGGGATGCGGGGTAGCCTGCAGCCCGGTGGCGTGCACCGTTTCTTTCACCGTCCTTATCTCCGCTACCGCCACTACAACGACGACGACAACGACAACCCCTGTGGGGGTGTAGTTGTTATTTTTCCGTCACGAGCATACCCGTTATGCATTTTCCGGCCAAGGCTGCCGGAACGGAAAGCCCGGTTCGATCAAAGGTGGTTTCATTCAAAAGGAGATTTTATCATGCGATATATCAAAGTTTTCGCCCCGGGAACGGTGGCGAACCTGGGTTGCGGCTTCGATGTGATGGGGCTGACGCTCGACGGCGTGGGCGACTTGCTGGAGGTCGGCATCGAAGAAGGTGCCGGGGAGCTCGTTATCCGCAACCGCAGCGGGAAGGAACTTCCCGCCAAAAACGAGGACAACGTGATTACCCCGGCGGTGATGGCACTGCTCGGGGCATACGAAAAACCCGTGCGGGTCGAGGTTACGATCCTCGAAAAGATCGCTCCCGGCAGCGGCATCGGGTCGAGTGCGGCTTCGTCGGCCGCAGCGGTTTGGGGCGTGAACGAACTGTTGGGACGTCCCTTTTCAGGGGAGCGGCTCGTGGAATTTGCGATGATGGGCGAGGCGCTCATCGGCGGTACGCCCCATGCCGACAACGTGGGCCCTGCCGTGCTGGGCGGCGTGGTGCTGATCCGGGGGTACGAACCGCTGGACATCGTGCGTCTGCCCGTCCCCGAGGGCTTTTTCTACGCCGTGGTGCATCCCGACATCGTGGTCAGCACCAAGGAGGCGCGCGAAGTGCTTCCCCGCGAGGTACCCCTGCACGATGCCGTGACGCAGTGGGGCAATGTCGGCGGGCTGGTGGCCGGGTTCGCCTTGGGCGACGTGGCGCTGATCGGCCGGTCGATGCACGACGTGGTGGCGGAGCCTTACCGCAAGGGGTTCATTCCGGGTTACGACCAACTGAAGGAAGGGGTGCTCGCCGAAGGCGCCCTGGCGATGAACATTGCCGGGTCGGGGCCTTCGATCTTCGCCTTGGCCGCCGATGAGGCCGTCTCGCAGCGGGTCGCGCAGCGGATGCGGGCGCATTTCGCCCGCCCCGGTATCGGCTGCAAGATATATGCGGGCCGCGTGTCGAACTGCGGGGCAAGGATTGTGGAATAGTATAAAACGACAAACAGATGAAATATTACAGCACGAAAGACAAAGCATGCGCACGCGCCTTTTCGCTTCGCGAGGCCGTGCAGGCGGGGCTGGCACCCGACGGCGGGTTGTTCGTTCCGGAACGTATCCCGCAGGCCGATATGGCCGTCGCGGAGCGGCTGGCCGGGGAGTCCTATGCCGCGCTGGCCGGATACCTGGCGGAACTTTTTTTCGGTGACGACATCGACCCCGGCCTCCTGCGGCGGGAGATGGAGCGGATCTACGACTTTCCGCTGCCGCTTCGCCGTGTCGGCAGCCGCTATACGCTGGAGCTGTTCCACGGCCCGACGTTCGCATTCAAGGATTACGGTGCGGGCTTCATGGGGCGGATGATCGGCCTGATGGGCGGTGCCGGCGAAAAACTGGTGATCCTGACGGCTACGTCGGGCGACACGGGCAGCGCCGTGGCGCACGGGTTTTACGGCGTGCCGGGCGTCGAGGTGGTGCTGCTCTATCCCGAAGGGAAGATCAGCCGGCTGCAGGAGTGCCAGATGACCACGCTCGGCGGCAATATCCACCCGCTGCGTGTGGCCGGGACGTTCGACGACTGCCAGCGGCTGGTCAAGGAGCTGTTTGCCGACGCAAAATTCCGTGCGGGGCACCGCGTGTCGTCGGCCAATTCGATCAACCTGCTGCGCTGGATACCGCAGGCATTTTATTATTTCTACGGCTATTGTCTGTGGCGGCAGCAGACGGGCGGCGGGCGGCCTGTGGTCGTGGTGCCGAGCGGTAACTACGGAAACCTCTCGGCCGGGATGCTCGCCCGCCGCATGGGGCTCCCCCTCGGCGGATTCGTCGCGGCTTCGAACAGCAACGACGTGGTGCCCGAATTCCTGCGCAGCGGCGAGTACCGTCCGAGGCCGTCGGTGCGGACGCTGGCCAATGCGATGGACGTCGGGGCGCCGAGCAATTTCGAACGTATGCTGTGGCTCTGCGGCGGTGAGCCGGATGCCCTGCGTAACGAACTGGAGGGATTCCGCTGCGACGATGCCATGATCCGCCGTACGATCGACGGGCTGCACCGCAATTACGGATACCTTTCCGACCCGCACAGCGCCATCGGATATGCCGCTTCCGTAGCGTGCGGGAAACCGGGATTTTACCTCTCTACGGCGCATCCCGCCAAATTCGGGGAGGTCATCTTCCCCGTCACGGGGGCTGCGGTTCCGCTGCCGCCGCGGCTGGCCCGGCTCGCCCGCCTGCCCCGGGTTTCGGAGCCGATGGCGACCGACCTGGGGGCACTCGAGCAATTCGTAGCCGGGATATAAACCGGCTGCCGGGCCGTGGCGTTGCTGTCCGGGCGGGGTGCGCCTCGTGGCCTGCACGGAAAAAGGGGTTGCAACCGCAAAGGTTGCAACCCCTTTTTTGCGGATAGGAGCCCCCGGAGCGGGGCATGCCTAAATATGCGCGGCGATGAAGTCCCCGACCTCGGAGGTCGAGTAGCGGCGTTCGCCCTGTGCGGCGAGGTCTTCGGTGACGACGCCTTCGGTGAGCGCCTTGTCTACGGCGGCCCGCACGGCGCTGCCTTCCCTGTCGAGCCCCAGGTGTTCGAGCAGCATGGCGGCCGAGAGGATCGTGGCCATCGGGTTGGCGATGTTCTTCCCCGCAGCCTGCGGATAGGAGCCGTGGATCGGCTCGAAGAGCGCCACTTCCGACCCGACGCTCGCCGAGGGGAGCATGCCGAGCGAGCCGCTGATGACGCTGGCCTCGTCGGTGAGGATGTCGCCGAACATGTTCTCGGTGACGATCACGTCGAAATGGGTCGGCTGGCGTACGATCTGCATTGCGGCGTTGTCCACGAACATGAATTCCAGCTTCACCCCGGGGTACCGGGGCGCCATATCCTGCGCGACTTCCCGCCACAGGCGCGAGGTTTCGAGCACGTTGGCCTTGTCCACGACCGTCAGGCGCCGCCGGCGGCTCATGGCGAGCCGGAATGCGACGTCCAGCACACGTTCGATCTCCGTGCGCGTGTAGGTGCAGGTGTCGAAAGCCTCCGTCCCGGCTTCGTTGCGCCCCTGCGGCCGGCCGAAATAGATGCCGCTCGTCAGTTCGCGCACGCAGATGAAATCGGTGCCGCGCACCACCTCTGCCTTGAGCGGCGAACGGCCGGCCAGCGTGTCGAACAATGCGATGGGGCGCAGGTTGGCGAACAGTCCCAGCGATTTGCGCATGCGCAGCAGTCCCTGCTCGGGACGTACCGGGGCCTTGGGGTCGTTGTCGTACTTGGGGTCGCCGATGGCACCGAACAATACGGCGTCGGCAGCCTGGCAGATGGCGTGCGTCTCGTCGGGATAGGGGTCGCCCGTGGCGTCGATGGCGCAGGCGCCCACTAACGCCTCGCGGTAGTCGAATCGGTGTCCGAATTTCGCCGCCACGCGGTCGAGTACTTTCGTGGCCTCGGCAATGATTTCGGGGCCGATGCCGTCGCCGGCTAAAAGGGCTATGTTAACATCCATGGTCGTTGTATGTTGGTTCGATTATGTTCAGCATTTTGATCGTCGCCTTGATGGCGGCTTCGGTCTGGTCGGCATCCAGCCCGCGGGTCTTGAACTCCTTACCGCCCGTCTCCCACGTGATGATCGTCTGCACGAAGGCATCGGTTCGTCCGCCGGGCGGGATCGAGACGGTGTAGTTGCGCAGCATCGGGAACTCGCGGCCGAGCTGGTGCTTGTAGATCTGCCTGAGCGCCCGCATGAAGGCGTCGTACTGGCCGTCGCCGACCGAGGTCTGCTCGTATTCGCAGCCGTTGATCTCGATCTTGAGCGTAGCGGCCGGGTGCAGCCCCTGTGCCAGCGACAGGCTGTAATTGAGTATCCGCACGGGGTTTTCGACCTGGTCGTAGCGCAGTACGTCGGCGATGATGTAGGGCAGGTCTTCGGCCGTCACCAGCTCCTTCTTGTCGCTCAGCTCGACCACCCGTTCGGTCACCTTGCGCATCGAGGCTTCGTCGAGCTCGATGCCCAGCGCTTCGAGGTTCTTCAGGATGTTGGCCTTGCCCGAGGTCTTGCCCAGGGCGTATTCGCGTACGCGTCCGAAGCGTTCGGGCAGCAGCTCGTTGAAATAGAGGTTGTTCTTGTTGTCGCCGTCGGCATGGATGCCGGCACACTGCGTAAAGACGTTCTCGCCGACGATCGGGCGGTTGCCCGGGATACGGATGCCCGTGTAGGTCTCGACCATGCGGCTGACGTGGTTGATCTTCGTTTCGTCGATGCCCGTGAGGCAGTGAAGCCGGTCGTGCAGCACGGCCACCGTGCTCGACAGGGGTGCGTTTCCTGCGCGTTCGCCCAGCCCGTTTATGGTTACGTGAACCCCGTGGAACCCGGCTTTCACCGCAGCTGCGGTGTTGGCCACGGCCAGGTCGTAATCGTTATGGGCATGGAAGTCGAACCTAAGCTGCGGATAGCGTGTCACCATGTCGCGGCAAAACCGTTCGGTGGCATAGGGGTCGAGGATGCCCAGCGTGTCGGGGCACATGAAGCGCTGCACGGGGGCGTCGGCAAGCCCGTCGAGTATCGTGTAGACGTACCCGGGCGAATCCTGCATACCGTTCGACCAGTCTTCGAGGTAGACGTTCACCTTCATGCCCCGCGCGACGGCCCCGCCGATCGTGGCGCGGATGTCGCAGAGGTGCTCCTGCGGGGTGCGGCGCAGCTGTTCGCGGCAGTGTTTGAGCGACCCCTTCGCCAGCAGGTTCACCACGCGGCACCCGGCCTGGCCGAGCCAGTCGAGCGACACGCCGCCGTCGATGAATCCCAACGCCTCGATGCGGTCGGTATAACCTTTCGCGGCAGCCCATTCGGCGATGCGGCGCACGGCCTCCTGCTCGCCCTGCGAAACCCGCGCCGAGGCTATCTCGATGCGACTCACGCACAGTTCTTCCAGCAACAGCCGGGCGATGGAGAGTTTTTCGCGGGCGTTGAACGAAACCCCCGACGTCTGCTCGCCGTCGCGCAGCGTGGTATCCATTATCTCTACGCGGGGATACATCGCGCTGCTATTTATGCGCCTGTTCGAACGCTTCGATCTGGGGCGCGATGCTGCGCAGGTAGTCCACGTCGTCGTAGCCGTTCAGCAGGCACCGCTTCTTGTATGCGTCGATCTCGAAGCGCTCGCTGCGGCCCGTGGCGCAGATCGTCAGCGTCTGGTTGTCCAGGTCTACGGTGAATTGCGTCGCAGGGTCGCCGTCGATCGCCGCGAAGACCGCCGCGAGGAACTCTCCGCTTACCGTGATCGGCAGCAGCCCGTTGTTGAGGGCATTGTTGCGGAAGATGTCGGCGAAGAAGCTCGACACCACGACGCGGAACCCGTAGTCGGCGATGGCCCATGCGGCGTGCTCGCGCGAACTGCCGCAGCCGAAGTTGCGGCCTGCGACGAGGATTTTGCCCCCATACCGGCTGTCGTTGAGCGGGAACGAGGCGATCCGCTGCCCCCGGGCGTCGTAGCGCCAGTCGCGGAAGAGGTTGTCGCCGAATCCTTTGCGCTGGGTGGCTTTCAGGAAACGTGCCGGGATGATCTGGTCGGTATCTATGTTCTCCGTGCTCACGGGCACGGCCCCCGAGGTGAAGGTTTCGAATTTGGGTATGGACATATTGGTTTTGTTTTTTCCGGCATTCGGCAGCGGCCATTTTGCCGCAAAGCGGCATGTAAGCCCCTGCCTGAAGCGGGGGTTTGGGGGTGGGCCGGAATTATAAACGACGCCGAAGGCGGCGGCAACGACCGGCCGATCCAAACCGAAGTTAAAAATTTTTACATTTCAAACACCTTGCGCGGATCCTCGATCCTGCCGCATACCGCGGCCGCGGCGGCTACCGCAATGCCTGCAAGCATGGTGCGCGCACCGGGCCCCTGGCGCCCTTCGAAGTTGCGGTTCGAGGTCGAAACGCTGTATTTGCCTGCCGGGATCTTGTCGGCGTTCATCGCCAGACACGCCGAGCAGCCCGGCTGCCGGAGCTCGAACCCGGCGGCGGCGAGCACTTTGTCGAGCCCTTCGGCCCGTGCGGCGGCTTCGACGCCTTTCGAACCGGGGACGATCCATGCCGTCACGCCCTGGGCCTTGCGCCGGCCTTTGACCAGCTTGGCGAAGCGCCGCAGGTCTTCGATGCGGCCGTTGGTGCAGCTGCCCACGAAGACATAGTCGACAGGTTTGCCGAGCAGCTTTTCCCCGGCTTTGAATCCCATGTACTCCAATGCCTTGGGGTCGGCCTCGGCCGGGATCTGCGCATCGACGGCCATGCCCATGCCGGGGTTGGTGCCGTAGGTAATCATCGGGGCGATGTCGGCGGCATCGAACCGGTACTCCTTGTCGAATACGGCGTCGGCATCGCTGTAAAGCGCCTCCCAGCGGGCGATGGCCTGGTCGAACGCCGCTCCCTGCGGCGCACGTTCGCGCCCGCGCAGGTAGTCGAACGTCGTCCGGTCGGGTGCGATCATGCCGCCCCGCGCACCGCACTCGATGCTCATGTTGCAGACGGTCATGCGCCCCTCCATCGAGAGCGAACGGATCGCTTCGCCGGCGAATTCGATGAAGTAGCCCGTGCCGCCCGAAGCGGTGAGCTGCGAGATGATGTAGAGCACGACATCCTTGGCTTCGACGCCCGGGCGCAGTGTCCCGTCGACCGTGATGCGCATGCTCCGCGGCTTGGACTGGATGATGCACTGGCTGGCGAAGACCATCTCGACCTCCGAGGTGCCGACGCCGAATGCCACGGCGCCCAGTGCCCCGTGCGTCGAGGTGTGGCTGTCGCCGCAGACGATGGTCATGCCCGGCTGTGTGAATCCCAGTTCGGGGCCGATGATGTGCACGATGCCCTGGCGCGGGTTTCCCACGCCGAAATGTTCGATGCCGAATTTGGCGCAGTTGGCCTCCAGCGCCTCGACCTGGCGCCGCGATTCGGCCTCGGCGATCGGCAGGTGCTGGTCGACGGTCGGGATGTTGTGGTCGGCCGTGGCGGTGATTTGTGCCGGGCGTGCCACGCCGATGCCGCGCCGTTCCAGGCCTGCGAAAGCCACGGGCGACGTCACCTCGTGGATGTACTGGCGGTCGATGTAGAGCACCGAACGTCCGCCGTCTTCGGTGCGCACGGTGTGCGCATCCCATATCTTGTCCAGAAGTGTCCTGCCCATCTTACTCCTCCTTTTCCTTGCGTTCGGTTACGTTCAGTACGCGCAGCGCGTCGAGGAACGCCTCGATCGACGCCCGTGTGGTGTCGGTGTGCGCGGCGAAGCCGTGGACGGTGCGGCTGCCGCACTGTACCTGTACGTGTACGCGCCCCACGTCGTTCGAACCTTTGGTGATGGCCTGCATGAGGAACTCCATGAGCACGACCTTCTCGTTGATCAGGGTCTTGATCGCCGACACGGCGGCATCCACCGGGCCGTTGCCCGTGGCGATGGCCATGCGCTCGTGGTCGCCGAACTTCAGCACCACGGTCGCCGTTGGGACGAGCGTGCCGGTGGTCACCTGCAGGAATTTGAGCGATACGGACTGCTGTTTCATGCGGTCGATGTCGCCCACCAGATATAGCAGGTCGTAGTCGTGGATCTCCTTTTTCTTGTCGGCAAGCTCGAGGAACTTGCCGTATGTGTCGTCCAGCTCTTCCTGCGTGAGGTCGTAGCCGAGCAGTTCGAGCCTGTGTACGAGCGCCGCGCGGCCGCTGCGGGCCGTCAGGGCGATGACCGACTCGTTGAGGCCGATGTCCTGTGGGTCGATGATCTCGTAGGTCTGGCGGTCTTTCAGCACGCCGTCCTGGTGGATGCCCGACGAGTGGGCGAAGGCGTTGCGGCCGACGATCGCCTTGTTGGGCTGCACGGGCATGTTCATCAGGCTCGACACCAGGTGCGAGGCTTTGGTGATCAGGCGTGCGTCGATGCCGGTGTCGACGGCGATCTCCTTGTGGCAGCGCAGCGTCATCACCACCTCTTCGAGCGAGGTGTTGCCCGCGCGTTCGCCGATGCCGTTGATCGTCACCTCGGCCTGTCGCGCACCGTTGAGGATGCCGCTCAGGGTGTTGGCCGTAGCCATGCCCAGGTCGTTGTGGCAGTGGGTCGAGATGATCGCCTTGTCGATGTTGGATACGTGGTCGACCAGGTATTTGATCTTCGCGCCGTATTCGTGGGGCAGGCAGTAGCCCGTGGTGTCGGGAATGTTGACCACCGTAGCCCCGGCCGCAATGGCGGCCTCGACCACGCGGGCGAGGTATTGAGGATCGGCGCGCCCGGCGTCTTCGGCGTAGAACTCCACGTCCTCGACATAGCTTTTGGCGTATTTCACGGCTTCGACGGCCTGTTCGAGGATTTTCTCGGGCGTCGAGCGCAGTTTGTCGTAAATGTGCTGGGGCGAAACGCCTATACCCGTGTGGATGCGTTTGTGTCTGGCCAGTCGCAGGGCATCGGCGGCCACGTCGATGTCTTTTTTCACGGCGCGGGTCAGCGCACAAATCGTCGGGGCCGAAACGGCCTTCGAAATCTCGAGTACGGAGTTGAAGTCTCCGGGGCTGGAAATCGGGAACCCCGCTTCGATGACGTCCACGCCGAGGCTTTCCAGCAACTTGGCGACTTCGATCTTCTCGGTGGTGTTCAATTGGCAGCCCGGCACCTGCTCGCCATCACGGAGCGTGGTGTCGAAAATAAACAGTTTCTCGCACATAATATGACTAATCTAACTAACCTTGGCAACAAATATATTAAAAATATTTTCTAAATTCCTATTTTACCGGAGGAAAGTGCCTCTTATACCCGAATTTAGCGGCGTTTCCCCTCCGGGAGTCCGAATCCGGAAATAAAAACGGCTCCGGATGCCCGAAGCCGTTTTCCCATATATTTTCAGGTGTCGCCGGGATCTTTTGCCGGTTGCGCTGCGTTTTCCCGGCTGCCGGGGCGGCATTAATCGACCACCTCGACCCACTGTCCCTTTTTCAGGGCGCGGACGGCGTTGTCGTACATCGCCTCGCAGTAGACCGAAGGCAGGTAGTAGCGCCCCTTGTAGGTTGCCGTCAACTTGACGGGGATCTCCTTGCTTTCGCCCCTGCTCAGGTCGAAGTAGCTCAGCACCCGGTCGTCGCGGATATCCTGGTAGGTGAGCGACGACAAGTCCCGTTCGGAGGTGATCTCCCATCCTGCCGGGAAGATGTGGGTCAGCGCAAGGTCGGCGTACCGTTCGTAGCCGCTCTTGTTCGAAACGGTCACGATGGCGTAGAAATCGGTCGATACCCGGATCGAGGCAGGGTCGATGGCGGCACCGTCCATATTCGTGTAACGCACGTCGATCCGGATGCCGCTCGCAGCTTCGGTCTCCTCGCCCTTGCCGGGGGTATAACTCTGGCTGACGACCGCGTACAGGCTGCCCGAACCGTTGTTTCTCACCTCAGTCGGTGCGGCCAGGGGCATGCTCTCGATGGATTTGTCGGTCTTGACGATCTCCCTGCCCGCTGTGGCGTCGATGCCGGTCTGTCCCGCTACGGCGAAATTGGAAAGGGTGCTGAGCATCCATGCCGTCGACTGGGTGCTGAGCCACCTGTCTTTCTTGAGGATGTCCGACATCTTCAGCGCCATGCGGAAAGCCTCTTCGCGGCGTCCGAGTATCGTGAGCGTCATGAGCGAGATCGACATCCGGCGTTCGTCGCTGTTGTAGGTACCGTCGTAGGGGTTGGCCTTTTCCGCGTTGTCCCCGCAGAGCGAGATCAGCCCTTCGGCGACTTTCCTGTTGCCGTCCAAAGCGTATGCCGCCGCCAGCAGCCACTTGGCGTCGCTACTCAGCGAGGCGGCCTTTTCCCGGAGCTGGTTCATGGCACCCCGGGTCGGAGTCCCGTTCAGCGCCAGCACATACTGGGTATAGGCCTGGGTCAGGTAGTAGTCCGAGGGGTTGCCGCGCAGGTATTTGAGCGCCCGGTCGAGCATCGCCCTGTCCACGCCGTAGCCGTGTTTCGCAGCCTCGATCAGGAAGTGCGTCGCATAGACCGTCCCCCATTCCGAACCCGACGTGTTGCCGCTCCAGTAGGCGAATGCGCCGTCGGAGAGCTGGTAGCTGCCCAGGCGCGAAAGCACGCTCTTGACGTTGCGGTCGATGTCCTGCAGCATGTTCGCGTCGCACTCCACGACCGAGGGCAGGTAGAGCTGCGGGAAGGCGCCCGAGGTGATCTGCTCGATGCAGCCGTGGGGATACCTCACCAGGTATTCGAGGCGCCGCGAAAGGTCTAAGGGCGGGATCGACGAAAGTTCCAGCTTGGCCTCGCCGTTCTCCTTGAGGGGTCTTATCTCGGCCGTCTTGCCCGGGTCGATGACATAGTCCTTCGACAGGGTCACATAGGGGTTCGGCTCCCGGACGTCCAGTTCGATTTCCGACGCGGAGCTGTCGCCCGACGACGTAGCCGTGACCCGCACCTTTCCGATGCCGGTTCTGGTGTTGACCTTCAGGCGGAACGATACGACCTCCTCGCCGCTCCGGCCGAGCGTGATGCTCTTGCTGGACGGCCCGACGGTCGAGAACGATTCGTTCGCGGCGATCTTCACGTCGACTTTCCCGACCCCGTCTTCGAGGACGAAGACCGTGACCGGCACCTCGACTTCCTCGTCGGTGGAAACTACGCGGGGCATGGTGGCCTGCACCAGCAGCGGTTTTTTCACCGCGACATCCTTTTCCGCGGCGCCGAACGCCCGGCCGTTCGAGGCGACCACCATCACCCGAACCTCGCCGAAGTAGGGCGGGAGCGTGATTTTGTGCGTGTTCGTCTTCCCGGCTCCCAGCTTCTGTGCGTCGATGAACCGTACGACGGGCTTGAATCGCTGCGCTTTGAGCGCCCCCGTGTTGGGCTGCTCGGCGTCGCCGCCGATGGCGAACATCTGTTCGATCCTGCCGCCATAGGCGCCGATGACATAGTCGAACATGTCCCACGTGCGGACGCCCAGTGCCTCGGTCGCGTTGAAATAACCGTAAGGGTCGGGGGTTTTGAAGCGCGTCAGTCCCAGTAGCCCCTCGTCGACGAGCGCCAGCACGTAGCTCATTTTCCGGCCGTTTTTCTCCCGGACTTTTATCGTCACCTCCGATTCGGGTTTTACCGTTTCGGGCATCTCGACCACGGGGGTGAGCTTTCGCGCGGCGTCCTCGACGTCGAGCCGTGTCACGCCGAACAGGCGGATCGGTGCGTCGTTGAGCGTCGAGTTATGGGGCTGGACGAGCGTTACCGAGACATAGATGTTGGGGGCCATCCCCTCCTTGACGGGGATTTCGATGTCGGTTTGCTTGCCGGTGCACTCCACCCAGAAGCTTTCCCGCACGACGCTGCCGCTTTCGATGCCGACCAGCGCCCGTGCGCCCGGCGACGAGGGGATGGTGACCCTGGCCTTGTCCCCCGGGACGTATTTGGCCTTGTCGCGGGTGAGGGCGAGCCGCGTGGCGGCATCCGTCACCGAAGTGACGTCGCCCCGCCAATCGGACGAGGATACGCATACGATCCGGGTCGCCGAGTGTGCCCGGTTCGGGCTCGTGACGCGGATCATGTAATAGCCGTAATCGCCCGTGCTCCAGCGCATCGTGGCCTGCCCCGTGCCGTTCGAAAGGGTTGTCTGGAGGGTCTTGTAATTCGAGTTGAGCGCATTTTTGGCGTAGTGCGCCTGGGAATTGGGCGTTGAGGCGTCCCACCACCAGTAGGAATCCATTTTGTAGACCGATACGAGCACGTTTTCACTGCCGGGTTCGGGCTTGCCCTTGGCGTCGAGCATCACGACCTTTATGATATGCTCCTTCCTGCTGTCGAGGTATTCGTCGCCCCAGTCGCTTTTCTGGGTGGCGACCCCGATCCCGAAATAGGTGTCATAGGGCGATACGGTCGCGACCTGCTGGTCGACGCTGAAGTCGCCGCTCTTTTCGAAGACCTTCACCGTGAATTTGCCGCTCAGCATACCGGGGCTCAGCCCTTCCAGCGAGGAGAGTTCGTCGGTCGAGAGCGACAGCGACCCCTGGGCGTCGGTGGTGCCGGTGACGATTTCCCGCTCCTCGGTGCCAAAGTATTTCGAGGCGTCGTCGAACGAATAGCCCTCGTAGCCCTTGAAGCGAGTGGCGGTCTGTGACAACTGTGCCTGGAGCACCGCCTTGGCATCGGCCGCAGGGGCGCCGTGCAGCCACCGGGCGGTCAGGCTGCCCGTGAAATGCGCGGCGTCGACCAGTTGCCCGTCCCCGAGTTTCAGCTCGATTTTCATCCGGTTGGGCTTGATCGCGTCCATCCGGACGGATTTTTCGAACTGTGCGCCGCCGAAGGTGATCTTGGCCCGCCATAGCCCTGTCGGCGACGCCGGCGTCGTCCCCAGGCTGAACGTATAGATGCCGTCCGAGGAGCTGTTGTTCACGAGCGACTGCACCAGCTGCCCGTTCGGGTTGAAGAATTCCAGCGATGCCGGGTGGCTTTCGGGCAGCGGATTGTCCGAGGTGACGATGAACGTGAGGTGTATGTCGTCGCCCGGGCGCCATACGCCGCGTTCGCCGAAGATATAGCCTTTTATCCCCTTGGGATTTGCCGTGCCGCCCACGTCGAAATTACTCAGCGACAGGGCCGTGCCCGGTTCTACCTTCACGAAGGTGACGTCCCCTCCGGCTTCGGCCGTGACGATGTAAGGCTCGTCCTTCGTCCTCAGCACGGCCCGCCCTTCGGAATCGGTGCTCGCTTCGGCCAGTACCTGGTTCTGCCGGTCGTAGGCCCTGACTTTGCAGCCCCCTTTGGGGCGGGCGGAGACCAGGTCGGTCGTGTAGACGACGTACTGGTCGCTGCCGCTGCTCTTGCAGATGATGCCGATGTCGGACTGCACGACCACTTTCGACCGCTCCTTGTAAGTCCTGTAATCCCCGAAATAATAGTCGTAGTCGTATTCGTCGTCGACGGGCGTAAGCGGGTCGACACCCCGGATTTCGAGCAGGTACATCGACTTGCGGCTCTCGGTGATCAGGCGGCTCAGGTCGAGCGAATAGGTATTGCCCTGGTCGAGCCTGGTCGAAGACCTGGCCCCCAGGTCGATGGTCGTGTCGCGGACGACGCGCGACACGTAATCCATGGATGAATAGTACTGGTCGTCGTAGTAGTTCTGCTGGAAGAATTGCAGCAGGTTGTTGGCGAATATCTTTCGTACCCGCACCCGGGCTTTCTGGTAGTTCACCGCCTCGAACAGCAGCGACATGTCGTTCGACGAGGGAAGGATCGAGCCTTTGCCCGTGAAGCGGATCGAGGGGGTGCGCGACGGCAGCGTAGCCGTGAACGAATAGCTCTCCTTGAGCTTCTGCCCGTTCTTGCTCACTACGTCGCGGCCGATCGTGACACTATGCGCTCCCGTGGGGCGTGCTTCGGGATAGATGTAGAGCCTGTTTTTGTCGACCGAAGTCCGGAACTTGGTGTCGAAGCGGATCAGGTTTTTCAGATCCTGGTTCTGCCGGATGGGTTCGGAGAAGGTGACCACGATGGCGAGCGGTTCCGGATTTACGCTGTGGTCGATGACCGCGTATTCGTCCTTGCGGGGGACTTCCACCCGGAGGGTTTGCTTTTCGTCGTAATTGAAATCGAGCGTCAGCGTATAGCCCTCATCGCCCCGCGGGACGATGTTGCCCACGGTGTATTGGTGCGTGAGCCCGTCTTCCGAATGCGTCCATTTGACGTCGGTACCCGCCGTGCCGCTTATTTTGAGGTTCCGTTCCATGTAGCTGCCGTCGGCATAGTCCGACGAGACGATCTCGCCGATGAGTACATAGCCGGTCATCTCGTCGTTCTGCTGCAACCAGCTGTCGTTGTAGGTAAACCGCAGTTTGGGGGTCGCAAACCTGAACTCCGCGATGCCCTTGTGCTGCCGGCCGGTGAGTTTCGCGGCGTCGATGGCCACCTTGTACTGCGTGTCGTATTGCAGCGGGGATTTGGGAACGATGCGGATCATGCGCATCCCCGACAGGTAGGCGTCGAAACCGACGGCCGGGGTGATTGATATGGCATCCTGCATGGCGCTTTCCTCGACTTGTACGTTTTCGACGAACGTCACGTGGAGAGGCATCCTGACGCCCGTCACTCCGTTGGTCGACCATTCGATGATGTCGGACGTCTGCTTGCTGCACGAGGCGATGAGCAGGGCGGACAGCGCAAACAAAGCATGGCATATTGTTTTCATAATGGGGGATTTTAGGTAACTTTGCCAAAGATACGTAAAAATATGGCAAAAAAACCGGCTAAAAAGAGAATATGTTTTTTCGCGATGCTGGTCGTTGCCATGCTCGCCGCGGGGTATTGTTTGTTCCTGCCCCGGACGCTCTTCGACGAGCCTTTTTCGGCGACCGTGTGGAGCCGCGACGGCCGCCTGATGTCGGCCAAGGTCGCCTCCGACGGCCAGTGGCGTTTCTTTCCCACGGACAGCGTCCCCGAAAAGTTCCGGGTCGCCATCACGACCTACGAGGACAAACGTTTTTACTGCCATTTCGGGGTGGATCCGCTGGCGCTGGGGCGTGCCGTGCGGCAGAACCTTGCGGCCGGGCGGATCACGAGCGGGGCGAGTACGCTCACCATGCAGACCATCCGCCTGAGCCGCGGCGGGAAACCCCGCACGTTCCGGGAAAAGTTCGTCGAGATGGTGCTCGCCACGCGCCTCGAACTGCGTTGCAGCAAGGATGAAATCCTGGCCCTCTATGCTTCCCATGCGCCTTTCGGAGGCAACGTGGTCGGGCTGGAAAGTGCCGCGTGGTACTATTTCGGCCGCAGTGCGGCACAGCTTTCGTGGGCCGAATGCGCCATGCTCGCCGTACTGCCCAACTCTCCGTCGCTGATCCATATCCGCCGCAACCGCGAACGGCTGCGGGAGAAGCGTGACGGGCTGCTCGACCGGATTTGGCACGACGGCCGTATCGACTCGCTGACATGCGCCCTCGCAAAACAGGAGCATCTGCCCGACGCCCCCGAACCGATGCCGATGGAGGCGATGTACCTGCTGGGTAAAATGCGCGAAGGGTCGCTCCGCTCAACGCTCGACTACGACCTGCAAAGCCGGGTTAACGACCTCGCCCGGCGCTACAACAAGCGTTACCGGGGTAATAAGATCAACAACATGGCCATTGTCGTCATGGACGTGGGGAGCGGCGAAGTGCTCGCCTACGTAGGGAACGTGTACGACCCCGCCGACCGCACCGAGGGTACGAGCGTCGATGTGATTCCCGCCCCGCGCAGCAGCGGCAGCGTGCTCAAGCCCCTGCTCTATGCTGCGATGCTGGACAACGGGACGGCATTGCCTGCGATGCTTTTCCCCGACGTGCCGACCTATTACAGGGACTTCACACCCCACAATTACAACCGTACCTTCGACGGGGCGGTGCCTGCCGACCGGGTGGTCGAGCGTTCGCTCAACGTCCCTTCGGTGAGGATGCTCGACAAGTACGGGAAGGAGAACTTCCTTGCGCTGGTGCGTGCCCTGGGCTTCGGGACGATCGACCGGAGCGCCGCCCATTACGGGCTTTCGTTGATTCTGGGCGGCGCAGAGATTTCGTTGTGGGATCTGACCTCGGCCTACATGAAATTGGCGGCCAAACTCAACGGCCGGCAGACGATACGCACCCCGCATTACGACCCCGACGGCGGTACTGCGGTCGATGCCGGGGATATTCCCCTCTCACGGGGCGCGATATGGCTGATGGCCAATTCGATCAGCCACGTGGCCCGTCCCGAGGAGGAGGGCGAATGGCAGTATTTCTCGTCGTCGAAGAAGATCGGCTGGAAGACGGGTACCAGCTACGGCAACCGCGATGCGTGGGCTGTCGGCATGACCCCCGACTATGCCGTCGGGGTCTGGGTGGGGAACTGCACGGGCGAGGGACGCCCGCTGATGACGGGCGTGGGGTATGCCGCGCCTGTCCTGTTCGAGGTCTTCGGCCTGCTGCCCAAAGGGGAGTGGTTCGCGGAGCCCCTCGGCGACCTGGAACCCGCCGTGGTCTGCCGCCAGAGCGGCTATCTGGCGTCCCATATCTGCCCCGACCGCGATACGGTGATGATTCCCCGTGCGGCCGCCCTCGGGGAGGTGTGCCCCTACCACCGGATCGTCAACCTGAGCGCCGACCTGAAATACCGTGTGACGGCGGATTGCTACGACCCGGCCAGGATCGTCCGCATGCCGATGTTTATCCTCCCGCCTGCGCAGGAGTGGTATTACCGCCGGCAGCATCCCGATTACCGTCCGCTGCCCCCGCTGCATCCCGGCCTGCCGGGTAACCGGGCCGAAAACAATCCCATCGACATCATCTACCCGCAGCCGGGGCGTGTGCTGGTCGCCCCGAGGTCGCTCGAAGGGGAACAGCAGAGCCTTGTCTTTACGGCCGTGCACCGCGACCGCAATGCCGTGCTGTTCTGGCATATCGACGACGATTATATCGGTTCGACCTCTTTCGAACATAAGGTCTCCGTCCGCCCGGCGCCGGGGAAGCACCGCCTGACCGTGATCGACGAACACGGCGCTTCGCAGAGCGTCGTGTTCAGTTGCCGCTGATCCCTTCCGGCTCCGGATTGCCCGGCTCCGCCCTTGTCCGGCTGCTTACCCGTCTATCCGTAGCCGTGTATCCGGGCGCTTTCCGCATTCCTGTTTTTGTATCCCGGACATGGTGTCCCCGTTTTTGCCGGATGCCCCGCAGCCCTGTTTTTGTGCCGGGAGTGCGAAATATCCGCGTCGTTTGTGCTTTTTTACGAATTATGTCAAAAGGTCATACTAATATGTCATTTAAAAATATTTTTTGCGGGGCGTTTCCGGCTAATTTTGGAACCCGATACGGATATAAAATTCCTTAACCCAGAAATAGTCTAATCCAACCAGCCCATGAAACGCATTTTATTATTGTTAATGTCGGTGTTTATCGCCGCAGCGGTTTTTTCACAGGATAGAGTTCGGGCCTATTTAGTCTCGAACGCCCATTTTGATTCCCAGTGGAACTGGGATGTGCAGCGTTCGATCCGTGAGTACATCCCGAAGACGCTGGATCAGAACCTGTTCCTCTTGGGCACCTACCCGGATTATGTATTCAATTTCGAAGGGGGCATCAAGTACCAGTGGATGAAGGAGTACTACCCCCACCAGTACGAGTTGATCAAGCGTTACATCCGCGAGGGGCGCTGGCATGTCACGGGCAGCACGTGGGACGCGACGGATCCGAACATCCCTTCTGCGGAGTCCTTCACGCGCAATATCCTGTACGGGCAGCACTTCTACCGCCGGGAATTCGGGGTCGAAGGCACGGACATCTTCCTTCCGGACTGCTTCGGTTTCGGGTGGACGCTTCCGACGATCGCGGCCCACAGCGGTCTTATCGGTTTCTCGACTCAGAAACTCATGTGGCGGCACCGCCCGTTCCACGGTACGAGCAAGATTCCGTTCGAGATCGGCTTGTGGCAGGGCGTTGACGGCTCCCGTATCATGGCCGTGATGGACGCGCACAACTATACGACCAAGTGGCGTTACGAAGACCTCAGTCATAGCAAGTACCTGCAGGACATCGCCCAGAGCAACCCTCTGAATGCCGTTTACCATTACTATGGTACGGGGGACACGGGCGGTGCCCCGACCATCGAGTCGGTTCGGGCTTTGGAACTGGGACTGCAGGGCGACGGGCCGGTGGAGATCATCAGCGCCACGAGCGACCGCCTTTACAAGGACTACCTTCCCTATTCCTCCCACCCGGAGCTTCCGGTGTGGAACGGGGAGTTGCTGATGGACGTGCATGCCACGGGTTGCTATACCTCGCAGGCCGCGATGAAGCTCTACAACCGCCGTAACGAGCAGCTTGCGGACGCTGCCGAGCGCAGCGCCGTTGCCGCCGACTGGCTTGGGGCCGTGCCCTACCCGCGCGAGGTTCTCACCGAGGCCTGGAAACGCTTTATCTGGCACCAGTTTCACGACGACCTTACGGGTACGAGCCTCCCCCGTGCCTACGAGTTCTCGTGGAACGACGAGCTGATCTCGCTCAAACAGTTCGGGGACGTACTCACGACCTCGGTTGGCGCGGTTTCTCGGGGTCTGGATACCGATGTCAAAGGGCTCCCCGTGGTGCTCTACAACGCTGCGGGGTTCGAGGTCTCGGACGTGGTGGAGGTTACGCTTCCGCTCGAAGGCAGCAAGTTCACGGTCTACGACGACAAGGGCGTCCGGGTTTCCTCGCAGGTGCTGGGCACGCAGCAGGGGCAGACGCGGCTGCTGGTCGAGGCCACCGTCCCGGCTGCGGGGTATGCCGTCTACGACATCCGCAAGGGCGGGCAGCCGAAGGCCCCGGCGATAAAGGCCGGCGCATGGGGGCTGGAGAACAGCGTCTATAAACTTACGCTGGACGCCAACGGCGACATCTCGTCGATCGTCGACAAGCGTCATGGCCGCGAGCTGGTGGCCGCCGGCAAGTCCATCCGCCTTGCGTTCTTCCCGCAGAACGAGTCTTACAGCTGGCCGGCCTGGGAGATCCTCAAGAAGACCGTGGACGTATCGCCGCAGGCCATCACGGGCGAGGTGAAGGTCACCGTGGCCGAAGAGGGGCCCCTGCGCGCCTCGGTATGCGTGGAACGCACGCTGGGGGATTCCCGCTTCCGGCAGTGGATCACGCTGCGCGAAGGCGCCCAGGCCGACAGGATCGACCTTGTGAACGACATCGACTGGCAGTCGTCCAATGCGCTGCTGAAGGCCGAGTTCCCGCTTTCGGTCTCGAACCCCGAGGCGGTCTATGATCTTGGCGTGGGCTCCGTGGCGCGGGGCAACAACACCGCGACCGCCTACGAGGTCTATGCGCAGCAGTGGGCCGACCTCACCGACGCGGACGGCAGCTACGGGGTCTCGGTGCTCAACGACAGCAAGTACGGCTGGGACAAACCCGCGGACAACACGCTGCGCCTTACGCTGCTGCATACGCCTGCGACCAAGGGCGGCTACGCCTACCAGAACAAGCAGGACTTCGGACACCATACGTTCACCTACTCGATCGTAGGGCACGCGGGCGATTACCGCGCGGGAGGTGCCGTGCGCAAGGCCGAGGTGCTCAACCAGCCGCTTCGGGCATTTGTCGCGTCCCGCCACGGCGGGGCGCTGGGCCGCAGCTTCTCACTGGCCTCCTCGCAAAACCCCAATGTGGCGCTGCGGGCGCTCAAACAGGCCGAGGATTCGGACGAATATGTGGTTCGTTTCTACGAGACCTCGGGTCTCGGGTCGCAGCAGGCCGTGGTGGGCTTCGCGGCGCAGATCGTCGACGCCCGGGAGCTCAACGGCGTGGAGGATGTCGTGGGCGACGCGGAGTTCAGCGGCCGCGAGCTGCGCTTCGAGGTCGGGCCCTTCGGCATGAAGACCTTCCGCGTGAAACTCGCCAAGCCCGCCCGGGCGCTCACGCCCGCCGCGGAGGCGGCGGTGGAGCTGCCTTACAACGTCAAAACGGCCTCTTACAACCCGTTCCGCTCGGACGCCAACTTCGACGGCAAGGGCTGCTCTTACGCCGCCGAGCTGCTGCCGTCCCGCATCGTGTACGGGGGTGTCGGCTTCGAGATGGGGGATCCCGCCGCGGAGAACGGCGTCAAATGCCGCCGCGACACCATCGACCTGCCCCGCGGGCGCTATGGCAAGCTCTACCTGCTGGCCGCCTCGACCATGTACGACACGCAGGCCGTATTCACCGTCGACGGAAAGGAGCACACGGCACTGGTACCCTATTATGGCGGCTTCATCGGACAGTGGGGCCATACGGGGCATACCGAGCCCTACCTCAAGGATGCGCAGGTGGCCTTCGTGGGCACGCACAAGCATGATATGATCCGCAACGAGGACAGGCCCTACGAATTCACCTACATGTTCCGCATCGGCCTCGACATCCCCGAGGGGGCACGGCAGCTGGTACTGCCCGACGACCCGCGCATCGTGGTGTTCGCGGCGACGGTGGCCGAAGACCCCGCCGGAGGTATCGGTGCGGCCTGCGACCTGCTGCGCGTGCAGCTGCCCGTGAAAGGCGCCGACGCCTCGCAGGCCGGGCGGCGAAACCTGCTCTACGGCAAACCCGTCGTGGAAAGGTCGGGGGAGGTCAACGCCTCCGAGAGGGCCGAGTGCGCCACCGACGAGGACGTATCCACCAAGTGGTGCGATTACAGCGATGCCAAACCCAAGCTGCTGGGGGTGGATCTCGGACGGGAGACCACGATCCGGGGTTGGTATGTCATGCACGCTGCGCTCGAAGCCCTGGACTACATCACAAAGGAGTACTCCCTGCAGGTGCGCCGGAGCCCCGGCGAAGAGTGGAAAACGGTGGACACGGTCTACGACAACACGGCCCTCGAAACCGACAGGGTTCTTCCGCAGCCCGTAACAGCCCGATACGTGAGGCTCGTGGTCTCAAAACCTGACCAAAGCGAAGGAAATACCGCCAGAATCTATGAATTCGAGGTGTATTGACGGATGACGGTAAGATTGGGCGGGGCGGAGGCTGTAACGGCTCCGCCCCTGCCTTTTCCGGGCGGAAGCGGAATTCCGGCCCTTTCCCTTCTGGCAATTCCTTTCCCGAAGACTCCTGTGCCGAAACCGCTTCCGTCAGATGGCCGAATCCCGTTCGGTCAAAATACACAGGCTAAAAATCAATTTATCCGCCTGCCGTTTTGAAAATAAGGGGCAATTTTGTAATACGGAAAAAACGGTTCCCGATGCACGGCCTGCGGTTGCCTGCCGCTCGGCCGGAACCGCAAACTTTTTAGATGGAATACGAATCCCAAACCCGAACCGATATGAATGCTGAAATCCCGGCCGGATATCTGTCCCGGCCCGCCAGGGCTGCCGCCCTCGTTTTGTGTGCAGCCCTGTTGCCGCTTTCGCATCCTGCGTATGCGGCCAGGAAAATAGACCGCAAAGCGGTCGTAACGCGCCATAACCCCGAAATCCGGGAGGGCAATCTGCGCGGGCCGATGCAGGTCGGCAACGGGGAGTTCGCCTTCGGGTTCGATATCAGCGGTATGCAGACCTTTTCGGACAATGCCAATACGATGTCGAACTGGGGCTGGTACCGTTTCCCGCTGCCGCAGGGGCAGCGCCCCGAAGATTTCAGGGGCGCGGAATGGGAGGCGCAGGGCCGTATGGTGCGCTATGACATTCCCAATCCCGAGCAGGGGGCGTTGCGCGACTGGATGGTGCGCAACCCGCAGCGGATCAACCTGGGGCGCATCGGGCTGGTGTTGATAAAGGACGACGGCTCGCGGGCCGGGATCGGGGATTTGACCGATCCCGTGCAGCGGCTCGACCTGTGGACGGGGACGGCGACGAGCCGTTATAGCATCGACGGCCGGGAGGTGGTCGTAACGACTGTCGGGCATCCGGAGAAGGACGCCGTGGCCGTGAGGATCGAGTCGGAAAAAGTGGCCGACGGAACGGTCGGCATCTCGTTGCGGTTTCCTTTCCCGTCGAACACGGAATTCGGCAGTGCCGCCGATTGGGACAGCCCCGGAAGGCACCTTACGGAGCTTTCGCCCGGGATACATATGGCCAGCTTCCACAGGCAGCTCGACGATACGAATTACGATGTCCACGTGCAGTGGGACGCCGGGGCAGTGCTCCGCCGGACGCAGGAGCACTGTTACGAACTGATTCCCGCCACCGATGCGCGGGAGATCAGTTTTGTGGTTTGCTTCGACAAGATCGTGGGCAATGCCGCCGTGCCGACCTTCGCCCAGACCCGAAGCGCCAGCGCCCGGCACTGGCGCGAGTTCTGGGAGGGCGGCGGTGCCATCGACCTCTCGGGGAGTTCCGATCCCCGCTGGCGCGAGCTGGAACGGCGGGTCGTGCTCTCCCAATACGTGATGGCCGTCAACGAGGCCGGATCCCTCCCGCCGCAGGAGAGCGGCCTTGTCAATAACGGCTGGTACGGCAAGTACCACCACGAGATGATCTGGTGGCACTGCACCCACTATGCCCTGTGGGGCCGTTGGAAGATGGCTTCCGGGATGATGGAAGTCTTTGCGGACAATCTTGCCACGTACAGGCGCAAAGCCGCCATGCAGGGATACGATGGCGCTCGCTGGCCCAAGACTATCGGCGACCATGCGTGGTGGGAGTGGCCGCTGGAAACCACGGCGCTGCTCATCTGGCAACAGCCGCACCCGATTTTCTACGCCGAACTCGAATATCGGCAGCATCCCACGCGCGAAACGCTGGAAAAATGGCGTGACGTGGTCTTCGAAACCGCTGATTTCATGGCTTCCTATGCGCATTACGATGCGGCGGCGGATCGCTATGTCCTGGGGTACCCGTTGCAGGTCGTAGGCGAGAATGCCGACCCGCGGACGACCGTCAACCCGACATTCGAACTGAGCTATTGGCTCACCGGGCTGCGGATCGCCGGCCTGTGGCGCGAGCGGCTGGGCCTGCCGGCAAAGGCGGAGTACGGACGGGTCTATGATAAATTGTCGCCGCTTCCCGTGCAGCAGGGCGTATACGTTTCGTGGGAGAATATCGACGGGATGTGGACGCGCTACAACTGGGAGCACCCGGCGCTTATCGGCGCCTACGGCATGCTGCCCGGCGACGGGGTGGATATCCCCACGATGGAGCGGACGCTGATGAAGGTGCACCGCGAATGGAAGCTGCACGAGACCTGGGGCTGGGATTTCCCCATGCTCGCCATGTGCGCCGCCCGGCTCGGGAAACCCGAAATGGCGGTCGATTATCTGTTGGATTACCCGGCCTTCGACTTCAATGCCTGCGGGCTGGTCGGCGGCGGACGTGCGCCGTTCCCCTATTTCCCGGGCAACGGCGGGCTGCTCTATGCCGTGGCGATGATGGCTGCCGGCTGGGACGGTGCGCCGTCGGGCAATGCCCCCGGATTTCCCTCGAAAGGATGGGTGGTCAAACACGAGGGGTTGCACAAGGCCCTCTGACAGACGGATGAGCCATAACCTGAAATTACCGATGATATGCGTTTTTTACCGATTGTTTTTTTCCTCTCCCTGATTGCCGGGCAGCGTGCCGCTGCGCAGGCCGATTTCAGCCTGGCGCCCGTAACGAAGGTTTCGCCCCGGGAACTGGCCGAAAAATTCGCTTCGCCTCCCGGCGAGGCCGGGATGTCGTGTTACTGGTGGTGGCTCAACGGGGTCGCTACCGAGGCGTCGATCACCCGCGACCTCGAAGAGATGAAGGCCAAAGGCTACGGGTCGGCCTCGCTGATCGACGCTGGGGGATTCAACCAGGTGACCGGAAAGCCCGGGCCGGGCAACGTGTTCCTCTCGCCCGGCTGGATGGCGCTTTACCGCCATGCGGTGCGCGAGGCCGACCGGCTGGGGATCGCCCTCGCCGTCAACGTGACCAGCGGCTGGAATCCCGGCGGGCCGTATATCACGCCCGAACTGGCCTTGAAAAAACTGACCTGGTCGGAAACCGACGTCGCCGGAGGACGCCGGGTCGAATTGGAACTGCCGCAGCCGCCGACATGGTATATGTATGAGGATGTCCGCGTGCAGGCCGTGAAAAAGGCTCCGGAGGGCACTCCGATGCGCGACGACGCGATCCCGAACTGGTCGGCCAAGGCGTTTTTCAGCGGGCTGGGTTTTCAGGAAATGTTTCCGCTCGAAAGATTGAGCGCCGACTTTTATTACGATTCCGGCGCCGAACCCCTCTGCCGGGAGGATATACTCGACCTGACGGCGTTTTACGACGGCAAGACGCTCGTGTGGGATGCCCCGGCAGGCGAGTGGACGGTGATCCGCTACGGCTGGACATGCACCGGGGCGCACACCTCCACTTCGAGCGACGGTTGGTCGGGCCTGTCGCTCGACCACCTGAACCCCGATGCCTTCGATGCCTTTCGCGAGCATGTGCTGCAACCGCTGGTCGGGGCTGCGCGGGAAGAAGGCAACAGCGTCAGGTTCCTGCTGACCGACAGCTGGGAAATGGGGCTCGTCAACTGGACGAACCGTTTTCCCGAAGAGTTCCGGAAATTCCGGGGCTACGATCTCTGGGCCTACCTGCCGGTGATGACCGGCCGTGTCGTCGACAGCCCCGAGGTGTCGAACCGTTTTCTGCAGGACATCCGCCGGACGGTCAGCGACTGCATCCTCAATTACCACTATAAGCCTTTCCGGGAGTTCGCCAACGCGAACGGCATGCTGATAGACCCCGAGGCCGGGGGGCCCTGTTACACGCCGGTCGACGCCCTGGAGGTCATGGGCGCATGCGATATTCCCCACGGTGAATACTGGGCGCGCTCCACTTCGCACGTCGCCTCCGAGCAGGCGCGCCTGTCGGTGCGGCAAAGCGCCTGTGCGGCGCATACCAACGGCAAGCGGTTCGTCGAAGCCGAAGGCCCGACCAGTATCGGCCCGCACTGGGAACGGTCGCCCCGCGACCTGAAAGGGCTGATCGACCGGATATTCTGTTCGGGCGTCAACCGCCTGGTATGGCACACCTTCACTACTTCGCCCGGGGAGTACGGCAAGCCCGGCATCGAGTATTTCGCCGGTACGCATCTCAACCCCAACGTGACGTGGTGGGAGCAGGCCGGGGATTTCGTGGGGTATATCGGCCGCTGTTCGTACCTGCTCCAACAAGGGTTGTTCGTCGCCGATGCGCTCTATTACAACGGCGATGACGTCCCCAACATGGTCTTCCTGAAAGAGGAGGTGACTGACCTGGGCCCCGGTTACGACTGGGACAAATGTTCGAAGGACGTGATCCTGAACCGCCTTTCGGTCGAGGACGGGCGCCTCGTGCTGCCCGACGGCATGTCGTACCGGGTGCTGGTGCTGCCCCGCCTCGAACAGATCGACCTCGACGTGATGCGCAGGATCGAGCGCCTGGTGCTGGACGGCATGGTGCTCGTCGGCGAGCCGCCCCGGCGGACGACGGGCTTGTCCCGCTATCCGGATGGGGACAGGGAACTGAACGACATCGTGAACCGTATGTGGCGGTGCAATGCGGGCAGCTGGCTGGACGGCGTCAACCGCACCGAAAACCTCTACGGCAAAGGGCGCGTCATCCGCGGGCAGAAGTTGAGCCATGTGCTCAGGTCGCTTTCGGCACCACCCGATTTCTCGTATGTCTCCGATAACCCGGCGACGAAGCTCGACTATATCCACCGCGCCACGGATCGGCAGGATATCTATTTCGTGGCAAATCGTTTCGCCCTGAACGGCATAGACGACTATTACTACCGTTACACGCCCGTCGCTTACGACCGCTTCGAGGATGTCGAATGCCGCTTCAGGGTTACGGGGCGGACTCCCGAGTTCTGGGATCCGCTCACGGGCAGGATCAGCCCGGTGGCCTATTATTACGAGAAGGACGGATACACGCATATCCCGATGCACTTTGCCCCCGAAGGAGCCGTGTTCGTAGTGTTTACTGAAGGCGGCGGGCAGGCGGAGCACATCGTGCGGGTCGACCGCAGCGGTTCTCCGCTTTCCGCGGCGCAGTCCTCCTCGCCCCGCTATCCGCAGGTCGGGTTCGAATATGCGGGGACGGATGTCTATGCCGCCGTTTACGACCCGGGACACTACACGGTGTACTGGTCGAACGGAAGCACCTCGGTCGCGGAAGCGAAACGCCTGCCGTCGGAAATCACCGTCGGCGGCGACTGGAGCGTGCGCTTCGACCCTGACTGGGGCCCGAAAGAGGCCGTTGTCTTTCCGGAACTGATCTCGTGGACGGAATCCCCGGAGCCCCTGATCCGCTATTATTCCGGAAAGGCAGTCTATGAAAACGCTTTCGATCTGGATAAAGATCAGATCCGGGGGCGGAAGGTGCTGCTCGACCTGGGAAATGTGCAGGATGTGGCCGTGATCCGGGTGAACGGACATGAATTCCCCGTTTCGTGGTGCTCGCCCTATGAGGTCGACATCACCCCGTATGTCCGTGCCGGGCGCAACCGCCTGTCGGTCGACGTCGTCAACCTTTGGCCTAACCGGCTCATCGGAGACGGCAAGCTGCCCCCGGGGGAACGGATGACCCGAAGCAACATCAGCAAATACGACGCCCCGGATGCGGAGAAGTACATGCGGGTTTCCGGCCTGCTGGGGCCGGTACGGGTCAAATTCTTCGAACGGGTGAAAATTACTCCGCAGGATAAAAATTGAGAGGACATGAAATATCTGAAAATATGTATGATGCTGGCGCTCGCCTTTGCGCCTGCCGCCGGGTTCGCGGGCGGCGAAGATTCCGGGGCGCCTTTTGCGCACAACCGGGCGCCGTTGGCGCCCAAAGCCTATGCCGAGCTGCCGCTGGGTGCGATCCGGGCACAGGGCTGGCTGCTCGAAATGCTGGAACGCCAGCGTTCCGGGGCGACCGGACAGATGGACAGGCTCTATCCCGAGGTCATGGGCCCGCGTAACGGCTGGCTGGGCGGCGACGGCGACCAGTGGGAGCGCGGCCCCTATTGGATCGACGGGCTGCTGCCGCTGGCCTATATCCTGGATGACGGGCAGCTCAAGGCAAAAGTGCAGCCCTGGGTCGAATGGGCGTTGCAAAGCCAGCGCGAAGACGGTTATTTCGGCCCGGCACAGGACTATCCTTACGAGGCGGGCCTGCAACGCGACAACTCGGCCGACTGGTGGCCGAGGATGGTGGTGCTGAAGATACTCCAGCAGTACTATTCCGCGACGGGCGACCGGCGCGTCGTCGATTTCATGACCCGCTATTTCCGGTACCAGTTGAAAACCCTGCCCGAAAAACCGCTGGGCCACTGGACATTCTGGGCACGCTACCGGGTGTGCGACAATTTGCAGGCCGTCTATTGGCTTTACAACCTGACCGGTGACGGATTCCTGCTGGAACTGGGCGACCTGCTCCACAGTCAGGGGCATGATTTCACCCGTATGTTCCTTCGCTCGGACGACCTCAAACGCTTCGGCTCCATCCACTGCGTAAACCTGGCGCAGGGGCTCAAGGAACCGGTTATCTATTACCAGCAGCATCCCGACCGGGAGTATATCGACGCCGTGAAAAAGGGGCTGTCCGATATCCGGCTGCTGCACGGCCAGCCCCAGGGAATGTTCGGCGGGGACGAGGGGCTGCACGGGAATAACCCTACGCAGGGCTCGGAGCTGTGTTCGGCCGTCGAACTGATGTATTCGCTCGAAAAGATGACCGAAATCACGGGCGACGTCGCCTTTGCCGACCACCTCGAACGCATCGCGTTCAATGCCCTGCCGACGCAGGTCACCGACGACTTCATGCACAAGCAGTATTTCCAGCAGCCCAACCAGGTGATGGCGACCCGCCATACGCATAATTTCTACGAGGACGCCAACCACGCCCGCACGGACATCGTTTTCGGGACGCTTTCGGGATACCCCTGCTGTTTCTCGAACATGCACCAGGGATGGCCCAAGTTCACGCAGAACCTGTGGTATGCCGCGCCCGGCGGCGGTGTGGCGGCGATGCTCTATTCGCCTTCCGAAGTTTCGCTGAAGGTCGGCGGCGGGCATGCGGTCACGATCGGCGAAGATACGGCCTATCCCATGGAGGACGAAATCCGCTTCACGATCCGGATGTCCGGTAAAAAAGCCTGTAAATTCCCGTTCCACCTGCGCATTCCCGCCTGGTGCCGCAACGCCGAGGTCTGCCTGAACGGGACGGTGATCGGGAATCCCCGCGGCGGGAGCATGGCCGTCTTCGACCGGGAGTGGCGCGACGGCGACCGGCTCGTGCTGCGCCTGCCGATGGAAGTGACCACGAGCCGCTGGTACGAAAACTCCGTGGCCGTCGAGCGCGGCCCGCTGGTGTATGCCCTCGCCATGCGGGAGACTTGGGAGAAAAAACCGTTCGGTGACGGCGAGACAGCCCAGTTCGGCGACGAATATTACGAGGTGACCTCTGCCGACAAGTGGAATTACGGGATACTTGCGCGTGCCGCGGAACAACCCGAAAAACATTTTTCCGTATCTTTGGACAAGGAAAAACAGCAGGGACGCTTTTTCTGGAATCCCGAAAATGCACCCGTCAGGATACGGGTCAGGGCGCGCGAGATCCCGACTTGGACGCTGTATAACGAAATGGCCGGGCCCCTGCCGTACTCGGTTTGCGCAAGCCCCTGCCCCGAGGAGGAGATCGAACTGATACCCTACGGTTGTACGACGCTGCGCATCTCGGAATTCCCCCTGGTACGCTAACCCTTCCGTAACGTGTTGTTTGCTAATACCCGGACTTATGAGAATCATCTATAAAACCTGCTTTTTATTGCTCTCCGTCATGGCCGCCCGCGCGGCCTTTGGCCAGGTGGCGGCCGTGCCCGATGCGGAAGAGCTGCGCCGTCCCTTCGGGGCTGACGATATTTCCAATTTCCGGACGCCGCCCCGGATCAACTATCCCCAGACGTGGTTCCATTTCATCGGCGGCAATGTATCTGCCGAGGGAATTACCGAAGACCTCGAGGCGATTGCCGGAGCGGGGATTTCGGGCGTGCAACTGTTCCACGGGCAGTTCGGCGGCCCGTGGCCGGGCGTCGAACCCCAGATCACGGCGCTGAGCCCGATGTGGGACGACGTGGTGAAGCATGCTGCAAAAGAGGCGCACCGGCTGGGGCTGCGCTTTACGATGCAGAACTGCTCGGGATGGGCGACCTCGGGCGGCCCGTGGATCGAACCGTCGAATGCGATGCGCCATCTGGCCTGGAGCCGCACGGATGCCTCGGCAGGGGACAGGGGCGTGGTGCTGCCCCTTCCGCAGACGGGGCGGGAGGCATGGCGCGATTACCGCGACATTGCCGTGCTGGCCTTTCCCACGCCGCTGGACGATACCGGCGATTTCCTGAAGCCCCTCTCGGCCGAAGGGAACCGCGACCTGCCGTGGAAGGAGGTGCTCTCCGGTACGAACCGCAGCCCGGTGCACCTGCCGCCGTGCGGCGACGGCGAACCCGTGCGGATCGAGGTCACGTTCCCCGAGGCAGTCACGATCCGCACCATCGAACTGCCGAGCATGAACAGCATCAACCATCCCCGCTGTTACGAGCCTGGCATCACCCTCAGCGTCGAAGCCATAGCCCCTGACGGGCATGCCACGCGGGTCATGCACGGTGCGGTGCCCTCGGCCAATTCGCAGGATAATACCCCGGTCTCGTTCGCCTGTGCCGACGGCGGTGCAACTGCCAGGTACCGTATTACGATCGAAAACAAATACGACATGACGCTCTGGTCGCTCAAACTGTATACGGCAGCCCGGAAAAACTGCTGGGAGTCCGAGGCGGGATGGACGCTCCGCAACCTGGAGCGGGCGAACGCCCACCCGCAGCAGAACCCTGCCGCATATGTTGCCCGGGATCGGATCGTGGACATCACGGATGCAATGCGCGAAGACGGTACGCTGGAGTGGACGGTGCCCGAGGGGCGCTGGACGATCCTGCGCATCGGCCATGTCAATACCGGCCGGCGGAATTCACCGGCCCCTCCCGAAGGAACCGGGTGGGAGTGCAACAAATTGTCGCCCGACGGGGCCCGGGCGCAGTTCGCCGGCTACATCGGACGCCTGCACGACGGCCCTTTGTCCGGCGGGCTGCTCGATGGCATGCTGCTCGACAGCTGGGAATGCGAGACACAGACCTGGACGGACGATATGGAGGCCGAGTTCGCCGGGCGTAACGACTATGCGCTGCGCAGCTGGCTTCCGGCCGTCATGGGCTTCGTGGTCGACGACCAGGAGACCACGGCGCGGTTCCTGCGCGACTGGCGTGCGACGATTTCGAAACTTTTTTCCGAGAATTTCTACGGGACGATGGCTGCGCTCGCCCGGGAGAAGGGCCTGACTATTTCGTATGAAACGGCCGCCGGCGACGTTTTCCCGGCCGACATCCTCGAATATTACAAATATGCCGATGTCCCGATGTGCGAATTCTGGCAGCCTTTCACCGACGGCTTCGTCGGGTCGCTGAATTTCAAGCCCATAAAACCGGCCGCTTCGGCCGCCCGTTTCTACGGCAAGCCGCGGGTTTCGGCCGAAGCCTTTACCTCGTTCACCCATACGTGGGACGAACAGTGGAGTATGCTCAAGGAGGTCGCCAATACCAACCTGGCCGAGGGCGTCACGCACCTCATATACCATACCTATACGCATAACCCGCAACGGCCGTTCCTGCCTCCCGGGACATCGTTCGGCGGGCCGGGTATCGGCACCCCTTTCCTGCGCGGGCAGACCTGGTGGAAACACATGCCCGTCATCAACGATTATTTTGCCCGTTGCAGCTATATGATGGAGCGGGGGCGGCCCGTTTCCGACATCATCTGGTACCTGGGTGACGAACTGAGCCCCAAGCCCGACCAGGATCCCGCCTTCCTGCAAGGATACAAATACGACTATTGCAACCCCGATATACTGATGAACCGCCTCCGCGTGGAGGAGGGAATGTTCGTGACGCCCGATGGTCTCCGTTACAGCGTGCTGTGGCTGCCCGACAACTGCCGGATGCTGCCCGCAACACTCGAGAAGATCCTCGCCTTCGTCCGGGCAGGCGCCACCGTTATCGGCGAGGCCCCCGAGGGGTTGGCGACGCTCAGCGGCGGGATGCAGGCGCAACGGCGTTTCGACAAAGCCGTAAAGGCGATTTGGGGAAGGCGTACCGCAGGCGTGCGGAAAGTCGGCAGGGGGCGTGTGATTTCGGGGCTGGCGATTCCCGAAGCGCTCGCTGCCGCCGGCATAACGCCCGACGTCCGGGGCGATGTGCTTTGGGCGCACCGCCGTACGGAAGGGGCGGACTGGTATTTCGTGTGTCCTCCGAAAGGTGCGGGTTTCGCCGGAACGCTGGATTTCCGTTGCAGCGGCATCGTCGAAGTGTGGGATCCCGTGACGGGCGGCAGAACCCGGGCACAGGCCGTCGCCTGCGGGGATCGCACCCGCGTGTCGCTCGAACTGCCGCAGTCAGGGTCGTGCTACGTCGTATTCCGGAGGGATGTCCCGGAGTCCGATCTGCCGCAGTCGCACGTCGCCGCAGGGACGCAAGCCGCCGCGATCCCCCTGCGGGATTGGACGCTTCGTTTCCCGGCGGGTTGGGGTGCCCCCGAAAGGCTGGAACTGTCGGAGCTGAAGCCCTGGAAAGACCTCGGCCTGTCCGAAGAGGGGCGGGCGTTCTCCGGCACGGCGGTTTACGAAACGACGTTCGAAGCCCGGGAGCCGGGTGCCACATATACGCTCGACCTGGGGCGTGTCGGGATGATTGCGGCGGTGACGGTGAACGGCCGCCCTGTGCAGACGCTTTGGGCGCCGCCTTACCGTACGGACATCAGCGATTATGTCCGTCCCGGAACCAATGCGGTTGTGGTCGAAGTGACCGGGAGCTGGTTCAACAGGCTGGTCTACGATGCGGCGCAGGAGCCCGCGGCACGCAAAACCTGGGTGATCCGCTGGCCCTCGGCCGATGAACCGCTGCGGGAAAGCGGACTTCTCGGGCCTGTGCGTGTGATGTGGTAAATAGCTTGTAATCAGAATTAATCGGTGTTAAACTTTCTGTGGTTTAGCACCGATTAACTTTTTATTTACAACTATTCGATTTAGTCAAAAGTTTATGCTATAAGGTCATTTTATAATATTCTTCGCAGATTAAAATACCTAATTTTATGTTGTAAAATAAAATAGGAAAAACTAACCCGCATATACCTAAAAAACTATTCCAATGGCAAAATCCCGTATATCCTTATTCTGAAATCCCATCTTCTCCTGAATTGCCCGACTGTATCTGAAAGGCTTGGAAGACCGTATTTATTGATTATTAGATGCTGATTTTTTTAGCATAACCCTTCTTTGTGCCATAACGGAAGTATTCTTCTCTCGGATACCTCTTTGTGGAAAAACTCTGATTTGCACTTGTATGTGGATGAAATTAACTTTTTAAAATGAACCTAAAATTATTAAATATGAAGAAAATTATTGCTAAGGATTACCGGCCTCGTTTTTTTAGCCAGGTTTGTCTGTTCGCGACAATGGTTTTGCTGATGTTCCTAATGGTTGGCTGGCCCGTGACGGCAAATTGCGCCGATCTTATGCAGGATGGAAAAGTTCAGAGATCTGGTATTGTAAAAGATGTTCAGGGAAATGCCATCGGTGGTGCTACAGTTATTATCGCCGGGACTTCTATTGGTACAACGACGAATGAAAAAGGCGAATTTATAATCGAAGCTGCTCCTTCGGATGCTTTAATGATTAATTTTATCGGCTACCTCCCGCAGAATATCTCAGTTGGTTCGCAAAACCATTTCGATATCGTGCTGGAAGAATCCACTACTTCAATTGACGAAGTGATGGTTGTTGGTTACGGCGTACGAAAGAAAACAACGCTTACAGGATCGGTGGTTTCGGTTAAAGGCGATGAGATTGCGAAAAGTCCCGCTATAGATGTTACTGCTGCATTAGCGGGGCGCCTGCCGGGTCTTATTGTAAATACCCGTGCCGGTGATCCAGGTGCCCCCGATACACAGGTATTAGTCCGTGGACGCGGAACCACAGGGGATAATTCGGCATTAATCATCATTGACGGAGTCGAACGTGGCGATATCAGTAAATTGAATCCTAATGATATCGAGAGCGTTAATGTCTTGAAAGATGCTGAGGCTGCAATTTACGGTTCCCGAGCTGCGAACGGCGTGATTCTGATTACGACCAAACGGGGTGCCAAAGGAAGTGCTGTCGTTAACTTTTCGTTCGACCAAGGGTTCCAACAACCTACACGTACCCCTAAAATGGCTGATTCGTATACGTTTGCGAATGTAGCCAACGATATGGCTATATTGCGTCATTCCGATCCCAACAGCGCTCCTGTATTACCCTATTCTCCCGAAGACCTTGCCAAATTCAAGGCTGGGAAGGAAGCGGGTTATCGTTCGGTCAACTGGTTTGACGAAACGGCACACAGTTGGACACCACAACATCGTGCGAACATATCCGTGTCGGGCGGTACGGAGCGGGTCAATTACTATTTCTCGTTGGGTGAGCTGATGCAACGGGATCGTTTCAAAGAGTCGAGCGGCAAATATCGCCAGTATAATTTCCGTTCTAACATTGATGCGAGGATTGCGAAAAGTCTTACTGTCGGGATGAATCTATCAGGAATGTATGACGACCGTCATGTGCCTTATTTCTCGAGTACCGAGATGGCGAGCCATCTTTTCCTATACCATCCTTATTGGGAAACTTATTGGCCGGGAACGAAATATCTGAAACCGTTGCGCGGTGACCAGAACTGGGTGAATATGGTTAGCGATAATGCCGGCTATCATGATCTCAATAATACGAAGTTTCAGGGAACGCTTTTCTTGAAGTGGGAGGTGCCTTGGGTCAAAGGACTTATGCTCGAGGCCAGCGGTAGCTATGATATGACACACCAGCATTGGAAGACATTTCGTACTCCGTCGTACATATACAAGCAAGACGGTGAAGATGGATATGTCAAGCAACTCGATGGCATGGGGCCTTCCAAAGCTCAGTTGACGGATCGAAGCCAAATGTCCGATCAGTTATACTTTTTTGCTAAGATAGCTTATACCAAGTCTTTTGGCGATCATAACCTCGATGCTTTGCTGGGCTATGAACAGACGACGACAGATGGCTGGTATCTGGAGGGATCTAAAACAGACTTCGCATCGCCCTCGTTGCCGATTCTCAATGTAGGGCCTGCAGATAAGACCAAATGGGGGTTGGGCGGCTATAGCAGCGAAAATGCACGTCAGAATGTATTTGCCCGTGTGAACTATGATTATAGAGGTAAGTATATGGCGCAGGTTACCATGCGTATTGATGGCTCGGCAATCTTCCCAGAAAGCGATCGGTTCGGTTATTTTCCGAGCGTTTCGGCCGGGTGGCGCATCTCTGAGGAAAATTTTATGAAATCTGCAGACTTTATCAATAACCTGAAATTGCGTGTGTCATGGGGTATGATGGGCAATGACCGAGTTGCTGCATTCCAACATATGATGACCTATAATTACGGGAATAACTATGTGATCGGCAATTCCGATGTGCAGGGACTGAACGAAACCCGCGTCCCGAATCCGAATATCACCTGGGAGGTTTCCCGAACATGGAACTTCGGTTTGGACGCATCGTTCTGGAACGATAAACTTTGGATGGAATTCGATTTCTTCCGCTCGGTACGTGACCACCTGTTAACTACCCGCAATAAGAGCGTCCCCGAGTACACGGGTATGTCTCTTCCCAACGAGAATATCGGAAAGGTACTTAACCGCGGTTTTGAGTTAGTGCTCGGACACCGTAATACGATCAATAAATTCCGCTATTCGGTAACGGGTAACCTCAGTTTTGCGCGTAATAAAGTGCTGTTTATTGACGAAGCTCCAGCAGCGGAACCTTATCAGCGGCTTACGGGGAATCCGATCGGCTCCACATTGTTCTATAAAGCGATCGGCATTTTTAAAGATCAGGCCGAGGTAGACAGTTATCCCCATCTGAGCGGTACCCAGCCTGGTGATTTGAAATTTGAAGATGTCAATGGGGACAATGTCCTCGACAGCAAAGACCGCATCCTTGTTAAGCAGACAAAGATACCAGAAATTACTTTTGGATTGAATTTTACGTTTAATTACAAGAATTTTGATCTCTCGCTGCTCTTCCAGGGACAACATAATTCTAAATTTTATATGGAAGGTAACGAAAGTTTCTTCAAATTCATGGATGACCAGTGGGGTAACTTCCTGCAATGGCGAGCTGACGGGCGATGGGTTCCCGGTGCGGACAACTCGCATGCCACGCAACCTCGCGGGGGGCAGAACAGCGTGAATACTGCTGATCGCAATACGCATTTTATGTTCAGCGGAAACTTCCTCCGATTCAAAAATGCGGAACTTGGTTATTCGCTTCCGAGTAAAATTGCAGAGAAACTGAGAATGGGAGGTATTAGGATTACTTTAAGTGCCAATAATATCTGTTTCCTATACGACGGTCTGAAAGATTTGGGGTACGACGGAGAGGCATCTTCTTTCTGGCAGTACTCGGTGTCTCGCACGATCAATATTGGAATCAATTTAACATTTTAAACAGGCAGAAGTATGAAAAAAATAGTAATGTATATTATGTCGGTTTTGTCCCTCGGGTTCGCATCGTGCGACCTAATGGATCTTAAACCTCTCGATCAGCTTTCCGAAGAGGATGTTTGGAACGATGCGGAACTGTTGCAGATATATGTTAATAGTTGCTACAATGCGATACCTCACGGATATCGTTATACGGACATGATGGGAATTTTTTCGGATGAAATGTATACTCGTTCCAACGATTACCGCAATCAGGAGTATTTGGGTGGTGCGATGGATGCAGAGAATTCGACCGGGATGGGTATCCTGAATTATTGGTCATCGGCTTACTCCTATATCAGGAAGATCAATACGTTCTTCGTGAAGGCAGAAGCTGGTTCTGTTCCCGAAAATGTAAAAAAGCCTATGATCGGGGAGATGAAATTTCTGCGGGCCTACATTTATGCAAACCTTATCTGGCGTTACGGTGGTGTTCCGATTATCACTAAGGTATATAATCTGAACGATGATTTCGGCATCGAGCGTAATTCATACGAACAGTGTGTGGAATTTATTAAGACCGAACTGAACGAGGCGATGGGAATGCTTCCGGACAAGCAGCCAGAATCCGCTCAGGGACGGGCTTCAGCCGATGCTTGTCAGGCTTTACTGGCGCGAGTATTGCTTTATTGGGCCAGTCCTCTTAACAATCCGACCAATATCAAACAGCGCTGGATTGATGCTGCCGATGCTGCTGAAAAGCTCATTGATACGCGTTACAGCCTTGTCGACGAGTATGAGGATGTGTTCCTGACCTGGAATGAAGAGGTGATATTCGCCCGTGCGTTTACGCAGGGCAATACGACCGATTTTGCGAATTGGCATGCCCGCAGCGGTGATAACGGAGCGGGAATTATTACCCCGACCCAGAACATGGTCAATGCGTATGAAATGAAAGCTACCGGAGAACGTCCTTATACGGAAAAGGCCGATGGTACGTTGGTCTTGAATGCCGGGTCGGGATACGATCCGCAGAAGCCCTTCGAAGGGCGGGATCCGCGGTTTTATGCTTCGGTGCTTTATGACGGAGCAGTATGGATGGATCGGGAAACGGAAACCTTCTTCGGCGGAAAGGATGATGCGAACGATCCTGCTGCGGCACAGCCTTGGAATGCAACCCATACAGGGTACTACCTCCGGAAATTTATGGATGAAAAAGTACCACCGTCGGGGTCGAGCGTAAAGATGACTTCTCCATGGATCCATTTCCGTTATGCAGAGATACTGCTCAATTATGCCGAAGCTAAATTCGAGGCTGGTGAAGAGGGAACGGCGCGTATATACTTGAATAAGGTGCGGCAAAGAACCGGCGTGAAAATGCCCGATATAAATGATACCGGGGATGTTTTACGCAAGCGTATCCAGAATGAACGACGGGTGGAATTAGCTTTCGAACACCATCGTTTCTTCGACGTTCGTAGGTGGAAGATTGCGGAAACAACTGAAAAAATCCCGTTGCAGAAAATGGTGATTACCAAGGAGAATAGCGTGAAGAAATATGATATTCAGACACTATATAACAGGGATTTTAAATCTCATCAATACCTAATGCCGATTCCACGAACGGAGATTGAGAAGAGTATGAATACCCTCACCCAAAATGATGGGTATGCCACAAAATAATTAGAATGTATTTAAAAAATCCCAACTGTATATGCAGTTGGGATTTTTTTGCATTGAAAGTTATTGGTTGATTGTGATGATGTTTTCCTCTTTTGCATTATATCTGTGTCAAAATCTTGAAGCCGAGTGATTTATATGACAGGTACTAACGGCAGGACAACGCGGATATTTTCAGCTACGGGTATGGTTCCGGAAAAATTATCCCCGGGAGCATTCAAAACTCCCGGGGATGAACAAGCCGGGCGGGAGGATTACTCGATCACCGCCGCCCAGCCGCCGTTGCGGGCTATCTTCAGGGTGGCTTTTCCTGTGCTGTCGACCCGGCGCTGCGTTTTGCGGTAATCCATCGCCTGCCGGAATGCGTTGATTCCGTCTTCGAAGCCGGTCATCGTATAGTTTTTGCCCGGCGTGAGGAAGTCGAGCGGGATTTCGAGTTCGATCCCCTCGTTGCTGCCGTTTATGGCGCCGACATACCATTTGTCGCCTTTCCGTTTGGCGACGACGGCAAATTTTCCGGCGACGGCTTTCAGTGCCCGGGTTTCATCCCACGTGACGGGTATCCGGCTGATGAACCGCGTACATTCATCGTTGCGGTAATAGAGGGTCGGGTTGTCGGCCAGCATCTGCAATCCGGTCTCGAACAGGACGAAGAGTGCCATCTGGTAGGCGCGCGTGCCGATGCTGGCTGCATTGGGCCGGTTGCCGCAGTAGGATTCGGGCTGCATGCTGAGCATGGCGCCGGGCGTGTAGTCCATCGGGCCGACGGCGTTGCGGATGAACGGGAACCAGACCGAATTGGCCGGGGTGCAGCCGCCCATATTCTCCATGCCCCGTACGCCTTCGTAGGCCAGCACATTCGGGTATTTGTATTCCAGCCCGGCGGGTTTGAACGAGCCGTGGAACGCGACGACCATCTTGTGCCGGGCCGCTTCGGCCGCCACCCGTTCGTAGTAGTTGACCATCCACTGGTCGCTGCGATCCATGAAGTCGATCTTCACGCCTTTGACGCCCCATTTGCTCAGTTCTTCGAACATTTCGAAATGGTTTTCGACGACGAGCCATGTCATCCACAGGATGATGCCCACGCCTTTCTCCCTGCCGTAACGGATAAGTTCGTGCACGTCGACGGCCGGGTTGGGGGTGTAGGGGTCGCGGGTGCTGCGGGCCCAGCCTTCGTCCATGATGATGTACGGGATGCCGTACTCGGCGGCGAAGTCGATGTAGTATTTGTAAGTCGCCGTGTTGAATCCGGCGACGAAATCCACGTCGGGGCCGTAGGGCGATGCGGCGTTCCAGAATTCCCAGCTGACCTGCCCGGGCTCGATCCACGAGGCATCGGCGATGGCCTGCTGTTCGGCGAGGCGTGCGGTCATCGTATTCTCGATGAGCTGCCCGTCGTCTTTCGCAATGACGAAATAGCGCCAGGGAAATGCCCGCGTGCCTTTTGTACGGGCGATGTAATCGGCTTCCTGCAGGATGCGCATGCTCCTGTCGCCCGACTCTTCATAGGCCAGGGGAACCTTCGGAAAGGTGCCCTTCATGCCGTTGGCGCCGTCCCCTTCGAGAAACATGCAGGGGTAGTCGGACAGCGCCGATTCGCTCAGCAGGAGTTTGTAGCCCTGCCGGGTGTCGATAAGCACAGGCAGGACGGACATCGGATCGCCCGGTTTCCACCCGTTGGTCTCGATGAGGCTGTACGGCTCTTCATAAGCGGTCTTGAAACCGCCCGGCTGCTGCACCACTGCGGTGTAGTCATCCGGGAAGCGGATGGCCACCTTTTCGGAAAGCACCTCGATGTCGTGCCCGAGGGCGGTGACGAAGCGGTATGCCATGCCGTCGTCGTAGGCACGGAATTCCACGGCCCAGCCACCCCGGAAGTCGAGGCGGAGCATGTTGCACCGGTCGCGGATCTCTTCGAACTTGAATGCCACGACGGGGCGGAAGGTACGGTTTACAGGGCTTGCCTTATGACCGGTGAGGTGCGGCTTGTCGCCCAAGGTGCCCTCCCGCAGACAAAGCGCCAGCGAACTGTCCGTCAGGAGCGGCTTGCCGCCTCCGTAAACCGAATAACGTATTTGTTCCCCGATGTCGACGGTGACGGAGACCTCCCCGGACGGAGATTTTAATTCGAAGGTTTTTGCCGACAGGGCGTTCGCCCACAGCACCCCGATCATTACGATAATGATTCTTCGCATAGTTGGTTTTATTGGTTTGGGTTATTGTGCTACAAATGTGCCCTTTAATTGCGGATTGCCGCCTGTGGGATTTGATTTTTCGGCATGGCATTCTGATCGGACTGCGGACATGAAACGCCGCATTGTTCCCGATGTGCCGATAATGTCAATTTGCCATGTTGTTAGAACAATTTTTATTACGGGCGGGGGCATACGTTATTGTAATTTCGTAACGGATGAAAAAGGCCGATGCCATGAAAAAGACAAGTCGTATGGACTACCCGAAAAAATTACTCTTTACCCTCGTATTTCTCCTTCCGGTCGTATTGCCCGGGATGTCTGCTGCTACCCGAGACGTGAAACTGCTGGGCCTGACATGTAATTATGTGGAAGAGCCCATCGGTATGGGAGACAAAAAGCCTCTGCTGGGCTGGCGTATCGATACCGACCGGGCCGGATACCTCCAGGGATCTTACAGGGTATTGGTCGCTTCGGACAAGGCGTTGTTGGACGCGGATTGCGGCGATATATGGGACTCGGGGATTGTTGCGGATGGTAAAAGCCAGCATGTGAAATTTGCAGGAACCCCGCTGTTGCCCTGTTGCGATTACTATTGGAAAGTGAAGGTATGGGATGTGTCCGGCCTCGAATCGGATTGGAGCCCCGTTGCATCGTGGAGAACCGGACTGTTCGAGGAATTCGACTGGGAAGGGGAATGGGTTTCGTCCAAATTCGCAGAACTGCTTCCGCACCGCAGGTATAAATCGAACCGGCGGGTCGAGCATGAAAATTGGTTTATGGAGGACAGCGCTGCCGTGTATATGCGCCGGGAGGTGGAGATACCGGTGCCGGTTCGCAAGGCGACTGCATTCATATGCGGCCTGGGGTATTACGAATTGTATATCAATGGCCGCAAAGTCGGCGACAGGGTGATGGATCCGTTGTTTACCGATTACGATAAAAGGGTCGTGTATGCGACCTACGATGTGACGGATTACTTTTCAACCGGAAGCAATGCCTTTGGTATCCTGTTGGGGAACGGCTGGTACAGCCTGCCGACACGGGATGTTTTCGGGATGCACGATGCGAATTGGCATACGCCGCCGAAAGTCCGGCTCAATGTCGTCGTCGAATACGAATCGGGAGCGCGCGACGTGATCGTGACGGATAGGACGTGGAAATGGGGGCATGGTGAAATCGTCTATAACAGCGTTCGCTCGGGGGAAACGATCGACCATACCAAGTCCGTGCACGGTTGGAACGAACCGGGTTTCTGCGATAGCCTGTGGCGCAATGTCTGCCATGTCCCCGCGCCTCTGGGTAAATTGACGGCGGATCCGATGCCTCCGATGCGTGTGGCGAAGGAACTGAAACCCGTGGGGATTACGGAAACGGGCCCCGGTGTCTATCTGGTGGATTTCGGTGAAAACCTTACCGGCTGGGTCGAAACGCGTGTACGGGGCAGCAGGGGGCAGACCGTGGAGCTCCAGTTCAACGAAGTGCTTAAAGCCGACGGCTCCCTGGATACGCAGAACAGTACATGGCATACGCGCGGGCGCTATCAGACCGAGTTGCTGATACTGGGCGGCGACGGAGAGGAAACATTCGAACCCCGGTTCACCTACCACGGATTCCGGTATATGCAGGTTCGGGGACTTGACTATAAGCCGGCCCCGGAAGATTTTACGGCGAAATGCGTCCATACCGATTTGCAGCGCGCAGGGAATTTCAGTTGTTCCATGGATAAACTGAATGATCTCAATGCTGCGGTTTGCCGCACGCTGCTCAATGCCGTCCATGGCATCCCCGGCGAGGAACCTACCCGGGAAAAGATGGGCTGGACGCTCGATGCTGCGGTCGTCATGGAATCTTACCTGTATAATTTCGACGCGCTCAATACGTATAAAAAGGCCCTTCGGGATTTTCAGGATTCCCAGTCCCCGGCGGGGCATATTCCGTCGACAGTGCCGTCGGTGGGGTGGGGATATGTCCATGAAGACGGAAGCCTCGATTATTGGGACGATCCGTGGTGGGGCGGATCCATATTTTTGTTGGCCGATAAATTATACCTTTACACCGGGGATACCGGCGTGCTGGAGTCTGCGTTTCCCTCACTCAAAGCATATGTGGATTTTTTAAGCTCGACGGCCGAGGATCATATCATCTCGTGGTCTTTGGGGGATTGGCTCGATCTCAATCCCGATCCCAACAGCCAAGCTTCGAATCTGACGCCTGTCGCGCAGACATCGACTGCCGGCTATTATTGGATGAGCCGGAAGCTGGCCGATTATGCGCAAATCCTCGGTTATGACAAGAGGTTGTCGGAGCATTATAGGGAACTCGCCGACAGCATAAAGGATAAATTCAACCGTGAGTTTCTCGATTATGAAACCGGAATCTATGCGGAAAATTCGCAGACGGCACAAGCACTGCCATTGGCGCTCGGGCTGGTTCCCGATGAAATGAAAGAGAAAGTCCGGCAACGGTTGCTCGATGCGATAGATATGAGAAACGGACATATTAGCGCCGGGTTTATCGGCGGTAATTTTACGATGGACTACCTGCCCGGTAACGGATATTTCGACGTGGCTTATAAAATGCTGACCCAACCCGAAAGCCCCGGCTGGCTCCATATGGTACGGAGTTCCAAGAGCACGATGTCCGAATCCATAAACCTGAACGGGCCGGGTAGCGGCCACCATCCCTACGGTGCATATATCGGTTTTTGGCTCTATAAATACCTCGGGGGAATCCGGGCCGATGAAAACAAGCCGGGGTTCCGGGAATTTATCATAGAACCGGGATTGGGCTCCGGGCTCGAAGAAGCCTGTACATCCTATCATTCGCTCTACGGGGAGATCGTATCGGCATGGAAAAAACGGGGCGATCGTATTGTCCTGACGATCCGGGTTCCGGCTAACTCTGTCGCCGAACTGATTCTTCCGTCGGAAATGATCGGGGGAAACCTCCGGGTGAATAATACCCGTATTCGGAATATTCCGGCAATTTCGCTGATCACGGTCGGCAATGGCAAAACGCATTATTCGGTAGGGTCGGGAACCTATGAATTCAGGTTCTGACAATCCGATTTGTCAAACAGGAAATAGCAGTCGATGACGTATTCGGCTGCTATTTTTTTATGCGGCTTTTATCTGTCTCGGAGCGGCGGCCCTATTATAACTGTATTATCTGAAATGAGCGGGGTCTGGCTTTTGCAAAAGATTCTGTTATTTCAGATAGCTCACTATTCTGAAAAAATGTTTACCTTTATCTGGAATTTTAACATTTTAAATCGGGATCTGCGATAAAAATATACGGATATGTCGCAACAACAGGCATCGTTCAAATACATGGTATGCAGTGACCAGGATAAGTCCTGGGGAATAACCGTTGACAACGTCGGGGAGTACTATATCGAACCCGATTACAGCTTTTACCCCCCCCCTCAGCAGGACATCCTGCTGATTACTACTTTAATACGCGAAATGGACGCGTGTTGGACAATTACCAACTGATTTACATATCGAAAGGGCGGGGCTGGTACCACGAGTCGCCGGAAAAGCGCGTCGAGATCAAAGGCGGAACCATGCTCATCATTCCTCCCTATACGTGGCACAGCTATTACCCCGACAAGAAGAGCGGCTGGCAGGAATACTGGATCGGTTTCCGCGGGGCGCATATCGACAGCCGTTATAACAACGGCTTTTTCGTCCGTAACAAGGTCATCCATCCTATCGGTTTCCGGGAGCATATTATCGACCGGTATAAGGAGGCGCTGGAGATCGCCTTCAAGGAAAAAACCGGCTGCCAGCAGGTGCTGGCGTCGATTGCGAACAGTATCCTGGCTTACGTGATCTACTACGACAGCAACGATTACTCTTCCAACGATGCGGTAGCCGAGAAAATCGACCAGGCCCGCAGTATTATGCGCGAAAATATGCTGACTGACATTACGCCCGAGCAGGTGGCCGATAAGATAAACATGAGTTATTCGTGGTTTCGCAAGACATTCAAGGAGTATACCAACGTCTCGCCTGCGCATTATATCACCCAGCTGAAGCTGCAAAAGGCAAAGTTGATGTTACTGAACTCACCCCTGAGCATCAAGGAGATCGCGTTTTACCTCAAGTACGAGGATGCGGCCTATTTTTCAGCGATCTTCAGGAAATACGTCGGATGCCCGCCGTCCGAATACCGGGTCGCGTGCTGCGACGTGCCGTCCGGCTCCGAGTAATTCCGGCGGCTATTCCATGTAAAATACTTCCGGCAGATCGACCGAGACGGGCGAGTTGTCCGGGTTGACGTCGATTATATCCGCCATATAATCCCACCACCTGCGCACCAGTTCGTTGGCGCCCATCTGCTGGGATCCGGTTTCCCCTCTGTTCTTCTGCACGCCTACCAGCGTGTTGGTGTCCCGATCCAGGAAGATCGAATAGTCGTATATGCCTTCCTGCCTCAACTGCCGTTCCAGCTCCGGCCATATCTTTTCATGCCGTCTGCGGTACTCCTCTTCCATACCCGGTTTCAGATACATTTTAAAGGCTTTTGATCTCATGACGTCGAATCTTTTAAACAAAAATAATCCAAATACAGGCTCCCATGCGCGGGTGAAATGATACTAAGATAGGGGTAAATGACCCATATGCGGAGCCGGTTTATCCCGCGTTCCCTGTGTTTCCCGCCGGTGCCCGATGCCGGAGCCTTCGGGGCCGGTGATGCGGCTGGTAGCGCGGGGATGGATTATCAAGCGGGCCTGTCGGTGGCATTGTAAAAATCATATGATTCTTTTCCAACACCGACTTTTGAGCTTTGTCCCGAACGGATTTTCGGAGTATGTAATACGCCTGGCGATACCTATGACGAAATCTTCCGGAACGAACCCTAAATAGCGGCAATCCTTAGAATTGACTACATTGTCGCCGCAGAAGAAATAATAGTTTTTCCGGAATTCGTATGTCGAGACCGCTTCGCCGTTGAGCCGCGGGAGGTTCCCGTCGCAGGTCAGCTCCCCGCCTGTCTCATATTCCACGACAAGTCGGTACAGCTCATAGTTCAGTGAGTCGAGTTCGATCCTGTCGCCGGCACGGGGAATATATAGAGATCCCATATTTTTGATCGTCCACCCGTAGCGCCGGTCATCGAAAGGGAAGGCGCGCAGTACATTGGGCGGTAACGACGAATCCGGCATCGCAGCCAGCCGTCCCTGTTCTCCGGCATCGCCGATAATCCCCTTGTAGCGATTATTGCAAAAATACCCGTTCCGGATGGCAATGCTGTCGCCGGGTGTCCCGACACAACGTTTGGCATAGACATAGTTGATCCGGAACTCTATGCGATCCCGGTCGTACCCGTGCGGGGCATTGAAGACCACCACGTCATTGACATGCACCCCTCTGAGGCCGGGTATGCGGAACGAACGGAGCGGAACACCCTGCCGGAACTCGAGTTTGCTGTAAATGCGGCTCCCGGCGAGCAGTTTATTGACCAGGATCCGATCCCCGGGCAACAAGGTCGGCATCATCGATTCCGACGGGATGACGAACTGGTCGCAGATGAAAATCCGCAGGAACAGCCATCCCGCGATAAGCATGCAGGCGCTTGCGCATATCCAAAAGATATAGTTGAAAACCCGTCGCATATTACTCCCGTATTTCGTCCGCAGGGGACATGCCGAACAATTTGCGCAGCTCTGCCTGCATCTCCCGTGTTTGCACCGATTCGACCTTGGGCTTATGCGCAACGACCCGGCGTGCCGCGGCGTATGCCTTTTCCGTTTGTCCGTCCGCGAGGTAGAGTTTGGCAAGCAGATAGAGCGGATAAACCCGATCCGGAATCATATGGTGCGCATGCAGGTAGGCTTCCTCGGCTGCCGCGACATCCCCCAGCATTTCGTAATTCCGCCCCGCGATATTCCAGAACATCGGGTCGCTGCTGATCCGCATGCCCTCGCGGAGAATTTCGTTGCTCTGCCGGTAGTCGCCCGTTTTGTGCAGCGCATAGCCATAGTCGTATAAAAACCGGAAGTCGCCCTGCAGGGCGTCATGGTGACGGGGCCCGTCTTCGACCAGGTAGTCGTACCTCCCTGAATTCGGCCAGACGCGAACCTCGCTCCATTGCCGCCGGGCTTCCACACGGCGGGCATAGCGGCTGTACAATCCCGTCCAGCATACGAGACATCCCGCAAGTGCCAGCAACACGACGACATGCCCCCGCCCGGGGATCGGGACGACCCGTTTCGAGCACGTCCCGGCAAGCAATACGACGAACAGCAGCCGCAATGGCAACACGTCCCACGGATAGGAGAAGCAGGCGAAAACTGCCGCAGCCAGCAGCCCGTAACCGAAGGGCGCGCCGCGCCTGAGCTGGCTCACGATTGCGCTTCCCGTTATCAGCAACAGCAACACAAGGCCTACTGCCCCAGTTTCCGCCCCGGTCTGCAGGAATTCGTTGAATCCCGCCTCGGGGCATCCGGCGACCTGGGTCTCGGCTTTCGAACGCTCTTCCGAGGCGAAGTAACGTGCCTGCTCTTCGCCGAATGCGCCTGCGAAATTTCCGATCCCGGCCCCGCAGAGCGGATGGCGGAGCATGATCCGCGTATCGATCTTCCACATCAGCAGGCGTCCCTCGGCCGAAGGACGCTTGATATGGTATGCCCCGGCGCCGACGCTCGCAAGGAGCAGTACAGCCAGACCCGAAAGCACCCCCACGCGCAATGGATGCGCACGGGATACGCGTCGGAAGCGATCCCTGACATTCCACTCCCGGAATGCGAACGCCCCGCAGCCCGCGGCGACGGCGATCAGCGCGGCCCTGCTCATCGACGCCGGGAGGACTACGACCGTCATGAGCGCCGCGCCCCAGCCGAGCAGGTAAGGCGCCACGCCCCACAGCAGGACGCCCGAACGCAGGCGCCGCAGCGAGCCCCACGTTCGCAATGCCCGTTCGGTGAACCGGTATCTGGCGACACAAGCCGCGGCGCATACGAATACGGGGGCGATGAACCCCGCATACGGGCCCGGGTTGAAAAGCGTGCCGGTTATTTTGAACAGTCCGTGGTTGGACTGCGCGAACCCATAGATCTGGCGTATGCCGACCCATGATTCATAGATGCCCAGCAGGCACAAAAGCATGAGCAGGAGCGTCGTCGTCCGCCGTTCGGCCGTAAAGACAATCCGCAAGGCGACATAGATCATCGCGGCCTGCAACAGCCCGTCATACCTGACCGCCGAAGCCAACCCGGGCCACAGGAACCTGCCTGCCGTGACCCAGCCCAGGAACAAGGCTGCATATATATCCGTACGGTTCACATACAGGCGGGGCCGGTAGCACAGACAGTAGCAGGCCGCCAGGGCCGTCAGGGCCGCGGTCGCCCGCAGGGACGGGAGGATATTTCCGTGCAACTCCTGTACGGGCATGTCGAGCGCCGGGACGAGCAGGAACCAGCAGGCGGCCGCCAACAGAAGCGCCAGCAGGCAACGCAGGAACGGATGGGGGCGCCGTATCATGACAGGTTGCCAGTTTTACGACCCATCGGCAGGAAGATCGGCAGATAGACGACCAGTGCCACGATCGAGAACAACGTCCCGCTGATGGCGGCCATGGCGAATGCGAACCAGAAAACCTCCTCGGGGCCGTCGTACAGGAAGGGCACCAAGCCCAGCACGGTCGACACGATGGTGAGCATGATGGGAATGATCTTGTGGTTATACGCCTTCAGGTAGAGCCGGATCCCGTGCTGGTGCGAAACATCGGCCCAGTTGTTCTGCTCGTTGATCAGGTAGATGCCGGCGTTGACGACAATGCCGCACAAGAGGACGAAAGCGGCGAACCCGCCCTGGTCGAAGACGAAATCCGACCAGCCGAACGTGAGGAACACCCCGATGAACGAGATGGGGATCATCAGGATGATTACGACGGGTTTGCGCAGGGATTCGAAGATGACGGCGCACATGCTGTATATTATCGCCACGACCAGCAGGATGAGCCACACCTGCTGTTGTTTCTCCTCCTGCCAGAATCCGGACGACGGCGAGTCGGCCCGGAACCCGATGGGCAGGATCTCCTCGTTGAATTGCTTGACGGTACGTTCGATCAGCCGTCGCCCCAGTTCGTACGAGCCGATGAAATCGTACCCGACCAATATCTGGTACGACTGCCTGTCGCGGCGGATGGAGACGCCCGTACGCTGTTTTTCGATGGAACCGACTGCCGAGAGCTTCGTTTGCCGCGAGCCGAGGCGCACCTGGGCATTGGCCACATGCCAGCGGTCGAAGCGGTCGCGGTCGCCCGATTCGAGCACGACCTGCTGGAGTTCCTCGCCGGTATAAACCGGCGACAGCCGCTCTTTGAAGAGCATCGTGCTGAGAATCCCGTAATAGTCGGCCACATCGAGCCCTGCGGCGGCGATTCGCTCGCCGTCGTAGCGGATGTTGAATTCGTTGTGGGGCAGCGACCAGGCGTTACCGTCCATTATTTCGGGGTTGGAGACGCGGCGGTTGCGGGACAGGGAGTCGATCAGGGCATCGACATAGGCCGACAGCTGGTCGTAATTGTAGCCTTTGAGCCGAAACTGGTTCGAGCGGTAGTTGTTGACGACGTTGTTGTTGAACGAGTTGTCGTCGATGCCCCGGATGTACCAGGTCGCACCGCCGAAATTGATCGCCGCGGAGGTGAGCTCCTGTTTGAGCATCGCCGGGAACGGGCCGTTTTCGAATTCGGGTTTGAACGTGATCTCGATTTGCGCGTTGTCGTAGGAGGTAATGCGCGTGCGGAACATGTCGACCTGATCGAAACGGCTGATGTAGTTTTCCATATGCCGCACAACCTCGTTGAGCTGCTGGACGGTACACCCTTCGGCCATTCCCGCGTTGACATAAAGGCGTTTTTGTTCCGGCGTGCGGAAATTATTGTACCGGTTGGTCGCGGTGCGGAACAGGTGCAGCGACGACCCGAAGACTTTGTCGATCTGGAGCCGGTGCTCGGAGACAGCCTGGCTTCCCATGACGCTGTTGTAGGCGTTGGCCCATGCCGAGGGCTTCCCGTCCTTGCCTTCGGCGATCCTGTCCGGCAGCAGGAATGTCGGGATGCCGAACCCCCAGACCAGTGCCGCGATGAAGATCCAGCGGTGCCTGCGCCCCCAGGCGATGAACCGCCCATACCCGTGTGAAAACCGCACGATGAGCCTTCGCCGGCGCACGGACGACACCGTCATGCTGCGCCTCAGCGGAAATTTATCGAGCAACGACGGCACGAACAGCAGCGCGATGAGCAGGGATACGGCCAGGTTGACGACGATCACCAGTGAAAAGTCGGTCAGGTTGGCCTGCTGCTCTTCGGGCAGCAGCCAGACGATTCCCAATGCGCCGATTGTCGTCAGCAGCGCTCCGAGGATGGAGACGAATACCCGGCGGTCGCGGTAGTAGCTGTAATGGTCGACCATGATGATCGACGTGTCGATGATGATACCCAGCGAGACTGTAATCCCGGCGAGCGTATAGATATGGATGTCCAGCCGGAGCAGGTTATAGAAAACCACGGCGATCAGGATATTGACCACGAGCGTTACCGTGATGATCAGCAGGTAGCGGAAATCCCGGCTGACCAGATAGACGAACAACAGCAGGATGGCTACGCAGAGCAGCGTGCGGAGGTAGATTTTATGCAGTTCCCCTGAGACGTACTGCGAAGCGTCGTAGGTCAGCGTCGCGGACAGTTCGGCCGGGAAGGAGGCTTGAAGGCGCTGCATCTCCGCCTTGACCGAAGAGGCGACCTGAAGGATGTTCGTGTGAGGCTCGCCGACCACCGAGAGGTTGATCGTATTGAGGCCGTTGATGCGGAAATAGTTCGCCGGGAGCGCTTCGCGCCAGCGTGCAGTGGCGAAATCGCGCAGGTAGTAGATGCGGCCGTTGCGGTGCGTGACGGGAATCTCCCCGAAGTCGAGCCCGGCACGGTTGCGGAGCTTCAGTACGACGCTCCGCTCGCTGCCGTCGGCTTGCGGGAGCGTCGTCATCCCGACCACGTCGCTGCGGAAATAATTCCGGAATGCCAGGGCGAGATCCGTGGCCGTGATCCCGGCGGCCTCCATTGCCTTGGGGTCGAACGTGACGACCCATTCGAAGGGGGTGACACCCGACAACACGACCCGCCCGACCCCCTCGACCTGCGACAGCGGGGTCGAGACGTGGGCCGTCACATACTCTTCGATGCGTTCGGAGGGCAGGTCGGCCTTGATCGTATAGACCAGCGTCTCGGATTCGCGGCTGCCGGAGGCGGCGAGTGAAATATAGGGATAGGAGATTTCCTGCGGCAATTTGGCATAAAGATTCCGGATCGCCGATGCGACCTCGAAGCGGGCGGCTTCCATATCCGTTCCCTTGCGGAATGCGACCGAGATGTTGCCGTAGCCTTTGGCCGAACGGGAAGAGACGTTCTCGCACCCCGCGACGGTCGACATGGCGCCTTCGATACGCGAGGTGGCGCTCTGCTCGATCAGGCGTGCCGAGGCATCCGGCCATGAGAAATAGAGGTCGATCCTCCGCTCGGCTGCCGACGGCGTATACTGGATATTGAGCATGGGCAGCATGGCCGCCCCGATGACCGCCAGCGCCGCCATGATCAGCAGCACCGAAAATGCGGGGATCCCTCTCCGCGACGGGGATATGGGGCGCGGGACGTTCATCGGCGGGGTCTGTAAATCTCGTAATAGGCCAGCGGGATGAAGAATACGCTCACCAGCGTACCCACAATCATGCCGCTGATGATGGTCAGCGACATCGGGAGCTGCAGGTCGGAACCCATGTCGCCGTGGGACAGGAACGGCGCTACGGCCAGGATCGTCGTGAGCGAGGTCATGACGATGGCTTTCAGGCGCCGCCGCCCGGCCTCCATGATGGCGTGTTTGAGCGCCATGCCCTCCCGTCGCAGCGTATTGATGGTGTCGATCTTGAGGATCGAGTCGTTGATCACGATGCCGCAGACCACGATCAGCCCGATCATCGACATCAGGTTGAGCGTCTGCCCGAATACCCAGAGGACGACGAGTGCCCCGAAAAGGTCGATGACGATTTCCGAGAGGATGATCCATGGCTGGACGAGCGATTCGAACTGTGCGGCCAGGATGAAGAAAAGCAGCAGCAGGGCCACGGCAAGCACCCCGATGAGCTGCCCCACCATGCCGCGGTTCGAGAAATAGCTGCCGCTGAAGCTCACCTCGAAATGTTCGTCTTCCGCCACACAGCCCCGGATCGCGCCGATGACGGCCGGGACATCCTTGGCCCGGGGTGCGAGGTCGAGCGGGTAATAGTTACCCTCGGCTCCGGCCACGACGTGCTTCAGGTCGCGGGTCATTGTCTGGCGCATCAGGATGCCGACCGGGATTTCGGCCTCGGTGGTGTGGATGAACGTATTGCCGAGCAGATCGTCCAGACTGCGCAGGTCGTTGCCGATCACCACCGGCAGCGATTCATCGCCCGTAGTGACCGTGAAGAGCGTATTCTCGTTGAGCGCATTGCGCAGCGTGGCTATGAGGTCGTTGTAGGTCACGCCGTACAACGCCATCTGTTCGGGCTGTGCGATGTAGAGGATGTCCTCCTGCATGGCGACCGGCGGGATTTCCTGCCCGGGCAGCGCATCCTGTATGCGGTCGAGCAGCTGCTGCAACTGTTCCGGGTCGGCACTGTGCCCGGTCGTCGAGCGCAGGCGTGCGGTGAGCACGGCTTCACGCTCGGCGAAGATCATGTCGAAGACGTTGCCCGAAACGCCGAACGAACAGCGGGCCGCTGGGGCGTTCTCCGCCAGATAGCCGCGGATGGCATCCTGAACGGGTGCCACGTCGTCCGGTTCATGGCACTTGAGGTAGACCGTCGCCTCGGCCACCCCGTTCTCCTCGGTGTGCGAAAGGACAAACTGCTGGACGCCCGCCATGACCGTGGATTGGAGAATGCGGCCACCCAGCGAGGCGACGAGGTTTTCCGTCCTGCGTGCATTCTCTTCGGCCGAGATGCGGTCGTTCCAGTCGATGCGGACTAACATGTCGCTGTAAGTCATCGCCGGCAGCCGCTCCTTGTCGATGCCCCGGAAGAGGAGTGCAAGCCCCAGTATCGAGATCGCATAAATACCCCACATCAGCCCGCGGCGGCGGAAAAACCATTTCAGGATGACGTCGTACCCGTCGATGACCCGGTCGAAGGAGAAGAACGCGAGCCACGGCGTAGGCCGGAAAGCCTGCTGCCGGCTGTACCACCAGCGGTAATAAACCGGCAGTAACGTGACGGAGACCCCGTAGGCGACGAACAGCGTGATGGCTACGGCCATGGCCTGGTCGTAGAAGAGCGCCCCGGCCATGCCGTTGAGGAAGATCAGCGGGACGAATACCGCGCAGGTCGTCAGCACGGACGACAGCATGGGAACCATGACTTCCTTGGTGCCCTGCGTGACGGCCCCGGCCAGCTGCTCCCCGCGTATCCAGCGGGCCGTGATGTTGTCGATGACGATGATCGAATTGTCGACCATCATACCGATGCCCAGCACCAGTCCCGACAGGGAGATGATGTTGATCGAGATATGCAACAGGTAGAAAACCAGGATCGAGATGATCAGCGTCACGGGAATGGTCAGGATCACCAGCATCGGCGACTTCATGTCGCGCATGAAAAAGAAGATGATGACGCAGGCCAGCAATGCCCCCGTGATGATGTTGTTTATCAGGTTCGAAATCGAATAGTCGAGCAGTTCGGTCTGGTCGCGCGTGACGGTGAACTCCACGTCCGGATAGTCGTAGCGGAACTGCCGGAGTTGCTTGTCGAGCTCGTCCTTGAGCTTCGACATGCGGGCATCCGCCTGCTTGACGACCGCCAGCGACACGGCGTTGCGGCCGTCCGAAAATACCATGCCCTGCCGTTTGCGGGGGTGCTCGACGATCGTGGCCAGTTCTTTGAGGCGGAACAACCGGCCGTTGATTTTCAGAAAAATATCCTCTATATCCTTCCGGCCGTTTATCGCCGACTGGAATTTCACGTTGTACTGGTATTCCCCGTCCCGGATGACAAGGCTCCCCAGCGTTACGTTCGCCCGGCGCAGCGCCCCCTCGATGGCGGCCATGGTGATGCCCGCCTGGCGGAGTTTCGCCTCGTCGGGGATAACCAGCAGTTCCGGGGCAACGGTGCCGCTCAGGTCGACCATGGCCACCTCGGGCAACTGCTCGATGCGCTTGGTGATGACCTGCGAGGCAAAACGGCTCAGCGCCGCGAACCGGTCGGATACGGGATGCCGTTCGTCCCGGTGCCCGGCCGGTTGATCCCCCCGTACGGTGAGGTTGATATAGAAGGCCGGGATGTCGGTGACGCTCGCCTTGATTACCTTCGGGCGCTCCACGTCGCGGGGCAGGGAGGTCGTCGAACGGTCGATCTTCTCGTTCACTTCGATGAACAGGTAGTCGATGTCCGAGCCCTGCTCGAAGGTCAGGCGGATAATGCCGTTTCCTTCGCGGGCCTCGCTGCGCAGGTCGGTCAACTGCGACAACTGGATGAGCTGTTGCCGCAGCGGGGTGATGACGGTTTCATCCAGCTGCCGGGCCGAAAGCCCCTGTGCGGGGATCTGCACCGTGATATACGGCGCGTCGACGTCCGGCACGAGCGACACAGGCAGCAGGCGGCTGCTGACAATGCCCAGGATGAGCAGGACGACGGCGATCATCGTCACGGCGATAGGCCGGTCGAGAAGTTTGCGTAACATGGGTGCGGTGTTATTGTTCCCTGCCGAGCGAGACCTCCGAGCCGTCGGCCAGATTCAGGTTCCCCGAGACGATCACCAGGTCGCCGGGGTTGAGCTCCGCCCCGCGATCCAGATTCGCTTCGACCACATACTCCCGGCTGTTGGCCAGCGAAGTATGTACGTAAGTCCATTGCGCCCGGCCGTCTTTGTAGCGGAAGAGTACCTCGAGATTGTCGCGGATGACCACCGCGCTCTTCGGCACGACCAGTTGCCCGGGCACCTTTTGCCGCACAGCTACCCGGACGTTCATCCCGTCGGCCAGCGTGCCGTCGTTGACCACTTCGGCATCGACCTGCACCTGTCCGTGCACATCGATCGAAGGGTTGATCGCCGTAATGCGTCCTTTCACCTCCTTGCGCAGGTCGGCGAACGGGCTGACGCCGATCTCCTGCCCCGGGCTGAGCAGCCCGTATTCGGATTCGAGGACAGAGAAGCGGACGTTCAGCCGGCTGTCGTCCAACAGGGTGCAGAATTCGCCTTTCGATTTCTCATAGACCTGTTGTTCCACATCGGCGACCTTTCCCGCAAAGGGAGCCCGCAGGGTACAGTGAGCCAGGCTGCGGCGGGCGCTGAGCAGCGATGCCGTGGCATCGGCATACCCCGAGCGGATGCGTGCCAGCTGCATGACCCCGGCCGGAGGGGTGACCGTGTCGCCGGCCTGATACCCCTGTCCGACCAATACGTCGTAAAACCCCAGCCGCGCCTTGTCCAATGCCAGCCGCGCCTTGTGCAGCTGAAGGGCGTAGTCGCTCGTGTCGATGCGGGCGATCGGCTCCCCGGCGCCTACGCGGGATCCGTTCTTCGCATCGATCGCCGCGATTGTCCCCGAAACCTCGAAGGAGAGCGTGCTGCGCTTCGAGGCTGCCAGCCGTCCGTTGCTGATCAGCTCCCGCATGAAGTCGCGCCTTTGCAGCGTATCCACCGTGACTTCGTTGTGTTCGATACGGTGCTGCATGCGATCCTGTGCCGCATCGGTCTTTGCGTTCTTTGTTTTGCCGCAGCCCGCGAGGAGCGCTGCACAAAGCAGATAAAGGTAGTGTTGTTTCATGGCAAGGGTTATTCTTCGATGAGGCGGTCGAACTCGACGCTGATATCGGTGTGGGAAATGAAGTCGTAGAGGGTTTTGCGGCGCAGCGAGTAGTAGTAGTTCCAGAAATCGGCCAGCGCCGACACGTAGGTCTGGCTGGCCTGGTCTTTTTCGGTCTGCGCCGTATTCATGTCCGTAACCGACACCGTGCCCCGCCGGAAATTCTCCATCGCCATGGCATAGCGGCTTTCAGCGACCTCCCGTGCCCGGGCGGCCACGATGCATTGGTTCCGCTGGTTGTGGAATTGTTCGATGAGCGTATAGATTGTGTGCCGATAATCGGTTTCGTCCTGCTCGATCTGGTTGCGCACCATGTCGGCCCTCGCCTTGGCCATGCGGACACGGCCCTTGCCCATGCCCCAGTCGAAAAGCGGGATGGAAAACTGAAGTCCGATGACCTCCTGGTCGAGCAGGTTCGAATAGGCCGTCCGGAACTCTTCGCCGGTTTGGGACAACCCGAACCGGGCATTTATCGTGGCCGTAGCGCCCCGTTCGGCCTTGGCCTGGGCGATGCCTGCCTCGGCGTTGAGCGCTCGCAGTTGGTTGCCGGCATTGAACGACGAGTTTTCCAGCGCCTTGTCCAGTACGGTCACATAGTCGATCTCGATGGCGGGGATTTGCTCGTCGAGCACCGGGTCTATATCGACGTTCTCGCTGTAACGCAGGTAAGAGTTGAACCTCATGCGCTGCTCGCGGACTGCCAGTGCCGTGTCGTTGATCGCCAGGCTGTCGTTGAGCATGCGCAGTTGCAACTGGAGCAGCTCGTCGTTGGTGATGCTCCCCAGTTTGAGCCGCTCTTCGGCTATGGAATAGAGGGATTTGGTATTGCCGTAGTTCTTGACGGCGATGGTATGCCTGGTTTTGCTCAGCAGCAAGCTGAAATAGTAGCTCACGGCCTGCACCGTAATGTCCTCCATGGCTTCGATGTAGGTGCGTTTGGCCAGTTCGTACTCTTTCGGGGCGATCTTCTTATTCCATTTGAAACTGTTGTAGGCAAAGAGCGGCTGGGTGTAGGAAAGCGTGATGGGCTGTGAATAATAGGATTTAGACTCCTTGGGGGCGAACTGGTCGAGGCGGTTGAGCGATGAGTAAAGCCTGAGGGTGCCGCCCGTCAGAGTGATATTCTGCTGGATGGCAAGCCCCAGTGTGTTTTGCAGGTTGTAGTTCTCCAGATAACGCATCTCTCCGGTGTCGTAATCCTGCAACAGGCGCAGCGAACGGTCGAAACTCAGCACCTCGCCGCTCAGGTTGAGCGACGGAAGCCGGCTTGCCTGGTAGGAACGGAACGACCAGTACGAGGAGAGAAACGTATATTTGGCGACCATCGCGGCGATCGAATGGTTTTGCGCCGAATAGATCGCCTTGTCGAGCGTCAGGCGGAGTTGTATCTGCTGCGATTCCTGTGGCGCAATTGCCGAACTCTGCGACCGTGCCGCTGCGGGGAGTATGGTTCCTGCGACGACGATTAATATCTTTCGTATGATCTCCGGTATCATAGGCTTGTTTTGGTGTTAGGAGATGGATCGAGTTGCGGAATTTCAGGGGGCATATTTCACTGTCCCGGGAAGGAGTGGGAACGACGCTCCGCAGTGTCGCGGGGCGGAGTATTCAAGTTCGAAGTGTGAATAACTGTTTCCAGCGACTTGCAGACGGATCCTTATCTCGGACGATGGTTTCGGCAACAGGTATGCAAAGGGTGGCAAACATGGGCTGTTTGTTTAAATTGGAGAGATGATTTCATTAATTTATTTACTATATAAGGTGGGTGTCGGTTATCAAATTTAAGCAGAATAATATTATTTGACAAATATTTTCTTAATTATTATCGTGTAACCTTTTTTAACTGTCGTGTCATAAGAAATATAGTTGTTGCTATAGTCATTTCAACGTATACGCAACCACGATCGGGTTGTCGCTCTCCTTCGAACACTCCAGCAGGCTTTTGAGCTTCGGATTGAGGTTTTTTCTGTATTCTTCGGGGATTTGCGGAGAACAGGTGCCGAAAAAAGTATCGCCGTAGACGGCTATCGGTTGTCGGATAATTTCATGGACAATTGCATCTTCATCCACATTGGCAGTATCCCATGCAAACACTATGTCGGTTCTTTTATCCCAAAAATAAGGTCTGGGGGTAATATATTCCTCCCATTTGTGGGCTATTTCAAAAGAAGCATAACTTTCCCCATCAAGAAATTTACCCGCATATCTTGTGTAGTTGTTCTGCTTGATTAACTTATCTACTTCCAGAGGGGGTATTTTTTGGTTATAAAGATTCCATACGCTCTTCTTTTGGTGGATCACATATTTAGGTGATACTATGGATACAGACATAAATTGGTAAACAGTATCGGAGTAGACTGGAGTAAACAAAAGCTTTCCATCGCAGTCATAAGTGAAACTGTTGACTGCAAAATTGTTGTCTTGCAGAGGTGTCGGGGTGAATCCTTTGTAAAGGACGGAGTCTTTGTCGGAAACGAGAATCGCCCAATTCTCATTGTCGTTAAAATCCTGTCCTGGGATTTGATAATTTATATACAAACTGTCGATATGCGCCAAATAACAATTCGCTATTCCCTTTTCCCGCCGTAGGAATGTCCCGTCATCCGTAGAAAAATAAAGGTAGGAGCGGGTCAGCGCGTCATTTACAAGTATTTCATTCCGGATGGTGTCTACCTGCATATCCGCGACACTCAGGTATTCCTTCGGCCCCCGGCCTTTGTTTTTGATGCGGAACAACAGGTTGCCCGTTTTGTCGAATACGAAGATCTGCTGTGCGGTATAGCAGTCCAATATATAGATTTTGTCTTTTGTAACGATCATTTTGTCTATTACGCCGATGGGTTCGGATGAATCCAGTTTTATGTAGTCGATCAATTTGACCCTATCGAGCATTTCATCCATGCCGATAACTCTGGCATTATCGGCCCGAATCGGGTGCGGAGTGTTGTGGGTGATTTTAATAATTTCCGTGTCGGACAGTTCTAATGCCCTGCTGTCGTTTTGTGGCTGGGTTCCGCATGCCCAGATCAAGGCGGTTAAAATAATGGCGGTTAGTTGTTTCATGTGGTTTTCTAATAATATGGAACCAAGAGTTTCTGCGGCTATTTCAGCGTATACAAAGCTAATATGGGGTTATCGCCCTCGTTCGAATTGTCCAGTAATTTTTTGAGTCGGGGATTTAATGTGTTTTTATATTCTTCCGGAGTCTTTATGGAAGGAAAAGTACTAATGAATATATTGTTGTAAGAGGCTTGAGGCAGACCGATAATATCACATATGATTGAAGGTTTGCTAATCTTCCATTCATAAATGGAATTAGTACGTTTGTCCCAAAAATAAGGTCTACTTGTGATATATGCATTCCATTTATGTTGAATGCTAAAAAATACATGGTTTTTTGTTGTAAGGAAATTGGCGCTATATCGTGTGTAGTTTCTCTCTTTGATGAGTTTACATATTTCTGGTTCCGATAATCTTTCATTGTATAGTTTCCAAATGCTTCTTTCTTGACACACTACATATTTTGCATAGGCAGCCATTGGGGAGGTGAATTGGTAAACAGTGTCGGAGTTGATTGGTGTGTACAGAAGGCTTCCATCATTATCCCTGTAAAAACTGTTGACTATATAATCGCCTTCCTGGATCGGTTTAAATTCGAACCCTTTATAGATTACCGAATCTTTATCGGTAATGAGTATCGCCCAGTTTTCCTCATCATTAAAATCTTGTCCGTTGTTTTGGAGATTTACGTATAGGCTGTCGATACGTGCTACATAACAATTTGCAATGCCTTTTTCCCTGCGGATAAACTGTCCGTCATCGGCGGAAAAATAGAGATACGACCGCGCAAGGGCGTCGTTCAACAGGATTTCATTCCGAATTGTGTCGACCTGCATATCCCAGATACTAATGTATTCCTTAGGCCCCCTGCCTTTATTTTTGATCCGGTATAACAGTTTGCCTGTTCTGTCGAATACGAAAATCTGCTGCGCAATGTGAGCATCCAGTATGAAAATTTTGTCTCCGGTTACGATCATTTTTGAGATTTCACCGATGGGTTCGGATGAATCCAGTTTTATGTAGTCGACCTGTTCGACCATATCGAGTAATTCAGCCGTGCTGATGATTTTGGCATTGTCGGCACGGATCAGGAGCGGAGTGTCGGGCATGATATGAATTGCGTCTACATCAGACAGGTTCAATGCCGGGCTGTTTTTTAGTTGCGTGGTTCCGCAGGCGGCGCAGAATAGGGCGGCTATAATTGTGGCTGTTAGACGCTTCATATGCTTTCTAATTTGGTCTTCTGCTCGGGTGTTTTTACGATCATTTCAGCGTATACGCAACCACGATCGGGTTGTCGCTCTCCTTCGAACACTCCAGCAGGCTTTTGATCTTAGGGCTCAGGTTTTTCCTGTATTCTTCGGGGATTTGCGGCGAACAGGTGCCGAAAAAAGTATCGCCGTAGACGGCTATCGGTTGTCGGATAATCTCCCCTATATCCGGATATTCGCTCCACCCTTTTGAACTCCATGCGTAAACCATATCAGTTTGCTTGTTCCAAAAACAGGAGATGGGGACAACATATTCATCTTCCTCATGGCCGATTTCGAAATATGCGTATTTTTCCATATCGTAAAATTTTCCGCCATATCTGGTATAGTTATTTTCTAAAATTAATTTTTTCACCTCTTGGTAAGATATTTTTTCGTCATGACGCCTCCATATACTTTTTTTCTGACAGATCACATATTCCGGTTCTACGACGCAGACCGAAGAGAACCGGTAAACCGTGTCTGAATAAACTGGAGTATATAAAAGATTTCCATTACGATCGTAAGTAAAACTATTGATAATAAAATCGTCATTTTGAAGCGGTGTAGGCTCAAACCCCTTGAAAAGAACAGAATCTTTATCCGAGATTATAATCGCCCAATTCTCGTTGTCGTTAAAATCCTGTCCGACTCCGGTGAGGTTAATATATAGGCTGTCGATACATGCCAAATAGCAGTTCGCTATTCCCTTTTCCCGCCGTAGGAATGTCCCGTCATCGGTGGAATAATAAAGGTAGGAGCGGGCCAGCGCGTCATTTACAAGTATTTCATTCCGGATGGTGTCGACTTGCATATCCCAGATACTAATGTATTCTTTGGGCCCCCTGCCTTTATTCTTGATCCGGTATAACAGTTTGCCTGTTTTGTCAAATACAAAAATTTGCTGAGCCGCAAAAGAATCCATTAGGAAGATTTTATCGTTTGTTACGATCATTTTGTTAATTGGCCCCATCGGTTCGGATGAATCCAGTTTTATGTAATCGATCGATTGAATCATATCCAGTAATTTCTTTGTGTCGATGGTTTTGGCCATGTCGGCTCTTATCAAATGTGGGGAATCTGGATTGATTTTAATTATTTCAGTATCGGACAGTGCTAATGCCATGCTATTGTTTTGTGGCGAGGTGCCGCAAGCACAGAATAGGACAGAGGCCAAAATAACTGTGATTAATTGTTTCATTGATTTTTTACTGCTTTAGAATGTCAGGTAGCGGGAACTGTGATCTTTTAACAATTATTTCAGCGTATACAGAACCAATATGGGGTTATCATTCTCCGTCGAAGTATCCAGAAAATTTTTAAGTTTCGTGGATAATTTATTTCTATATTCTTTAGGTACTGCCGATGAAGGGAAAGTACTGACGAATGTATTATTGTAAACGGCTATTGGAGGATTGATAATATCCCGTATTGCCGGCTGCTTATTTATTTCTGGTGTAGTATTCCATTCATAAACTATATCGTTCCGTTTATCCCAAAAAAATGTCTTGCCAATAATGTATTCTGTCCACTTGCTTTGGATTTGAAAAATGGCGTGATTTCTCGCAGAAAGAAACTTTCCATTAAACCTTGTGTAATTATTTTTTCTAATAAGTTTACATATTTCCGGTTCCGATAATCTTTCATCGCAAAGTTTCCAAATACTTTTTTCCTGACAGATCACATACTTTGCATAGGCAGTCCCCGGGGATGTGAATTGGTAAACCGTATCAGAATTGATCGGCGTGTACAGAAGGCTTCCATCATTATCCCTGTAAAAACTGTTGACGATATAATCACCCTCCTGGAGCGGTTTGAACTCAAATCCTTTATACATTATCGAATCTTTATCCGTCACCAGAATTGCCCAATTCTCTTTATCGTTAAAATCCTGTCCGTTATTTTGGAGATTTACAAATAAACTGTCGATACGTGTTACATAACAATTTGCAATACCTTTTTCCCTGCGGATGAATTGCCCGTCATTGATGGAAAAATAGAGATAAGAGCGAGCCAATGCGTCATTCAGAAGGATTTCATTCCGGATTGTGTCGACCTGCATATCCCAGATACTAATATATTCTTTCGGGCCGCGGCCTTTGTTCTTGATCCGGTATAATAATTTACCGGTTTTGTCAAATACGAAAATTTGTTGGGCGGAAAAAGAGTCAAGTATTAATATTTTATCTTTTGTCACAATCATCTTATCAATTTGTCCGATCGGTTCGGATGAATCCAATTTGATATAATCGACAGACGAAAGCATTCCAATTAACTCCTCTGTGGTAATGCTTTTTGCATGGTCGGTTCTTATTAAGTGAGGTGAATCCGTTGTAATATTTATGACTTGAGTATTGCAAAGCTCTATTTTTGCATGGCTATTTCGCGCATTATTACCACATGCACATAATAGTGAAAAGGTTATAATGCTGATTGTTATTTGTTTCATAGTTGTCTTATTAAAATTAGTATTTTAAAGTAACGGTTGATGCATTTGTCAATCTGGGCTGCATAATATACATCAACCGTTACAGCGTTGATTATAGTTGTGTGCAGCCGGAACCATCAAAACAATTACCATCACCATCGTTGCAGGTAACCATCTTGCCATAAGAAGTTAACTCGACGAAGCCTGATATTCCTATCATTAAAGTACAGTCTGCTAAAACTGGTTTCCATGCAGAACCAAACCAATGTGTATCGTCCTCATTCCATAATGTCCCATCCCATTCAAACTCAGCCAATGCATCCACATTGGCCTGGATCATTGCGGACAGGTCGTCCTTGGCAATGCTCTTCATAAATACGGCTGAGGCTGCCACCATGGCGAATGCCACCAAGCCGAACGTAATTTTCTTTTTCATAGCGTTTTTCTTTTTCTGTTCGTTCACAGTTTACTCGATGCGTTGTGTCTATCCTTTCAACAACGGCGAACCCGCTTGGGGTTTGGGATCAATTGACTATTTTTGCACAACCTCCTTTCCTTTTCCGGGATTTGGCGGCCGGGCGGAGAAAACGTGTCTTTTCCCGAGGCAATTCTCCGCCCTCGTTTTTCCCGATAATTATTCCTCTACCATACCGATGATCTTCAGCGAAGTGCTGCCGGCGGCCGTATTGCAGAAGACCCGCAATGTTTTGTCGAAAGCCCCGGCCTTGTCGGGGATTATCTCCACTTTGATTTCTGATTTCTCTCCGGGCATGACGGGGCTCCGGTTCCATGACGGTTTCGTACACCCGCAGGAGGCGTCGATGTGGGTTATTACCAGCGGTTTGTTCCCCGTGTTTTCCAGGACGAAGGCCGCCTGTGCCGTGCTGCCGATCCTCAAATCCGGAACCTCGATTTCCGGTCGGGCGATACGGATGTCGGTCGTGGGAACTTTGTCCGCCTTCTTCCCGGATATTATCTCCTTATACAGCTCCCAAAGCCGCGGCTTATGCGTCGGGTTGCCGACCAATAGAACCTTGTTGGTGCTGTCGAGGAGAAAACATTGGCAGGCCTGGTTCTTCGGAAAGCCATTCAGCCTGTCGATTTCATTTTTACGGTCGATATAAAACGGCAGTTCGAACCCGTCGGCTCGTAATATCAACCCGAGTTCCCGCTCGTTCTGCGGGTGGAAATAGAACAGGAAATCGACCTTGTCGGCCAGCGTCGTGTCGATTTCCCTCACATAAGCGTTCCAGGTCAACAATTTCAGCTTGCAGGAGGTGCAGCCTATCGAATCGGTGAAATTCAGTATCCTGAATGGTTTTTTCGATTTCGCGGGGTCGTAAACCGTGTCGCAGGAATACGAAGTCGGTTGTATATCCTGCGGCAGCAGTACCGTTTTCCCGATCCATTCCTTTACGATCTTCTGGATTTCTTTCCTGGGATTATTGTCATTGCACGAGGCGCACCACAGCGGGATGATGATGATTCCGGTCATCAAATAGCAGAATTTGGCCATATAATTTTATTTTAAGAACACAAAATAAAGACGCAATCATTATATAGTTAATCAAGATATTTGATTATCTACTACAAAATAAAACAAAAATATTAATATTGGTTCAAAATAATGTAAAAATATTTTGTTTTTGATGTTTTAAAAAGTAACTTCACAGAAGATATCACCCCGCTTGATCAATCTTGTTATGATAACAGCTTCGCCGATTGCCGTATTGAAAAACATGGCAATCGTTGACTGGATAAATAAAATCCGGGATGGGTTGCGGGGATGCCCCCCCCCATCCGGGGTGGATAGTAACTGGAAGGGAAGAATAGATGTAAAAGTGTTTCGATTATGAAAAATTTTGACCGTACTGCCGTCAGGCTGATCTTATCGTTCGGTTTGGCATGGATATGCGCCGGTTGTGAATCCCGGCTGGAGGCGGCTTTGGAACTTGCGGGCGAAAACCGTCCGGAACTGGAAGCGGTTCTGCAACATTACAGCACGGACAAGGCCGATTCGCTGAAATACCGGGCGGCCCGGTTCCTGATCGAGAACCTTCCGCTCCATTACGGCTATGCGGGAAAGGGACTGGAGGATTTCAAATGCGATTATGATTCCCTTTTCTGTGATAAGGATATCCCCAGGCAGGTGCTGAGGGGCAGGGCGAAGAATTATAATCCCGATTTTACGAACGTACATCCGGCATTCGACCTTTCAGAACTCAGCCGCGATTTTTTGATCCGGCATATCGACAATGCTTTTGCGACGCTGGACTACCCGTGGACAAAGGGGCTGTCGTTCGGCGATTTCTGTGAATATGTCCTGCCTTACCGGATCGAGAACGAACTGGCGGAGGACTGGATGCCTCATTACAGGGATTTCCTCGCTGAAATAATCCGCCCCCTGCAGCAGGCCGGGGCGGATCGTTACATTGCGGCCAGGACGATTCAGGACAGCCTGCGCAGGATGGATTACGAGGTCATCGACGAATCGGTCATGAGGATGGCATTGAGGCCGTCGGATTACCTGCGGGCGGCAGGCGGTGCATGCCCCGAGATCACGAGCCTGATGTGGTATGCGCTGAGGAGCGTCGGGCTGCCTGTAAATTACGACTACATTATCCAGTGGGCCAACCGGAGCCAGTCGCACAGCTGGAATTCGCTGCGGGTCGATAGCGTGCTCTACTCTTTCGGGATGAGCGACCCGGAATTCGGCAAGCATTTCGAATCCCGGCCGCAGGAGCGTGTCGGGAAGGTTTACCGCAAGATGTTCAGTTTCCAGCCCCAGAGCCTGCCCAACCAAAGGGGAGCCCTGGCGGAGGGAATTCCGCCGGCCTTCCGATCCCCCTTTATAAAGGACGTTTCGGAATCGTATTTCGACGGCATCGACCTTGCCATGAAACTGACGATCCCGATCGCGGCCAAAAAGAAATTCGCCTACCTGGTCGTTTTCGACAACCGGAACTGGGTGCCTGTCGCCTGGAGCCGGATAAAGCGCGGGCGGGTTGCGTTCGATCATGTCGAAAAGGGCTGCGCCTATATGGTCATGTATTATGACCGGGGGCTCCTCCTTCCGGCAACGGATCCGTTTACGGTCTCGAAAGAGGGCGGGGTGGCGGTGCGTAAACCCGACGGGGCCGAGGTTTCCGTCACACTGAAGCGGAAATACCCGGTTTTCTTTGAGCTGGAGTTTATCCTCAACCGGGTGAAAAACGGCCGGTTCCAGGTTGCGGACAGTCCCGATTTCCGGGATGCCCGGACTGTCTACGTTACGCCCGAGGTGCCGGAAGCCAGGCCGTATTACGCGCAACTGGGGGACAGCATAACCTTCCGGTATATACGTTATCTCTCCCCGAGCGGTGCATTCGTGAATATGGCCGAGGTCGGGTTCTATGCCCCGTCGGGGGAAAAGCTCGTCGGGGAGATAATCGGAACCGAAGGCAGCTACGGGAATTCGGGCGACGACAAATACAAATTATTCGACGGGGATCCGCTCACCTATTTCAATGCCCCGCAGGAATCCCGCTGCTGGGGCGGCATGGCTTTCGACCGGCCTCAGACCCTGGGTAGCGTGATGTTCCTGCCGCGCAATGACGATAATTTCATACAGGCGGACGAGCTTTACGAGTTGTTCTATTGCCGCGATGGCCGGTTCGTATCCCTCGGCAGGCGCATCGGGGATCGGACGCATGTTTTACACTACGACAATGTCCCCGGGAATGCCCTGCTGCTTTTGAGGAACCATACCAAGGGCAAGGAGGAACGTATTTTTACGTACGAGAACGACGAACAAATATGGTGGTAGCCGTGCCGGCAAACTGAGATTCAGGGAACGAAAAGGGCGGGGTCGCTGCCGAATCGTGCAAACTCATGCGCAGCGATCTCCGCCCCGGGCTCCCTTCAAAAAGAAAGGAGGTGCTGTTTATTTATGTAAGATAACGGATATAGACCGAAGACTATTGCCTTCCCACTGTTTAGTAGGCTGGCCCGGCCTGACGGGCGACAAACTGGATTCGGAAATAACGCCGACGGAGCGTTGCCGGATCGCAGGTACCAATCGAGAATTTAAAAAACAAAAACATGAAAAAATTTATTTTTATACTCTGTGCCGCATTTCTGACATTTGCCTTGGTGCTGGGGTTTATCACTTACAATAAAACTACCCAGGCATTGCTGTCTGTCAATATCGAAGCTTTGACGAAGAATGAAAATGAAGAGACAAGTAACAATGAAGGAGACGGCTCGATATATCATTATGAGCACTTATTGGGGCAACCTCAATCATGCGTCATGTATCGTAATGTAGGTGTAAACGGAGAGGTATCTTATTCAAATGAAAAGTTATCTGGAAGTTTAGGGTGGACGTCTGTAAAAGTGACTGGGATTATTGAGACTTGTCCTAGAAAAGGTTCCGGGTGCACTGTCTATTCGTGCCAGATGACAAATTAATTTATTTCCTCCCTACTACATAGGCTAAGTGGTAGGGAGGTAAAAAATATGATTATGAAATATTTTAATTTTATCATTGTTTGCTTGATTGGACAATTTTCAATGACTGCCTGTTCGAATGAGGAGGAAATTCCCGACAATATAAAAAGCATTGTTTTCGATTCGAGGGAAAGTGTGACGGAGATCGATTTCGATAAAATTCTCGATACCACCTTCCGGATCGTTCCCCTTGCGACGAATGACGAGTGCTTAATATCCAATATCGATAGATTGGAAATCGTGGACGGAAAGTTTTATATCATGGATCATATGTCGCAGTCGGTCTATGTTTTCAATCCGGACGGGAGTTATGCCGGAAAAATCCATAAGCACGGGCGCGGCCCGGGTGAGTATACCAATCTATCCTTTATGACCGTTACAGATCGTAGTATTATTGTAATAGACCATTTTGCAGGAAAACAGATATTCTATGACCGTCTGACCTTACAACCTGTTTCGGATGACTATGATTTATTCAAACGTCTCAGGTGTACAGAATTATTTGCCATTGGGGATATTATTTATTATATGAACGATTGGAGTAATTCTGCGATTGGTAAATACCGGCTTTTTTCGAACGCTCGGGATGGGGATGGCTATTCCAAATATCTGCCTTTTAAAAAAGATCCCGATGTTCTGGGAATAAACGGCCCCCAATACGGAATAGCAGGAAACGAAGCCCTGATGATTTATTCGGGAGACGATCATATCTATAAGTTTTCCAAAGACAGTGTCTGTGTGCAATACCGTATGGAGTTCAAAGACCCCAAAGCCAAATACACTTCGGGGCGACCCGAAAAAGTTTTCGAGGATAACCGGGGGCGAAATGCCGTATTGGGGATAAACCGGATTCAGCAATCGGAACGGTATATTTTCGCGGAAGTGACTTTTACGGGTGAAAAGGATTATTATTTCTTATATGACAAGGAGGACGATAAAATGTCGATCTATGAATTTGCTACCGATAGTAATTTTTCGGATAAATTCTTTTTCAGCGTAAAACGTGTGATCGGCAACGAGGTAATATATTGGATTAACGCAAATACTTTCGCACACGGATATAAAAACATATCGGACAGAACACCGAAAACCGGGTTTGAAAAAGAGTTGTACGGATTGCTGGATAAACTGTCCGAGAACGATAACCCGGTATTGTTCGTATTCGACATAAAACAGGAGGAATAGCCATGCCCAAACAGAAGCCGCATATCCTCCTGCTTTCAGTGGGTTTGGTGCTCCTTTTCGGGTTCATGGCCTGTGTCATGGCAAAAACATATATCGCCTATTCGAAGCAGTTGAACAGAATGGCGGTAATTCAGACCGCATTCGAGAATATGGCTTTTTGCAGGCCCTATGAGCTCTCCTCGGAAGGGTTTTGCCTTTCCCCCACGACGGTGCTGACTGACGCGGAGGGCAATAAGTTGCCTTTGTCGGAGGTTGTGTCCGCGCATGGCAGAACGCTGGTCTATCGTTTCAGCAGAATGAATTGCCTGCCCTGTATTGCGATGCACTTCAAGCTGTTGAAGTCGATCCTCGATGACCGTGCCCAAATGGGGCTGATCATACTGTGCGATTATCACAATGCAAGGGATTTGAGGATACTCAGGAACACGTATGAAGTCTCCTGCGGGCTGTATAGTGTTGACCGACTCGGAATTCCGATAGAAGATGTCAACAATCCCTATTTCTTTATCCTTACTCAAGATATGAGATGCGAGGGTTTCTTTACCGCATTTAAAGAAACATCGCAGCAGACGGAAAATTTCCTTCGGGCGCTGCTGGAAAAATTGTAGCTTCTCTATGACCCGATATTGAAGCTGTCCGGTGGTTTCATTCATCAATAATATGGGGCTTTGTCGAAGATGGATAAAAAAAATAGTCAGGTATTCAGTGCGGTCGCAGTGCCGATGTTCGTAGCCGTGGTCGTGGTTGTGGTTATGGTCGTGGCCGCGGGAATCATGTGCTTCGTGGCAAATGGCGGAGAGGGGGCGGCCGACGGGCTGCTACCCACTCCGGCACTGATCGGTATGGATCGGGAACACGCCGGCCTTGCCGGCAGCGATACGCTTTTCCGGTTCGAATCCCGGGTTGCAAACCTGGGGCGGATAAGGGTGGGGCATAAGAAAAAAATCGTATTCCGCTTCACCAACGTCAGTTCGTGCCCTGTCTTAATCACCAAAGTAATGACCACCTGCGAATGCACTTCGGCTGTCTGGGACAAGGCGCCCCTGCTGCCCGGCCGGCGGTCGCGGATCGAAGTGACCTATGAAGCCGAACGGGATGGAGTGTTCTTCCGGAAGTTGTTTATCTACCATGCGGGCGCCGCTTCGCCTTTCGAGATCGCGATTGAGGGGGTGGGCGAGGAATAGCTTCGACCGGTCGGGTATGTATTGCGGGGTGCGGGAGCGTTCGGTGCGGAATCGCTGTTTTGTCCCGTGTCCGATCCCGGGCAGTGCTTTTGCATGGGTGTGGAGGACGGTTATACTGAAAACTAAAAAAGCCCCGTAATCAAAGATTACGAGGCTTAACCAAGTGCCCAGGACAGGAATCGAACCTGCACGCCTTGCGGCACACGCACCTGAAACGTGCGCGTCTACCTATTCCGCCACCTGGGCTTTTGGAAATTGTGGTGTGCAAAAGTAATACTTTTTTCTCATTCACCAACTATTTTTACGAAAAAAATCTACTTGCTCAGGAATTTGTACTGAAACAGAAGCAGATAGATGACGGCGACGGAGATATAGGCATCGGCCAGGTTGAAGATGGCCCCGAAAAAGTAGTTGTTGCTGTCCACCAGGAAGTTTAGGAACCGCGGTACGCCGTTCCACTGGAAGAGCGGGAAATAGAACATGTCGACGACCTTGCCCATCATGAACCCGGCGTAGTGCCCGCCGAAATGTGCGACCGTATAGGGCGTCGACTCCGAGAAGAGCAGCCCGTAGAACGCGCTGTCGATGATGTTGCCGAGCGCTCCCGCCATGACCAGCGCCAGGCCGACGATGACTCCTTTGGGGGTGTCTTTGCGTTTGTTGAGGAGGTGGTGCATCAGCCAGCCGATGACCCCGACCATCACGATCCGGAAAATCCCGAGCAGGAGTTTCCCCCAGTCGAACCCGCCTTTGGTGGCGATGTGCATCCCGAAGGCCGCGCCGTTATTCTCGATGAAGCGCAATTGGAACCAGTCCGGGAAGACGACGATCGATTCGTCGAGGTGCATGTGGGTCTTGACCCAGATCTTGAGTGCCTGATCCGCGATGAGCAGGATCAGCACGAGCAGTGATATTTTTCTGAAATTCATATCGGTCGGATAATCTGACGCAAAAATAGTAAAAAATCTCAGTTTTGCAGGACTCGACCCGAATTTACTCGCTGCGGTCTTTTCCATGGAAGCCCTCGGCCCCGCAGGTCGGCTTCCCGGTTGCGGCGATGTGCGGCCCGGGCTTCATAAGGGCTGGCCGACTAATTCTTCTTTAATAAAATATAGGTGTATACCTCAGATTTGAAGAAATTTTAACTTTCATGCAAAAAATATGCGAAAATATTTGCAGGTTCGAAAAAAGTCGCTACCTTTGCATCCGCGTTTGAGAAAAACGGTTGTTCTTACGAAGGCTGAAAGTTTACAATAAAGGAGCTCAAAGCTCTGTGTAAGCCCGATTTCCCGAGACGCGAAGTTCTTAAAAAGATTTTTGAAAAAAGATTTGCAGGATTCAAAAAGTTACTCTATCTTTGCAGTCCTTTCGCATTGTAAAATGCGATTTTTTCAAACTGGTTCTTTGAATTACTGGTTATATTTTGAGAGAAAAGAAATGTAGTATTTATCTGTCAATTTCCTTTTATAAAGGATAAACGAATAGTCAGGACTCTAACAAAACATTTATAATTTTATACAATGGAGAGTTTGATCCTGGCTCAGGATGAACGCTAGCGGCAGGCCTAACACATGCAAGTCGAGGGGCATCGGGATTGAAGCTTGCTTCAATTGCCGGCGACCGGCGCACGGGTGCGTAACGCGTATGTAACCTACCTATAACAGGGGCATAACACTGAGAAATTGGTACTAATTCCCCATAATATTCGGAGAGGCATCTCTCCGGGTTGAAAACTCCGGTGGTTATAGATGGACATGCGTTGTATTAGCTAGTTGGTGAGGTAACGGCTCACCAAGGCAACGATACATAGGGGGACTGAGAGGTTAACCCCCCACACTGGTACTGAGACACGGACCAGACTCCTACGGGAGGCAGCAGTGAGGAATATTGGTCAATGGACGCAAGTCTGAACCAGCCATGCCGCGTGCAGGAAGACGGCTCTATGAGTTGTAAACTGCTTTTGTACGAGGGTAAACTCACCTACGTGTAGGTGACTGAAAGTATCGTACGAATAAGGATCGGCTAACTCCGTGCCAGCAGCCGCGGTAATACGGAGGATTCAAGCGTTATCCGGATTTATTGGGTTTAAAGGGTGCGTAGGCGGTTTGATAAGTTAGAGGTGAAATCCCGGGGCTTAACTCCGGAACTGCCTCTAATACTGTTAGACTAGAGAGTAGTTGCGGTAGGCGGAATGTATGGTGTAGCGGTGAAATGCTTAGAGATCATACAGAACACCGATTGCGAAGGCAGCTTACCAAACTATATCTGACGTTGAGGCACGAAAGCGTGGGGAGCAAACAGGATTAGATACCCTGGTAGTCCACGCAGTAAACGATGATAACTCGTTGTCGGCGATACACAGTCGGTGACTAAGCGAAAGCGATAAGTTATCCACCTGGGGAGTACGTTCGCAAGAATGAAACTCAAAGGAATTGACGGGGGCCCGCACAAGCGGAGGAACATGTGGTTTAATTCGATGATACGCGAGGAACCTTACCCGGGCTTGAATTGCAACTGAATGATGTGGAGACATGTCAGCCGCAAGGCAGTTGTGAAGGTGCTGCATGGTTGTCGTCAGCTCGTGCCGTGAGGTGTCGGCTTAAGTGCCATAACGAGCGCAACCCTTGCCGATAGTTACTAACAGGTTATGCTGAGGACTCTGTCGGGACTGCCATCGTAAGATGTGAGGAAGGTGGGGATGACGTCAAATCAGCACGGCCCTTACGTCCGGGGCTACACACGTGTTACAATGGGGGGTACAGAAGGCCGCTACCTGGTGACAGGATGCTAATCCCAAAAGCCTCTCTCAGTTCGGATCGAAGTCTGCAACCCGACTTCGTGAAGCTGGATTCGCTAGTAATCGCGCATCAGCCATGGCGCGGTGAATACGTTCCCGGGCCTTGTACACACCGCCCGTCAAGCCATGGGAGCCGGGGGTACCTGAAGTGCGTAACCGCAAGGAGCGCCCTAGGGTAAAACTGGTGACTGGGGCTAAGTCGTAACAAGGTAGCCGTACCGGAAGGTGCGGCTGGAACACCTCCTTTCTGGAGCCTTGTTTCAAAGGTAATTTAGCTGCTCACTTCAAAGAAACGTCACAACAGCACCGCTTTAGGCGTAGGTTCGAACCGAGTGCTGTTCTCTGCAAATGAAAATTTGCGACGTTCATTGACATATTTAAGGAGATGAGATAAAGTTCCGATATCTACAATAGGGG
>ERZ506874.23-NODE-23-length-90855-cov-12.8373_pt1 | contig 90855 bp, 80 predicted proteins | sample MGYA00512908_ERZ506874 | MGnify/ENA metagenome assembly ERZ506874 | reverse complement strand
CGCAGCCGTGTGCATGTTGTGGAAAGCCTGCTGATGATCCCCACCACCTGATAGGTCACGGTCAGGGTGGAATGGGTACAAAAGCGCATGACCTCTTTGTGTTGCCTTTGTGCAGAAAGCATCACGACGAGCTGCATGCGGATACTGTGGCATTTGAAGATAAATATGGCTCTCAACTGGAGCTGATATTTCGTTTTATCGATCGTGCGCTGGCAACTGGCGTGCTGGCCTGATTTTGTGGAGAAAGTTGATGCGTGATATTCAAATGGTTCTTGAACGTTGGGGTGCATGGGTGGCAAATAATCACGAGGATGTCACTTGGTCGTCTATTGCTGCAGGATTTAAAGGACTAATCCCTTCAAAAGTAAAATCCCGCCCGCAATGTTGTGACGATGACGCGATGATCATTTGTGGGTGTATGGCTCGCCTGAAAAAGAACAACAGCGATTTGCACGATTTATTAGTGGATTACTATGTAGGAGGTATGACATTTATGGCGCTTGCCCGTAAACATGGGCGTTCTGATTGCTGGGTTGGGCGTTTATTGCAAAAAGCGGAAGGAGTAGTTGATGGTATGTTGATAATGCTAGATATTGAATTGGAAATGGAACGTAAAATTTAGTTATGTTATGAATAAATAAATGCTAATGATTTTTGTAAGATAGCTCATTTTATGTCCATAGGTGATGTATGCATTAATATGATTAATTTGTCTCCTTATAAAAATAAGATTATGTAAATAATAACAAAGGGTGACATTATTAAGTGTTGCTTTTTCTTAGTAAGTTGTTATCCTACTTAAGGTTGAATGATATTGTATCGAATAAAGTTGCTTATATAGAATTATTTTTATGTTATGGCTTATTGAGTTAGTTAATAGGATGATTGAATCAATGCTTTCAAATGTAATTTTAAGTGGAGCTATGTCCACGTTATTGGCTGCATTTCTAATTTTTGTGTTTAAGGAGTATATAAAAAGGCCACCTAATTTTTCAGGGGTGTTTGAGATCGAGTGTAAAACGCTAAAATCATCATATAATTCATATGTAAACCTAACTACATTCTATACATTAGTGTTGATTTGTGATAATAACACTATAGAAGGACATATTGAAAAAATAAAAGATATCGAAAATGATGGGAATGAAAGAAAATATATTGGCGTGCATCGCAATATTGGCGATGTCAATGGTGTAATTAAAAGAAATTACTTAAGACCTAACCATGCTTCGTTGAATATAAAAATGCATGGTGATAAGAGGGATTATACTATTATGCTATATTTTAAGAAGGTGAATACGAAAAATATGAAAGGAACTTTTTTATCTACTGCTGCAGATTCTTCTGGAGATGTTAAGTGGCAGCGAAAAAATTTTTAATTTATTTACTGTCGTTGCCATATTTAATAATGGCTTCGATTATCATAAAGCTTAAAGTTAAAAGTATAATTGATGATTATGAGAAATGTACTACTTATATTTACTGTAACTCGAAGAAATATAATAACATTTCTCCTGTTATGATTGATATATTAAGGTTAGCAGAGGATCATCGACAATTATTGCATAGAGGGATTGACCCCATTGCAATCATTAGAACTTTTTATCTGAGGATATTTAAAAATATACACCAAGGAGCGAGCACTATAGAACAGCAGTTTGTGAGAACTATAACTAAAAGATACGAAAAAACAATACGTAGAAAGATAAGAGAGCAGATATTGGCTATATTGATTAGAAATGTATCAACTCCAGATGATATATGTAAGTGTTATCTTTCTTGTTGTTACTATGGCTATGGAACTTATGGGATAGATAATCTTTTAAAAAAGAAACAAAATATCAGTGATTTTGATATTGTTGCAATGATTAAATATCCATTCAGGGGAGAAGTTGTTTCAGTTACAGAGGAACGATTTAAACATAGGTCGCTCTATCTTTCCACTTTATATAAATTAAATGCACAAAGGGATATGATTTTTTTGCGAAAATATAGTGGGTGATTATGTTAAGTGTATTTTATTATGTGTCAAAAAGTTTAGTCATCTCTGCTTAATGTATAATCGTGAATGTTTTTATTCAGATTTTATGCATGTCAAGTTGATGAGTGCCGTCGACATAAGATATGGGGATAATGAATAGTTTACAATCGTAAATAATAGAATATCCTGTTAAAAGTGGTTACTTCTCCACGCAGCTTAAACCCGCCGTCGAGCGGGTTTTGTCGTTTCTGGGTCTGGGGATTCCTTGGTCCTAGCCTATCCCGCAGTTATCCATTAACTCGGCTTCTTTGACGTTTCCGCTTCTGATTTGCGGTACATGATGTTTCCTCAATTTGCACCTGTTGTATCAGCGAGGTGAGAGATAACTACAAATGCCTCATAACCCAAATACCTGGCTGGAGTTGGTCCAGAGCTGGTGGCGTGGAGACACACCGCTGGGCGCAGTGATTATGTCGATCGTTATGGCTGGTTTACGTATTGCCTATTTTGGCGGCGGTGGCGGCTGGAAACGAAAAACACTCGAAATTTTGCTCTGTGGCGCTCTGACGCTGACATTTGCATCCGCTCTTGAGTATGTCGGATGGCCTAAATCACTTTCTGTTGCCATTGGTGGTGGTGTTGGGCTGATCGGTGTCGATGCTATTCGTGGGGCAGCAATGCGAGTAATCGGTAACAAATTTGGTAGCTCGAAGGAGTAATTTATGCAGGCACTAAATTCCCAGCGTAAAGCTTTCCTTGATATGGTGGCATGGTCAGAAGGAACGGATAACGGGCGACAACCGACACGTAACCACGGTTATGACGTTATTGTTGGTGGTGAACTGTTTACTGATTACTCCGATCATCCTCGCAAACTTGTCACGCTAAACCCCAAACTCAAATCAACAGCCGCCGGACGTTACCAGCTTCTTTCACGTTGGTGGGATGCTTACCGTAAACAGCTTGGTTTGAAAGACTTCTCCCCCAAAAGCCAGGACGCTGTGGCATTGCAGCAGATTAAAGAACGTGGCGCTTTACCGATGATTGATCGTGGTGATATTCGTCAGGCTATCGACCGTTGCAGCAATATCTGGGCTTCGTTGCCGGGCGCTGGTTACGGTCAGTATGAACATAAAATTGGTGACCTGATTGCCAGGTTTAAAGAGGTTGGCGGGGTGGTAAATGAAGTTGAGCTATAAGCTAGTTATCGCTGCTTTCTTCGTTACTATTATTGGTTCTTTCATCTGGTCAGCGAATCATTACCACAATCAAGCCATTGAATACAAAAAGCAGCGCGACGAAAACGCTATGGCATTACATTCGGCTATGGCGACGATCTCTGATATGCAGAAGCGTCAACGTGACGTAGCTGAACTTGACGCCAGATACACAAAGGAGCTTGCTGATGCTAACACGACTCTCGAAAGTCTCCGTACTGATGTCTCTGCTGGTCGTAAGCGCTTGCAATTCGCCGCCACCTGTGCAAAGTCAACGACCGGAGCCAGCGGCATGGGCTATGGAGAAAGTCCAAGACTTACAGCTGATGCTGAACTCAATTATTACCGCCTCCGAAGTGGGATCGACAAGATAACTGCACAGGTTAACTACTTGCAGGAGTACATCAAGACACAGTGCCAGAAATGAATCTATAGATGACACTCCACGTTCGTATAAGATAATGCTAAATTACTATTAGCTTAATCACAGGAGACGGACATGGAAAGAGGTGTGGTATTTAGTGCATGCGAATTACTTAAAACCGAGGATGGAAAAGGCATCCGTACAGGTAAATGGATTAGTCAATTAGAAATAAACTATCTATGTCTTTATTGGGATAAACTAGTTTCACCCACTAATAATATTATACATACAGCATTAAATAACGAGGATGAATTAGAAAAATGTGGATTGCTAACCAGGCCGGTATATAGACATCATGGTTGTTTTGATGGTCAATATATGGCGGATTTTTATGCTGAAACTCATGCCAAAACAATAGATATACTTAGGCATGCGGATTCTTCTGTCGATTGGCGCATGCATTTTTTAAGTGACCAAATAAACTTGGTGCCTGAATTATCTAGAACCTCAGAAGTGATACGTTTTGAGCTAGCAAATTTATTACCCGTTCCCACAGAAGATGTGCACCTACATGATATTCTTGATTTCAAGGAAAGAAGAAAACCTGAATTAATCGCTTTACATGAATATCTTGATGAGCTTTACTTGGAAATAAAACGTTCTGGTGATATCAATCTTCAGAAAGCAAAAGCTCTTTCTAATCTTAAACAAGCAATAAAGGATATCGAACGCTTAAATTGTGAAGTGTGGAAAAGTCCAATAAAATTTAGCATCTCTACTTCCTTTGAGTTCGATTTTTCACAAATATTTAGTCTGGCGGGAACTGTTTTATCTATGTCAGTAGATTATCCTTATAATGTTATTGGAGGGGTAAGTAGTTTGGCTTGTTTTTTGGGAGGATGCATAAAAATAAAGCCGCAATTTCAACAAGTGTTATCATTAGGTAATGATAAATTAGTTTACATAAGCAAAGGAAAATCGGAGGGTATTATTTCCTGATTTTTGATTCTCATAATCAATGAATGTTTTTTGTGAATATACTTATTTTAACCCTATAAATAATCAAGGTAATAAAGTGCCTCCTCGTATCCCGAAAGCCTGCCGTGCTCGAGGTTGCCGTAATACCACCACAGACCCGTCAGGCTACTGCGAAAGCCACAAAAGCGAAGGCTGGAAGCAATACAAGCCAGGCCAGTCCCGACACCAGCGCGGTTATGGTTCGAAATGGGATGTTATCCGTGAACGTGTGCTCAAGCGTGACAAAGGCCTGTGTCAGTTGTGTTTGCGTGCCGGTGTGGTGCGTGAGGCGAAAACCGTTGACCACATCATCCCTAAAGCACATGGCGGCACTGATGCCGACAGTAATCTGCAGAGTCTGTGCTGGCCGTGTCATAAGGCGAAGACGGCCCGTGAACGGTTGAAGTAAGAACCAGTTCCCACTGCCAGAGGGGAGGGGCGGGTCAAATCCCTGTGACCTGACGTCTTCCGGACTGCCCGCCCCATCGTTTTTTTATACCCGCGAAAAATGAAATTTAACCAGGAGTGCCGCATATGGCTGGAACGGCGGGGCGTTCCGGGCGTCGCCCCAAGCCAACGGCGCGCAAGGCGCTGGCCGGAAACCCCGGCAAGCGAGCCCTGAATAAAGATGAACCTGTTTTTACGCCCATCAAAGGTGTTGAGCCACCGGAGTGGTTCGCTGAAGAAGATCTCCCTCTCGCTACGATCATGTGGCAACTGACAACTAAAGAACTCTGCGGTCAGGGCCTGCTGTGCGTGACTGACCTTGCGGTGCTTGAGCGGTGGTGCGTGGCCTACGAGTTCTGGCGACGTGCCGTGAAAAATATTGCCAGACAGGGCAACACCATCACCGGTGCAATGGGCGGTATGGTCAAAAATCCGGAGCTGACTGCCAAAAAAGAACAGGAGTCCGAGATGAGCAGTACGGGGGCAATGCTCGGACTCGACCCCAGCAGCCGCCAGCGTCTGATTGGCCTGGCGGGGAAGAAGAAAGCCACTAACCCGTTTCTGAAAATCATCGAATCATGAGCCGGAAATCTTACCCCAACGTAAATGCTGCAAATCAGTATGCCCGGGATGTCGTGCGCGGAAAGATTGTTGCCTGCCAGTTTGTGATTCAGGCCTGCCAGCGCCATCTTGATGACCTGATGGCGGAAAAAAGTAAGTCGTTTCGTTACCGCTTCGACAAGGACCTGGCTGAACGGGCCGCGAAATTTATTCAGCTGTTGCCGCACACCAAGGGGGAGTGGGCATTCAAACGGATGCCCATCACGCTGGAGCCGTGGCAGCTATTTGTGATCTGCTGTGCGTTTGGCTGGGTCAATAAAGGCACCCGGTTGCGCCGCTTCCGGGAGGTGTACACCGAAATCCCCCGTAAGAACGGCAAATCAGCAATCTCTGCCGGTGTTGCCCTGTATTGTTTTGCCTGTGATAACGAGTTTGGCGCGGAAGTGTATTCCGGTGCCACGACAGAGAAACAGGCGTGGGAAGTCTTTCGCCCGGCGCGACTGATGTGTAAACGCACACCCATGCTGACGGAAGCGTTCGGGATTGAGGTTAACGCCTCAAACATGAACCGTCCGGAGGATGGCGCGCGGTTTGAACCGCTGATCGGCAACCCAGGTGATGGTTCATCACCCCACTGTGCCGTGGTTGATGAATATCACGAGCATGCCACCGATGCGCTTTATACCACAATGCTTACCGGGATGGGGGCGCGACGTCAGCCACTGATGTGGGCCATCACCACCGCCGGGTACAACATTGAGGGGCCGTGCTACGACAAGCGGCGGGAAGTCATCGAGATGCTCAACGGCTCGGTGCCTAACGATGAACTGTTCGGGATCATCTATACCGTTGATGAAGGTGACGACTGGACCGACCCGCAGGTGCTGGAAAAAGCCAATCCAAATATTGGCGTGTCGGTTTATCGCGAATTTTTGTTAAGTCAGCAGCAGCGTGCGAAAAATAACGCCCGTCTGGCAAACGTCTTTAAAACAAAACACCTCAATATCTGGGTGTCGGCGCGTTCGGCGTATTTCAACCTGGTGAGCTGGCAGAGCTGCGAGGATAAATCACTGACTATTGAGCAGTTCGAGGGGCAGCCGTGCATTCTGGCCTTTGACCTGGCGCGTAAGCTGGATATGAACAGCATGGCGCGACTTTATACCCGCGAGATTGACGGTAAAACGCATTACTACAGTGTGGCCCCGCGTTTCTGGGTACCGTATGACACGGTGTACAGCGTCGAGAAAAATGAAGATCGCCGGACAGCCGAACGCTTTCAGAAATGGGTGGAAATGGGCGTTCTGACCGTTACCGATGGTGCAGAGGTGGATTATCGCTACATCCTCGAAGAGGCCAAAGCGGCGAACAAAATCAGCCCGGTCAGTGAGTCACCCATCGACCCTTTCGGAGCGACCGGGCTGTCACATGACCTTGCTGATGAAGACCTGAATCCCGTTACTATCGTCCAGAACTTCGCCAATATGTCCGACCCGATGAAAGAGCTGGAGGCAGCGATTGAATCGGGACGCTTTCATCATGACGGCAATCCCATCATGACCTGGTGTATCGGCAATGTGGTCGGCAAAAACATGCCAGGTAACGATGATTTAGTGAAGCCCGTCAAAGAGCAGGCGGAAAACAAAATTGATGGTGCAGTTGCGCTGATTATGGCGGTTGGCAGAGCCATGCTGTACGAGAAAGAAGACACGCTGTCTGATCACATTGAGTCCTACGGGATCCGCTCGCTTTAACTGAGGTAATTATGATCATGCTGATTCTCGCGCCTCTGGTGGGCGTGCTGGGTGCGTTTTTGTTGGCGTATGGTGCCTGGCTGATTTATCCCCCGGCGGGGTTTGTTGTTGCCGGGGCGCTGTGCCTGTTCTGGTCGTGGCTGGTGGCGCGATATCTCGACCGTACACAGCCGTCTGTCGGCGGAGGTAAATAGTGTTCTTTTCGGGATTATTTCAACGAAAAAGTGACGCACCGGTGACCACGCCAGCAGAGCTGGCGGATGCTATCGGGCTGTCCTACGACACCTATACCGGAAAGCAGATCAGCAGCCAGCGGGCCATGCGACTGACGGCGGTTTTTTCCTGCGTCAGGGTGCTGGCGGAGTCGGTCGGGATGTTGCCCTGCAACCTGTATCACCTGAACGGCAGCCTGAAACAGAGAGCCACCGGCGAACGTCTGCATAAGCTGATCTCCACGCATCCCAATGGCTATATGACGCCGCAGGAGTTCTGGGAGCTGGTGGTCACCTGTCTGTGCCTGCGGGGAAACTTTTACGCCTACAAAGTGAAAGCATTTGGCGAAGTGGCTGAACTGCTGCCCGTCGACCCCGGTTGTGTGGTACCGAAGCTTAACAGTAGCTGGGAACCGGTTTACCAGGTCACATTCCCGGACGGCTCCACGGATGTACTGAGCCAGGAAGATATCTGGCATGTGCGCACGCTGACGCTGGACGGTCTGGTGGGACTGAATCCCATCGCCTATGCCCGCGAGGCAATATCGCTGGCAGCTGCGACCGAAGAGCACGGGGCCAGACTGTTCAGCAATGGTGCGGTGACGTCGGGGGTGTTGCGTACAGAGCAGACGCTGTCAGATCAGGCTTATGAGCGCCTGAAGAAAGATTTTGAGGAGCGTCACACCGGGCTTGGCAATGCTCACCGCCCGATGATCCTTGAGATGGGGCTGGACTGGAAGTCGATGGCGCTGAACGCCGAGGACAGCCAGTTCCTGGAAACCCGCAAGTTTCAGCTTGAAGAAATCTGTCGTCTGTTCCGTGTGCCATTGCACATGGTGCAGAACACCGATCGTGCCACCTTCAACAATATCGAAGAACTGGGGCTGGGATTTATCAACTATTCACTGGTGCCGTATCTGACCCGCATTGAGCAGCGGATCAACACCGGACTGGTACGAAAAAGTAAGCAGGGCGTTTATTACGCCAAATTTAACGCCGGGGCGTTACTGCGCGGGGATATGAAGTCCCGTTTTGAAGCCTACGCCACCGGGATTAACTGGGGAATTTACTCTCCCAATGACTGCCGCGACCTGGAAGATATGAATCCGCGTCCCGGTGGGGATGTCTATCTCACACCGATGAACATGACCACGAAACCCTCCGATGGCAGTAAAGCCGGTAAGCAGAAGGATAACGCCAATGCAGACGAAACAACGTCTTGATGTACCGCTGAGTCTGAAATCTGTCAGTGACTCCGGTGAGTTTGAAGGGTATGGCTCCGTCTTTGGTGTAAAGGACAGCCACGATGATGTGGTGATGTCCGGGGCATTTGCTGCTTCCCTGCGGGCGTGGAGTGACAGAAAAGCGTTACCTGCGCTGCTCTGGCAGCACCGCATGGATGAACCCATCGGTGTTTACACCGAAATGAAGGAAGACGATGTCGGGCTTTACGTCAGGGGACGGTTGCTTATTGATGATGATCCCCTCGCAAAACGCGCACATGCACACATGAAGGCCGGTTCGTTAACCGGCCTTTCTATTGGGTACGTCCTGAAAGACTGGGAATACGACCGGAGCAAAGAAGCCTTTCTGCTGAAAGAAATCGACCTCTGGGAAGTCAGCCTGGTGACGTTCCCGTCTAACGACGAGGCGCGGATCAGCGACGTCAAGAACGCACTGGCCCGCGGGGAAATCCCCGAACAGAAAAAAATCGAAAGAGTCCTGCGTGATGTCGGACTCTCCCGTACCCAGGCCAAAGCATTCATGGCCGGGGGCTATGGCGCACTGTCCCTGCGCGACGCTGAGGATGTGGGCTCTGCACTGAATGCACTGAAAAATCTGAACTTCTAATCAGGAGGAATACGATGGCGGTTGATATTAAAGATGTGGAACAGGTCGCGCAGGAGCTGCAGCAGAAGTTTGACGACTTCAAGGCAAAGAACGACAAGCGCGTGGATGCGATTGAGCAGGAAAAAGGCAAACTTGCCGGACAGGTGGAAACCCTGAACGGGAAACTCAGCGAGCTGGAAAACCTCAAAAGCGATCTTGAAAAAGAGCTGCTTGAGCTGAAACGTCCGGCAGGTGGAGCGCAAAATAAACTGGCCACCGAGCATAAAGAGGCGTTTGTTGGCTTCCTGCGTAAAGGCCGTGAAGACGGTCTGCGCGATCTGGAGCGTAAGGCATTGCAGGTGGGCACCAATGAAGACGGTGGCTACGCCGTGCCGGAAGAACTGGATCGCAACATTCTTAACCTGCTGAAAGATGAAGTGGTGATGCGTCAGGAAGCCACGGTGATCACCGTTGGCGGTTCCGACTACAAAAAACTGGTGAATCTGGGCGGTACGGCTTCCGGATGGGTGGGGGAAACGGATACGCGATCCCAGACTGCCACCTCCAGACTGGAGCTGATTGAACCTCTCATGGGGGAAATCTACGGCAACCCGCAGGCTACCCAGAAAATGCTGGACGATGCCTTCTTCAACGTGGAGGCCTGGATCAACAGCGAGCTGGCAACCGAATTTGCCGAACAGGAAGAAATTGCCTTTACCTCAGGCGATGGTACCAAGAAGCCGAAAGGGTTCCTGGCGTATGAATCCACCGATGAAACCGATAAGGTCCGGGCGTTCGGCAAACTTCAGCATATTGTATCCGGCGAAGCGACGGGGGTGACCGCAGACGCCATTATCAAACTGATTTACACGCTGCGTAAGGCACACCGCACTGGCGCGAAGTTCATGATGAACAACAACAGCCTGTTTGCCATCCGTCTGCTGAAAGACAGCGAGGGTAACTATCTGTGGCGTCCGGGGCTGGAGCTGGGGCAGCCGTCCTCTCTGGCGGGTTACGGTATCGCTGAAAACGAACAGATGCCGGATATCGCCGCTGATGCGAAAGCCATTGCATTTGGTAACTTCAAACGGGGTTACACCATCGTTGACCGTATCGGCACCCGCATTCTGCGTGACCCGTACACCAATAAACCGTTTGTCGGTTTTTATACCACCAAGCGCACCGGCGGGATGCTGGTCGATTCGCAGGCCATCAAACTGCTGAAGATTGCAGCGGCGTAATCACTCAGGGGCGCGGAACCGCGCCCCCTGTTCTGACGGGTGAAGAATCATGATCCTGAAACAAGATCTGAAATGGTCACCGGACGGTATGCGTGTTGAGGTCATTCTGGCCGGTGAGTATGACGACGGGGCGCTTCCTGCCCGTGTGCAGGAGATTGCACTTCAGGCCGGGTTAGCAGAGCGCGGAATCAGTGCAAAAAGCAGTAAAGCGGCAAAAGAGAAAAAAGCCACGACCAGTAAAGAGGGCTGAGTATGCTTCTGACAATGGAAGAGATTAAAGCCCAACTCCGGCTGGATGAGGATTTCGATACTGATGACCGCCATCTGCAACTGCTGGCCTGTGCGGCACAAAAGCGGACGGAAACGTATCTGAACCGGACGCTCTATGCACCGGATGAAACCATTCCGGACAGCGATCCGGACGGTCTGCACCTGCCGGATGATATTCGTCTGGGGATGCTGATGCTTATCAGCCATTTTTACGAAAACCGCTCGTCGGTTACGGAAGTGGAGAAACTCGACATGCCGCAGAGTTTTGGCTGGCTTGTTGGCCCGTACAGGTACTTTCCGCAATGAAAATTCGTCAGGCGCAGACCAGCGCAACCTACATTCTGCCGGACCCCGGTGAACTGAATAAACGCGTCCTGATCCGCCAGCGGGTGGATATGCCCGCGGATAACTTTGGCGTGGAGCCTCAATACCCGGTTACGTTCCGGACATGGGCGAAGGTTATCCAGACCAGTGCCACCACCTGGCAGGAAACCGCGCAGACCGGGGACGCCATCACCCATTACATCACCATTCGTTACCGCCGGGGGATCACTGCTGATTATGAGGTGGTCTGTGATGACAGTGTGTACCGGGTGAAACGTCAGCGTGATCTGAACGGGGCGCGGCGCTTTCTGCTGCTGGAGTGTACGGAGCTGGGCGAATGTAGGCAGAGTCACGGAGGCAGCAATGGCGACTCCCTTTTTTCACGTTGATGTTCAGCAGCCCGCCGAGATGCGCTTTAACCGCGCCCGTGTCCGGCGGGCGTTTGTCACGATTGGGCAGCGTCATATGCGTGATGCCCGTCGGCTGGTGATGCGCCGTGCGCGGTCGGCACCGGGTGAAAACCCCGGTTATCAGACCGGACGCCTGGCTCGTTCGATTGGTTATATGGTGCCGAGAGCCAGTAAAAAGCGAGCCGGTTTTATGACACGCATTGCCCCTAACCAGCGCAACGGGAAGGGGAACCGGATGATCTCTGGTGACTTCTATCCGGCGTTTCTGTTTTTTGGTGTCCGGGGAGGAGCAAAACGTCGTCGTAGTCATCATCGTGGTGCATCCGGTGGCAGCGGCTGGCGACTGGCTCCACGTAATAACTTCATGGTGGAAACTCTTGAAAAGAACCGCAGCTGGACACGCTATTTTCTGGCGCGGGAATTGCGTAAATCACTGAAGCCGGAGCGACGACACAGATGAAACTGACGCCTGTTATTGCTGCGCTGCGTGCCCGCTGCCCGTATTTTGAAAACCGGGTGGCAGGCGCGGCCCAGTTCAAAAATCTGCCGGAGGTCGGAAAGCTGAGACTCCCGGCGGCGTATGTGGTACCGGGTGATGACTCTCCGGGAGAAAACAAAAGCCAGACCGACTACTGGCAGGAGCTGAAAGAGGGCTTCTCCGTGGTTGTCATACTGAGTAACGGGCGTGATGAGCGCGGTCAGTTTGCCTCGTATGATGTGGTGGACGATGTCCGGCAGATGCTCTTTAAGGCCCTGCTGGGCTGGAACCCGGAAGCGTGCGGTAACCCGATTACCTATGACGGCGGCACGCTGCTGGATCTGAATCGTCATGAACTGATTTATCAGTTCGATTTTTCGGTCATCAGCGAGCTGACTGAAGACGATACCCGCCAGCAGGATGATCTGAACAGTCTGGATGAACTGCAAACGCTGGCGATTGATGTTAATTATCTCGAGCCCGGTAACGGGCCTGACGGCGATATCGAACATCACACCGAAATAACCCTTCCTTCCTGAGGATCCTCATGTTTGTCAAACCTGTTAAAGGGCGGTCAGTTCCTGACCCTGCCCGCGGCGACCTTTTGCCCGCCGAAGGGCGAAATGTTGACGAGAACAACTACTGGCTGCGCCGTGAAGCAGCGGGTGATATCCGGCGCGTGAATAAAAAGGTGAACACCGATGACGATAAGCTTTAACACCATTCCGTCGAATACGCTGGTTCCGCTGTTTTATGCGGAAATGGATAACCAGGCTGCGAATACTGCACAGGACAGCGGAGCATCGCTGCTGATTGGTCATGCCAATAACGGTGCAGAGATTGTTGCCAACAGTCTGGTGCTGATGCCGTCGGCAGACTATGCACGCCAGATTTGTGGTGCGGGAAGTCAGCTGGCGCGTATGGTCGAGGCTTATCGCCAGACCGACCCGTTTGGTGAGCTGTATGTGATTGCCGTTCCGGAAGCCACAGGCGCGGCGGCAACGGTTACGCTGACGGTGACCGGGGAAGCAACCGAAAGCGGCACGGTAAATGTCTATGTGGGACGTACCCGCGTGCAGGCTCCGGTGACCAACGGCGATAACGTCACGACGATTGCCAGCAGTATCAAAGATGCCATCAATGCCGTTCCGGCCCTGCCGTTTACGGCTTCATCTTCGGCAGGTGTGGTCACACTGACCGCGCGTCATAAGGGGCTTTGCGGGAATGAAATTCCTGTCAGCCTCAATTACTACGGCTTTGGTGGGGGCGAAGTGCTGCCAGCGGGCGTACAGATTGCCGTGGCGACGGGTACCGCCGGAACGGGTGCTCCGGTTCTCACCGGCGCGGTGGCTGCAATGGCGGATGAGCCGTTTGATTATATCGGTCTGCCGTTCAACGACACGGCCTCTGTTAACACGCTGGTGACCGAGATGAACGATACCAGCGGTCGCTGGAGCTATGCGCGTCAGCTGTATGGTCATGTGTATACGGCAAAGGCCGGCACACTGTCAGAACTGGTGAACGCAGGTGACCAGTTTAACCAGCAGCACATCACCCTGGCGGGGTACGAAAAAGAGACCCAGACGCCTGCCGACGAGCTGGCAGCCAGCCGTACCGCCCGCGCAGCGGTGTTTATCCGCAACGATCCGGCACGTCCCACGCAGACCGGTGAGATGGTGGGTATGCTGCCTGCGCCGAAGGGGAAACGGTTCACGATGACCGAACAACAGACCCTGCTGTCTCATGGCGTGGCAACGGCGTATGTCGAAAGCGGGGTACTGCGCATTCAGCGTGATGTCACCACGTACAGGAAAAACGCTTACGGGGTTGCGGATAACAGCTACCTCGACAGTGAGACACTGCATACCAGCGCGTATGTACTGCGCAAACTGAAATCCGTCATTACCAGTAAGTACGGGCGTCACAAGCTTGCCAGTGACGGTACCCGCTTTGGTCCCGGTCAGGCGATTGTCACCCCGGCGGTGATCAAAGGGGAACTGCTGGCAACCTACCGTCAGCTTGAGCGTGCGGGGATCGTGGAAAACTACGAACTGTTTAAGCAGTACCTGGTTGTGGAGCGTGATGCCAGCGATCCGAACCGCCTGAACACGCTGTTCCCGCCTGACTATGTTAACCAGTTGCGTGTCTTTGCCGTGGTTAACCAGTTCCGTCTTCAGTATTCAGAGGAGTCTGCATAATGGCCCGTATCGGGGGAACCTGTTATTTCAAAATTGACGGTCAGCAGCTATCGCTGACCGGCGGCATTGAGGTGCCCATGAACAGGACGGTCAATGATGACATCATCGGCCTGGACGGTTCAGTGGACCGCAAGGAAACTCACCGTGCGCCCTATGTCAAAGGGACCTTCAAGGTGCCGAAGAATTTTCCGGTGAGCAAAATCACCTCGTCTGATGAGATGACCATCACTGCCGAGCTGGCGAACGGTCAGGTCTATGTACTGTCGTCTGCCTGGCTGCACGGCGAAGCGAACCATAATGCCGAAGAAGGCACGGTTGATCTTGAGTTCCACGGTGAAGAAGGGGATTACCAGTGATTGAGCTTGTACTTAAAAAACCGATCATCGCCCACAAAGAAACACTGCATGTGCTGGAAATACGTGAGCCTACGTATGACGAGATTGAGGCGCTGGGGTTCCCTTTCTCTGTTTCACCTGATGGTGGTATGAAAATGGACAGTCAGGTAGCGCTGAAATATATCCCGCTTCTGGCCGGGATCCCGCGCTCGTCTGCAGCGCAGATGACGAAGCTGGATATTTTCAAGGCAGGCATGATTGTAATGCGTTTTTTTACCGGCTTGGAGACGGAAGAGACCTCCGGAAGCGATTCTACAATGTCGCGTGGTTCTGGAAATTAAACCCCCTTGAACTTCGCCGGACGGCTATTTCCCACTTTGCTGATCTGGAGGCAGAGGCTGTCCGTATAAATGAGGAGATGAAGCATGGCTGATAATTTTCAGCTGAAAGCCATCATCACCGCTGTTGACAGGCTGTCCGGCCCGCTTAAAGGTATGCAGCGTCAGCTTAAGGGATTTCAGAAAGAAGTCTCCAGCCTTGCTCTGGGCGCTGCCGGGGCGGGTACTGCAATAATGGGGGCACTGGCACTCCCTGTAAAATCAGCCATCACCCTTGAATCGAAGATGGCTGATGTCCGCAAAGTGGTGGACGGTCTGGATACGCCGGATGCGTTTAAGGCCATGACGGAGCAGGTACGCGCTTTGTCTACTGAGCTTCCCATGTCTGCAGACGGGATCGCGGAAATTGTGGCGGCTGGCGGTCAGGCCGGGATTGCACGTGATGAACTGATGCAGTTTGCCACTGATGCGGTGAAGATGGGCGTGGCCTTTGATACCACGGCTGAAGAGTCCGGGCAGATGATGGCCCAGTGGCGTACTGCGTTTAATATGACGCAGGATGAAGTGGCCGGGCTGGCTGACAAAATCAACTACCTTGGTAATACCGGCCCGGCGAACGCGAAGAAAATCTCCGATATTGTTACGCGTATTGGTCCTTTAGGTGGTGTTGCAGGTGTGGCTTCCGGCGAAATCGCGGCAATGGGGGCAACCATTGCCGGGATGGGCGTGGAGTCAGAAATTGCCGCCACAGGGATCAAGAACTTCATGATTTCCCTGACCGCGGGAAATTCTGCGACAAAATCGCAGAAACAGGCATTGCGTTTTCTGCGGATCAATCCGAAGAAATTAGCTGCTGATATGCAGAAAGATGCCCGGGGCACCATGCTGTCTGTACTGGATGCGATGGCTAAAGTGCCTAAAGAAAAACAGGCAGCTGTGCTGAATGCCCTGTTCGGGAAAGAGTCTCTGGGCGCGATAGCACCTCTGCTGACTAACCTTGATTTGTTGCGTACCAACTTCAGGCGGGTTGCGGATTCCCAGCAGTATGGCAGTTCGATGCAGAAGGAATATGCTTCGAGGGCAGCGACGACGGAAAACCAGCTTTTACTTCTGCAAAATCAACTTGATGCCATTTCTTCCACGCTGGGGGAAACGTTTCTTCCTGAGGTTAATGATGGTCTTGAAGCGGTAAAACCGCTCCTTGAGGAAGTGAGAACGTTTGTCCGTGAAAACCCGGAGCTCGTTAAGACCATTGCTAAAATCGGTCTGGCTTTACTGACAGTGGGGGCCGCTGCAGGCTCTTTGTCCAGAATCATGAAAATTCTCGGCGGTGTGATGAATATGACGCCTGCTAAGGGGCTGATTGCTCTTCTGGTTGGTGGCGCTTACCTCATTATTGATAATTGGGAAACCGTAGGCCCTGTCATAAAAAAAGTCTGGCACGTGGTGGATGAAACGGCGCAGGTGATGGGGGGATGGGAAACTGTTCTGAAAGCGATTGCCCTGTTTATGGCAACCAAATGGGTTGCTGACGTTACCAAATCCATTACCGCAGTGACCAGAGAGATGCGTACGCTGGGGAAGGTATCGGCAGAAACGGGATTGATGGGGAAAGGCCGCGGCTTTATCGGGAAGGCCGGGGTATATGGTTTTTTGGGAACCCTGATGTATGAGCCGGTTAAAGATACTCTGGAAAGTGTTGTTCCTGAAGATACGGTTAACTGGCTGGATAATAAAGGGCTGTTTCTGGCTTCAGACTGGACGCCTTTTTTTGATCGTAAAGAGTACGAGCAGTATCAGGCCAGCCTGAGCCAGTACAAACCCAATGTTCCGCTGTTGAATCCATCTTCTTCCATGACACAGCACAGCGAGCTGAAAGTCACGTTCGAGAATGCTCCGCCAGGTATGAAGATAATTGATGTACCGGGCAAAGCCGATCCCCTGATGAAAATCACGCACGATGTGGGGTATTCCCCTTTTCGTTTTCCACGATAACGCAGTCCTTTTTGAGGTCAGTCTATGGATTTATCCTCATTTCCCACCCGACCTTCATTACTTTCGTCGTCTTCAGGCTGGCGTGACAGACTTCAGGACGCGTCATTTCGCGGTGTGCCGTTTAAGGTTGAAGAAGAAAGTGCGGGAACCGGTCGCCGTGTGGAAACACATGAATACCCGAACCGCGACAAGCCCTATACCGAAGATCTGGGAAAAGTCACTTTCCGCCCGTCCATCACAGCTTATGTAGTGGGAGATGACTGCTTTGACCAGCGCGATCGCCTGATTGAAGCGCTGAATAAACCCGGTCCCGGCACGCTTGTCCACCCGACATACGGTGAGCTGAAAGTCTGTGTTGACGGGGAAGTTCGGGTCAGCACATCGAAAAGTGAAGGGCGTATTGTCCGCTTTGACCTGAAGTTTGTCGAAGCAGGAGAACTCTCTTACCCCACATCAGGTGCGGCGACGTCGCAGACGCTGATGTCATCCTGTTCTGCACTGGATGACTGCATCAGTGACAGCTTCAGCGGTTTCAGTATCGATGGTGTGGCGGATTTCGTGCAGAACGACGTTATCGGTAATGCCAGCACAATGCTTGGGTATGTTTCTGATGCGATGAAAGTGGTGGATTCTGCCGTATCGGATGCCGCCAGGCTGTTGCAGGGGGATATCTCGGTACTTCTGCCGCCGCCATCGTCAGGCAAAAATTTCGTTGAGCAGGTGCAGAAAATGTGGCGTACCGGGAAACGCCTTTATGGTAACGCCAGCGACCTGGTCACCATGATCAAAACGCTTTCCGGTGTCAGCCTCGGCAGCGATCTGCAACCGCGCGGCGTCTGGAAAACGGACAGTAAAACCACCGCCACGGCGACGCAGCAGCGTAACGTGGTTGCCAGCACCCTTCGTACGACCGCAATCAGCGAAGCGGCGTATGCCGTCACCCGATTGCCTGCGCCAACAACTTCCGCGGTGATGCAGAATTCCGCAGTGGGGCAGGCAACAACACCCGCGCAGAGCACTGGCTGGCCTTCCGTCACGCATCCGGCACTGAACAATGCACCGGCGGTGAAAAACACGGTTGACCTGCCGACGTGGGAAGAACTGACTGACATTCGCGACACACTGAATACGGCAATTGATAAGGAGTTGTCCCGTACAACCAGTGATGCGCTGTTTCTGGCGCTGCGCCGGGTGAAAGCAGATCTGAATGCGGATATCAACACGCGCCTTGAACAGTCTGCACGGATCATTCAGCGCACACCGGATGAGGTTTTACCCGCGCTGGTGCTGGCGGCGACCTGGTTTGATAACGCGGCGCGTGACGCGGACATTATCCGGCGTAATGCCATTACGCATCCCGGCTTTGTGCCGGTGATCCCTCTGAAGGTGCCAGTGCAATGAACGACAATGTCACGCTACGGGTAAATGGCCGGGAGTGGAATGGCTGGACATCGGTGCGCATCGGTGCCGGTATTGAACGGCTGGCGCGGGATTTCAGTGTGGAGATCACTCGCCAGTGGCCGGGAGATGAGGGTATCACCACGCTTCAGCCGCGCATTAAAAACGGTTCAAAAGTGGAAGTGCTGATTGGTGATGAGCTGGTGATCACCGGCTGGGTGGAGGCGACTCCCGTTCGTTACGATGCCCGTTCGGTCAGCACCGGTATTGCCGGACGTAGTCTGACGGCTGACCTGATTGACTGTGCAGCCGAACCGACACAGTTTAACGGACGCTCGCTGGTGCAGATTGCGCAGGCGCTTGCTGCGCCTTTCGGCATTGAGGTGGTGAACAGCGGTGCGCCATCGGGTGTTATTCCTGATGTTCAGCCTGATCACGGTGAAACGGTGATTGAGGTAATCAACAAAATACTCGGTCAGCAGCAGGCGCTGGCTTACGACGACCCGCACGGCAGGCTGGTGATTGGCGGTATTGGCTCAACGCGGGCACATACCGCGCTGGTACTTGGGGAAAACATCCTTTCCTGTGATACGGAGAAGAGTATCCGGGAGCGGTTTTCTGTTTACCAGGTGGCGGGGCAGCGTGCCGGAAACGACGATGATTTCGGTGAGGCCACCACCACCGCGCTGCGGGCCCGCACAGAGGACGCATTTATTGCCCGTTACCGTCCGATGTATATCAGGCAGACAGGGCAGGCTACGGGGGCAGGCTGTATTGCCCGTGCGGACTTTGAAGCCCGACAACGGGCGGCGCGGACGGATGAAACCACCTATGTGGTGCAGGGCTGGCGACAGGGTAACGGTACGCTGTGGCAGCCCAACCAGCGGGTGATTGTCTTCGATCCGGTCTGTGGTTTCGACAATACCGAACTGCTTGTCTCGGAAGTCACGTTTACTCAGGACCAGAACGGCACCCTGACGGAAATCCGTGTCGGCCCGCCTGATGCTTATCTGCCTGAACCCGAAGCTCCCGGCGCGCGGAAAAAGAAAAAAGCCAGAGTACAGGAGGACCCGTTCTGATGAGGACGATTGAAGCCATGCAGCGACAACTTCTCGGCCTGATTGGGCGGGCAGTGGTGAAAAGCATCAGTGCCGCCACGAAATGCCAGACCGTGGATGTGTCCCTGATTGCCGGTGAACCCAAAGCCGGGGTTGAACATCTTGAACCCTATGGTTTTACCGCAAGGGCAAACAGCGGTGCGGAAGCGGTGGTGTTGTTTCCGGATGGCGACCGTTCTCATGCGGTGGTTGTTACGGTGTCGGACCGGCGCTACCGCCTGAAAGGGCTGCAGACGGGTGAGGTGGCTGTCTATGACGATCAGGGGCAGTCCGTGACGCTGACCCGGGAGGGGATCGTGGTGGACGGTGCAGGTAAAACGATCACGTTTCGCAATTCACCTAAAGCACGTTTTGAAATGGACCTGGAAGTGACCGGACAGGTGAAAGACCTGTGCGACTCCGGCGGCACCACCATGTCAGCGATGCGGCTTGCCTATAACGGGCATCGTCACAGAGAGAACGGGCAGGGCAGTAACACCGACAAACCTGATAAAGCGATGGAGGCATGATGGAACTGTGGCTGACGGTGAACGGTAAACGCACCTGCGCCAGCGCACCGCTGGATCCGCTGACCCGCGCCGTGGTGATTTCCCTGTTTACCTGGCGGCGGGCGGAGCCTGATGACAACGCCGACGTCCCGATGGGATGGTGGGGGGATACCTGGCCTGCGGTACAGAATGACCGTTACGGCTCCCGACTGTGGCTGCTTCAGCGCAGCAAACTGACCAATCAGCTGGTGCAGACGGTAAGGGGGTATATCCGCGAATGCCTGCAATGGATGATTGATGACGGCGTGGTGTCCCGTATTGATCTGGATATCCGCCGTACCGGGATTAATGAACTGGGTAACAGTATCACTCTCTGGCGTCGTGACGGACCGGTAATGATTTCTTTTGATGATCTGTGGAGTGCGATAACGCATGGCGGACAGTGAATTTCAGCGCCCGACGCTGGCAGAAAATATCAGTATGCTCCGTAACGATTTATTCGCCAGGCTGGACGTCAGCAACACGCTCCGGCGCATGGATGAAGACGTGCGGGCAAAGGTGTATGCGGCGGCGCTGCATACGGTCTACGGGTACATCGATTATCTGGCAATGAATATGCTGCCTGACCTGTGCGATGAGTCCTGGCTGGCGCGACATGCTGCGATGAAACGGTGTCCGCGCAAGGGGGCCACGGCTGCCAGCGGGTATATGCGCTGGGAAGGTGTCAGCGATGGCCTGAAGGTGACCGCCGGGAGCGTGATTCAGCGCGATGACCTGGTTCAGTACACGGCAACTGCTGATGCAACCAGCTCCGGTGGTGTCCTGCGCGTGCCGATCACTTGCTCAAGTGCAGGCGCGGTCGGTAACGCTGACGACGGTACGGCATTAATCCTGGTCACGCCGGTGAATGGTCTGCCGTCTTCCGGTGTTGCAGATACCCTGACTGGCGGATTCGATACTGAAGATCTGGAAACGTGGCGCGCCCGCGTCATTGAGCGGTATTACTGGACGCCGCAGGGCGGGGCTGACGGGGACTATGTCGTCTGGGCTAAAGAAGTGCCCGGCATTACCCGCGCATGGACATACCGTCACTGGATGGGAACGGGAACTGTCGGTGTGATGATTGCCAGCAGTGACCTGATTAATCCCATTCCGGAAGAATCAACGGAAACGGCGGCAAGACAACATATCGAGCCACTGGCCCCGGTGGCAGGCTCTGATTTGTATGTGTTCAGGCCGGTGGCACATACGGTGGATTTTCATATCCGTGTGACGCCGGACACACCGGAAATACGGGCTGCCATCACCGCGGAGTTGCGTTCGTTCCTGCTGCGTGATGGTTATCCGCAGGGAGAACTGAAGGTATCGCGTATCAGTGAGGCGATTTCCGGTGCGAACGGGGAATACAGCCATCAGTTGTTTGCACCGGCAGACAATATCTCCATTGCAAAAAATGAACTGGCGGTACTGGGGACGATTTCATGGACGTGACAAACGATGATTACATCCGTCTGTTGTCGGCACTGTTGCCCCCCGGTCCGGCGTGGTCAGCCAGCGATCCGGCGATTGCCGGTGCGGCACCGTCATTAACCCGCGTTCATCAGCGTGCGGATGCCCTGATGCGGGAGCTGGATCCGCGCACCACCACTGAACTGATAAACCGCTGGGAGCGTCTGTGCGGCCTGCCGGATGAATGTATTCCTACAGGGACACAGACCCTTCGCCAGCGTCAGCAACGGCTGGATGCGAAGATTAATCTGGCGGGCGGCATTAATGAGGATTTTTACCTTGCACAGCTTGCTGCCCTGGGCAGACCAGACGCCACCATCACGCGATACGATAAAAGCACGTTCACCTGCTCATCTGCCTGTACTGACGCGGTGAATGCGCCGGAATGGCGGTATTACTGGCAGGTCAACATGCCAGCCGCCACCAACACCACCTGGATGACATGTGGCGATCCCTGTGATTCCGCACTGCGTATCTGGGGCGACACCGTTGTCGAGTGTGTGCTTAACAAACTCTGCCCTTCGCATACCTACGTAATTTTTAAATATCCGGAGTAATCCATGCATCGTATAGACACGAAAACCGCGCAGAAGGATAAGTTCGGCGCGGGTAAGAACGGTTTTACCCGTGGTAACCCCCAGACCGGCACGCCTGCCACCGATCTGGATGATGACTACTTTGACATGTTGCAGGAAGAACTCTGCAGCGTGGTGGAGGCATCCGGTGCCAGCCTGGAGAAGGGGCGGCACGATCAGCTTCTTACCGCGCTTCGTGCGCTGCTGTTAAGCCGCAAGAATCCGTTTGGCGATATCAAATCGGATGGCACTGTGCAAACGGCTCTCGAAAACCTGGGAATGACAGACATTCTGAATGATAAACAGGATAAAAATGATAATCTGACATCATTGTCGAGCTTAACAGGAATACCGGATGGGCTGGCATTTTTTACAGGTGCTGGAACAATGGATATGACAGCGCTGACTCAAAATGGTAGGGAAATTTTAAGTAAAAAAAACGTATCGGAAACTCTACAATATTTAACACTTGGTGATGGAACAGGAAGGCTTTTGGGGGTTCAGGTATTTGGATCATCTGGGACTTATCACAAATCACCTGGTGTAACGAAAATTATAGTGGAAGCCGTTGGCGGTGGTGGTGCCAGTGGCAATTTATCAGCAACAGCCTCAAATAACTGTGGTGTAAGTGCTGCCGGTTCCAACGGGGCATATGCTAAAGCATTTTTTTATCAGTCTATACCTGAATCCGTGCAAGTAACTATTGGAAGCGGTGGTGTAGCAGGAACAGGACCAGGAGGCTCTGGAGGTGACGGCGGGAATACAAGCTTTGGTGATTTGCTTGTATGCCCGGGAGGAAGGGGATCAACTCAAGTTCAGCAGGTACCTCCATTTTCAGGGGGAAGTGCAACAGAAGCACCAATTCCTACAGGGCAAGGGATTCTGTTCCATTCAGTTTCACGATCAAATTTATGTGGGGCACTTGGACTTGGTGATGATCAGGCGATTGGCGTTGAAAGTATAACCACTACTATGCTTGGGACATACGGTATTGGCGGGACAGGTAAATACAATAAGGCGTCATCAGGCCCAGCGACAGGAAATAATGGAAATCAGGGATATATTCTTGTGTGGGAGTATCAGTAATGAGCGATATTTATGCAGTCGTACAAAATGGTGTCGTTACAAATCTTGTTGTATGGGATGGTAAGTCAGAGTTTAAGCCAGAAAAAGCGGATATAGTTAAATGTGTTGGAGATGTTGGTATTGGCTGGTCATATGACGGTAAAAAATTCATCAAGCCTGAAGATAAAACCGCGCAATAGCGCGGTTTTATTTATTTTACTGCTAAAATTCGTTTTCTTAGCATCAGCTCTAAAGGCTCCTCAACTAATTTATAAAGTATGATTGAGACTATGGTTATTATAACAAGGAGCGCTATTAAATAGAGTGGTCCGGGGTTATGTCCAAAGATTTTAAAGCAAAATAATATAATGGGTTGATGAATTAAATAAAAAATAAATGATGATTTCCCTAATAGCTCTAGGGTTTTTGAACTGAGGATAGTATGAATGACTCCATTTCTTAGATAGATGCATGAAGTAAAGAATATTACCATGGGGAGTAAATAATATAACGAATAACGTAGACTATTATTTATGTTGTTGCTATAATATATAGCTATTAGCAGAGGTAATAGTGAAATTAAAAACAAAAGGCTGTCGACTGTCTGCTGTCGGCTGTTTTTCCAGCAAGCGTAAATAATCATGCCGCAAATAAATTCTACCAAGCGGCTTACTGGGAATATATAATATAACCAGTGATTAAGTTCTTCTGTTTGTATAATTTTTAAAAAATATATAGTTAATAGTAGAGTTATAATTGATATTGCAGTGATTACTTTCTTTGTAATTGATGTATAAATCAACGGAATAAACATTAAATAAAAAAACAGCTCATCAGACAAAGACCATGATACACCATTTAATGAGAAGTAGTAATCCTCCTTTGGTATCCAACTTTGCATTAATAAAATATTTGTTAAGGTTTTTGAAAAATCAAAGTTCTTTAAGTGAATGGTTAGTAAAATAAATGGCATGGCTAATAATAGATGCATTGGAACAATTCTTGCCAATCTTAAAAGAATAAACTGTCTTTTACTTGTTACTTCATTTTTTAGCTTGTCTTCATATGAATATGAAAGAATGAAGCCAGATAAAATAAAGAAAAAGGAAACGCCAATAAATCCCTGGGAAAACATTTCTTTTACAAAAACACCAAAATAGTCTGTATTTAAATGGCATAAATAAACCATTAATGCAGCTATAAATCTGAGTCCTGTTAAGTGGCGAAGCATCAATAACCTCTTGTTATGAAGATAAAGCAATTCAAAAGAGGCATTTTATGACTGTAGGGGATTGGTGTCTATATGAATGAGTAATCTGGTTTTTAAAATCTTCTTTAATTACAAAATAAACCTTTCTTAGGCTATAGATTTGTGGCTGTAACACTGTGTGTCCACGACATTGAGACATCCTTCCGCTTTGCTATAGATGTGGAATTCAGGATCAAGCGATATCGGACTCATCCTCAGCACCACCCGGTTAATCTGGATAACGGGAGAAGGGAAGCGCTGCCAGAAGATGATGATGGTTACAGTTCTGCACTGGCTATTCTGCACTGGCTATATTCGTGGTGATCACTTACATAATTAATGACGCCAGGAATACGGAGTTTGATGATTGCCTGGTGATGTGAGAAAAAACTCATACACACAAAGCTTTGAACTGGATTGCAAGGCTTTGTGCTATTCGATAGCACGAGTTTGAATGAAAATCAGCCGTTATCGATTTTACGTATTTTTGTATGAGAGGATTTTTACCTCCTCCCACCGATCCTCCATAACTTTACGACACTGTCTCTAGGACTGCTATGTGCCAAGAGCGGAATTTTCTAATATTATGCTGCATTCGTTTAAGGGGAGCAGATCAGCTAACGACTCCTACGTCCTGGGGAAAGGTCACATATGCTAAACAGCAGCTCAGCAAAGAGAAGAGCGAATTTGGTAACGGGAAACCGTTATGATATGAATAAGGCTCCCAATGGGAGCCTTATTTTTTGATAGGGATGATGAATATTATCCGAGGCTTACTGGCTTTACACCTTTCTTCGGCCCGACCATATCCATGTCTTTTTCCTTCTGACCAACTTTGGCAAGTTTGTTGCCGTCGATGGAAGCCCAGAAGTCGAGAGAGCGTCTTGCACTAGCCATAGCTTTATCAGAAGTGATTTTTTTATGTTGTTTGATCATGGTTAACCTCTTTGGCTATAGACTTTACGGATAATTTTATAACAAATGCGTTCATTAAACAAACAGCCCATCGACTGCTGATTGAGATTGTCATTCTTCAACTGGGTCAATGCCATTCACTTTCCGTCGTATGGTGTCGAGGATGTCGTGCACATCTGCAGACATCTTACTGTGGTCATGCCATACTTGGGCAAATCCGTAGCTCCTGTAACGCGGTTGTGCATCTTCAGTAGGATCTTGAATATAAACGTCGTCAAGCTCCGCGATCTGGCAGAAGGTAGTCGCGTAAATAAGTGCGATGATCAACACATTGCCTGTTAGGTCGGTATCCTCATCTGAAATGAAGTTTTCTAACATGCAAATTGAGAATTGCTCACGGCGCCAGTCGTATTTACAAATGATAACCGCATGAAGCTGTTCGGGCTCATCACGGTCGATCAGCTTTAACGTTATATCCAGTATTCCATCTACAGCGTCACCGCGATAGGTCTGCATCGCCCATCGCCAGTCCAAGTGGCTTTGTAAACTTGCATCTTCAAGCTGGCGTCTCTCTTCATCGCTCAAAACGCCTACAGAGATATTAGTCCATCCAAGTGATTCAATAGCTTTTTGTGTTGTTGCTAGACATTGATCATGTATTTGCTGAGTAGATAGGAAGCTCACTTCATGTAATCCTTTATCTTTTGTCCCACAGCAATTATATCGTTCAAGTGTGAAAGTAGGCGAGTTATTCTGACCTACGCCCCTCGCTATACGTGGTTTTAGAGGGCTGACATGACTGTTCCCAGCTGATTGCCACACGGCATTGTTCGCAAGATTTATGTCGACTCAATTATGAACGTCTGCTGATCGCTCATAACAGGCATTCACTACATTTATCTTCATTGGCTATGCAAGTCGTAATACAAGTTGGGACAAAACTGAGACACATAAGGCCTCACAATGGCTTGCAAGGCTTTACATGTTTTGATGTGATGGGACGTGTGAGCGCAGTGTTGATGGGGTAATGCTTTGAATTAGAAACGGATTCTTATAATTCGTAATGCGAAGGTCGTAGGTTCGACTCCTATTATCGGCACCATTAAAATCAAAGAGTTACCCCATATTTAAATACACCACGTTTCCTCCTGTGCCGCATTTGTGCCATTGTAACCTTGGCAATTCATCAAAATACTGTTCTGACATCAGGCAGTGCAGGTGCAGCTATTTAAACCAATTGCTGCCGCCATTCTTTGACGTAGTCAATCAGGGCGCGGAGCTTTGGTGCAATATTGCGACGCTGTGGGAAATACAGATAGAAGCCCGGAAATTGTGGAAGAAAGTCATCAAGCAGCGATACAAGCTTACCGCTTTCAATATATGGCCTGAAAGTTTCCTGAGTGGCAATTGTTATTCCTCCGCCGGCAAGAACCAGCCTCAACATCAGACGCAGATCATTAGTCGTAATCTGCGGTTCAATCGCAAGGTCGAAAGTTCTCCCGTTTTCTTCAAATGGCCAGCGATAAGGCGCAACCTCCGGGGACTGACGCCAGCCGATACACTTATGGGTATTTCCCTCGGAGGCGAGAAAGCGCTTTCCACGCCCGGCCGCAAGGATCAGGACGACGGGGGCAGGCATGAATCCTCCTCCTGATGGAGACGTACAGAGGCGATTTCTGCCAGCACGGAGAGTGCCAGAGTATGCGCATCCCGGGCTTTGGGGAATATCCCGACGGGGGCCCGGATTTGCGCTGTCTCCTCCCTGGACCATCCCAGCTCGTGGAGCTTTTGCAGACGTAACGTGTGGGTTCGATGGCTGCCCAATGCGCCGAGATAAAAGGGTTTTGCTTCTCGCGCGGCCTGCAACACTGGCAGCTCCCGGTTGAGATCATGGCACAGCAAAATGACCGCCGTATCGGTATCGATCTGAGCGCTGGCTGAGGCCGGAAAAAGATCGAAGATATGGCTGTCATAGCCTGTGGCTGCTGCAAGACTCGCGGTTGCCTGCGCCTCAAGAGAACGTCCGTAAATCATCAGCCTGACGCATGGCCTGAACCCCACCTCAAAGCCATTGAGATTCCAGCCCGTTCGGGTTTGCGTGGGCAGGCACACCAACGATTGTGCTTGCGGATCGTAGCGCAGCCCCGCCGGTTTTCTCTGTTCCAGGCGGTTCAGCACGGCGAGCAGAGGCTGTGCCGAGCGTAGTTTATGGAGCGTCAGCGTGATCCCACCGCCGCAGGGCAGAACGATGTCAAACCACGGCGAACCTTCGCCATAGCGAATTTCGCGATCGCGGCCTGAGCCCATCATCTCCAGCGCTTCAAAAGCGGCAGCGGCCTCCACGCAGCCGCCAGAGACAAAACCGCAGTAACGACCATCTTCGCGCACCACCATCTGCGCCCCGAGCGGGCGCGCCGCGCCGCCGCGTATCTCCACCAGCGTCACCAGCACCGCTCCTTTACCGGACATTAGCGCCTCTACGGCGAAGCGCAGAATGGTCCGGTGGTCATCGGTGAGAAACGCCTGCTCTGGCTTATGCCAGTGTTCGTCTTTATCAAAAAGCGGGTATGACATTGTTTCTCCTTAAACCACATCCGGCAGCTTATCGAGCAGCTTATCCAGAGTGATGGGATAATCGCGTACCCGAATACCGGTGGCGTTATACACCGCGTTGGCGATAGCCGCGCTCACGCCGCACAGGCCCAGCTCACCGACACCCTTGGCCTTCATCGGGGAGGATATGGGGTCGGTATCATCCAGGAAAATCACCTCCTGTTTTGGGATATCCGCATGGACCGGCACCTCATACCCCGCCATATCGTGATTAACGAAGTAGCCCAAACGGTCATCCACCGCCAGCTCCTCCATCAGTGCCGCGCCCATGCCCATAGTCATTGCGCCAATGACCTGGCTGCGCGCAGTTTTCGGATTCAGGATGCGTCCTGCAGCACACACAGCGAGCATACGCCGGACCCGAACTTCTCCCGTCGCGCTATGCACGCCGACCTCCACAAAATGCCCGGCAAAGGTCGACTGCTGGTACTCTTTGCTCAGTGTTCCGAATTCAATGCTCTCTTCCGCTGTCAGTCTGCCGCCTGCGGTGGCTTCATGTAGCGTGGCGCTTCGGGTACCGTTGGTAATCTTGCCGTCGGCAAACTGCGACTGCTCAGGATCAAACCCGACTGCCGAGGCAATCATTTCGCGAAGCTTCATACAGGCGGCGTAAACGCCGGAGGTGGAGGTATTCGCGCCCCATTGTCCACCAGAACCCGCAGAAACCGGGAAACTGGAATCGCCGAGGTGAACCGCAACCTGCTCCAGCGGTACGCCAAGCATTTCCGCTGCCGTCTGGGCCAGAATGGTGTAGCTGCCGGTGCCAATGTCGGTCATGTCCGTTTCTACGGTAACGGTGCCGTTTTGTTCGAGGTGAACCCGAGCACCCGATTTTTCCAGCAGATTATTGCGAAAGCCCGCCGCAACACCGTGGCCGACTAGCCACTCCCCGTCGCGCACCTGTCCGGGTGTGGCGTTGCGCTGCTTCCAGCCAAATTTATCCGCTCCGGTGCGCAAGCACTCGATAAGCTGACGGCGAGAGAAGCAGCGCGTCGGGTCGGCGGGGTCAACCTGAGTGTCATTCAGGATGCGAAACTCGACGGGATCGATGCCCGCTTTTTCCGCCAGTTCGTCGATCGCGATTTCGAGCGCCATCAGACCGGGGGCTTCGCCGGGCGCACGCATGGCGTTCCCTTCCGGCAAATCAAGCGTGGCGAGCCGCAGGCCGGTATGACGATTCGCCCCGGCGTAGAGTAATTCGCTTTGCTGTACCGCCGTTTCCGGCGTGCCGCCGGGCAGGTTTCCAGACCAGCTTTCATGTGAGATAGCGGTGATTTTCCCGCTCTGGTCGGCACCGATACGCAAGTGCTGAAGGGTGGCGGGGCGGTGCGTGGTGTTATTGGGAATAGAGGGGCGGGGGAGCATCACTTTAACCGGACGTTTCACCGCTCGGGCGGCGAGGGCCGCCAGCAGCGCATCGCTTCTCAGGAACAGCTTGCCGCCAAACCCTCCGCCGATATACGGGGAGATAATACGCACATTCTCCACGGGAACTTTCAGCGTTTTTGCCAGATCGGTGCGGCACCAGTCAATCATCTGATTTGAGGTCCAGAGGGTAAGCTTATTTCCATCCCAGACGGCCATCGAGGCATGCGGCTCCATCGCCATATGGCTCTGGTCCGGGGTCGTGTAGGTAGCATCAATCTTCACCGCAGCGGAGGTGAAAGCCCCGTCAAAGTCACCGACGTTTTTGTCGGGCGTGTCTTCCGGCGGCTGATTGACGGCCTGTTTTTCGTCCGCCAGGGAGTAAGCTCCTTTATTACGGCGATAGTGTGCCTGCACCAGCGAGGCCGCCGCTCGCGCCTGTTCGAAGGTCTCGGCCACTACCAGCGCAATGGCCTGATGATAGTGCTCAATAGTGGGGCCGCCTAACAGCCTGGCGGTGTTTTTGTCGCCTTTGCCGAGTGCCCCGGCGTTACTGGCGGTAATGACAGCCAGTACGCCCGGCGCTTTTTGCGCGGCGTCCGTATCAAGGGCGGTGAGGCGTCCTTTGGCAATGGCGGAACCGACGATATAGCCATAGGCGGCGTTGGGGGCCTCTTCATGCCATTCGTAGGCGTAGCGTGCCGTGCCGGTAGTTTTCAGCGGTCCGTCGATGCGGTCATGGGGACGACCGACAACCTTCAGCTGATCGATCGGGTTTTCCCCTGCGGGTTTATCAAATTTCATGCCTGTGCCCTCGCTTCAGCCAGTACGGAGGCAAGCGTTCGCTTCGCCAACAGGAGTTTAAAGGTGTTTTCAGCGGTGGGATGGGCGCTGGCGAACAGCGTGTCATATACGGCCTGCGCCCCCTGGGATAGCTGAGCATCCGCAGCCTCAATGCGCCAGGGCTTATGTGCTACTCCGCCCAGCGCGACGCGCCCGCTGCCGTCAGGCTGAATAATCGCCGCGACCGATACCAGGGCAAAGGCGTAGGAGGCGCGATCGCGCACCTTACGGTAGATATGTTTTCCGCCGAGCGGTGGAGGTAACGTCACCGCAACGATAAGCTCACCGGGAAGCAGGGCGGTTTCAATGTGCGGCGTTTTCCCCGGTGGGTGATAAAAATCAGCCAGTGTGATACTGCGAGTCTTTCCCTCCGGCGTGATGGTTTCCACCACCGCATCCAGCAACCGCATTGCGACCGCCATATCGCTCGGATGGGTGGCTATGCAGGCTTCACTTACGCCTACCACCGCGTGCTGACGGCTAAAGCCTTCAAGCGCCGCGCAGCCGCTCCCGGGCAGGCGCTTATTGCAGGGCTGATTGGTGTCGTAAAAATAGGGGCAGCGCGTGCGCTGGAGCAGATTACCTGCGGTGGTTGCCTGATTACGTAACTGACCAGATGCGCCAGCGAGCAGGGCGCGGGAGAGTACCGCGTAATCACGACGCACGCGCTCGTGAGCCGCCAGGTCGGTGTTCCGTACCAGTGCGCCGATGCGCAGCCCACCCGCGTCGGTCACTTCAATCTTATCGAGCCCGAGGCCGTTCACATCGATAAGGTGGGTGGGCGTTTCAATTTCCAGCTTCATCAGGTCCAGCAGATTGGTCCCGCCCGCGATAAATTTTGCGCCGGGTACGCGCTGAGCGCTAAGTGCCGCCTCGGCTGGGGTGTTCACTCGTTCATAGGTAAACGCCTTCATGATTTTATCTCCCCCGCAGCATCTTCAATGGCGGCAAGGATGTTAGCGTATGCACCACAGCGACAGATGTTGCCGCTCATACGTTCACGGATCTCATCGGCAGTTGTTTCTGGAGCGGAAACCAAATCGACCGTGACGTGACTGGGAATGCCGTCCTGAATCTCTTTTAGCACCGCTACTGATGAGCAAATTTGCCCGGAGGTGCAGTAGCCGCACTGGAAGCCATCATGCTTGATAAAGGCCGCCTGCATGGGGTGAAGATTATCTGGCGAACCCAGGCCTTCAATGGTGGTGATCTCGGCCCCCTGATGCATGACTGCAAGCGTCAGGCAGGCATTAAGCCTGCGACCATTGACCAGCACGGTACAGGCTCCGCACTGTCCGTGATCGCAACCTTTCTTGGTACCGATCAAATGCAGATTTTCACGCAAAGCGTCCAGTAGCGTGGTTCGGGTATCCACCTCAAGCTGCTCGGTTTTGCCGTTCACCTTCAGTGTCAGGGGCATTATCTCTGGCGCGGGTGTAGCTGCCGGAACGCTTGCCGCCAGCGTAGAATGAGGATAAACCACGGCGGTCGCCGCTGTTGCGGCGCTCACTTTAATCAGATCGCGACGGGTCAAACTTAAATCGTGCGGCTCGTGCTTCCCAACCCGATTATCTTCGGGGTATTCGCCTTGGTTGCTCATACCAGGCCTCCGGTATTCTAAAGGGGAAAATAAGAGTGCGTTGCGAGAGTGCTGATGCTTTTTTAAATGTTAAGCATAGTCGGCGACAGCAGGAGGATTATTCTTAAAACGCGAATGCAGCTATGAGCCCGGCTAATAAATTCATGTTCGCCGGGATGTTGATGATGATGGGAGCTGGTTTATTGCTTTAGTTGTACGATGCAAAAACCAATAAGGAAACCTGTGATTTTCAGCCCTGCATCACCCTGCAAATCTCTGTCACTTCTAATATAAAAATAGGGAGAAATGATGGAGCTTATATTCATTGGCGATTAGGAAACCATCTTGTTATACAAAACAATACAGTTCTTTACATTTGCCTTGTTTTATGAATACTCCTGAAGAGGTGTATAACATAATGGTACAAGCAGGGTAGATATGAATATATTTGAACAAACTCCACCGAACCGCAGACGTTATGGTCTTGCTGCATTCATTGGGCTGATTGCTGGCGTTGTTTCCGCATTCGTGAAGTGGGGGGCTGAAGTTCCATTGCCGCCACGTAGCCCGGTGGATATGTTTAATGCAGCGTGTGGCCCGGAATCATTAATCAGGGCTGCAGGCCAAATTGATTGCTCGCGTAATTTTCTCAATCCACCGTATATTTTTCTTCGAGACTGGTTGGGGCTGACAGATCCCAATGCGGCTGTTTATACCTTTGCCGGGCATGTCTTTAACTGGGTTGGTGTTACGCACATTATCTTTTCGATAGTGTTTGCTGTCGGTTATTGTGTGGTCGCTGAAGTATTTCCAAAAATTAAACTCTGGCAGGGCTTACTGGCAGGTGCTTTAGCCCAACTTTTTGTTCATATGATTTCATTCCCTCTCATGGGACTGACGCCACCTCTGTTTGATCTCCCGTGGTATGAGAATGTTTCTGAAATTTTTGGACATTTAGTCTGGTTCTGGTCTATTGAAATTATTCGCAGAGATTTACGAAACAGAATTACTCATGAGCCAGACCCTGAGATCCCTTTAGGCTCAAACAGATAATGCATTGAATGATAAAAATGGCGCAAATACAGCGCCATTTTTATAGGTTAAAAACATTGCTTTTTATATTCTGATTCAGATAGTCAGTGAGTATATCGCGCTACTTCAGGATGATGTAGATCCGAAGAACGCTACAGAAGAGAGGCATTGTTGCTGGCAAATAGAAGAAGTATCGGGTTTTGTTACCCCTGAAAAACGAAGCCCCGCTATTATCGCTGGCGGGGCAGTGCAATTAATTATTGTATGTTTATAACGGTGTCAGCCCGTATTTAGCCCTTGCACGATTGCAAGCCTCATTGACGACTCCGTTCTCACCAGACATGGCAAATTCTCTGCATGTGGACGATCGATTTTTATATATCGTGCAGCAGGCATTTTTGCCCGGGGTTCCTGCAAGGGCAATACATCGGGGGTTTTTCTGATTGGTACCGCTCATGCATCGGTGAAAAGGGGATATTTGTTCAGTGAGCCTGGCGGGAATAGTACCGCCAGCATCGTCGGCTTCGGCCCAGTAAAAAGAGACGCGGAAAAATGCACAACAGGCACCACACGTCATGCATGGATTCAGATTGCTCATAATTCACCAGTACAGCTAAAAATCGTAAAGAGAACAGCGGTACATCGTATGTAAGAACGTACCGCGGTTGGCTGGGGAACTTTCGATAGTGTGAGTATTGAATGATTTCCAGCCGTTACCGATTTTACGTACTAATTCGTGATTAAACCACTCGTTAGCAGGCTGCCTGATACCTTTCCGTGTCTCCTGAACACTATGGTGTGCATATGAGAAAGCCCATCGTTACAGGTGATATTGACGATCGCTTCCACATCATTTAAACGATTTTTGGGGCTCTGAGGTGGAATTCTTCCCTCGACCGATGGATAAGTCTTAGTCCGCCGAAGGGGGCTTAGCCGGACAGGAATCGCTAATCTTAATGAATTTGTCGTTATAGACCAGATAATGATTCCCCGGCTGACGTAACTCAGGCTGATGAACCACGTCTCCCGGACGTAGATACCAGGCATCGCCTTCCTCTTCGGTCGAATCACATCCTGGCTTAATCAGTAGCTTAAACCATGTGTTGCCAGTGTTACTTACCGTTCCTGTCACCTTGTCGAAGGACCATTTAAACTGAACCTGACGTGGTCGTACTACCAGAATGGTATCCATCACCACCACCGGCTCCGTGCTGACCTCGCCGCCGGTTGGGCTACGTCTTGTCTGGTTACGAGTGGGGACTTCGCGAAATGAGACCCGGTAGTAGCGCTCGCGGTTATCCCGTGGACCATGATAGTAAAATTTAAAATACTCGCTCTCACCAGCCTGCAACGCCAGTTGGCGGGGGGCGAAAAGCAGTTCACCATCCACCGGTCGGGTGCGCAATTCACTGCTGCCCGGGCTATCAATAGCACTGATGGCAATACGGTATATCCGTGCGCTTTTGTTGTTATTCACTACACGTTTGCTGACAAAGTCAGTCTCGGACGGCAGCGAAAATGTCAGATTGCCGACCGAAATCGCCTGTGTCAAAGGTGCCGCCAGCATACAGACCGCTGTCAGCAGGGCCTTAGTTAATGTTACGCCACGTCGCCTGAACATGAATCTCTCCTGAAGCGCTGACTTCGCCAAACCAGCCGTTATCATCTACCGTACGCAGCGAAATGGCGTTATCCATTGGAATCGAAAATTTGACTGTGGTCTTATCCATCTGCCCCACTTCGCCAGAGATATCAGTCCACGGTGTGGTCAACCACAGCGCATCGGTCATATCCCGCCAGCTATCATCGCACCCGGCATCGTAGGTTTTTGTAGCTCCGTTGCGGGTAATAAAGGAAAGTGTCGCCGGGAACGGTACTTTCGCCTTACCGTCATCGGAGCTGAAGACACAATAGGAGCGCCCGCCAATCACCTGCGCGGGTCCGGTCACCTTGATCAGCACTTCGTCGGCAGCTGTTTTACCGCTGGTGGTTACGATATAGCCGAAATCGAGTGCCGACTCGCCGCTGCCAACATATCCCTCCCGCGACGGTGTCTGAGTATATTCATCGGAGATAATACTGATGCTGAAATCACGGGGTTTGATAATCAGCGTGTTGGAGGTAGAAAATTCATACCAGCCAGACTCCGGTGATGTGGTGTTCTGAAAGCGAAAGTTGAATAGATCTTTGGTGTTGATATCGCTGATCCCGAGGTTCACCATCTGCTTAAAGAAGTTGCTCGAGAAGAAAACATAGATCGAGTCTGCGCTCTTCATCTCGTTGAAGGTGTAGTAATAGGCGGTATTGCTCACCGGTTTCCATGAACTGCCATTCAGACTGAACTGCATATCGTACGCCCCGACGGCCGAGGCTAACGACGAGTTGGCGATCGCCGGGAATATATGGATTGAGGTGTTGCTGAGTCCGTTTGTTTGCAGGGTATAGTTGACCATCTTACAACTTAATCCTGAAAGGCTGCCGATGGTCTGTGTCCGGCAGTCGGCGTTCCCTTCGCCCAGAGTCGGTACTCCGTCGCTGTTGATAAATACCTCCGCCAGCGAGTGGGTATTTATTAACCGCAGATTTGCTGCTTTCGTATGGGTGACGTTGCGAACATACCAGTTGCCGGAGGCCTGATCCTTACAGCGTGCGCCGCTGCTGGCGTCATAGTTCACAGAGGTCTGGCAGGCATTGATGGTCATTGTAAAGCTGCTGCCGACGGGCATTTGTTGCAGATACTGGTAAAACGCGTCTGACAACATGCCGTGCATCCACTTCGCGCCGCCGCTGGTCACCGTCGCGCCATAAAATCCACTGGCGTCGGTGGTTTGCGGCAGGATAAGACTGGTGGTCATATTACACCCAGCGTACCAGTTGATGCAGCGCAAGCCAGTTAAAGGAGATGAAACTGGTGAATTTTCCAGCCACATATCAAACTTCCAGTTGGTATAAAGGCCGGTGTTGTAACCGTTATCAATGTAGCCGAGGCTTTGCTGATAGATGGTTCCTGAACCAGTGTATTTTAAACCGGTCCAGCGGTTGGCACCGGTCAGGCGCGGATCCAGCGCCCCGCCAGGAGTGACGAAAAAGTTGTCGTCTGAGTTGTTTTCGACAAACACAAACTCGCGTGCCGGTGCATCCGCCCAGGTTGTTTTGCTCACTGCCGCTCTGAGCTCAGTTACTGGCCAGATTAGCGCGAAAATTATCATCGTTATTAGTAGGTTAACTCTCATTCTCTTCTCCTGTCTGCGTCACCGCCGCCCACGATGAGAGGCCGCTGCAGACCACATCACCGACCCAGACGGCACCGCGCGCCTGGTTGAGTTCCAGTGCCACTTCGCAGGTTTTATTGCCACTGTAGCGAAAATCGATAGTGGGATATTTCTTATCCACGTCCATGACAAACTCGCCGTTTTCATCGGTTCGGGTTCGGCCGATATGGTTGTTAATCCGTGCGTTAGCCAGCAGTGTGCCGTCTTCCGCACGGATACGACCGGAGACGGTAACCATCTGCTTCACCTCTGGCTCAATGACAGCGACATTGCCTGGATAGAGAGTCAGATGGCTTTTGCGGCCGCTGACGATATCGTAGCTGTCGAGTGAGTTTTTGCTGTTCTGTAACTCCACCTCATATCTTCCATAGGGAGAGAGCGGGAGATAGTTACGCTTGCCGTTAAGCGGGAAAATCCGCCCGTTGATTTTGGCGCTGATCTGACCGTCGTCCTCCAGCCCGGTGTTGAATATCACCCCAGCGTTGCCATCAGTCCGCCCGCTGGCAGCAATGTTTTTACCCTGCCAGCCGACGCTGCCATTGGCGGTCAAGTTGGTATTGACGTAGCCGTCCGCCGCGCTATTGACGTTCAGCGTTCCGCTGGCGTAACGAGCGTCGAATTGTGCATACGCCCCACCGCTGAGGGTTTTGTCATCACCGGTATCGCCGGAGATGGCACGTGACAGATTGGCACCAACAGTGCGAATGGTTCCTTCATCAAACTGTTTGCGTGCTGACAGGTTTGCCATGGTGTAGCCGTTTTGATGAGTCATCCCTGCGCTAAACCAGTTGCCCAGTGGTAGCGAGAGATCGAGAGCGATATATTTCCCTGTATTGGCGTTGCTGTCGCCGTTGTTATAGCGCTGAATACCGGCCCGCAGGCCAAGCGAACCAAAGGTACCGCTGTAGACATTTTGATAGTAATCTGCCGTGTAATAATGGCTGTTGTAACGGCGGTCATCATTGTAGCTGATGCTGAATGTGCCCAGCTTCGACCACAGTGAGTTCAGGTTGAGTGTGCCGCCGATTGCACGGTTGTCGGCATCGCTACGTCGCAATTGATTGCCAATGCGGGTTTTTTCCTGGTTAACCCACAGCGAACTAAAGCCTCCCGGTAGAGTGGCGCTGATGCTGCCGATGCTGCTCCATGAGCTGTCACTGGCCAGCATATTTTGCAGGTTAACGTTGATCGCCCCCCCAAGCGGCAGCGTCAGACGGGTTTCACCCACCGCCTGATTATCGTATCCATATCCCGTTGCCGCCCAGCTAAGCGTACTCAATGAGCCGGAGGTCGAGGCACCTGCTAGCCAACTCTCTTTAGCTGGTCGCGTCTTTTTCCCGTTTTCCGACCAGCGATCCATATGAAAGCTACCGCCCCATACCTGCCACGCCAGTGGTGCACCGACGCCGCGCCCCCGGCTAAACAGCTTATTGACCCGCTGGGGGCGTTTGCTGATCACGCGACCGTTAACGATCACCTCAACTTCCACATCGTAAATCCCGTACGGTAGACCCCGGGTATCCACTTCATGATTGCCCATAGTGAAGTTCTGAACGCTTAGTAGCCGCCCATCACGGGTGAGATGTACTTCGCCCGCCGCCGGTAAAAAGGCGATCACTGGCGTGGCTGACTGGCTGCTGTCGAAGATGGTGGAGCTGGCCTGGTTTCCCCAGGAAAGGCCGTAAATCTTCCCTGCTGAAATGGCGGTCATCGGCCCTAAGGACTGCAAGTTCCAGGTGTCGAGCATTCCACCGGCAAATCGGTGACCGGCAAAATCGCGTTCATACATCGCTTTATATAATTCACTGTCCTGTTGACCGCTACCGATCCCGTACAGCGAGCCGTCGAGCACCACATGATGTTCGCGCAGTGCAGTAACGTTATTCAGCGACAGATAGCTGGATGTGTTGCTCCCGCCGTTACGCAACTGGTTGTTATAGACGCCCAAGTTATAGCTCAGATTACTGCTGAGGGTGTTAACACTGGACTGCCCGATGTCTTCGCTACGTGAGCGTAGTACGGTGCCCAGCGCTTCGCGCTTGACCACCAGCTGCAGCAGCAGTTGGCGCAAGCTGAGATCCAGCTGCGCGTTGTCAGTCAGGGGGATGGTAAGGGCCTCATTGAACGGGGCGTTCGCCAGAGCCATCAGCTGCTGTCGAGTTTGTTCGCTGACACTGGCGTTATCTTCACTCTCTTCCAGCTGTATTTTCCGGATGCGTAGCTGTCCATCGTCCAGCCAGATAAAAGCGCTGCCGATTCGCTGATCGTCCTGGCGACCCTGGCTACCGGCGAGATGAATATAGAGCGGGACGCTCATGCCGTCCTGAAGCGCCTGACTGAAGGCCTGCGGAATAATCACCCCACCTATTTGCTGCGCACTTATGTCAGCAGCGCTGGCATCGGGCTGAACGAACAAAAAGACCATGCCGAAGGCAAACTGGGCTTTCAGTCCTGGGGAGAACCGTCGTAAAGGCATTGTCGTTATCCATCTGCACAGCTATCTATTTCACGGGAATGAACTTATCACCCTGCCAAAGTGCAACCCGTCCTTTGTTATCCGCCGTGTCCACGCGGGTAAAACGACGCGACTTGCCCGGCATTAGGTAGTAATTCTCTTTACACTCTTTACCATTGGCGGCTTTCAGGCAGGGGCCGTAGGCGAGGATCCGCAGCGTCGCATTTCCTGTATTTGTCAGGGAGCCGTTGGCGTACTGAAAGTGGTAGTTTGCCTGGCGGGGTGCGACGACCAGAATGGTGCCGATGCGGGCGGAAGCAGTGGCCACAGCGCTGCGGTTGGCATTATCGCGCTGTGCATCACTGAGGGCCTGATCAAACCAGACAATGCGGTAGTAGCGCTCTTTTTCATCTGCGGGTCCCTTATAGAAGAAGCGGATCACTTCGCTGGCTTGGGCGGGTAGCAGCAAGCTGGCGGGAGTGAGTAGCAACTCATCCGGCTTGTCCATTGAGATAACCTGCCCGTCGTCAAGCGGTGAAGAGAGCCGTTCGAGACGGATATTGATAAGGCGACCACTGTCGGTACTGTTTTTGATCGTTTTGCTCAGCGTGCTGCTGTCACTGTTCATAAACGATGATATATCGCCGACATCCAGCGCCTGGGCCGGAGATATTCCGGAAAACAGCAGAGCGAGAGGCAGAAGGTGCTTTTTCATAACAATTCCGTCCAGGAATAAAGCAGGGGGGCTACCCCTGCTGGTACATCAGAGAGATTAACTGGTCCAGGTCGCGTCGAACTGTACGCTAACGTCGCCGCTCCAGATGCCTTCCGGTAGAGTGCTGTAATCGGTTACTGCGGTGGTACCATTGGTGGTGCCGCTGATGATGGTGAAGGTGAAACCATCCTGTGCGGTGGTACGATTGCTGGCATTGTAACCGTTAGCCAGCGGGCTAAGGTTGCCGCCCAGTACGCCGTTGGCGGTATCGATCATCACGGTATCGCCAGTTTTTTCGACTGCCGCGCCGTTATAATCCACGCCCACATTCAGTGTGGAACCTGAGGTATCCAACTGGGTTAATGTGTTGGTGATAAGACGTGAGGTCAGTTTAAAGGCGGTAGCCGTTGAGTCACCCTCGATAGCCACGTCAAATAGACCTTTCTGTGAGTTAAAACCTTTAATGCCTTCGGCATACTGGAACGCCAGGCTACCGAGTGGCGTCACAACCAGCTTACTGGTGGTGTCTTTTTTGGCTGTTGCCGACCAGGTCGCTACAGCCTGAGCTGTTACGTCAGCAGCCTGCGCCACACCCATGCCGGTAAACACCGTTACCAGAGCTATTGCCAGAACCTTTTTTTTCATTGCATTTCTTCCCGAGTTGAATTGAGGACGTGATGTCCCAGTGAGTCATTTTTTAAAACTAACTTGCCTGGAGTTTACTGAACCAACTTATATATTTTTGAGTACAGCTTGGCCTCAGCATTACGCCGATGGGTATACACTGTCTTCACACTATAATTTTCAATTCTGGCAATCGATTTAGGTTGCATTCCCTGGGCCGTCATGCGGATAATTTCCATTTCCCGGTCCGTGATTTTATCTTTCTTAATATCTTTTCTCAGGAACCTGCCATTAATCACATAGGCCAGTTCTTTTCTAATATCACGACTCAGTCCAGCGTATACCACGCCCCTAATATTGCTATTGTAATACCAATAATTTGCTAAGGCTTCTGACTTTCTGGCCGCAATCAATACGACCTGTTTCCCCTTTACCGCGGATAACCATTCATTATCACGGTTTATAAATTCAGATAAAGAATCCGTACTGAGATTGATAAACACGAAATCTTTTCTAATTTTCTCCAACGATAGATAAATTAATCTGTCGATATCCACAATCAGTTCAGATAGTCCTTTATAGAAGTAGGCGTCATGGGGAGACCAGATGTATTTATCAGAACGGTTTTGACATTCCATATGGTTTTTAACCTCATAGTCCCTACTGTAATCACTTTGCCATGTCACTACTTTCCAAACCTGTAATTTTTACAGGTGCATTCAGTTTCCTTAGTAAACCGGAAGTAAATAAGATACGTAGTACATATCAATAAAGGTTAAACGAGATTAAGTTTAATTATTTTCGATTGGGCTTAAATTTATGTTTTTTTCCCGATGAGTGTCAATATGTGAACGGAAAAGGAATTCAATGGTTAAGTCAATATTTAGAAAAACTAAAAATATTGCTTTTTTGATAAGAAGAAAAAGACATTTGGTTTCATAAGGTTATTGGCAATATAACGTTCAATTCTTACTTGCATTTTATATTGGTCAGGAACTTTGCCCTGAAGTGTTAGGAATAGTCTTAATGCGCTGTGTGATGGACTAGTAAAAAAACAAGTTTTAAGGGTAAGGGATAGAATATAAAACTATGATGAGCTGTCATTGAAGATGATTTGCCAATCAGTAAGATATTTTAATGGATTAACATGCCGCACAAAATGGTTACAGGTGTTCATTCCAATAAGTAATGGAAAATTGAACGGGCGTATGTACGTCATCTGTTCGGTAAGCCCCCAAGAGCCAGATTAAGTGAAGTTAAACGAAGGCTGCCAGCTGTCACAGGAACGATGGCCTTTTTGTCAGGGCACTGCATTCAGTTATCTGTGCGCGTTACTCTAACTGGCACTCGAACGTCGGCGACGGGGTTACCGGTGGATCAGACTGTTCCTGTGGCGTAAACGTTTTTATGTTAGTACCAACAGATTTACCACATTTATCATCTTAACAGTTTGAGTGAAAATGCAGGCTGCGCCGCAAAGGGAGGAGACTGAGTGGCGTGTTCAGTCTAAAAGAGGGTTGATGCCAGCATACAGGGGCGAAGCTGGTCAACAAGTCAACATTAAGATAATGGAATATTCGGAGAGAAACGTCAGGCAGTTGGCCTCAAATGAACAGGAAGAATATATCCCCAGGAAAATTAATGTTGGTGTTATAAACACACCAACATTAATCCGATCTGATTATTAATCAGACAAATATCGTTAATCCGTCGAATTTTGAATCAACGTTTTTTCTTACGACCCTGAACGGCCTTAAAACGTGGATTAGATTTACAAATCACATATAGCCGTCCTTTTCGCTTCACAATCTGACAGTCTGGATGGCGTTCTTTTGCGGTACGCAGAGAGTTAAGAACTTTCATCACGCCCCCTTTTTCGTGCTAACAAAACGACCAAAACGTTGGGTGAATCGTGCAACATTTCCTTCTGATGCCACTGTTCTCAGCTTCCCTGTATAGAACGGGTGCGATTTAGAAGAGACATCAATTGTCACGTATGGATACGTTACGCCATCCAGCTCAATCTCACGGTCTGTTTTGATAGTCGAGCCGATTTTAAAGTACTCATCAACACTGGTGTCGTGGAACACCACAGTACGATACTCAGGATGGATATTGGGCTTCATCATTTTTACCTGTTATGTTATAACATAACCATAAAGATACATGCTCATCCGGATCATTTCAACACTCAATCCCTGTGACTCTTTGTGGATGTGGAATTTTCGCAACGGGGAACTCTGGCATTGTTAGCAGCCATTGGTGACGCTCCCATAAACGCCTGGATGAGTGATTGATGATGGTTTTGCTGAGAGTATGGATTTTTCGAGAATGGAGGTTATCTCCACTTTACTGGCCGATGATTTATCGCAGTATGATTGATTACCTGACAGCGTGTATTCCTCTCCCACGGATATAATAATTACTTACAAAAAAGGGAGAGGATGCATATTTTAAATATCACTGAAGTGAACAGTTTATTTCCGTTATTAATAGAAATGGAGAAATAAATAGGCGTATTCTACAATTGCGACAAAAACAACGATATTAATCAGTTTATGACTGATTTGCTGTACTTTATTCTCTTTCATTGGTACTTCCTCGCTTTAAAAAAGAGTGCACTTCGTAAGTGCCCTTATATAAATAACGAGTTTGGTCAACCAATTTTTTGACATGTATCACAAATTTGAATAGATGTATTACATCAACTATCTTTTATTGCACCAACGTCATTGATATATGTCGCCTGAAGTCAGTTCCGGGAATGAGTCTGATCTCAAGACTGGCCCAGTCCGGGCGTTGATTGGTGCTGAGGAGCATATCGCATCTCATCATAATGTCGTATCTCCTGGGGTGTTATACAAGATATCGTTGTTGGTGACCTGGGAGAGGAATTGAGTTCTATTAAACCGTCAACTATGCCGGATACATACTGGATTACACTGCAGGCACGCCTTATGAGAGAACGTGCCGCAGTGACGGGTTAATTATCTGAAAGAATTTGTGAGGCTGTATCGGTTACTCATTGATTTGATAGTTTTACTCTCGGGAGAATAATAGATATTTAATCCATTAACGGAAACCAGCCAGTTCCTTTCGATGCCTGAATTTGATCCCATAGTTTATCCGGAATGGTTAATTCATGAACAAGATGTGTTATCGTTCATGAGAAGCATAACGTAAAGGGAAAAGCTCGATTAGACGGCAGAATTTGTCAGGGGTTATGAACGAAATTCATAAATCTGTTTGAGTGTTGCGATGGGTAGTGCAAGTTCGATATCTCCGCAATTTACAGTCCGATGAAGGAAAATGAATATCCATAAAAAATATATTGGTTTATCCTGGCATATATACCTATTTCGACGTATTTCCAATAGTTTTAATTAAAGGCAGGCCATTATTATTCACTCTGAATAGTGAATTATTCACTGTCCGCAGAGTAAGAAATATAACTTAGGTATCTATTTAATGACTTGCACAAAAAGCTAAATTTCCCCCCATAAATAAAAATATAATCCCGCGCCCAACCACCTGATGAGTGGCTACAGGCACTGGATATATTAGGTGGTGGTGCACTTTCTTACATAAAGGTATTTCCTTTTCTGCGGAAAAGGAAATCGGGAAATCCCCGGTTTTTCTGACAAGCAGACGCCATTATTTGTGTCTGCCTATGTTCGTTAATTCGTTCATCAGGAAATTATCTCAATGTCACATTATAAAACAGGTCATAAACAACCACGATTTCGTTATTCAGTTCTGGCCCGCTGCGTGGCGTGGGCAAATATCTCTGTTCAGGTTCTTTTTCCACTCGCTGTCACCTTTACCCCAGTAATGGCGGCACGTGCGCAGCATGCGGTTCAGCCACGGTTGAGCATGGGAAATACTACGGTAACTGCTGATAATAACGTGGAGAAAAATGTCGCGTCGTTTGCCGCAAATGCCGGGACATTTTTAAGCAGTCAGCCAGATAGCGATGCGACACGTAACTTTATTACCGGAATGGCCACAGCTAAAGCTAACCAGGAAATACAGGAGTGGCTCGGGAAATATGGTACTGCGCGCGTCAAACTGAATGTCGATAAAGATTTCTCGCTGAAGGATTCTTCGCTGGAAATGCTTTATCCGATTTATGATACGCCAACAAATATGTTGTTCACTCAGGGAGCAATACATCGTACCGACGATCGTACTCAGTCAAATATTGGTTTTGGCTGGCGTCATTTTTCAGGAAATGACTGGATGGCGGGGGTGAATACTTTTATCGATCATGATTTATCCCGTAGTCATACCCGCATTGGTGTTGGTGCGGAATACTGGCGTGATTATTTGAAACTGAGCGCCAATGGTTATATCCGGGCTTCTGGCTGGAAAAAATCGCCGGATGTTGAGGATTATCAGGAACGCCCGGCGAATGGTTGGGATATCCGCGCAGAGGGCTATTTACCTGCCTGGCCGCAGCTTGGCGCAAGCCTGATGTATGAACAGTATTATGGCGATGAAGTCGGGCTGTTTGGTAAAGATAAGCGCCAGAAAGACCCGCATGCTATTTCTGCCGAGGTGACCTATACGCCAGTGCCTCTTCTGACACTGAGCGCCGGGCATAAGCAGGGCAAGAGTGGTGAGAATGACACTCGCTTTGGCCTGGAAGTTAATTATCGGATTGGCGAACCTCTGGCGAAACAACTCGATACAGACAGCATTCGCGAGCGTCGGGTACTGGCAGGCAGCCGCTATGACCTGGTTGAGCGTAATAACAACATCGTTCTTGAGTACCGCAAATCTGAAGTGATCCGTATTGCTCTGCCTGAACGTATTGAAGGCAAGGGCGGTCAGACACTTTCTCTGGGGCTTGTGGTCAGCAAAGCAACTCACGGACTGAAAAATGTGCAGTGGGAAGCGCCGTCATTACTGGCTGAAGGTGGCAAAATTACCGGTCAGGGTAGTCAGTGGCAAGTAACGCTCCCGGCTTATCGTCCAGGTAAAGACAATTATTATGCGATTTCTGCGGTTGCCTACGATAACAAAGGCAATGCCTCAAAACGCGTGCAGACAGAGGTGGTCATTACCGGAGCAGGTATGAGCGCCGATCGCACGGCGTTAACGCTTGACGGTCAGAGCCGTATTCAAATGCTTGCTAACGGTAATGAGCAAAAACCGCTGGTGCTGTCTCTGCGCGACGCCGAGGGCCAGCCAGTCACGGGCATGAAAGATCAGATCAAGACTGAACTAACTTTCAAACCGGCTGGAAATATTGTGACTCGTACCCTGAAGGCCACTAAATCACAGGCAAAGCCAACACTGGGTGAGTTCACCGAAACTGAAGCAGGGGTGTATCAGTCTGTCTTTACTACTGGAACGCAGTCAGGTGAGGCAACGATTACTGTTAGTGTTGATGGCATGAGCAAAACCGTCACTGCAGAACTGCGGGCCACGATGATGGATGTGGCAAACTCCACCCTGAGCGCTAACGAGCCGTCAGGTGACGTGGTTGCTGATGGTCAGCAAGCCTATACGTTGACGTTGACTGCGGTGGACTCCGAGGGTAATCCGGTGACGGGAGAAGCCAGCCGCTTGCGATTTGTTCCGCAAGACACTAATGGTGTAACCGTTGGTGCCATTTCGGAAATAAAACCAGGCGTTTACAGCGCCACGGTTTCTTCGACCCGTGCCGGAAACGTTGTTGTGCGTGCTTTCAGCGAGCAGTATCAGCTGGGCACATTACAACAAACGCTGAAGTTTGTTGCCGGTCCGCTTGATGCAGCACATTCGTCCATCACCCTGAATCCTGATAAACCGGTGGTTGGCGGTACAGTTACGGCAATCTGGACGGCAAAAGATGCCTATGACAACCCTGTGACCAGCCTCACGCCGGAAGCGCCGTCATTAGCGGGTGCCGCTGCTGTAGGTTCTACGGCATCTGGCTGGACAAATAATGGTGATGGGACGTGGACTGCGCAAATTACTCTCGGCTCTACGGCGGGTGAATTAGAAGTTATGCCGAAGCTAAATGGACAGGATGCGGCAGCAAATGCGGCAAAAGTAACCGTGGTGGCTGATGCGTTATCTTCAAACCAGTCGAAAGTCTCTGTCGCAGAAGATCACGTAAAAGCCGGCGAAAGCACAACCGTGACGCTGGTGGCGAAAGATGCGCATGGCAACGCTATCAGTGGTCTTGCGTTGTCGGCAAGTTTGACGGGGACCGCCTCTGAAGGGGCGACCGTTTCCAGTTGGACCGAAAAAGGTAACGGTTCCTATGTTGCTACGTTGACTACAGGTGGAAAGACGGGCGAGCTTCGCGTCATGCCTCTCTTCAACGGCCAGCCAGCAGCCACCGAAGCCGCGCAGTTGACGGTCATCGCCGGAGAGATGTCATCAGCGAACTCTACGCTTGTTGCGGACAATAAGGCTCCGACCGTCAAAACGACGACGGAACTCACCTTCACCGTGAAGGATGCGTACGGGAACCCGGTCACCGGGCTGAAGCCAGATGCACCAGTGTTTAGCGGTGCCGCCAGCACGGGGAGTGAGCGTCCTTCAGCAGGAAACTGGACAGAGAAAGGTAATGGGGTCTACGTGTCGACCTTAACGCTGGGATCTGCCGCGGGTCAGTTGTCTGTGATGCCGCGAGTGAACGGCCAAAATGCCGTTGCTCAGCCACTGGTGCTGAACGTTGCAGGTGACGCATCTAAGGCTGAGATTCGTGATATGACAGTGAAGGTTAATAACCAACTGGCTAATGGACAGTCTGCTAACCAGATAACCCTGACCGTCGTGGACAGCTATGGTAACCCGTTGCAGGGGCAAGAAGTTACGCTGACTTTACCGCAGGGTGTGACCAGCAAGACGGGGAATACAGTAACAACCAATGCGGCAGGGAAAGTGGACATTGAGCTTATGTCAACGGTTGCGGGGGAACACAGCATCACGGCCTCAGTGAATAATGCTCAGAAGACGGTTACGGTGAAATTCAAGGCGGATTTCAGTACCGGTCAGGCGACCCTGGAGGTTGATGGCAGCACGCCAAAAGTGGCAAACGACAATGATGCCTTTACGCTGACGGCAACGGTTAAGGATCAATACGGCAACCTTCTGCCTGGCGCTGTGGTCGTCTTTAATCTGCCTCGGGGCGTCAAACCGCTTGCAGACGGTAATATCATGGTGAACGCCGACAAGGAGGGTAAAGCGGAACTGAAAGTGGTCTCCGTGACTGCCGGAACGTATGAGATCACGGCGTCGGCAGGAAATGACCAGCCTTCGAATGCGCAGTCTGTAACGTTTGTGGCCGATAAGACTACGGCGACCATCTCCAGTATTGAGGTGATTGGCAACCGTGCAGTGGCGGATGGCAAAACCAAACAGACGTATAAAGTTACGGTGACTGATGCCAATAACAACCTGTTGAAGGATAGCGACGTGACGCTGACTGCCAGCTCGGAAAATTTAGTTCTGGATCCTAAAGGGACGGCGAAAACTAATGAGCAAGGACAGGCTGTTTTCACCGGCTCTACCACTATCGCAGCGACATATACACTCACGGCGAAAGTGGAACAGGCCAACGGTCAGATATCGACGAAAACTGCTGAATCTAAATTCGTCGCGGATGATAAAAACGCGGTGCTCGCCGCATCTCCAGAACGTGTAGATTCTCTGGTGGCGGACGGGAAGACTACTGCAACAATGACGGTTACCCTGATGGCGGGAGTCAATCCCGTAGGAGGAAGTATGTGGGTCGACATTGAGGCTCCGGAAGGAGTGACGGAGAAGGATTATCAATTCCTGCCGTCGAAGGCTGACCATTTCTCAGGTGGGAAAATCACGCGTACATTTAGTACCAGCAAGCCAGGTGTCTATACGTTCACATTCAACGCACTGACGTATGGCGGGTACGAAATGACGCCTGTGAAGGTGACAATTAACGCCGTTGCTGCAGAGACTGAAAATGGCGAGGAGGAGATGCCATAATTTGAATAGTATGAAAGTTACGATCTAATAAAGAATAATGGTGTTGAAATATTCAACGCCATTATTCACTGAATACCTTGCCTGATACTGATTAAATAGTATCAGGCAAGGATAAAACTCAATAAGAGATAGTGACCAACTAAACCGGACGAACGGGAATAAAAATTTCGCAAACAACATCATTGCCATCCTTTTCTACGAAATCTTCATTGTAATAAAAGCGCTCAATATCGCTGCCGTTCACTCTGGCTAACCCCCTGGCAGGTAACTCTATCAGATAGATGTTACGCACCCAGTCAGGATAATTTTCCCAGTTTCCTTCATAACGGAAAGAGGCATAAAGTCCTCGGGTCGTTGTCCACTCTTTTGGCATGTCAGCATATTCACATACCGTACCAGCAAAAGTTTCAACCGTGAGCAAATCGACCGATTTTGTTGACGGTTCAAACGTGGAAACGAAATAGATATCCGTCTTAAAATTCTTCATACATCTGGCTAAATGATGACGTCGTAGTTTGACTTCTTCATCCGGTGATTTATTCGACACTTCAATGTCATATTTAAATGAGTTGCCAAAAATAGGTGTCTCAGGAAAGTTGATTAATCTACACTCCGTCTTTTGCTGTTGACGTATTAAAAAAGAAGGGAAGATATTTGCGAGATCCCAATAATCACGGTGGCGGTATTCACGGGGAGAGCAGCCGAATAACTTTTTAAATTCGCGGCTGAATGACTGCTGTGAATCAAAATGCAAAGAGAGTGCAATATCAAGCATAGATTTCGCGGTGAGCCGGACAAGAATGGCGGCACGACAAAGCCTTCGTTTGCGAATGTATTCTCCCAAAGGCACATGCATGAAATTTCGGAACAGAAGCTGGATGTTGCGTCTGCTGTAGCCAGATTTCTGTGCGATATCTTCAATTGAAATAGGGTGCTCAAGATTGCACTCAATCCACTCCAGGAGCTGCTGTAGAATCTTCTGCCTGATCATCTCATTCTCCGTTAATTCTTTGTCATATCGCACATTTTCGTTATACCCTGGGCCCTAAGTGTATCAAAAATAGCAAGGGCGAAGGCAAAAGCACTGGTAGCGTCTGCTTCGTTGTCCCCGAAAATAGAGAGGTTTCAGTCCTACATTATTAATGAATTTTTTGCATAAGTGATATCAAAATCCACATACTACTTTGAGGTTACGTTTTAACGTAGACTCATTGTTCATGCCTAATGGAGGGACTGACAGTGGAATTTTCCGTATAGTCTGCTTCAGAGTATTGCAGATGCCCATCAAAAATCGATTTCTCACTGACAGATAAAGAAATGGCACAAATTAGTTCGCTTGATTTGGGTTATGTTGGGGAGTCGGTAAAACATTTTAATCCTGAATTTGTTCGTGGTTGTCTTGCTGTAAAAATACATGATTGATATTAATCATGTATTTTACCTAAGACGACAAAAACCTTTTAACAGGGGAGTGATATTGATCTTCACTCTGTCATATCTCCGGTAATATGGCGTCAGGCTTCATCATCAGAAAGGGGGCCTGACGCCTGAAAAAGTGAACAACAGACAGTGTTCGGATTATCAATATTCAGTTTTTAACGTTGAACTGGATTCATTACTGCGTTGTTTAAGAATTTCCCGCGCCGAATCTGCCATTATCATGACAGCACCTGCCAGCATCAGAGTATCTTTCAATACCAAGCGACCAGCACCGGATAAATAAGGGAAACCATGATGAGCGTCACCCAATGCGGGTACCCATGCCTCCGGGGTGGTGATTAAAAATGAGAGTGTTACCAACGGTGTGGTAAATGCCATCAGCCCTCCCAATAAACCTAACCAGCGATTGACAGGATTAGCCAAAACCAGCAGAGCAATAATCACCTCCACGACGCCAAGACCGTTGGAAAAACCATAGGTATTATTGGCCGATTGCCATGCCCTTGCTTCTGGTTTGTATTCGCCTTCGTGAGTCAGATACTGTTTATAGTCTTCCGGGTGTTCATAAAAGAACGACATTAGTGGACTGTTTGCGACGAATGGTGTAATGCTGTCTGCCTCGTAAGGGACAAACTTTAATAACCCAATCCACATAAAAACAATCGCAATACTCAGACGAATCAATGTCAGGCCAATTTTATCTCCCCGACTTAACAGGTGCAGGTATTTTTCCATTGAGAACATCCTTATTTATACAATACTGCTGTTGCGGTTGAATTATTATCAATTCGCATCGATGTGACTTTCCAGGATGAAGCATTATATTTTCTGGCTATATCAGCAATGGCATCCTCCAGAGCTGTCGGTGATGCTGATACTGACGAAACGCTGATATGTTTCAGAATTATTTTATCATCTGCATTGGTGGAAAATGCCATAACGCCAGATAATAGTGTTGCAAACAAAACAGATTTTTTAAACATATAAAATACCATCAATGAAGTGATTAAGAAGTTAGAGAGTAACAGGGAATTAATAAGATTCTTTTCTCTGAGACGCCAGAATATTTGTTCTGGCGTCTGATTTTGAGTTTATTTGACTAATGAAAATAGATCATTGAGTGATTCGCTCATCGACGGATGAGTAAATATCTGATCGCGTAATATGCTATAAGGCAGCCCGGCATCCATCACCATTTTCACTATATTAATCATCTCGTGGGAGTCAACACACAGCAGTGATGCCCCTAATATACGTTGGGTTTTATTATCAACAATCGCTTTTAATACCCCACGGGTATCGTTCATCACTCTGGCACGCGGAATTGCAGCTACAGGCAATGTCACCACCTGAATATCAGCACCACTCTCTCTGGCTTGTTCTTCTGTCATACCAACCCTGGACAGGGGAGGTGTCATAAATACGGAATAAGGCACATTTTTCCGATCATCAGTACTACGTTTGCCTTCACCCAGTAACTCATCACGTACAATGCGGTAATCATCCAGTGATATGTAAGTAAATTGCAGCCCGCCGGTAACATCTCCCATCGCCCAAATATTGTCTGCGGTGGTATGTAATCGCTTGTCAACGACAATTGCCCCGCGCTCGTTTACTGCGATACCGGCATTTTCTGGATGTAACGAAGCGGTAGCCGGTTGACGACCGGAAGCTATTAACAGTGCATCCACCGCCAGTTGGGCGTGCTCGCTATGCACTTGCACTTGATTTTCATGGTGACTGATTCGCTCCACATGGGCATTGAGGATAATATCGACGCCCTGATCGCGTAAAATCGTCGCGATATTATCAGCAATATCCCGATCTTCCCGAGGCAAAAACAGCGAAGCTGCTTCTAAAATGGTTACCTTGCTGCCAAAATTAGCGAACATAGAGGCGAACTCAACGCCAATATATCCGCCGCCCAAAATACCTAAATGCCCAGGCAATTCTTTTAGATTAAGTAATCCGGTGCTGTCATATACACCAGGCGTGGTGGTAATTCCAGGAATTGGCGGAACCACGGTTTGTGCACCGGTATTAATAAAAATTTTCTCGCCATGAATTTCCAGATTTCCCTCAGGCCGATGAACACGCAGGCTATGATTATTGATAAACTCCGCCTGGCCGTCGATCACGTCGATATTGGGCATATCCGCAAGATTATGAAAATTCTTATTACGTAAAAAATTAACCACTTCATTTTTACGCTGTATGGCTCGGACAAAATCTGTGTGCTGCTGTGCGTCATGAACCAATGTTTTGGTTGGGATGCAGCCGATATTAATACAGGTCCCGCCATACATTGCATTTGATTGTTCGATGAGAGCCACACGCCAACCTGCTTTTGCCAGCGTGACGGCTAATGTTTTTCCAGCCTTGCCAAAACCAATAATCACTGCCTGATATTTATTCATGATGATTTCCTGTCGAAACGCGTTCATTTGACATCATGACTATAGACGCAAAAGAGCAAATAACATTTCTTCACAACGCTTGATATTTTGTCTTATCGTCTGATATTTTCTTTTTCTTAATCAGAATCACAAAACAAAAATCATGATTAACTATTTGATGGTATTAGATTAGTTATTTACTAAGATTGTTGGTGTTTGTAATCAAAAACCACTCAGGAGTCTGATATGGATGCCCTTAGCCGTTTGTTGATGCTTAACGCTCCACAAGGAACGATCGATAAGAATTGCGTGTTAGGAAGTGACTGGCAGCTTCCACATGGTGCCGGGGAATTATCGGTTATTCGTTGGCATGCGTTAACGCAAGGAGCGGCGAAGCTGGAAATGCCGACGGGGGAGATTTTTACATTACGCCCGGGAAATGTGGTCCTGCTACCACAAAATTCAGCTCATCGCCTGAGTCATGTCGATAATGAATCGACCTGTATTGTCTGCGGCACTCTTCGGTTGCAACATTCGGCGCGTTATTTTTTAACGTCTTTGCCGGAAACGCTGTTTTTAGCACCGGTTAACCACAGCGTGGAATATAACTGGCTGAGGGAGGCGATCCCGTTTTTACAACAGGAATCCAGATCGGCAATGCCGGGAGTGGATGCACTGTGTAGCCAGATCTGCGCTACATTCTTTACCCTCGCGGTGCGTGAGTGGATTGCACAGGTTAATACAGAGAAAAACATTCTCAGTTTGCTTCTGCATCCACGTCTTGGTGCGGTAATACAGCAAATGCTGGAAATGCCAGGACACGCCTGGACCGTCGAATCGCTGGCCAGCATCGCCCACATGTCTCGGGCAAGTTTTGCCCAGCTTTTCCGTGATGTTTCCGGAACCACGCCGCTGGCTGTATTAACAAAGTTGCGTCTACAAATAGCGGCCCAGATGTTTTCCCGGGAAATGCTCCCTGTTGTGGTGATCGCTGAGTCAGTAGGCTATGCCAGTGAATCATCTTTTCACAAGGCGTTTGTCCGCGAGTTTGGTTGTACTCCGGGAGAATATCGGGAAAGGGTGAGACAGCTTTCACCCTGAATAAAACCGCCAGAAATCAGGACAAAGATAATCCGCATTCCGGGAGTTGTGAGCCTTTCAACTATTTCTATTTCCAACGGTGGTTTGGGCTTTATATATTTTTTTCTGATGGACTCTAGCTCAGTTTTTAAATAAAAATGCAAACTAAATTGCTTCAATTAAATAAAATCCCGACTATTACTTGATACGTGATTATTGTCGGTGATTTTTTTGTACACCATCAGTGTATATCTCAATAACCCCTGAATAAGTAGCTCTGAATAGGTATAAGGGATGTAGCCATTTTAAAATGGATTTCTTATGCCAAAAATGATCGTCGATTTCCCAATAAAATGTGAGCGATGCCGAAAGAAATAAAATTAGTTATTGCATTTGACGTTTGGATGAAAGATTATCATTTGTCATACAAATGAGGGGTGGTATGTTGCTAGCCAATTAAAAAAGAACGCCATATTTATTGATGATTGATCCCCCGGTGGGGGGGAAACATCGGGCATAAATGGGCATGAAGTAATGGAGTATTAGTTGTGAATGTCAATTTCTTTGTCACCTGTATTGGTGACGCCCTGAAATCAAGAATGGCACGAGACTCCGTGCTGCTACTGGAAAAACTCGGCTGTCGCGTAAATTTCCCGGAGAAACAGGGATGCTGCGGTCAGCCTGCGATCAATAGCGGTTATATCAAAGAAGCGATTCCAGGGATGAAAAATCTGATCGCCGCACTGGAGGATAACGACGATCCCATTATTTCACCAGCTGGCTCTTGCACCTATGCCGTAAAAAGTTACCCGACGTATCTGGCGGATGAACCTGAATGGGCATCACGTGCCGAAAAGGTTGCCGCGCGTATGCAGGATCTCACCTCTTTTATTGTTAATAAATTAGGGGTAGTCGATGTAGGTGCCAGTTTGCAAGGGAGAGCGGTGTATCACCCATCTTGTAGCCTGGCCCGTAAGCTGGGGGTGAAGGACGAGCCACTTACGCTGCTGAAAAATGTGCGTGGACTGGAGCTGTTGACCTTTGCTGAACAGGATACCTGCTGCGGATTTGGCGGCACGTTCTCGGTCAAAATGGCCGAAATATCCGGCGAGATGGTGAAAGAAAAGGTTGTGCACCTGATGGAAGTCCGCCCTGAGTATTTAATTGGTGCTGACGTGAGTTGCCTGCTGAACATCAGTGGGCGATTACAACGGGAAGGGCAGAAAGTCAAAGTGATGCATATTGCTGAAGTGTTGATGAGCCGCTGAGGATATAAAGATGTCGATCAAAACCAGTAATACAGATTTTAAGACACGCATCCGTCAGCAAATTGAAGATCCGATCATGCGCAAAGCGGTGGCAAACGCGCAGCAGCGTATTGGGGCAAATCGGCAAAAAATGGTCGATGAATTGGGGCACTGGGAGGAGTGGCGCGATCGGGCCGCCCAGATACGTGATCATGTTCTGAGTAATCTCGACGCTTATCTGTACCAGCTCTCAGAAAAAGTGACGCAAAACGGCGGTCACGTCTGGTTTGCAAAAACCAAAGAAGACGCTACTCGCTACATTTTACAGGTTGCCCAACGCAAAAATGCCCGGAAGGTGGTGAAATCTAAATCGATGGTGACCGAAGAGATTGGTGTCAATCATGTGTTGCAGGATGCTGGCATTCAGGTGATTGAAACCGATCTGGGTGAATATATTCTCCAGCTGGATCAAGATCCGCCATCTCATGTTGTGGTCCCGGCAATTCATAAAGATCGCCATCAGATCCGTCGAGTGCTACACGAACGTCTGGGCTATGAGGGGCCGGAAACGCCTGAAGCGATGACCTTATTCATCCGGCAAAAAATCCGCGAAGATTTCCTCAGTGCTGAAATAGGTATTACCGGCTGTAATTTCGCGGTGGCAGAGACAGGTTCGGTATGCCTGGTGACCAATGAAGGTAATGCGCGAATGTGTACCACGCTGCCTAAAACGCATATTGCAGTGATGGGAATGGAGCGTATTGCCCCCACGTTTGCCGAGGTAGATGTATTGATCGCCATGCTGGCGCGCAGTGCCGTTGGTGCACGTTTGACGGGATACAACACCTGGCTGACAGGACCGCGCGAAGCGGGGCACGTTGATGGTCCTGAAGAGTTTCATCTGGTTATTGTCGATAACGGGCGTTCTGAGGTGCTGGCCTCTGAATTTCGGGATGTGCTGCGCTGTATTCGCTGCGGGGCTTGTATGAATACTTGTCCGGCATATCGCCATATTGGCGGTCATGGATATGGCTCTATTTATCCAGGGCCAATTGGTGCGGTGATTTCTCCGCTACTTGGCGGCTATAAAGATTTTAAAGATTTACCCTACGCCTGCTCTTTATGCACTGCTTGTGACAGCGTGTGTCCGGTGCGTATTCCGCTGTCAAAACTGATTTTGAGTCATCGTCGGGTGATGGCTGAAAAAGGGATCACCGCAAAAGCAGAGCAACGGGCGATAAAAATGTTCGCTTATGCCAATAGTCATCCAGGATTGTGGAAAGTCGGGATGATGGCCGGCGCTCATGCGGCAAGCTGGTTTATCAATGGCGGCAAAACACCACTCAAATTTGGCGCGATTAGCGACTGGATGGAAGCACGCGATCTTCCTGAAGCTGACGGAGAGAGTTTCCGTAGTTGGTTTAAGAAACATCAGGCGCAGGAGAAAAAGAATGGATAATCGAGGCGAATTTTTGAATAACGTTGCTCAGGCACTGGGTCGCCCGCTGCGACTTGAACCGCAAGCAGAAGATGCGCCGCTTAACAACTATGCTAACGAGCGGCTTACCCAACTTAACCAACAGCAGCGCTGTGACGCGTTTATTCAGTTTGCCAGCGATGTTATGTTGACGCGCTGTGAGCTGACCAGCGAGGCGAAGGCGGCAGAAGCTGCAATACGTCTGTGTAAAGAGCTGGGAGATCAGTCGGTCGTGATTAGCGGTGACACGAGGCTCGAGGAATTGGGGATTAGTGAACGTTTGCAGCAGGAATGCAATGCCGTTGTTTGGGATCCGGCGAAAGGTGCCGAGAATATCTCGCAGGCCGAGCAGGCTAAAGTGGGTGTCGTGTATGCTGAATATGGTTTAACCGAATCGGGAGGCGTGGTTCTTTTTTCCGCCGCCGGGCGCGGGCGTTCATTGAGCCTGCTCCCGGAATCTTCTCTTTTTATCCTGCGTAAAAGCACAATCCTGCCGCGTGTAGCGCAACTCGCAGAAAAATTGCATCAGAAAGCGCAGGCCGGTGAACGAATGCCGTCCTGCATTAACATCATTAGCGGCCCTAGTTCAACGGCGGATATTGAGCTTATCAAAGTCGTCGGGGTTCATGGTCCGGTGAAAGCGGTGTATCTGATTATTGAGGATTGCTGAGAGAGATATGAGATCTGAACATAAACCTGAAGAAGGCATACGAGGTTGAAAATAGCGTTAAGGACAACCTGACTTAACCCCGTTCCGTCATGGTTATGCTGCTCTTCTGTAAATATCCTGGCATTAGTAATGCCAGGATATTTACAGTGAAAAAGACAGGCATCCATTCCTGAAAACGGGTTCCCTTCCCGGTCATTGTCACTTCAGCTTTATACAGGCACTCTCTATCAGAATGCTGTTTATTACTACCCAGAGTTTTGTTGGTATTCATCTACCATTTTTTTGACAAGGCAAAACATTACAGAAATTACAATGCTTAGAAAAAATCCCAGAGCCAGGCAAATGGCAGCAGGGTATTTATTTTTTATTTCTGGTGAGCTTATAGTTACACAGCCATCACCGTTCGGATACAATGACCAGTTCCTGGTCAGGTATATCATTTTTGTATAAAGCTCACTGTTAATTGCTGAAGGTGTTTGTATCTCATCGAGAACTTGCCTGCCATTATGGTATTCTGACGCATACCATTTGATAATAGACGCCTGCACGCGAGATATTTCCGCTTCAGCAGTTGGTAAATCTCTCTTATCTCCTGACCATTCCAGCTTTATTTCTCTGTTCTTGACATCTGGGCTGGTGTGAAAAAATGTAGTAATTCGCTGTATAACATCTTCAGTCATTGTGGTCTGACAGGCAAAGTTATTATTGCTATCACAGTTAACAAGTATGCCTGGTGTTGTCTGGTTTATTTTTAGGCTGTAACTCACTTTTATATTATCTTTATTGATATACAGAAACAACAGCACCATTGCCATACAGATAGCTATAATAAAAAGGATAACGCGAATCTTTTTCTTCAGATAAAATAAAATCTCAATCAGATCGATATCCTGTTTGATTTGTTCACGCATAATATATCCAGAAAATAAAATCTGTCGCAGATAAGGTTGTATTAATAGTCTGTATCAGGAATGTTCGGGTTAAATATCAGCAAAAAGCCAGCATCATGAATACTGGATATGAAGCATGAGAGTTACCTCAGTGTTTATATAAGGATTCGGTCCCCCTCTCTGGAACGGTAACTCTCAATCTGATCGGTTCCTGCGTTAGTTCACATCACGACTCATTTTTTCGCTCTCACCGGCATCCCATTTGCCACAAAATATCCCGCCGTGCTCCTCGGCAACGCTTCCTGTCCACGAATCATGTCCGCTATTTTCTCGCCAATCATAATTGTCGTGGCGTTCAAATTCCCGGTGATAATCTGCGGCATAATTGACGCATCCACCACGCGCAGGCCTTCCAGCCCGTGTACGCGGCCTTCGCCGTCAACCACGGACATCTCGTCGTAGCCCATTTTGCAGGTACCGCACGGATGGAAGGCGGTTTCGGCGTGATTACGCACGAACTCATCGAGCTGTTCATCCGTCTGACATTCCGTGCCGGGGCTGATTTCGCGGCCACGATACTGATCCAGCGCCGGTTGATGCATGATCTCCCGGGTGATGCGAATTGCGTCGCGGAACTCCTGCCAGTCCTGCTCGTGTGACATGTAGTTAAACAGAATTGCCGGATGCTGGTGCGGGTCGCGGGATTTAATCCGCACATGCCCACGGCTTGGCGAGCGCATTGAGCCGACGTGGCACTGGAAACCGTGCTCCTTCACCGCATTCGAGCCGTTATAGTTAATCGCTACTGGCAGGAAATGGTACTGAATATTCGGCCACGCAAATTCCTCTCGGCTGCGAATAAATCCGCCTGCTTCAAAGTGGTTGCTGGCACCAACGCCAGTGCCGCCAAACAGCCACTCCGCACCGATTTTCGGCTGGTTCCACCACTGCAGGGCAGGGTAGAGGGAAACCGGTTCTTTGCACTCATATTGCAGATACATCTCCAGATGATCCTGAAGATTTTCGCCGACGCCGGGTAATTCATGCACCAGCGGAATATCAAACTCCGCCAGCAGTTCAGCGTTGCCGACGCCGGAGCGTTGCAGGATCTGCGGTGAGGCAATCGCGCCTGCACATAACAGCACTTCTTTGTTGGCCGTTGCGCGGGTTGGGATGGTGCTGTCGCCTTCCAGCCATTCCACGCCCACCGCGCGTTTGCCGTCAAAAATGATGTGATCGGTCATAGCGTGAGTACGAATGGTCAGGTTAGGGCGCGATTTGGCCTGATCGAGATAACCGCGCGCGGTACTGGCGCGACGGCCCTGCGGCGTGACGGTGCGATCCATCGGGCCAAAACCTTCCTGCTGATAGCCGTTGAGATCGTCCGTGCGCGGGTAGCCTGCCTGCACGCCCGCTTCAATCATCGCTTCAAACAGCGGATTGACGCCGGGTTTGGAGGTGGTGACGCTCACCGGGCCATCGCCACCGTGGTAGTCGTTCTCGCCCACATCGCGAGTCTCGGCCTTGCGGTAGTAGGGCAGGCAGTCGAGATAACTCCAGTTCTCCAGACCGGGTTCTTGCGCCCAGTTATCGAGATCCAGCGCATTGCCACGGATGTAGCACATGCCGTTGATCAGCGACGATCCACCCAGGCCTTTACCGCGTCCGCACTCCATGCGGCGGTTATTCATAAACGGTTCAGGCTCTGTTTCATAGGCCCAGTTGTAGCGTTTGCCCTGTAGTGGGAACGCCAGCGCTGCGGGCATCTGGGTGCGGAAGTCAAAGCGATAGTCCGGGCCGCCCGCTTCAAGCAGCAGCACGGAGGTATTCGGATCTTCAGTCAGACGGGTAGCGAGAACGTTGCCGGCTGAGCCGGCACCAATAATGATGTAGTCAAATTGCAAATAAACCTCCTGGTTAGAATATGGACTGGAATTTAGCCATCTCAACCTGGATGGACTTCACCTGGGTGTAACTCTGGAGCGTCATCACGCCGTTCTCGCGACCAATGCCGGAGTGTTTGTAGCCGCCAACGGGCATCTCTGCCGGGGATTCGCCCCAGGTGTTGATCCAGCAAATACCCGCTTCCAGCTGATGAATGACGCGATGCGCGCGGTTCAGGTCCGCCGTCACGATGCCCGCCGCCAGGCCGTAGTCGGTATCATTGGCGCGGCGAATCACTTCGTCCTCAGATTCATAAGTGAGAAGCGACATCACCGGACCGAAGATCTCTTCGCGCACGATGGTCATTTCGTCGCGGCAATCGGTGAACACGGTCGGTGCAACCCATGCGCCGTTATCGAAGCCATCGCCTTTCAGTACATCGCCGCCGCACAGTACGCGCGCGCCTTCCTCTTTGCCTTTGGCGATATAGCGCAGCACGTTATCGCGATGCGGGAAGCTGACCAGCGGGCCGAAGTTAGTTTGCGGATCGAAAACGTCGCCCGCGCGAATGCGCTCAACGCGCGCCAGAATTTTCTGCTCAAATGCGGCTTTGCATTTCGCCGGAACGAAGACGCGGGTGCCGTTGGTACACACCTGACCGGAGCTGAAGAAGTTCGCCATCATGGCGATATCGGCGGCGAGATCGAGATCCGCATCGTCGAAAACGATCAGCGGTGATTTACCGCCCAGTTCCATGGTCACTTCTTTCAGGGAAGAGGCCGCCGAGTTAGCCATCACTTTTTTGCCGCTGGCGACACCGCCGGTAAATGACACTTTGGCAATGCCCGGATGCTCGGTCAGATATTGCCCGGTCTCCGCGCCCACCCCCGGCAACACGTTAAATACGCCGTCCGGCAGGCCCGCTTCGCTGTAAATTTCAGCCAGCTTTAACGCGGTAAGCGGGGTGACTTCGCTCGGTTTGAAAATCATTGCGTTGCCTGCCGCCAGCGCCGGGGCGGATTTCCACAGGGCAATCTGGATCGGGTAGTTCCATGCGCCAATCCCCGCCACCACACCCAGCGGTTCGCGGCGGGTATAAACAAATGACGTCTCACGCAACGGGATCTGGCTGCCTTCCAGCGCCGGGATCAGCCCGGCGTAGTACTCCAGCACGTCCGCACCGGTAACGATATCGACGGTTGAGGTTTCCGAATATGCTTTTCCGGTGTCGAGGGTTTCAAGTTTTGCGAGTTCGTCATTGCGTTCACGCAGAATATCGACGGCCCGACGCAGAATGCGCGAGCGCTCCATCGCGGTCATCGCCGCCCAGATTTTTTGCCCCTGTTGGGCACTCTTCACTGCGCGATCGACATCCTCGCGCCCGGCGTCCTGCACGGTCGCCAGCACGTTACCGTTGGCCGGGTTAATGGTCTCGAAGGTGCGACCGCTGGTGGCGGAGGTATAACCACCATGTATATAAAGCTGCTGTTCTGCCATTCGGGACATCACGTCTCCTCGGTTAATCGGTGGGTAAATGCTGAGTAATAAAGTGACGGGTCAGCGAGTGTGCGAGAGGTTTATCCAGCGGTTTGCCGCTCAGTGCCGCGCGCAGCCATAATCCGTCAATCAGCGCGGCAAGGCCGTAGCCCGCTTCCTGTGCCTGTTCGCGCGGTAACTCGCGGCGAAATTCGCTCACCAGATTCGACAATAAGCGGCGGCTACTGACCTGCTGTAAACGATAGAGCATCGGCTGATGCATACTGCTGGCCCAGAACGCCAGCCAGGCTTTCATCGCCGCACTGCTCACCTGCGTTTCATCGAAGTTTCCGCCAACAATCGCCCGTAATCGCTGCTCTGCACTGCCCTGCGGAAGTGCATGTAATCGATTCAAAACCGCGTCACGCAGCTGACTGGTGATATCGCGCATGGTTGCTTCCAGCAGACCATTTTTGTCCCTGAAATAGTGGCTGATGATCCCCGTAGAAACGCCTGCACGGCGGGCGATCTGCGCGATCGTTGCATCGTGCATGCCCACTTCATTTATTGCTTCCAGTGTGGCGTCGATCAGTTGTCTGCGCCGGATCGACTGCATCCCCAATTTGGGCATTTTCGCCACTCCATTCATCAGCGTTGTTTATCTATTAAAGCGGTTATTGATTGGACGTTCAATATAAAATGTGTCTTAATTGTTACGAATTTGATTTTAAATGGTAACAATAACAGTGGGGATACTGGATGACAGACCTTTCACACAGCAGGGAAAAGGACAAAATCAATCCGGTGGTGTTTTACACCTCCGCCGGACTGATTTTGTTGTTTTCCCTGACAACGATCCTGTTTCGCGACTTCTCGGCCCTGTGGATTGGCCGCACGCTGGACTGGGTTTCTAAAACCTTCGGTTGGTACTATCTACTGGCGGCAACGCTCTATATTGTCTTTGTGGTCTGTATCGCTTGTTCGCGTTTTGGTTCGGTGAAGCTCGGGCCAGAACAATCCAAACCGGAATTCAGCCTGCTGAGTTGGGCGGCGATGCTGTTTGCTGCCGGGATCGGTATCGACCTGATGTTCTTCTCCGTAGCCGAACCGGTAACGCAGTATATGCAGCCGCCGGAAGGCGCGGGACAGACGATTGAGGCCGCGCGTCAGGCGATGGTCTGGACGCTGTTTCACTACGGCTTAACCGGCTGGTCGATGTATGCGCTGATGGGCATGGCGCTCGGATACTTTAGCTATCGTTATAATTTGCCGCTCACCATCCGCTCGGCGCTGTACCCGATCTTCGGTAAACGGATTAACGGGCCGATAGGGCACTCAGTGGATATTGCAGCGGTGATCGGCACCATCTTCGGTATTGCCACTACGCTCGGTATCGGTGTGGTGCAGCTTAACTATGGCTTGAGCGTACTGTTTGATATTCCCGATTCGATGGCGGCAAAAGCGGCACTGATCGCCTTGTCGGTGATAATCGCCACGATCTCTGTCACCTCCGGTGTCGATAAGGGGATTCGTGTGTTATCGGAACTTAACGTTGCGCTGGCGCTGGGATTGATCCTGTTCGTATTGTTTATGGGCGACACCTCGTTCCTGCTTAATGCGCTGGTGCTGAATGTTGGCGACTATGTGAATCGCTTTATGGGCATGACGCTCAACAGTTTTGCCTTCGACCGTCCAGTTGAGTGGATGAATAACTGGACGCTCTTCTTCTGGGCATGGTGGGTGGCATGGTCGCCGTTTGTCGGCTTGTTCCTGGCGCGTATCTCGCGTGGGCGTACCATTCGCCAGTTCGTGCTGGGCACGTTGATTATTCCGTTTACCTTCACGCTGTTATGGCTCTCGGTGTTCGGCAATAGCGCGCTGTATGAAATCATCCACGGCGGCGCGGCATTTGCCGAGGAAGCGATGGTCCATCCGGAGCGCGGCTTCTACAGCCTGCTGGCGCAGTATCCGGCGTTTACCTTTAGCGCCTCCGTCGCCACCATTACTGGCCTGCTGTTTTATGTGACCTCGGCGGACTCCGGTGCGCTGGTGCTGGGGAATTTCACCTCGCAGCTTAAAGATATCAACAGCGACGCCCCCGGCTGGCTGCGCGTCTTCTGGTCGGTGGCGATTGGCCTGCTGACGCTCGGCATGCTGATGACCAACGGGATATCCGCGCTGCAAAACACCACGGTGATTATGGGGCTGCCGTTCAGCTTTGTGATCTTCTTCGTGATGGCGGGGTTGTATAAATCTCTGAAGGTAGAAGATTACCGCCGTGAAAGTGCCAACCGCGATACCGCGCCGCGACCGCTGGGGCTTCAGGATCGCCTGAGCTGGAAAAAACGTCTCTCGCGCCTGATGAATTATCCGGGCACGCGTTACACTAAACAGATGATGGAGACGGTCTGTTACCCGGCAATGGAAGAAGTGGCGCAGGAGCTGCGGTTGCGCGGCGCGTACGTGGAGCTAAAAAGCCTGCCGCCGGAAGAGGGACAACAGTTGGGGCATCTGGATTTGTTGGTGCATATGGGCGAAGAACAAAACTTTGTCTATCAGATTTGGCCGCAGCAATATTCGGTGCCGGGCTTTACCTACCGCGCACGTAGCGGTAAATCGACCTACTACCGGCTGGAAACCTTCCTGTTAGAAGGCAGCCAGGGCAACGACCTGATGGACTACAGCAAAGAGCAGGTGATCACCGATATTCTTGACCAGTACGAGCGGCACCTTAACTTTATTCATCTCCATCGTGAAGCGCCGGGCCATAGCGTGATGTTCCCGGACGCGTGATTGTTTTTGCATAAAACCGCGCCATGTCTGCATATGGCGCGGTTTCTCTTACCTCTTGATACGTTATATCTGTACGGTTAAGCCCTTAGTATCGATTGATGATTGCCAGGCAACAGATAATAAAAAAGAAAAGAACTATTGCAGCCCAAAACCTACGTTTGGACTGTTGTGAATGTTCAATAAGCTTAGTCTTATTTAATGTAAATATTGGTGCTAATTTGAAATGACGCTTTATTCATGGGGAACGCGTAGCGCAAATCAACTAAAATCAATGTAACCGTTTGTTGTTTAAGGTTTAATTGTCTGTGTCTGATATTTTATTGATTGTTTTAAATATTGTTTTTATTGTCATTGCTATAATATTGGTTATCATTTGCTGAATGGATTCAGTCTTAATGGGTGGGTTTTTAAGGGACAGGCATAGAGTAATGATACGTATGCATAACCAACATCTTTACTCATTATGTCATTGAATGTTGACGCTATGTGTTTATGAGGGAGAGGTATTTTCAGTTGATCTGGATTGTTAAATTCATATAATGCGCCTTTGCTCATGAATGGATGCCAGTACGTAGTGGGAAATTATAAATATTGAAATAGTCCAACTACTTCTTTATTACCAAAAATGAGTATCTGAATTTTAATATTGCATTCTTGCGTGATTATCTCCTGAGTTTGTCTTGTGATTACCTTTTTAAGGTATTTAGCGTAACTGTTTTTGAGCGAGCATCAGAGGTAAAGATAATCTTTTTGATAGTGATGTGGGATGTTATACGTATGGCATCGCTAATGTTTATGGTTACCCCTTATGTGTGCTCAGGAATCCACAGGTAATCACTCATACTGAACAGCGATAAAAGATAAAGGTGTGTTCATGAATTCATGTGATTTTCGTGTTTTTCTGCAAGAGTTCGGTACAACGGTTCATTTGTCATTGCCTGGTAGCGTATCCGAGAAAGAACGACTGCTACTCAAGCTGCTGATGCAGGGAATGTCTGTAACAGAAATATCACAGTACAGAAATCGCAGTGCAAAGACAATTTCACATCAAAAGAAACAGCTCTTTGAGAAACTGGGGATTCAGAGCGATATTACTTTCTGGCGCGATATTTTCTTTCAGTACAATCCGGAGATCATATCCGCCACGGGTAGTAATAGTCATAGATATATTAATGATAATCACTATCACCATATCGTCACGCCTGAAGCCATCAGTCTGGCGTTGGAAAACCACGAATTCAAACCGTGGATCCAACCGGTTTTCTGCGCGCAGACTGGGGTACTGACGGGCTGTGAGGTGCTTGTCCGCTGGGAACATCCACAAACGGGAATTATCCCACCGGATCAGTTTATTCCTCTGGCGGAGTCATCCGGTCTTATTGTCATAATGACCCGCCAACTGATGAAACAGACTGCGGATATTCTGATGCCGGTAAAACATTTGCTGCCGGATAATTTCCATATTGGTATCAACGTCTCGGCGGGTTGTTTTTTGGCCGCGGGATTTGAAAAAGAATGCCTGAATCTGGTCAAGAAATTAGGAAACGATAAAATCAAACTGGTTCTCGAGCTAACGGAACGTAACCCTATTCCGGTAACGCCAGAAGCCAGAGCGATATTTGACAGCCTTCATCAGCACAACATTACCTTTGCGCTGGATGACTTTGGTACGGGTTATGCGACCTATCGTTATCTGCAGGCGTTTCCGGTCGATTTTATTAAGATCGATAAGTCATTTGTGCAAATGGCGAGTGTCGACGAAATCTCCGGTCATATTGTGGACAATATTGTCGAACTGGCGCGTAAGCCTGGTCTGAGTATCGTAGCGGAAGGGGTAGAGACCCAGGAGCAGGCGGATTTAATGATCGGTAAAGGCGTTCACTTTTTGCAGGGCTATTTGTACTCCCCGCCAGTTCCGGGTAATAAATTTATCTCTGAATGGGTAATGAAAGCAGGTGGTTGATGTAAACCGCTATTCACAGCGCATCGGGAGGTTGGCAGCGATTAATTCTCCCGATGCAGTAAATCCTGATAGATCCCCGTTAATATGCCATTTGGCGCAAATTGTTTTTTAATCCACTGCGTCACCTGACCCGTAGCAGAATGCTGAGTCGCCAGCAACATGCGCGAATCCTGGCGCGGATTATGGATTTGTCGGGTAACCAGCAGGGATTGCGCCATCGCCTCACGGACCATGTAATCCGGCAAAAAACCAATCCCTTCACCTAAAATCTGGCACTGACATTTGGTGTTGAAATCTGGCACCAGAATCGACTCCTGCCCATGCAGCAACCAGCCCACTTTTTTATTAATCGTATGCGCGGTGTCCTCCACCATAATATTAGGGTAGAGACGCAGTTGGCTTTCGGCGATGGGTTCCGGCACAAAGGCTAACGGGTGATCCGGGGCGATAGCAAAAGCCCAGCGAATCGCGCCAATTTCAGTGTAATCAATACCGCCGCCGTCCAGTAGTGTATCGGGTGCGCCGATGGCGATATTGGCCTGATTATTAATAATCGCATCCCAGACGCCGTTATAGACTTCGGTGGTGACGGTAATCTGGCAGGTAGGAAACTGCTTTTTCAGCACCTGTAATAAGCGCGCGGTGTGTTTGGGCGTATAAAGCAGCTGATTAATACAAATGCGCACACGCGCTTCTATGCCCTGCGAAATAGTATCTATGCTACGTTTGATGGCATAAAAATCATTCAGCAGGTCGGTAGCTTTGCGGAAAAAATAACGCCCGGACTCCGTTAACTCAATGCTGCGGGTACTGCGAGTGAACAGCACCACATCCAGCCCCGTCTCCATACGCTTAATGGTGTAGCTAATGGCGGAAGTGGTTAAACCCAACTCTTCTGCGGCTTTACTGAAGCTGCCAAAACGCGCAGCGGTAGTAAATGCCAACAGATTCTCTTCGGTAAAAATTGAGTTCATTAAACCATTCTCGCCATTATCTACTATGAATTTCTCCAGCTATGACTGTAGAGGTATCGGTTAAAGATAGATAATCATTTTTGAATAACTTTTAATACCCGTCGCGTTTAGTCGTCGCTTCGCTTAATTTTTGTCCACCATATTCTGAAATTACCCCCACGCAGTTACCCGCCAGAAAACCCAGTAACGTCACCGTCCAGTTCATCCCGCTGGCAAAAAACAGCGTCATGCCGAGAAAGCCACCGGGAATAAAGGACAGTAACCAGAAACGCCCTTGCCAGACCACTACCGCCGAGAAGGGTACGGTAGTAATTACGCTCGCCCAGAACGCGGACAGTCCACTTACAGAGGCCAGCCAACCAGCAGTCAGCGCGGCGAAAAACGCCCACACCATCCCGGAATAATTAACCGCCAGACTTCTGATAAACCCCGATTTACCGCCGCCTGCGGCATAAAAACTGCAAAAGGCGACGAAGCCAATGGTTCCTAATAATTCCCATCCTTGAGAGAGCCCGACATGTGAAGACACTAACTGCCAAAGCCCTGCACAAATACCGACGGTGACACCCGTTGCCGTGAGTCCGTTCATCTTGTTCCCCTCTGGTTAGACATGGACGAAAGCTACTCTTACATGTGCAGACTATAGAGAAATAAAACCTGATTGAGTGAAAGGGTATCGGGTCAAAGAAACAAATATTGCACTACCGCACACTGCGAAAAGATTGTTGAATATTATTCAACAAAAAGGCGAGATACGGCGAATTAAATTTAAGCGGGTTCTTTTATCAGATTATCGTTGCTATTCTCAATTCATCGAAAACAGCCACAAAAACCAGGGGAATGTGAATGAGTATAAAAAATCTACCTGCCGACTATTTATTGGCTGCACAACAGGGTGATATCGATAAAGTAAAAACCTGCCTTGCGCTGGGTGTCGATATTAATACCTGCGATCGTCAGGGGAAAACGGCAATTACGCTGGCAAGTTTATATCAGCAATATGCTTGCGTTCAGGCATTAATTGATGCCGGAGCGGATATTAATAAGCAAGATCATACCTGTTTAAATCCTTTTTTAATTAGCTGTCTGAACGATGATTTAACGCTACTACGAATTATTTTACCGGCTAAACCCGATCTTAATTGCGTAACCCGTTTTGGCGGTGTCGGCCTGACGCCTGCCTGTGAAAAAGGCCATTTAAGTATTGTAAAAGAGCTTTTGGCGCATACGGAGATTAACGTTAACCAGACCAACCATGTAGGCTGGACGCCGCTACTGGAAGCGATTGTGCTTAATGATGGTGGTATTAAACAGCAGGCGATTGTGCAGTTATTGCTGGAACACGGTGCCAGCCCGCATCTGACCGATAAATATGGCAAAACGCCACTGGAACTGGCGCGGGAACGGGGCTTTGAAGAGATTGCGCAGTTACTGATTGCCGCAGGCGCATAAACCGGGAGGCTTGCTATCAACACACCAGAAAGACGGTGTGTGTGGGCGCTAACTGCGGATGCTGATTTTCTGGCGCAGCGGGGGCAAGGACAGGTTGAACAGGTCTTTGCCAGAGCGGTAAATATCGCACTCCCGGCTCGCCAGCAGTTGCTGACGCTGCTTTGTGAAGAGTACGACAATGCGCCAAACAGTTGTCGGTTGGCACTCACTCACTTTGATGATCTGTTCCGGCATGGTGATAAGGTTCAGTTTGACGATCAAGGTATTACGGTTGGTCAACATCTTCATATAGAGATGAGTCGTTGTCGGCGTTGGCTGTCCCCAACCTTGCAAATGACCGCTGTGAATTTTCACCTTATCGCCTGGCAACAGTGGCACGACATTATTCATCAGCACCTGGGGGAAAATGAAACCCTGTTTAATTATCGCGGCGATAATCCGTTTTATCAGGCGTTAAATAAAGAATTACATATTAAACGACGGGCAGTTATTCAGGCCGTAAACGATAAACAAAATATCGCCGCAGCGGTCGCCAGTATGATGGGGGTAGGGATTGGTCTTACGCCATCAGCCGACGATTATTTAACAGGTCTGGCGCTTGTTTTATTTATTCCCGGGCATCCGGCGGAAAAATACAAAGAGGAATTTTATCTCGGTCTGCAACGCGGCAGAAATAATACCACATTAGTAAGTGCTATAACGCTGGAAGCCGCATTACAACAACGCTGCCGGGAAAATATTCATCGCTTTATTCACAACATTATTTATGGCGTCCCTGGGAACGCAACTCAGGCAATAGAAAAAATTAAACATATTGGCTCCAGTTCCGGCTGCGACATGCTGTATGGCATGGCCGATGGTTGTGCGCTGAGCCAAACCTACGGAGGGAATTATGTCAGTTAAAATAGTCATTAAACCGAATACCTATTTTGATTCTGTCTCGCTGATGTCTATCTCCACGCGTGCAAATAAACTCGACGGCGTCGAGCAGGCATTTGTGGCGATGGCGACCGAAATGAACAAAGGTGTACTGAAAAATTTAGGACTGCTGACGCCGGCGCTGGAACAGGCGAAAAACGGCGACCTGATGATTGTCATCAATGGTAAATCGGGTGCGGACAACGAGCAGTTGCTGGTGGAGATTGAAGAACTGTTCAACACCAAAGCGCAAAGCGGCTCGCACGAGGCGCGTTACGCCACTATTGCCAGCGCCAAAAAGCATATCCCGGAAAGTAACCTGGCGGTGATTTCGGTCAACGGTCTGTTTGCCGCTCGCGAAGCGCGTCAGGCGCTGCAAAACGATCTCAACGTGATGCTGTTTTCCGATAACGTGTCAGTTGAAGATGAACTGGCGCTCAAGCAACTGGCCCACGAAAAAGGGCTGCTGATGATGGGGCCAGACTGTGGTACGGCGATTATCAACGGCGCGGCGCTCTGTTTTGGTAACGCCGTGCGTCGCGGCAACATCGGTATTGTTGGCGCATCCGGCACCGGCAGCCAGGAGCTGAGCGTCCGCATTCATGAATTTGGTGGCGGCGTTTCACAACTGATTGGCACCGGCGGGCGCGACCTGAGCGAGAAAATCGGCGGCCTGATGATGCTCGACGCCATCGGGATGCTGGAAAACGATCCGCAAACTGAAATTATCGCACTGATTTCAAAACCTCCCGCGCCTGCGGTGGCCCGCAAAGTGCTGGAACGCGCACGTGCCTGCCGCAAGCCGGTGGTGGTCTGCTTCCTCGGTCGCGTTGAAACGCCGGTGGATGAGCAGGGGCTACAGTTTGCCCGCGGCAGCAAAGAGGCGGCGCTAAAAGCGGTGATGCTCTCCGGCGTGAAACAGGAAAATCTCGACCTGCATACGCTTAACCAGCCGTTGATTGCTGATGTGCGTGCGCGTCTGCAACCGCAGCAGAAATACATTCGTGGCCTGTTCTGCGGCGGCACGCTGTGCGACGAAACCATGTTCGCGGTGATGGAAAAACATGGCGATGTCTACAGCAACATTCAGCCCGATCCTGAATTCCGCCTGCAAGATATCAACCGCAGCATCAAACACACCTTCCTCGACTTTGGCGATGACGACTTCACCAACGGCAAGCCGCATCCAATGATTGACCCCACCAACCGCATCAGTCGCTTGATCGAAGAGGCGCGCGATCCAGAAGTGGCGGTGATCGTGATGGATTTTGTGCTCGGATTTGGATCGCATGAAGATCCGGTCGGCTCCACCATCGAGGCGATCAAAGAAGCGAAAGCGATCGCCGCCGCCGAAGGACGCGAGTTGATCATTCTCGCCTATGTGCTGGGCACCGATCTTGATACGCCATCGTTAGAACAACAAAGCCAGATGCTGCTTGATGCCGGAGTGATTCTGGCGAGCAGCAGCACCAATACCGGATTGCTGGCGCGTGAATTTATCTGCAAAGGGGAGGAAGCCTGATGAGCCAGTCACTGTTTAGCCAACCATTGAACGTTATTAACGTCGGCATCGCCATGTTTAGCGATGACCTGAAAAAGCAGCATGTAGAAGTGACTCAACTCGACTGGACGCCGCCGGGGCAGGGCAATATGCAGGTGGTGCAGGCGCTGGATAACATTGCCGATTCGCCGCTGGCAGACAAAATCGCCGCCGCTAACCAGCAGGCGCTGGAGCGCATTATCCAGTCGCATCCGGTGCTGATTGGTTTTGATCAGGCGATTAACGTGGTGCCGGGCATGACGCCGAAAACCATTCTTCACGCCGGGCCGCCGATCACCTGGGAAAAAATGTGCGGCGCGATGAAAGGCGCGGTCACCGGGGCGTTGGTGTTCGAAGGGCTGGCGAAAGATCTCGACGAGGCGACTGAACTGGCGGCCTCCGGGGAGATCACCTTCTCGCCGTGCCACGAACACGACTGCGTGGGATCGATGGCGGGCGTTACCTCGGCCTCGATGTTTATGCACATCGTGAAAAACAAAACCTACGGCAACATCGCTTACACCAATATGAGCGAGCAGATGGCGAAGATTTTGCGTATGGGTGCCAACGATCAGAGCGTGATCGACCGCCTCAACTGGATGCGCGATGTGCAGGGGCCAATGCTGCGCGACGCGATGAAAATTATCGGCGAGATTGATCTGCGCTTAATGCTGGCGCAGGCGCTGCATATGGGCGATGAGTGCCATAACCGCAATAACGCCGGGACGACGTTGCTGATTCAGGCGCTGACGCCGGGAATTATTCAGGCAGGTTATTCCGTGGAGAAACAGCGCGAAGTGTTTGAGTTTGTCGCTAGCAGCGACTACTTCTCCGGCCCGACGTGGATGGCGATGTGTAAAGCGGCGATGGATGCGGCGCACGGCATCGAATACAGCACCGTGGTCACCACCATGGCGCGTAACGGCGTCGAGTTCGGCCTGCGGGTCAGCGGCCTGCCGGGGCAGTGGTTTACCGGCCCAGCGCAGCAGGTCATCGGCCCGATGTTTGCTGGTTATAAGCCGGAAGATTCGGGGCTGGATATCGGCGACAGCGCCATCACAGAAACCTACGGTATTGGCGGGTTTGCCATGGCGACCGCGCCTGCAATCGTCGCACTGGTGGGCGGCACGGTGGAAGAGGCTATCGATTTCTCCCGTCAGATGCGCGAAATCACCCTTGGCGAAAACCCCAACGTCACCATTCCGCTGCTCGGTTTTATGGGCGTGCCGTCGGCAATCGACATCACCCGCGTGGGTAGCAGCGGCATTCTGCCGGTGATCAACACCGCCATCGCCCATAAAGATGCGGGCGTCGGCATGATTGGCGCGGGCATTGTGCATCCACCATTCGCCTGCTTCGAGAAAGCCATTCTCGGCTGGTGCGAACGTTACGGCGTCTGACTTACATGTTTATGCCGGATGCGGTGTGAACGCCTTATCCGGCCTACGGATGGCCCGAGAATTGTAGGCCTGATAAGCGTAGCGCATCAGGCAGTCTGGCGTTGGTCATAACCTAATCACCCTCTGTAGCGGACATAACAACATGAAAGAGCTTGTGGTCGTTGCCATTGGTGGCAACAGCATTATCAAAGATAACGCCAGCCAGTCGATTGAGCATCAGGCGGAGGCGGTGAAAGCCGTGGCCGATACGGTGCTGGAAATGCTGGCTTCCGATTACGACATTGTGCTGACCCACGGTAACGGGCCGCAGGTCGGGCTGGATTTACGCCGTGCGGAGATTGCCCACGAGCGCGAAGGGCTGCCCTTAACGCCGCTGGCGAACTGTGTGGCAGATACGCAGGGCGGCATCGGCTATCTGATCCAACAGGCGCTGAATAACCGGCTGGCGCGTCACGGCGAGAAAAAAGCCGTCACCGTGGTAACTCAGGTGGAAGTGGATAAAAACGATCCAGGTTTTGCCCATCCCACCAAGCCCATTGGTGCATTCTTCAGTGAAAGCCAGCGTGACAAACTACAAAAGGCAAACCCTGACTGGTGTTTTGTTGAAGATGCCGGACGGGGCTATCGCCGCGTGGTCGCCTCGCCGGAACCGAAACGTATTGTCGAAGCACCCGCCATTAAGGCGCTGATCCAACAAGGTTTTGTCGTAATTGGCGCGGGCGGCGGTGGAATTCCGGTAGTGCGTACTGAAGCGGGGGATTACCAAAGCGTGGACGCGGTTATTGACAAAGATCTCTCTACCGCGCTGCTGGCCCGTGAAATTCACGCCGACATTCTGGTGATCACCACCGGCGTCGAAAAAGTCTGTATCCACTTTGGTAAACCGCAGCAGCAGGCGCTGGATCGGGTGGATATTGCCACCATGACTCGCTATATGCAGGAAGGGCATTTTCCGCCCGGCAGCATGTTGCCAAAAATCATCGCCAGCCTGACGTTCCTGGAGCAGGGCGGCAAAGAAGTGATTATCACCACGCCGGAATGCCTGCCTGCGGCGCTGCGCGGTGAAACGGGCACCCATATTATTAAAACGTAAGGACGTAGGATGAAAGAAAGCAATAGCCGCCGTGAATTTCTGAGCCAGAGCGGTAAGATGGTCACCGCCGCCGCGCTGTTTGGTACCTCTGTGCCGCTCGCCCATGCGGCGGTAGCTGGCACCCTAAACTGCGAAGCGAACAACACCATGAAAATCACTGACCCGCATTACTATCTCGATAACGTGCTGCTGGAAACCGGTTTTGACTACGAAAACGGTGTGGCGGTGCAGACCCGCACGGCGCGCCAGACCGTGGAGATTCAGGACGGCAAAATTGTCGCCCTGCGCGAGAACAAGCAGCATCCGGACGCCACGCTGCCGCACTATGACGCTGGCGGTAAGTTGATGCTACCCACCACTCGCGACATGCATATTCATCTCGACAAAACCTTCTACGGCGGGCCGTGGCGCTCGCTCAATCGTCCGGCAGGCACCACTATCCAGGACATGATCAAGCTTGAGCAGAAAATGCTGCCGGAGTTACAACCGTATACGCAGGAGCGGGCGGAAAAACTGATCGATCTATTGTAGTCGAAAGGCACCACCATTGCCCGCAGCCACTGCAATATCGAACCGGTTTCCGGCCTAAAAAATCTGCAAAATTTGCAGGCGGTGCTGGCGCGGCGTCAGGCGGGCTTCGAGTGTGAAATCGTCGCCTTCCCGCAGCACGGTTTGCTGCTGTCGAAATCGGAACCCTTAATGCGCGAAGCGATGCAGGCGGGTGCGCATTACGTCGGCGGGCTGGACCCGACCAGTGTCGATGGCGCGATGGAAAAATCCCTCGACACCATGTTTCAGATTGCGCTGGACTACGACAAAGGTGTCGATATTCACCTGCACGAAACCACTCCGTCGGGCGTGGCAGCCATCAATTATATGGTTGAAACGGTAGAGAAAACGCCGCAACTGAAAGGTAAGCTGACCATCAGCCACGCCTTTGCGCTGGCTACGCTCAACGAACAACAGGTCGATGCGCTGGCGAATCGGATGGCGGCGCAGCAAATTTCTATCGCCTCGACGGTGCCGATTGGCACGCTGCATATGCCGCTCAAACAGTTGCACGACAAAGGCGTAAAAGTGATGACTGGCACTGACAGCGTTATCGACCACTGGTCGCCTTATGGTCTGGGCGACATGCTGGAAAAAGCCAATCTCTACGCGCAGCTCTATATTCGTCCTAACGAACAGAACCTCTCCCGTTCGCTGTTTCTAGCCACTGGCGATATATTGCCGCTGAATGAAAAAGGCGAGCGTGTATGGCCAAAAGCGCAGGATGATGCCAGCTTTGTGCTGGTGGACGCCTCCTGTTCCGCCGAGGCGGTGGCGCGTATCTCGCCGAGAACCGCAACGTTCCATAAAGGGCAACTGGTGTGGGGGAGTGTGGCAGGTTGATGCGCATTTGAAACGCCTGCAACGGTGAATTGTAAGAGATTTAAGCCCCAGGGAGTGGGGCGGGAATGGTTTGCTAATGAATGATCCTGAACTTTATAATCTCGCGGCATAATTTCCAGGGGATTATTTGAGAGAAATACACAAAAGTGAGTTTTAACAAAGGTATTTATCAGGCCATAAATGTGACCTGCTTCGGATAAAAAAGATTCAGTATCGAAAAACCAATGATACTCTTGCTGATGGTTACCAACAGTAATTAAGATGTGATTTGTTTTTCCGTAATCGCAAAAATATTGCCATGACCATAAAAGAAAAATTCTCACAAAAATATCCCCATGCTTCCTTTTGTACTTTTGGCGATTCAGCAGCGTTGGCCGATCACCTCGCAACGTTGATTGCGACTGGTGTTAAAACAGCTTCCTGTGGTTCGCTGGCGGGATGTATTGAAGACAACGCATTTCCGATGATTGGTGAGTATAAGATTGTAGAAAATAGCCGTGATGAGCCTGTATGTGTTATCAGAGTGATTGGCCTGCATTTACTGCGCTTTTCTGATGTCACCGTGGAGCTTGCCCGTAAGGAAGGTGAAGGTGACCTCAGTCTTGAATATTGGCGTAATGAACACCGTCGTTTTTTCCAGGCAGAAGGAAGCTATTCACCAGAAATGGACGTTATATTTGAAGAATATGCCCTTATTGACGTTGTGTAGATAACTATTTATCTACGCGAAATAAACTCACACACATAAAATATCGCTAATTTTGTTTATTTTGCTATTTTTTACGTGATGAATGTCACACTTATTGTTGCTGCCCGTTTTGTCCATATTTATAACCATATTTTTAATAGCTGCCTGAAATAGGGCTGTTTATTCTGCATAAAAATATTCGAAAATTCTTATTCTCTCCAGCGCGCTAATTTGGGCGAACACTTCCTGACTACCCTGCAATGAGGCTGAAATGATGAATAAACGTTTTGTTATCAATATGGTGTCTTCGCTGTTATTAGGCGCTGCGCTAATTTCTGCGCCGCTCCAGGCAGCGGAAAAAGTCGTGGTGAATATTTCTAAAGTCGATGGTATGCCGTGGTTTAATCGCATGGGCGAAGGTGTGGTTGAGGCGGGTAAAGCCTTTGGTGTTAATGCCTCACAGGTGGGGCCTTCAAGTACTGATGCTCCGCAACAAGTTAAAATTATTGAGGATTTAATCGCCCGTAAGGTTAATGCAATTACTATCGTGCCAAACGATGCCAACGTGCTGGAACCGGTATTCAAAAAAGCGCGAGATGCCGGAATTGTGGTTCTGACCAACGAATCCCCCGGTCAGCCAAGTGCTAACTGGGATATTGAAATCATTGATAACGAAAAATTTGCCGCTGAATATGTTGAGCATATGGCGAAACGCATGGGGGGCAAGGGCGGCTATGTGATTTACGTGGGTAGTTTGACCGTGCCGCAGCATAACTTATGGGCTGACTTGCTGGTGAAATACCAGAAAGAGCATTACCCGGATATGCATGAAGTTACCCGCCGCATGCCGGTTGCCGAGAGTGTGGATGACTCACGTCGTACCACACTGGACCTGATGAAAACCTATCCTGACTTGAAAGCGGTTGTCTCCTTTGGTTCAAACGGTCCGATTGGCGCGGGACGTGCGGTGAAAGAGAAACGGGCGAAAAATAAAGTCGCAGTCTATGGCATGATGATCCCTTCACAGGCGGCATCACTGATTAAAAGTGGTGATATCACCGAAGGGATTACTTACGATCCGGCCTCTGCAGGTTACGCACTCGCAGCCGTCGCCAGCACGTTGCTGAAGGGTGAAGAGATCAAACCTGGATTAGAAATGCAGAATCTGGGTAAGGCCGACGTAGATATGGATAAGCGAATTATCCGTTTCCATAAGGTATTACTGGTCAACAAAGACAATATCGACTCACTTTATTAATCCATTTCTTCGGGGCGAAAGCCCCGATTCTTATTGCCAGGGGATGTTATGGAAACTTTCCTTTCCCTTCGTCATATCAACAAAACGTTTCATGCCACGCGAGCGCTGCGCGATGTTTCTCTCGACTTTATGTCGGGTGAAGTGCACTGCCTTGCCGGGCAAAACGGCTGTGGTAAATCGACGTTGATTAAAATTATGTCCGGTGTTTATCGCCCGGATGAGGGAGCGGAAATTACGCTTGGTGGGAAAAACTGGTCAAAGCTGACACCCGCCGCTTCGGTGGCGCAGGGGATTCAGGTGATTTATCAGGACCTCTCTTTATTTCCTAACCTGAGTGTCTGGGAGAATATCGCCGTGAATCACTATCACCACGGTCTGTTTGTTAACCGCCGTCGTCTGCGTGAGGTGGCGCAGGCGGCAATGACCAGTATTAACGTCACATTGCCACTGGATACACTCGTTTCTGAGCTTTCAATTGCCCGCTGTCAGCTGGTGGCTATTTGCCGTGCACTGGCGCAGGACGCACGGTTGATCGTGATGGATGAACCAACCGCTTCGCTGACCCATCAGGAAGTGCAAGGGTTATTACAGGTGGTGCATCAATTGCGTGAACGCGGGATCTGCGTGGTCTTCGTCAGTCATCGTCTGGAAGAAGTGATGGAAGTTTCCGACCGTATTTCAGTGCTGAAAGATGGTGAGCTGGTCGGGACTTTTCCGGCTGCAGAGATGACCACAAAACAACTCGGTTTCCTGATGACCGGCCAGGAGTTTGAATATCAGGTGCGAGAGTTGTGGCAGGGAAAATCCAGCACCCCGGTGCTGGAGGTGCGTAATTTAAGTCGTCATGGGGAATATCTAAATATTAACTTGCGGGTGGAAGCGGGCGAAGTGGTATCGATTGTTGGCCTGCTTGGTGCGGGGCGCACGGAATTATGTCTGAGTCTGTTTGGTATGACCCGACCGGATGCTGGCGAGATCCTCATCAACGGCCAGCCGGTTACACTGCATAGTAACCAGGACGCTATCCGCCACGGTATTGGTTATGTTTCGGAAGATCGCATGTCGCGCGGTTTGGTGATGGCGCAATCTATTGAAGACAACATCATTAGCACTGTTTTTCACAAGGTAAAAGATCGCTTCGGCTTTCTGAGTGAAACTAAAGTTCGTGACCTGGTGGACAGGCTAATCAAGGCATTGACCATCAAAGTCTCTGATCCTCATCTTCCGGTGAATACGCTTTCTGGTGGTAACGCGCAGCGAGTATCGATCGCCAAATGGCTGGCGATTGGGCCACGACTGTTGATTCTCGATAGCCCGACAGTCGGTGTTGATATCGCCAACAAAGCAGGAATATACGGCATTATCAGCGATCTGGCGGCTCATGGCATTGCGGTATTGATGATCTGCGATGAAATTGAAGAAGCGTGGTATCAAAGCCACCGGATTTTGGTAATGCAAAAAGGTCAGATCACCCATAGCTTCCTGCCTGACAGCAGTTCTCAGGCCAGGATTGCGGAGGTGGTAAATGGCTGAACTGAAAAAACGCCATGAATTCTGGCTGGCATTACTGATTGTGGTGCTGTTTGTTGGCCTTGCCTGGCGCAGCGACGAGTTTCTGACATTCGGTAATTTGTACGATCTCGCCAATAACTATGCCATGTTGACTATTCTCGCCTGTGGTTTGTTTGTGGTGTTGATTTCCGGTGGAATTGATATTTCGTTTCCAGCAATGACCATCATTGCGCAATACGGCATGGTGCTGTTGCTGCAAAAAATTGGTGGCAACTTCGCTGTCGCGTTTGCACTGGCGGGCTGCATCGGCATTTTACTTGGCTTAATTAACGCCTTACTGGTTAATCGCCTACGGGTGCCTTCTATCATCATCACTATCTCGACGCTGAATATTTTCTATGGCCTGCTGTTATGGTTGAGTAAAGGTGTGTGGCTGTACGACTTTCCGCCGTGGTTTGAGCAGGGGGTTATGTTGTTCAAGTACACCGATGCTGATGGCTATGACTATGGCCTTGGTCTGCCGCTGATCGCCATGATTACGGTGGTGCTGCTAACAGCGTTTATCATGAATTTCACCAGTGTAGGGCGCAAAATTTATGCCCTTGGCGGGAACCGCGAATCAGCCAGTCGCATCGGCTTTAGCGTGCTGAAACTGCAACTTTTCGTCTACGGCTATATGGGATTGATGTCTGGCGCTGCGGGTGTAGTGCAGTCGTGGACGGTGATGACTGTCGCCCCCGATTCTCTTCTGGGTTATGAGCTGACAGTACTGGCTGCGGTGGTGCTTGGCGGCACTAGTTTGCTCGGCGGGCGCGGCACGTTAACCGGTACTTTGCTCGGCGTGGTGTTGTTGGCAGTGATGCAAAACGGGCTAAATTTATTGGGAGTCTCGTCTTACTGGCAAACATTGATCACCGGCATCATCATCGTTGCCAGCATTAGTGCCACGGCGTGGAGTCAGCATCAGAACCGGAGTCTGCTATGAAAAAATCGTGGCGTAATAACGTTGAGTTTTACTTGATCGGCCTGCTGGTGCTAACTGTTGCCGCGTTCAGCATTACTATGCCGGAGATTTTCTGGTCGATAAGTAATTTCCAGTCCGTCGCTTCGCAAATGCCCGTGCTGGGCATTCTGGCGTTGGCTATGGCGGTGACCATGCTTTGCGGTGGCATTAACTTGTCAATTATAGCCACTGCTAACGCCTGTTCACTGGTGATGGCGTGGGTGGCGACTCAGTATCCACCGGGTATTGCTACGGTTGTCGCTACGTTACTGGCGGGCGCTGGCGCGGCGGTGATAATCGGTTTATGTAACGGCGTATTGATTGCTGGTATTCGAGTGTCGCCAATTCTTGCAACGCTTGGGATGATGACGTTGCTCAAAGGGATAAATATTCTGGTGACAGGTGGTAGCGCCATTGCCAATTATCCCTCATGGGTGCTGTGGTTGAATCATGCGCAATGGTTCGGTATTCCGCTACCGATGTGGTTGTTTGCCGCAGTGGCACTGGGGCTATGGATATTGCTGGAGAAAACGCCGCTCGGTAAAGCCATTTACCTGATTGGGTCTAACGAACGAGCAACACTTTACTCCGGCATTAACACTCGTCGGGTGCTGATTTGGGTTTATGTCATTTCCGCCTTGCTTTGTGCGGTAGCGGCATTTTTGATGATGTCGAAACTCAACTCGGCTAAGGCCTCTTATGGCGAATCGTACTTGCTGGTGTCAATCCTCGCGGCAGTACTCGGTGGGGTTAATCCGGACGGCGGCAGCGGGCGGATAATTGGTATGGTGCTGGCGCTGTTTCTTCTGCAAATTATTGAAAGCGGCTTCAATATTCTCGGTATAAGCCCCTACCTGACGATGGCCTTATGGGGAACGTTGCTGCTCTGTTTCATTCAGGTTCGCGGCATGTTGGGGCTGGATCGGGTGGTTTAAATATTGGCTATATTCAATGGACGCGTTTTGCCGCGATGACATATCAGGCATCGCCAAATACACATAGCTAATCAGGAGTAAACACAATGAAGATCAAAGCTGTTGGTGCATATTCCGCTAAACAACCACTTGAACCGATGGATATCACCCGGCGTGAACCGGGACCGAATGATGTCAAAATCGAAATCGCTTACTGTGGCGTCTGCCATTCCGATCTCCACCAGGTCCGTTCCGAGTGGGCGGGGACGGTTTACCCCTGCGTACCGGGTCATGAAATTGTGGGGCGTGTGGTAGCCGTTGGTGATCAGGTAGAAAAACATGCGCCGGGCGATCTGGTCGGTGTCGGCTGCATTGTCGACAGTTGTAAACATTGCGAAGAGTGTGAAGACGGGCTGGAAAACTACTGTGATCACATGACCGGCACCTATAACTCGCCGACGCCGGATGAACCGGGCCATACTCTGGGCGGCTACTCACAACAGATCGTCGTTCATGAGCGATATGTTCTGCGTATTCGTCACCCGCAAGAGCAGCTGGCGGCGGTGGCTCCTTTGTTGTGTGCAGGGATCACCACGTATTCGCCGCTACGTCACTGGCAGGCCGGGCCGGGTAAAAAAGTGGGCGTGGTCGGCATCGGCGGTCTGGGACATATGGGGATCAAGCTGGCCCACGCGATGGGGGCGCATGTGGTGGCATTTACCACTTCTGAGGCAAAACGCGAAGCGGCAAAAGCCCTGGGGGCCGATGAAGTTGTTAACTCACGCAATGCCGATGAGATGGCGGCTCATCTGAAGAGTTTCGATTTCATTTTGAATACAGTAGCTGCGCCACATAATCTCGACGATTTTACCACCTTGCTGAAGCGTGATGGCACCATGACGCTGGTTGGTGCGCCTGCGACACCGCATAAATCGCCGGAAGTTTTCAACCTGATCATGAAACGCCGTGCGATAGCCGGTTCTATGATTGGCGGCATTCCAGAAACTCAGGAGATGCTCGATTTTTGCGCCGAACATGGCATCGTGGCTGATATAGAGATGATTCGGGCCGATCAAATTAATGAAGCCTATGAGCGAATGCTGCGTGGTGATGTGAAATATCGTTTTGTTATCGATAATCGCACACTAACAGACTGAAAAAATTAATAAATACGCTGTGGTTTAACATATTAACTTCGCTCTCCACTTAACTTTTTAGTTAAGGAGAGCGAAATAATATCAAAGTAGCAGTAAAACCTATAACGTAAATTCAAATTGTTAAATTAACTCCCTCCAGTACACAATACTTCACACGTTAGTTATGAGCGATTTCTGATAGTGCCTGGTTTAATCAGAGCTTTATTATCTGCGACGTTTATTTTTATTTAAGAGAGATCGCGATGATATCATTAAAAGCTCCGCACAATAATTTGATGCCATATACGCAACAAAGCATACTTAATACGGTTAAAAACAATCAGTTACCAGAGGATATCAAAAGCTCCCTGGTTTCCTGTGTCGATATATTCAAGGTTTTGATTAAACAATATTATGATTATCCTTATGATTGTCGTGATGATTTAGTCGATGACGACAAACTCATTCATCTCATGGCTGCCGTACGAGACTGTGAGTGGTCAGACGATAACGCACTCACCATAAATGTGCAGTTTAATGATTTCCCTGGATTTTATGACTGGATGGATTACCCTGATCACCCGGTTAAGTTTGTTTTTCGCATACTTGAAAATCAAAAAGGGACAGTTTGGGTATATGACCAGGATGATGCGTTTCTTGATATTAAAGCAAACGTGCAGGCTGGACGCTTTACCGGGCTTAAGAAATTAGTGCAGTTTATCGATTCAGTGCGAACAGATTGCAAATGTATTCTTCTTGAACACCATATGCCTTTGCTGAGAATTTTCCCTAAAGGGAAAGAGTGTATGCATGTGGAAAAATGGCTTCGCGAAATGTCGTCTATTCCGGAGACAGACGCGCCCATTAAGCAGGCGCTTGCGCATGGATTATTATTACACTTAAAAAATATCTACCCTGTTTTTCCTGAATCACTGGTGATGTTATTGCTCTCTGTTCTGGACGTAAAAACATACAGAGATGATGCGCGATTAAATCAATGGATATCTAATAGAGTCTAGGAATTAGGCGACAGATATTATCCTGTAAATAAGCACGTTAAAATCCGCTACACTCTTTAGTTCAGAAAGGGTTCCACCTGCAAGTTGTTATTCCACCTGAGAGTGAATCGCAATGCAGGTAATCATTTCATCTGTATATCTGTATGCCAACTGGCATTCCATCTCTTTTTTCGCCGATATTTTGTTGTGATCGGCGACACTTCGCTTAAAAAAGCACCAGTAGTGGTTTCGCAGCCATGCGGTGTATAAAAAATGATCTCATGCAGATGTTTTGTGAATGTGTTGGTTGACATTCATATGAAAAAAATCATAATTCCATCATGTTTGTGTGGGGTCTTTTCTGTATCTTAAGCATCGCACTCAAGCCTGACAGAAAATATGCTGTAAGGCTCATATCAAAAACCGCCATTAGCTCATCAGGAAGAGCAGACGACAACCAGGATTGTTGTATGGTACGGGGTTCGAGGCCTCGATGGCGGTCCAACTTTTCAAAACTCTTCTGAATCAGATCCCCTTATTATCATCCCTGCAAAGTGGAACATTGCCATTGTTTGGCTATTCAGGATGGGGCAGACCAATGAAAAAAGCCCACACAGGGGAGAGTGGGCTGAAATGGGAAGCTAAAGACTCAAGTAAACTTATCGGAAATAAGGACCACGCATTACGGGGGCTATCATCGCCGATGGCCGTGATTCGGCAAATCAGGTTGATTACGTAGAGAGTAAATTATCTGCTCACCGCTGCGTCACCCCTTCGTAAATCAGGCGTAGCGCGAATACACCAATAATTGCACCAATAACCCGACTGGCAACGCGTTGCATACGCCCATAAGCACGACGCACAGCGGGCAAAGAAAACGCCTGACTAAGAAAGACTCGCCAGATAATTGATGCGAGCACAATCCCCGCCCAGGCCATTAAACGTGCCCATGTTGGTGTTTCGGCATTTAATGTTACTGAGAAAATACTAATAAAAAATAAAACGGTTTGTGGGTTAGAGAGATCGGTAATTAATCCACGGCGAAAAAAGACATACCAGGGGGCGCTAATCGGTTGTTGTAGTGTGCTCATTTGCGGTGTTGACTGGCGGCGCATGCTGCACCACGCAAACCATAAGAGATAAGCGCCGCCGACGATTCTGATAAGCGAAAAAATCTCCTCACACTGCGTAATTAGTGTTGCAAGACCAAACAAACCCAACCCGGAATAAAATGCATCGCCCAGCGCCACCCCCAGCCCGGTCAGCACACCTGCGCGTCGACCGGAAGCCAGGCTGGTTTGTACTACCACAAAGAGATTGGCTCCCGGATTAAAAAAAGTAATCACGAACAGTCCTACGGTCAGGTAAACGGCGTGCAAAGGATCCATAGTGATTTCATCCATAAATAAGTGAAGTAACTTCATCATATTTCTACCAAAAATAATCGGGTGCGAGAGAGATCACAAAGTGTCTTATTTCCGGTTACTGGCGTTTATGCCCTGACTGAACTAATTATTAATCAACCCAATAATGTGGGTGGGTGATAGTGTGATAACAACTCTGGAGCCGTAATATGAAAATAATCTCTAAAATGTTAGTCGGTGCGTTAGCGTTAGCCGTTACCAATGTCTATGCCGCTGAATTGATGACCAAAGCGGAATTTGAAAAAGTTGAATCGCAGTATGAAAAAATAGGTGATATTTCAACCAGCAATGAAATGTCGACTGCAGACGCGAAAGAAGATTTGATCAAAAAAGCGGATGAAAAAGGGGCTGATGTGTTGGTACTGACCTCCGGTCAAACTGACAATAAGATCCACGGCACGGCAAATATTTATAAGAAGAAGTAATTCTGAATCCTATGTAAACATCTCCGATGCGTAAGTTTATCGGTGATCATCTATTGAAATTTATGCCGGATAAAGCGTTCGCGCTGCATTCGGCAGTTCAGCTTTTCAGCCGCCGCCAGAACGTCGTCCGGCTGATGCCTAAATAATTCGCCGCTGCTGTTTTATCGCCATTAAATTTCTCCAGTGCCTGTTGTGGTGTCAGTAAGCGTGGAGCGGGAGTTTTCGACGACTCGCGCGCCAGTTCCGGCAGTAGCAGCTGCAAAAACTGCGGCGTTAAATCCGGCGTCGGTTCCACACTTAAAAACAGCGCCAGTCGCTCCATCATATTGCGCAGTTCACGAATATTGCCCGGCCAGTCGTAGTGCACCAGCACGGTTTCGCTTGCCTGTAATCCCTGGCGTAATGCGGCAGAAAACGGGGCGGAGAGCGCCGCCAGAGACACTTTCAAAAAGCTTTCCGCCAGCGGCAGAATATCCGCCACCCGCTCACGCAGTGGTGGCAATTGCAGACGCAAAATACTCAGCCGATAAAACAGATCACGGCGAAACTGCCCTTGCCGCATATCTTCTTCCAGATTGCAGTGAGTGGCGCTAATGACCCGCACATCCACCGGAACAGGCTGATGCCCGCCGACGCGAGTAACCTCTTTTTCTTCCAGCACCCGTAACAGGCGAGTCTGCAAAGGTAGCGGCATTTCGCCAATCTCATCCAGAAACAGCGTACCGCCGTGGGCAATTTCGAACAGCCCGGCGCGACCTCCGCGTCGCGAGCCGGTAAACGCCCCTTCCTCATAGCCAAACAGTTCTGCTTCCAGCAGCGATTCGGCAATCGCCCCGCAGTTGACGGCAACAAACGGATGCGACTTTTTGCCCTGTCGCGCATCGTGGCGGGCAAAATATTCCCGATGAATCGCCTGGGCCGCCAGCTCTTTGCCCGTCCCCGTTTCCCCCTCAATCAACACCGCCGCACTGGAGCGGGCATACAGCAAAATAGTCTGCCGTACTTGTTCCATCTGTGGTGATTGACCGAGCATATCGCCCAGCACGTAACGAGTACGCAGGGCGTTGCGGGTGGCATCGTGAGTGTTATGGCGTAACGACATGCGCGTCATATCCAGCGCATCGCTGAACGCCTGGCGCACGGTGGCGGCGGAATAGATAAAAATTCCGGTCATTCCGGCTTCTTCTGCCAAATCGGTAATCAGCCCTGCGCCGACCACCGCTTCGGTGCCGTTAGCTTTTAGCTCGTTAATCTGCCCGCGTGCGTCTTCCTCGGTAATGTAGCTACGTTGGTCGAGGCGCAAATTAAAGGTTTTTTGAAACGCCACCAGCGCTGGAATGGTTTCCTGATAGGTGACAACGCCGATAGAAGAGGTGAGTTTTCCGGCTTTTGCCAGTGCCTGTAACACATCGTAGCCGCTCGGTTTAATCAAAATAACTGGCACTGACAGGCGGCTTTTCAGGTACGCGCCGTTAGAGCCAGCCGCGATGATGGCGTCACAGCGTTCGTTTGCCAGTTTCTTGCGGATGTAGGTCACTGCTTTTTCAAAGCCAAGCTGAATAGGGGTAATGTTCGCCAGGTGATCAAACTCGAGGCTGATATCGCGAAACAGCTCGAACAGGCGCGTTACAGATACCGTCCAGATAACCGGTTTGTCGTCATTAAGCCGTGGTGGATGTGCCATAGCGCACCGCAAAGTTAAGAAACCGAATATTGGGTTTAGTCTTGTTTCATAATTGTTGCAATGAAACGCGGTGAAACATTGCCTGAAACGTTAACTGAAACGCATATTTGCGGATTAGTTCATGACTTTATCTCTAACAAATTGAAATTAAACATTTAATTTTATTAAGGCAATTGTGGCACACCCCTTGCTTTGTCTTTATCAACGCAAGTAACAAGTTGATAACAAAGGATGGGCTATGTCTCTACACTCTCCAGGTAAAGCGTTTCGCGCTGCACTGTCTAAAGAAAATCCATTGCAGATTGTTGGCACCATCAACGCTAATCATGCGCTGTTGGCGCAGCGTGCCGGATATCAGGCAATTTATCTCTCCGGCGGTGGCGTGGCGGCAGGTTCGCTGGGGCTGCCCGATCTCGGTATTTCTACCCTTGATGATGTGCTGACCGACATTCGCCGTATCACCGACGTTTGTTCGCTGCCGCTGCTGGTGGATGCGGATATCGGTTTTGGTTCTTCGGCCTTTAACGTGGCGCGTACGGTGAAATCGATGATTAAAGCCGGTGCGGCAGGATTGCATATTGAAGATCAGGTTGGTGCGAAACGCTGCGGTCATCGCCCGAACAAAGCGATCGTCTCGAAAGAGGAGATGGTGGATCGGATCCGCGCGGCGGTGGATGCGAAAACCGATCCTGATTTTGTGATCATGGCGCGCACCGATGCGCTGGCGGTAGAGGGGCTGGATGCGGCGATCGAGCGTGCACAGGCCTATGTTGAAGCGGGTGCCGAGATGTTGTTCCCGGAGGCGATTACCGAACTCGCCATGTACCGCCAGTTTGCCGATGCGGTGCAGGTGCCAATCCTCGCCAACATTACCGAATTTGGTGCCACGCCGCTGTTTACCACCGACGAATTACGCAGCGCCCATGTCGCAATGGCGCTGTACCCGCTTTCAGCGTTCCGCGCCATGAACCGCGCCGCTGAACATGTCTACAACGTCCTGCGTCAGGAAGGCACGCAGAAAAGCGTCATCGATACCATGCAAACCCGCAACGAGCTGTACGAAAGCATCAACTACTACCAGTACGAAGAGAAGCTCGACGACCTGTTTGCCCGTAGCCAGGTGAAATAAAACACAACGAAAAATATCTCGACCCTACAAATGACGAGGACAATATGAGCGACACAACGATCCTGCAAAACAGTACCCATGTCATTAAACCGAAAAAATCGGTAGCACTTTCTGGCGTTCCGGCGGGCAATACGGCGCTCTGCACCGTGGGTAAAAGTGGCAATGACCTGCATTACCGTGGCTACGATATTCTTGATCTGGCGGAACATTGCGAATTTGAAGAAGTGGCGCACCTGCTGATCCACGGCAAACTGCCGACCCGTGACGAACTCGCCGCTTACAAAACGAAACTGAAAGCCCTGCGTGGTTTACCAGCTAATGTGCGTACCGTGCTGGAAGCCTTACCGGCGGCGTCGCACCCGATGGATGTCATGCGCACCGGCGTTTCCGCGCTCGGCTGCACACTGCCAGAAAAAGAGGGGCACACTGTCTCTGGCGCGCGGGATATTGCCGACAAACTGCTGGCATCACTTAGCTCGATTCTCCTTTATTGGTATCACTACAGTCACAACGGCGAACGCATCCAGCCGGAAACCGATGACGACTCCATCGGTGGTCACTTCCTGCATCTGCTGCACGGCGAAAAGCCATCGCAAAGCTGGGAAAAGGCGATGCATATTTCGCTAGTGCTGTACGCCGAACACGAGTTTAACGCCTCCACCTTTACCAGTCGGGTGATTGCGGGCACTGGCTCTGATATGTATTCCGCGATTATTGGCGCGATTGGCGCACTGCGCGGGCCGAAACACGGCGGAGCGAATGAAGTGTCGCTGGAGATCCAGCAACGCTACGAAACGCCGGACGAAGCCGAAGCCGATATCCGCAAGCGGGTGGAAAACAAAGAAGTGGTCATTGGTTTTGGTCATCCGGTTTATACCATCGCCGACCCGCGCCACCAGGTGATCAAACGTGTGGCGAAGCAGCTCTCGCAGGAAGGCGGCTCGTTGAAGATGTACAACATCGCCGATCGCCTGGAAACGGTGATGTGGGAGAGCAAAAAGATGTTCCCCAATCTCGACTGGTTCTCTGCTGTTTCCTACAACATGATGGGCGTTCCCACCGAGATGTTCACACCACTGTTTGTCATCGCCCGTGTCACCGGCTGGGCGGCGCACATCATTGAACAACGTCAGGACAACAAAATTATCCGTCCTTCCGCCAATTATGTTGGACCGGAAGACCGCCAGTTTGTCGCGCTGGATAAGCGCCAGTAAACCTCTACGAATAACAATAAGGAAACGTACCCAATGTCAGCTCAAATCAACAACATCCGCCCGGAATTTGATCGTGAAATCGTTGATATCGTCGATTACGTCATGAACTACGAAATCAGCTCTAAAGTGGCCTACGACACCGCACATTACTGCCTGCTCGACACGCTCGGCTGCGGTCTGGAAGCTCTCGAATACCCGGCCTGTAAAAAACTGCTGGGGCCAATTGTTCCCGGCACCGTCGTACCCAACGGCGTGCGCGTCCCCGGAACTCAGTTCCAGCTCGACCCCGTCCAGGCGGCATTTAACATCGGCGCGATGATCCGCTGGCTCGATTTCAACGATACCTGGCTGGCGGCGGAGTGGGGCCATCCTTCCGACAACCTCGGCGGCATTCTGGCAACGGCGGACTGGCTTTCGCGCAACGCGGTCGCCAGCGGCAAAGCGCCGTTGACCATGAAACAGGTGCTGACCGCAATGATCAAAGCCCATGAAATTCAGGGCTGCATCGCGCTGGAAAACTCCTTTAACCGCGTCGGCCTCGACCACGTTCTGTTAGTGAAAGTGGCTTCCACCGCCGTGGTCGCCGAAATGCTCGGCCTGACCCGCGAGGAAATTCTCAACGCCGTTTCGCTGGCGTGGGTGGACGGTCAGTCGCTGCGCACCTATCGCCATGCGCCGAACACCGGCACGCGTAAATCCTGGGCGGCGGGCGATGCCACTTCCCGCGCGGTACGTCTGGCACTGATGGCGAAAACGGGCGAAATGGGTTACCCGTCAGCCCTGACTGCGCCGGTGTGGGGCTTCTACGACGTCTCCTTTAAAGGTGAATCGTTCCGCTTCCAGCGCCCGTACGGTTCCTACGTTATGGAAAATGTGCTGTTCAAAATCTCCTTCCCGGCGGAGTTTCACTCCCAGACGGCAGTTGAAGCAGCGATGACGCTCTATGAACAGATGCAGGCAGCAGGCAAAACGGCGGCGGATATCGAAAAAGTGACCATTCGCACCCACGAAGCCTGTATTCGCATCATCGACAAAAAAGGACCGCTCAATAACCCGGCAGACCGCGATCACTGCATTCAGTACATGGTGGCGATCCCGCTGCTGTTCGGGCGCTTAACGGCGGCAGATTACGAGGACAACGTGGCGCAAGATAAACGCATCGACGCCCTGCGCGAGAAGATCAATTGCTTTGAAGATCCGGCATTTACCGCTGACTACCACGACCCGGAAAAACGCGCCATCGCCAATGCCATTACCCTTGAGTTCACCGACGGCACACGATTTGAAGAAGTGGTGGTGGAGTACCCCATTGGTCATGCTCGCCGCCGTCAGGATGGTATTCCGAAACTGGTCGATAAATTCAAAATCAATCTCGCGCGCCAGTTCCCGACTCGCCAACAGCAGCGCATTCTGGAGGTTTCTCTCGACAGAACTCGCCTGGAACAGATGCCGGTCAATGAGTATCTCGACCTGTACGTCATTTAAGTAAACGGCGGTAAGGCGTAAGTTCAACAGGAGAGCATTATGTCTTTTAGCGAATTTTATCAGCGTTCGATTAACGAACCGGAGCAGTTCTGGGCCGAGCAGGCCCGGCGTATTGACTGGCAGACGCCCTTTACGCAAACGCTCGACCACAGCAATCCGCCGTTTGCCCGTTGGTTTTGTGAAGGCCGAACCAACTTGTGCCACAACGCTATCGACCGCTGGCTGGAGAAACAACCAGAGGCGCTGGCGCTGATTGCCGTCTCTTCGGAAACAGAAGAAGAGCGCACCTTTACCTTTCGTCAGCTTCATGACGAAGTAAACGCGGTGGCGTCAATGCTGCGCTCGCTGGGCGTGCAGCGTGGCGATCGGGTGCTGGTGTATATGCCGATGATTGCCGAAGCGCATATTACTCTGCTGGCCTGCGCGCGCATTGGCGCTATTCATTCGGTGGTGTTTGGGGGATTTGCCTCGCACAGCGTGGCGGCGCGAATTGATGATGCTAAACCGGTGCTGATTGTCTCGGCTGATGCCGGAGCGCGCGGTGGCAAAATCATTCCCTATAAAAAATTGCTCGACGATGCGATAAGTCAGGCGCAGCACCAGCCACGCCATGTTTTGCTGGTGGATCGCGGGCTGGCGAAAATGGCACGCGTCAGCGGGCGGGATGTCGATTTCGCGTCGTTGCGCCATCAACACATCGGCGCGCGGGTACCGGTGGCGTGGCTGGAATCCAACGAAACCTCCTGCATTCTCTACACCTCCGGCACGACCGGCAAACCTAAAGGCGTGCAGCGTGACGTCGGCGGATATGCGGTGGCGCTGGCGACCTCGATGGACACCATTTTTGGCGGCAAAGCGGGCGGTGTGTTCTTTTGTGCTTCGGATATCGGCTGGGTGGTGGGGCATTCGTATATCGTCTACGCGCCGCTGCTGGCGGGGATGGCGACTATCGTTTACGAAGGATTACCGACCTGGCCGGACTGCGGCGTGTGGTGGAAAATCGTCGAGAAATATCAGGTTAGCCGGATGTTCTCAGCGCCGACCGCCATTCGCGTGCTGAAAAAATTCCCTACCGCTGAAATTCGCAAACACGATCTCTCGTCGCTGGAAGTGCTCTATCTGGCTGGAGAACCGCTGGACGAGCCGACCGCCAGTTGGGTGAGCAATACGCTGGATGTGCCGGTCATCGACAACTACTGGCAGACCGAATCCGGCTGGCCGATTATGGCGATTGCTCGCGGTCTGGACGACAGGCCGACGCGTCTGGGAAGCCCCGGCGTGCCGATGTATGGCTATAACGTGCAGTTGCTTAATGAAGTCACCGGCGAACCGTGTGGCGTCAACGAGAAAGGGATGCTGGTGGTGGAAGGGCCGCTGCCGCCGGGGTGTATTCAGACCATCTGGGGCGACGACGGCCGCTTTGTGAAGACTTACTGGTCGCTGTTTTCCCGCCCGGTGTACGCCACCTTTGACTGGGGCATCCGTGACGCTGACGGTTATCACTTTATTCTCGGGCGCACTGACGATGTAATTAACGTTGCCGGGCATCGGCTGGGGACGCGCGAGATTGAAGAGAGTATCTCCAGCCATCCGGGCGTTGCCGAAGTGGCGGTGGTTGGGGTGAAAGATGCGCTGAAAGGGCAGGTGGCGGTGGCGTTTGTCATTCCGAAAGAGAGCGACAGTCTGGAAGATCGTGATGTGGCGCATTCGCAAGAGAAGGCGATTATGGCGCTGGTGGACAGCCAGATTGGCAACTTTGGCCGCCCGGCGCACGTCTGGTTTGTCTCGCAATTGCCAAAAACGCGATCCGGAAAAATGCTGCGCCGCACGATCCAGGCGATTTGCGAAGGACGCGATCCTGGAGATCTGACGACCATTGATGATCCTGCGTCGTTGGATCAGATCCGCCAGGCGATGGAAGAGTAGGTTATTGTCGGATGCGTCGCGCGGTGCATCCGGCACTGTGTGCCGATGCCTGATGCGACGCTGACGCGTCTTATCATGCCTACGGACCTGAACCGTAGGTCGGATAAGGCGCTCGCGCCGCATCCGACACCGTGCGCCGATGCCTGATGCGACGCTGACGCGTCTTATCAGGCCTTGTATTATCCCTCCAGTGCAGAGAAAATCGGCCAGTTTTCTCTGCCTGCAGTC